>Ga0070681_10003809_pt1 | contig 14176 bp, 10 predicted proteins | sample KBSC83BmetaG_FD_65650 | JGI IMG/M metagenome (GOLD analysis project Ga0070681, IMG submission 65650) | Corn rhizosphere microbial communities from Kellogg Biological Station, Michigan, USA - KBS C8-3B metaG | ecosystem: Host-associated > Plants > Roots > Rhizosphere | place: USA: Michigan... | reverse complement strand
GCTGCATGAGCGACCGGGTGGCGGCGGACAACAGCTATATCGAGGAGTGGTCGCCGGCGCTGGACCTGGCCATCCTGGTCCGCACCGTCCCCCTGATCTTCAGCGATCCGCGGGCTTACTAGCCGCCAAACAACCTTGGCGAGCGACGCCACAACCCACTTACAATGCACAGGGCGCGTCTTGCGGCGGCTTGTCCACAATCCATCAACAGACTTGGCTGTTGGCGTCCGAGCAGTCGGCGAGCAATGTGGTCGCGAACTTATTAACCAACTTGACGTTGCTCCTCAAAGTGGTCAGATCGGCCATTCCTTATCACGCACTCCTCAATGAATGTGGCCTCTATACTTCGCCGAGCGAAGATTTCGCCTCTCAGGGGAATTTCCGATTTGACGCACGAAAAAGGTTCCATCGCCGTATGCGGATTTTCCAAACAATCTTTGAGCGTGTTGAAAAAGCTTCATAAATCCCCTCCATTCGCTTCTCGGGTGTGTCGACTTCCAGACCGATAACGCCAATTTTTCGACGGTGGCGAGAGTGAGACATAGAGAATTTGTTATGTAATGGTTGACCGGTGATTTTTCGTCCGGTAGAGGTAACGAGACGTTAAGAAGGACTGGACCTATGCGACACATGAAAACCCTCGCCTCGGCCGCCGCCCTCGTGGCCGGCCTGGCGATCTCGGCTTCGGCCAATGCGGCGATCTTTATCGGGCTTTCGACCGATGGCGGCGCCCACATCACGACGGTTGCCGACGACTCCGCGACCCCCGGCAACGCCGGCGTGTTGGGCCTCTCTTTCGGCAGCTTCACCATCAACAACATCAGCGCCACGGGCGTTAACCCGCCGCTGGACCTGCTGAACAGCAACTCGCTGAACACCTCGTCGAATGCTGTTGGCACCCTGGACGTCTATATCCTCGAGACCAACATCAATTCGTCCTCTGTTCACGGCGGCTTCATCAGCTCGCTGACCTCCAACACCCTGCCGGCGAGCTGGAGCGTGACGGAGTCGACGTTCTTCAGCGCCGCCAACTCCGGCAACTACGGCGACGGCGTGCAGATGGCCTCGCACGTGTTCAGCAACATCGGCACCTCGGTGCAGGGCTTCACGGCCAACCCGGCCGCGCCCTTCGCCCTGACCGAGCAGTACCATATCTCGGCCAGTGGGGTCGGCTCGGCCAACTCGACCATCGACGTCGCCAGCGTGCCGGAACCGGCCACCTGGGGCATGATGATCATGGGCTTCGGTGGCATCGGCGCCATGGTGCGCAGCAGCCGCCGCCGTCAAGCGGTCGCGACCGCCTGATCGGGTAGAAGACCTCCAGTCTGCGAAACCGCCGTCCCGAAAGGGGCGGCGGAATCGTAGAGGCCCCAAAAAGGGGACGCCTGAGGCTTCCGTCCAAGACTTCGGTCAAGATCGCCGCCATCCTCGTGATGGCGGCTTTTCTTTGCCTGGCGCGGCCCCGGACGGGGGTGCTGCCGGGAAGCGCGCGTTAACGCAATTTGCGGGGAATGCTCTATGATGCCCGCCTTGGGAAGGCTGCGGCTGCGACGGGCGGATGCCCATGCCGCGGGGGCGACCGACACAATCAGGCGCAATCATGCGCAATGGCCGAAGGGCTGCACGGAGGGGCACTTGACCGCAAAGACGCTGACATTGGCGGCCGCGCTCGTGGCGACGACCGTTCTCGGGGGCTGCACCCAGATCAAGAAGATGGTGGGCGGCAAGCCCGCCGGTCAGGTGGTGGCCACCGTCAACGGCGAGGAAATCACCGCGCTCGAGCTGAAGGCCGAGATGGGGAACTTCGCATCCAAGGACCCCAATGTGATGAAGCAGGCCCAGCAGGCGGCGCTGCAGCAGATCATCGTGCGCGACGTCCTCGCCCAGAAGGCGAAGGAGGAGAAGCTCGACAAGTCTCCCGAGTACGCCCTGCAGGTGAAGCGCGGCGAGGAGACCCTGCTGGCCCAGTTGCTGGAGCGCAAGGTGGCCGCCAGCGTCGCCGTGCCTTCGCGGCAGGAGGCCGAAGCCTTTGTCTCGGCCCACCCGGGCATGTTCGCGGACCGCAAGATCCTGGTGGTCGAGCAGGTGATGGCCCAGCCGACGCGGAAGATCACGCCGGAGGAGGTCAAGAACCTGAAGACCCTTGAGGACGTGAAAGCGCTCTTCGACGCCCAGAGCATCCCGTATCGCGAAAACGTCTCGACGATCGACACCCTGAGCGCCGATCCGCGGCTTGTGGATCAGATCGGCAAGCTGCCGCCCGGCGAGGTGTTCGTGGTGCCGCAAGGCGGCGTGCTGCTGTTCAACCGCATCACCTCGACGAAGCCGGCGCCGATCCATGGCGACCAGGCCGTGAACTTCGCCATCAACGCGGTGCGCAACCAGAAGGCCCAGGAGGCCGTCCGAACCCAGATGAAGGCCTTCCGGTCCGCGGCCGAGAAGTCCATCGTCTACAATGCCGCCTACAAGCCGCCGCCGACCCCCGCAACCGCGGCGGGCGCCCCGGCGGCCGCCCCAGGAGCCGGCGCGACGCCGGCCGCTCCGCCGGCGAAATAACGGCCGATTTCAATCGATTGCGAAGGAAGCCGGCGCGCGAGCGCCGGCTTCTTTCGTTTGGCCTCAGCCGCGCGCCAGGCGCGCCGTGCCCGGTTCGGTGTGCAGGTTCACCTGCGCCCAGGAGATCCACAGATAGGCCGGCAGGCCGTCTTCCACGAACTCGTAGCGCGAGCTGCCGTCACCGTCGTCGTCCACGGAGACCAGGCGCTCGGCGATCAGCAGCTGCAGGACCTGCTGGGCGCGCTTGGCGTCCACCTCGTTGGAGGCCTGTACGTCGGCCGGCGTGAACGGACCGTCGCCGGCGAGCGCCGTGCGCGCGGCCATGGCCAGGAGCTCGCCCGCGCCCTTGTCGAACAGGCTGCGAATGCGCCCCTGCAGCGGCTTGCCGATCCGGCCCTGGAACTCCACCACGGCCCGGTCGACGGAGTCCGAGACGTCCCGCGGCAACACGGTGCTGCGCCCCTGGTCGAGGGCCAGGTGCCCGGCGTGGTGGCCAAGCAGGTTGGCGATGTAGGGTGATCCGAGGGCGACGGCGACCACGGAGGCGGTGGCGGTGGGGTCGAAGGTCAGGCCCGCCTCGCGTTCGCCGTTGGCCACGATCTGCAGGACCTCGCTGTCCGGCATCTTCGGCACGCGAAGCGCGAAGATGTTCCGGCGGATCGACGGAATGTGCTCCACCAGCTCGGTCAGGTCGGCGGCGACGCCCGCGAGGATCAGCTGCACCCGGCCCAGGCGGTCGGAAAGGTTCTTGATCAGCTCGGCCACGTCGCGGCGGAAGGCGCCGGATTCGCAGCGGTCGAACTCGTCGAGGATGATCAGCACGCGGGTGCCGGTGAGCTTCGAGCAGAGGTCGCCGAACTTGCGGGGCGTCAGCGGCTCGGCCGGCGCCAGGTCGGCCAGGGTCGCGCCCTTCTCGGCTTCCGACGTGGTGGGGGAGAAGCCCGAGTGGAACAGCAGCGGGATGTCGGCGGCCGCGGCCCGGAAAATCTCGTCGAAGGTCGAATTGGCCCCGCAGGACGAATAGACCACGATGTAGCGCGCCTCGCGCGCGGCCTGGGTCAGCATGTGCAGCAGGGAGGTCTTGCCGATGCCGCGCTCGCCATAGAGCACGCCGTGCAGCCGCTGATCCTCGATGGAACGGATCAGGGTCTTCAGCACCTCCTCGCGCCCGGCGAACATCCGCTGGTCGGCGACCGGCTGGGACGGGGTGAAGGCATGGCGCAGCTTGGACCGGATGTTGGCGAACCGGTCGTTGGACTTGCCGCTGAACTGGTCGCTGGCCATGGAATGGAACCGCGGCAGCAACTCGTTGAGGTTCCCGCGGCGCCGCGCGTCCCGGGGGACCGGCCGCAGGATGGTGGCGCCCTGTTGCGCCTCGGCGGTCCTGGCGGGCTTCTTGCGCCGCTTGAATAGACCGCCGACCTTGGTGTTCCAGCCCGCCAAACCTGCCTCCGTTGTCGATCGGCGCGCGAGGCAAGCCCCGCGGAGCGTCTTTCGACGGACCCGCGCCAATCCTATGCTACTGCGCCCAGATTGCCTTCGGTTTGCTTAATCACGCTTCGGGTCACCAATATGACGTGACGCCGATCCGCGTCTTCACCGATCATCCTCTGGCGTCTTCCAAAGCAATACGGACCCGGCCATTCTGCGGATGACGTCGTTCGAACCGGCGAGATGCCGCGGCCGTCGCGGCGGCCGAGGTCGAAGACGTGGGGCGGCCGGTCGGACCTCGATGTCGAATTCGCTGCATGTGGCCGTCTGCATCGTGGGATTCCGCAACCCGGACGACATCCTGCGCTGTTTCGAGGCGCTTGGGCGGTCCACGCACGCCGAGTTCCACGTCGTGATCTGCGAAAATGGCGGGGCGGAGGCCGCACGGGACCTGCGCGCCAGGGCGCCCTCGGCCCTGCCCGGGGGCCAGAGGGTGGAGGTGGTCACAGCGCCGCGCAATCTTGGCTATGCGGGCGGCGTCAACGTCTGCCTGGCCCACGGGCCCAAGGCGGACGCCTGGTGGATCCTCAATCCCGACACCCAGCCGGCGCCGGACGCGCTGGAGCAGATGGTCGTCCGCCTCGCCAAGGGGGACCGGCACGCGGTGGGCTGCACGATCTGCACCCCGGACGGCGAGGTAGAATCCCGCGGCGGCCATTGGCGCCGCTGGATGGCGCGGGCGGTGTCGCTGGAGCATGGGGTAAGGCTCGACGCACCCTTCGACGGCGCGGCCCTCGAACGGCGCCTCTCCTATCTCAGCGGGGCCTCGATGCTGGTCGGCCGCGACTTTCTGAAGACCGCCGGGATCATGCGCGAGGACTATTTCCTCTATGGCGAGGAGGTCGAATGGTGTCTGCGCGCCCAGGCGAGGGGCCTATCCCTGGGCGTGGCCCCCGCCGCCCGCGTCGTGCATCACCAGGGGAGCACCACCGGCTCGGTAAGCGAGATCGCCGGCCGCAGCCGCACCTCGGTCTATCTCGACGAGCGGAACAAGCTCCTGGTGACGCGGGACTGTTTCCCAGCCAGCTTGCCGGTGGCCGCGCCCGCCGCCCTGGCCTTGATCTTCCTGCGGTTCGCCCGGCGCGGCGCGTGGCGGCAACTGGGCTATGCGATCGACGGCTGGGTGGCCGGCCTCCGCAACGCCCGCGGCGCCCCGGCCTGGATCACCCTAGGGCCGGACGAGGACAGACGAATATGAGGCTCTGCACCATCCGCGCCGCCGTACTGCTGGCCCTCCTGGCCCTGACCGGCGCTGGCCACGCGGCGACGCTTACCGCGACGCCGGCGACGATCGGAGGCGTGCTGGTGCGGGCTCGCGGCGGCGACGTGCTGAAGCTCGCGCCCGGAACCTATGAGGGGCTGGCCCCCAAAGCCTGGACCTTCTCGCCGGGCCTCACCATCACCTCGGCGGATCCCAGCCACCCTGCGGTGCTGACCAACTTCGACGCCCACAACATCAAGGGCGTGACGTTCTCGAACCTGGATCTGTTGGCGAAGGGTCCGGCCTATTTCGCCTTCCAGATCTTCGATTCCACCGACGTCCATTTCGACCGCGTGAACGTGCATGGGGTCGTCGACGAGGGCCGCCCTCGCAACGACGCGGAAGGCATCCGCTTCTCCGGCGGCTCGACCGTCAGCGTCACCAACAGCGAGTTCCACGACCTCAAGCGCGCCTTCGCCATCGGCGACACCGAGGGCGTCACGGTGAGCGGCAACCGAGCCCACGACCTCCAGGTCACCGGTTTCATGTTCGGGGGCGCGACCACCCACATCACCGTGACCGACAACACGGTGTGGAACATCCGCCCCATGCCGGGCGACCATCCCGATGCGATCCAGTTCCTGACGGCGGGGTCGAAGGCGCCGGCCACCGATATCCTGGTGGCCCGCAACGTCGTCTTCCGCGGCGATGGCTCCGCGACGCAGGGGATTTTCTTCCGCGACCAGGTGGGGACCTTGCCGTTCGAACGGGTGACGATCGCCGACAACCTGGTGGTCGGCACCGGCTACAACGGCATCCTGGTGATGGGCGCCAAGGATCTGGCGATCACCGGCAACGAGCTGGTCTCGAACCCCGGCAGCGCCAACAACACCTGGCTCCGGGTGGAGACGGCCCAGGGCGTGACCGCCAGCCGCAACCGCGCCCAGCTGATCAGCTTCGTCACCTCCACCGGGGTGAAAGAGAAGAGCAACAAGCTGACCAGCCCGGTGTCGGACCGCGGCCTGGCCGCGCTGCACGGCTGGGCGGCCACCCACCCGCACCGGGCCCCGGCCATCGCCGACATGCTGGCGAGATTGGCCCCCTAGAGCACGATGGGTTTTGATGGAACTATCAAAACCCTGAATCGTGCTCGCAAGTTTAGGCGACGACCCTGTTTTTCCCGTTCTTGATTGATTCAATCAAAACGGGACAGGGTCTAAGCGCTGACCGCAAGGGCGGGTGGCCTGGACCGGACGCGATAGACGTCCTGGAACCAGACCTCGGCGGCCAGCAGGGTCCACAGGGTCTCGCCCATGTCGGCGACGCCCGCCTCGTTCTGCTCGACGATCTGCCGGATCTTGGCGGCGTCGCCGTAGGTGGCGCAAAGGCCGCCGGCAGCGAACAGGTAGCCGTGCAGGAAGTCGCGCATGGGGCCGCGGAACCAGCCGGCGAGGGGCACGCGGAAGCCCCATTTGCCGCGCCCGGCGATCCCCTCCGGCAGGAGCTCGTCTCCCCAGCGCCGGACGATCCACTTGCCGACCCGTCCGCGGACCTTCAGCCGGTCGGGCAGGGCGAGGCCGAAGGCGGTGAGCTCTTTGTCGAGGAACGGCGGGCGGACCTCCAGCCCCTCGGCCATGGTCATCCGGTCGCCACGCTCCAGCATGTTGCCGGGCAGCCAGGTCAGGCAGTCCGTGGTCTGCATGCGGCGTAGCCCGCCCAGGCCGCCCAGGCGGCCCAGCACCTGCGACTGGTTCTCCAGGGTGCGTTCCCAGTCGGCGGCGCTCCAGCCGAGGCCTGGCAGCACCGCCTGCAAGGCCGGCCTGTCGAGGTAGCTGAACCACTGGGCCTGGCGGTCCACCTCCCGCGGGGCGGCCAGCGCGCGGGCGGCGACCAGGGCGCGGCGCTTGTCGAGGCCCAGGGCGCCGGCCACCGAGGCCGCCGTCTGCGGGCCCACGGTGGCGAGCGCCTTGCGCAGCGCCCAAGGCGCGTCGGCGAAGCCGTATTTCGGGTAGCCGCCGAACACCTCGTCGGCGCCTTCGCCGGAGAGCGCGACCTTCACCGATTGCCGCGCCACCCGGCTCATCTCGGCGATGGCGATGTCGGCGGGCTGGCTGACCGGGCCGTCGCGGCAGGCGGAGAGCTCGGCGAAGCGGCGGATGTAGCTGTCCGGGCCCACGGCGATCGGTGTGTGGTTGGAGCCGACGGCGTCGGCGACCACCTGGGCGAACGGCAGTTCCGAATGCGGGTCATCGGCGAAGCCGACGGAGAAGGTGGCGATCTCCGCGCCGGGCCCGCGAATCCGGCGCATGGCAGCGACGATCAGGCTCGAGTCGAGGCCCCCGGAGAGGAAGGCGCCCACCGGCACCTCGGCGTCGGCCACCAGCCGCTCCTCGACCGAGGCCATGAAGAGGTCGCGGCCCCTGGCGATCAGTTCGCTTCCTGAGAGGCCCGCATAGGCCGGGCGGACCTGCTCAACCTCGGCGATCAGGTCGTAGAAGCGGCCGGTCCGTAGCCCCTGGCGGTCGAACTCCAGATAGGTCCCCGGCTCAAGTTGGCGCACCCCGCGATGCAGGCTTTCCGGGCCGTAGACCGCGCGGAAGCGCAGCGCCTGGCGAAGGGCGTCCTCGTTCAGGCCCTGATCGACCGCCGGATGCTCGACCACCGCCTTGATCTCGCTGCCGAAGACCAGGATGCCGGGCGCGGGCGTCGCGTAGAACAGGGGCTTTTCGCCCAGCGCATCGCGGGCGAGAAGCAAGCTCTCGCGCCTCCGATCCCAGATGCCGAAGGCGAACATGGCGTCGAAGCGGGGGAGGGCGGCTGGGCCCTCATGTGCGATCCAGCGCAGCACCACCTCGGTGTCGCCCTTCGTCTGGAAAGCGACGCCTTGCGCCTGAAGTTCGCGGCGCAGCGCCTCGTAGTTGTAGATTTCGCCGTTGTAGACCATCGAGAGATCGCCGTCCGCCAGGCGCATCGGCTGCGGGCTGCCGGCCACGTCGATGATGCTGAGGCGGGCGTGGACGAGGGCGCAGGGGCCCTCGGTCAGCACCCCCTGGGCGTCCGGACCGCGGCGGCTGAGCGCGCGGACCATGCCGTCCATGACCCGCTTATCGGGTCGCCGATTGAAGTCCACATAGCCGGCGATGCCGCACATCTGCTCTCTGCTCGTCCGTTCTCAGGGGCCATCATCTGGCCGTGTGGGTCTCTAGGCCAGGCGCTTCCCCAGCGCCGCGCGGTCCCGTTCGATCTCGGGCCCGACGCGAGAAGAATTGTCGCGCTCCCAAAGGTAGCCGTCCGCCCGCTTCGCCTGACGCGCGGCGCGGACGCGAGATATAAGGCTGACCAGAATGAAGGGGAACGCACACGGGTAGAGCGCCGGCTGGCGCAGGATGCTGATGAGCGCGCGCCCATAGCGCTTGGTGCGCTTTTCGCGGGCGAACAGCTCCGGGAACCGGGCGTGCAGTTGGGCGACGCCCAGGCGGCTTCGGGTCTTGATGCGGATGAGGTCCGCGAAGGCCGAGGGCGCCCGCACCGCGCTGACGGCGGTCTGCACCTCGGTGCGTTCCTCGGGGCCGAACAACAGGCGGAAGTAGCCGTCGTCGGCGATGACGTCCGGCATCTGGTCCCAGCGGCCCCGGCCCTGCTCGCTGACCGCGTAGACGCCGGCCGCCATCATGCCCTCCTGGACGAAGGGGAGCGCCATCCAGAAGCGATAGTAGGCGCGGACCGACCAGGCGGCGCCTGGGAGGAACACCGTGTCGACGCGGGGCGCCGCGGCAAGCCAGCGGCCGTCGCTGAGCGCGGCGGCCAAGTTTCTGAGCGAGGTCAGCGAGATCACCACGTCGCCGTCGGCGTAGATGCGCGGAAAGCCGCGCGCGGCGGCGTCGCCGAGGTTGACGGCGTTGACCTTGGAGGCCACCGGCGTCTCGACCACCTTCACCGGCTCGCCGAAACCCCGGGCCACGTCGGCGGTGGCGTCCGAGCAGCCGTTGGCGACCACGATGATCTCCAGCTCGCCGGGGCTTGCGCCGGCGACCATGGCCTCCAGGGTCCGGGCGATGACCCGTTCCTCGTTGTGCGCGGGGATGATGACCGAGATCATGCGTCGTCCAAGGCGGCCGTCGGAAACAGGCCCACCGGGCCCAACAGGCCGCGGGCGGGCCGACGGCTTTGTATCAGACCTTAGGCAGGGGAAGTTGCCTCTCCGTTACGGGCGGCCGGGTGTCGCGCGCACCGGACGGGTTTGCGGCGCCGCCGCCGGCCTTTGCAAAGCCTTAGCGTCTGACGCTTAGTGGATCGGGTGAAGGCTTCTGGGGGAATCGAACTTGCTGGCCGATCCGCGCGACGCGAATTCGCTGTCGAACCGGTTTCGGCGCAAGCGCGACGTCCGCCTGCGTGCGGTGATCGACGCGATCCACGCCAGCCGCGGCCGGGTGCGCATCCTCGATATGGGCGGCACGCTGGAATACTGGTCCCGGGTCGGGCTGGACTACCTGCGCAGCCGTCAGGTGTTCGTCACCGTGATGAACCTCGAGGCCTCCGAGCTCGATCCGACGCTCGCCGACAAGGAGCTCTTCGAGACCGGCGTGGGCGACGCGTGCAACCTCACCAATGTGGGGGACGGCGCCTATGACTTGGCGCATTCCAACTCGGTGATCGAACACGTGCTCACCTGGGACAACATGAAGGCCTTCGCGGCCGAGACCCGGCGGGTGGCCCCGTTCTACTATGTGCAGACGCCGAACTTCTGGTTCCCGATCGACCCGCACTTCTACAAATTCCCGCTCTACCACTGGTTCCCGCGGCCGGTGCGCGCGCGGATCCTCAACACGTTCCCAATCGCCCACGTGGGGCGGATCAAGGGGGTCGACGGCGCCTTCCGGGTGGTGGACGACGCGCGGCTGCTGGACAGCCGGCAGTTCCGGTTCCTGTTCCCGGACGCGGCGATCTCCTATGAGCGGGTCGCCGGCCTGGGCAAATCGCTGATCGCCATCCGCGGAACCGGCGGCCGCTAGACCCCGCGGGTCTAGACCGGCGAAGACGCCTGCCTGCGCTTGCGGGCCCAGGCCAGCGCGGGCTCCCGCGGCTCGGCCATCGCGGCGCCCCGCCCGGCGAGCGCGGCCTCGCGCTGCCGCAACCGGTGCGTCAGGCCCACGATGATGCCCACCATCATGAAGACGATGGGATTGTTGTCGTCCTGGGCGAAGAAGGTCTTCATCGCCAGGAAGGAGACCACCGATGCGGCCAGCGGCAGAAGGAACGCGCCGTCTCTATCATCATCGGTGATGCGAAGGCTGTAGCGCCCGGCGTGCAGTGCGCTGACGACGAAGATCGAGAAGAACGAAATGAAGCCGATGATCCCGTAATCCAGAATTACCGCCAGATAATAGCTGTCGATGGTCAACGTTCCCGCCAGATTGTGAAAGCCAAGGACCTCTCCGGCCGTTCCTACGCCATGTCCAAAGGGGTGGGTGATGATCTTTGGAATCCCCATGTTCCATTGGTCTATGCGGGCCTGGTTGCTGTCGTCGTACTGACCCATACCCCAGACTTTCGCCTTGATGCGGCCGACAAGGAAGGAGAGCGCGATGAAGGCGCTGAATAGGGCCGGGTATGCCAGCAGGATGGTGGGCGCCATCAGGCTCCCACGGTTGGCCCTCTGCAGCCGCAGGGCCCAGAAGAAGAGGTAGATCATCGTCCCCAGGAAGAAGCCCAGCAGGCCCAGTCGCGACCCGGTGTCGAGGATGACCACAACCATGAACGGGATTGACGCGGCGCCCGCCAATCGGACCCACAGGCGATAGCTCTTGGACGCCGCAAAATGCAGCGGGAAGGGAATGGCGAGCGCCATCAACTCGGAGAACCCCAAGCTGGTGGTGAAGACGCTCTGGGCGCGGTAGGCCCCAGTGGTGGCGCGCGACGAGCCCGCCAGGATGCGCATGACGGTCTCGTCATTGGGCAACAGGAAGGAAGGCACGTGCCCCGCCCAGAGCACCCGCTCCTCGCGGAACTCCCGGATCCCGATCAGGCCCACGAAGATCGCCATGCCCCAGAGCATGGCGGCCCAGGTCTCGGCCCGGCCCGGGCGGCGGAACAGGTAGGCGCATAGGAAGAAGGCCGTCGTCTCGTTGGTGAGATGGACGAAATACTTCGAGATCGAGACGCCGTACTGCTGAGTGAAGGCGATCGAAACCCCCTGCAGCACGGTGAATATGAGCACGCAGCGCCAGACCCAGGGGGAATCCTTCAGCACCGCCGCCAGTTCGCGCCGGAAGGGCGAAAAGCTCGAGAGGCTGACGAGGAACAGGATGACCATCGGCGTCCCGATCAGGCGGCTGACGGTGATCCAGGGCACGCCCGGCAGGGTGATCGCCAGGTAGTTCGGCCAGGCCACCAAGGCCGCGAACAGGGCAAAGAGCATCCGCTCCATCGTCTGGGTCGGGGCAGTGCGCGCCTGCGGCAGCACCCAGATGGTGACAGCCAGCAGAATGGCGATCGGCACGGTGAACGGCACCAGGAGCCAGGGCGTCAAGAGGGCGTAGTAGAAGCCATAGGGCAGGCAGATGAGCGTCGCGACGATCGCCGTGCCGGCCACCAGCCTGCGCCAGCGCTTGGGGTGGCCGGCCCCGAAGTAGGGTTTCAGGAGCGCCGTGGACTCGTCGAAGGAGCCTGGATTCCTGCCCACCGCGCCGGACCTATTCCATGCCCAGACGGTGCGCCACCGTCACCGGGTCTTCGGACGGCGCCCGCCGATCGCCCTGGCCGCGGTTGAGCCAGCGCAGGCGCGCGTCGCGAAGCGCCAGGGGCAAGGGCGAGCGGCTGATGGTGCAGACAAGATTGGGGATCGGAAGCCGCCGGCGCCACTTGCGCTGCATGAATCGATAGGCGCGGCGGTAGCCCGCATCGAGCTTCACCACCGGTCGGCTGTGATGGATGATCGGCAGGTCGATGACATAGCTCCTGTGTCCGGCCTCTGAGGCCTGCAGGACGAAATCGGCGGCATAAAGGTGGTAGCCGGGCATCTCTTCGTCGAAGCGCACGCCCGCCGCGCGCCGCACGACCAGCAGCACCTCGTCCAGAGTCACCACCGCAGTGGGTGCGGAGACCTTGCCGCCGACCAGCTGGCGAAGACCGGATGACCAGGTTTCCCCCACCACGTTCCCGGGCGGATCCAGGCCGATCACCCCGGCCACGGCCCAGTTCGGGTCGAGCGCCGCGAGCTGAGCCAATGCCTCGTCCAGCCGATCGAGGAATCCGCCGGGCAGGTAGACGTCCTGGTGCACGAGGACGACCACGTCGGTGTCGGCCTCGTCGAGGGCGCGGTTGTAGGCGCGCGCCGCAGAAGCGAAGCCCTCATAGGTCCGCAGCGCCGCCGCGCCGGCCACGAGGTCAGGGGACCGCCGCAGGCAGCCGGCGAGGACGACCTTGTCGTTGACCGCCGCCGCGAACGAGACGCCGTTCGCCGAGGCCCGGTTCCTGGCGACCTTCGGCATTATCCCTCGTTTCCCCTTGGGCGGCGCGTCATGGTTGAGAACCCTTTGATCATGACAAGGCCAAACCCCGCCTTAACGCGTGGGTGAAGCGCAAGCGCAATTCCGCGGGCAGGGCGAGCAGCGCCAGCCAAGCCGAAAGGCCCGCCAGGACCAGACCCGACGCCCACCATTGCGGATCAGTGAAGGTCCAGGCCCCGGCACAGGCGACGCCCGCGCCCAGGACGAGGAAGTTCGCCAGGACGAGGCGCGAGCCCTTCAACCCCTGGCCGGTGGCCCAGGTCAGCAGGCAGTAGTCCATGGAGAACCGCGCGGCTGCGGCCACGGCGCTGCCCACGAGGCCGAAGAAGTGGATGCCGGCGAATAGCATCAGGAGGTAAGGCGGGATTTCCGCGATCTGGATCTTGGAGACCAGGTCGGGCCGGCCGGCGGCCTGCAAGCGCGTGAACGGCACCAGGGCAAGTCCATTGGCCCACATTCCGAGCAGGATGAGCCGGCCCACCGCTGGGGCCGCCGGCCCGACCTTGTGCCCGACCCAAAGCTGCAGGAACGGTCCCATGATGTAGATTCCGCCCAGGAACAGGGGGCTCAAAAGCGCCAGAACCGTCAGCCCGGCTTTCTCGGCGAGAGCGCGGCGCTCGTCCTCGCCGGCGGAGGAGAGGCGCGGGAAGAGTGCGCCGACGAGCGAACCGGAGAGGATCGAGGTGCGGTTCGCGAGCTGGTAGGGCACGGTGTAGTCGGTCACTGCGCGCGCGCTCAGCATGGCTCCAATGGCGAACCGATCGAGCATGAACAGCACCGGCGCGAATATCGACGTCAAATTCACCCAGCCGCCGTATTTCAGGAGCGCGACGACCTCGCCGCGGTCCAGCCTGATGCGCTGGCCGTGGGTGAGCTCCACGTGGCAGCGGTAGGCGAGCACGGCCGCAGCGATCCCTCTGGCGCTAAGCGCCCCCAGCAGCAGCAGCGGCAGGCGTGGTCCGGCGAGCACCGCAATCCCCAGCGGGATGATCTGGAAAAGCGATGTCGAGACGACGTTGACGATGTTGATCTCGAGAAAGCGCTGGCGGCCCTGCATGGCGCCGGTGAGGACCCCGTTGATGGTGGCTACCGGCACCGCCAGAGCCAGCAGGGGCACCGCGGCGATCACTTCAGTCCGCAAGTCAGGACTGACCTTGAACATCCGGCCGAAGAAGAACTGGGCGGCGATCCACAGAACAACGCCCCCGGCGATCCCCATGAGGATGTTGACGGCCAAGGCGGCCCACATGGTGTCGGCCCGCGCCTGCGGCTCGGCGTCGCTCCTGGCGGCGACACGGAACGAGGTCGCGCGGCCAAGCCCAAGGTCGAAGAGCCCGAAATAGCCGAGAAGCAGGAACGCGATCGCCAGCACGCCATAGCGTTCGGCTCCGACCAGCCGCAGGTACAGCGGTACGGTGAC
>Ga0070681_10003808_pt1 | contig 14176 bp, 9 predicted proteins | sample KBSC83BmetaG_FD_65650 | JGI IMG/M metagenome (GOLD analysis project Ga0070681, IMG submission 65650) | Corn rhizosphere microbial communities from Kellogg Biological Station, Michigan, USA - KBS C8-3B metaG | ecosystem: Host-associated > Plants > Roots > Rhizosphere | place: USA: Michigan... | reverse complement strand
TCGTCAATCAGGCGAACCTCGGGGATCCGAATCCGTTCGTTGACTCTCGCAGGTCTTGATGTGCTGATAGAAGCCTCCCGTGAAATATACAGAGCCGCACCACCGACGACCGTGCCTGGTGCGGCTAGGAATCAGTATCGTCTGAAATCGTAGCATAGACGCGGAGGTTCGGTCAATCTCGAAGGCGCTACGTTTTTTGGCATCGCCGTGGCGAATTTGCCTTATGGCCGCTGGTAAATTTTCACGTTGCCAGATTGAAACGCAAGCGGCCAGCCGATGGACGCGAGTTGCTGCAGTCCTGCCTCCGAGTAGGGGGCACCACCGTCGCACTGTGCGCCGTAACCATTTTGCTCAATTGGCCCGTCAATGATGTAGGTGATGTTGTATGCATCCAGCAATGCTCGCGCCTGAGGGGAGGCTGGATCATTGTAGATCGTCGCGACGTCCGTTTTGCGCTGGGCGATTTCGGTAGAGATCGCGGGATCTCCGAGTCGCCACTGATATTCGTGGAACTGCCAGCCAAGCGGTGTCGGCAAGCCGGTCGCCATCGAGAAGAGGTTGTCCGGCATGACACCGTTTTCGCCGTATGAGCATCCAGGAGCTTCGAGCAGATGATCGGTCGAGGACGCATGCGTATTGAGCCACTCGATCGCTGCCATTTCGTCCGGCGCACCCGAGTGCAGGTAGCTCGTGCCGTCAATCCCGCTGAAATGCGAAAAGCCCATTGTCCAGCGATAGGCCGAGATCGGCGGATAGAGCGCGGCGCCGAGGATGATGATCGCGATCGGAACGGCCGTTGCTGCACCGAGTAGTCGAGAATACCGTTTTGAGATGTGGCCAATGGCAATTGGCAGCGCCACGGCGCAACTGACGGCAAAGAGCGCCCAAACCTGAAAATAAAGCTTGAAAACGGTGTTCATACGGTTGGAGAAGGCATCTTCCAGGAAGATCAGTTCGGTGATCGACAGGAGCAAAAACGCGATACCGAACAGGCAGAGCAAATAGCGTTTCGGCGCGTCGAACTTACCCGTTACGACGGTGATAAAGATGATCACCAGCGGTCCGATGAACCAGAAAAACCCCGGAAACCGGATAAAGACCGAGACGAGGAAGGCTCCGGCCGCCGCGGCTGCGATGATCCGGTCATTCCGCTCAATACGCTGCAACACCGGCAGAGCGATCGGTATCAGGAAGAGCAGCGCAACGACCAGAAACAACCCATGAACCGTGAATATCTCTCGCGTCGAGGTGCGCGGCCAGGTGACGACGCCGATCGTCTTGACGAGACGGCCGAGGATCGGTGTCGCGCGAATCGATGCCGGGATATCGCTTGGAGGCAAACCGACTGCTGCAGTGTAATGCAGTTGAAAGGGTAACACTGTTACGACGGCCGAAACGGCCAGCACGACGAAGGGGAGTGCGCGTTGTCGCCACGACCAGCCGATCGTCGCGATGAGGATTCCAGCGGCGGCGAAGAGAAGCGCAGGCGGCATATCCCAAGAATTAGTCGCATACAACGACGCTCCAAGCATCCCTGCCAGCGCAGCGGTAGGAAGTAGGCAGTTCATTTGTTTACCAGCGCGAGCCAGCGCGAGGCCGACCGCTATGCTGCTGATCAACATCGGGTAGGCCAGGATGTGCGGATGAAGGTCGCCGAGCACGAAGCTGAAGGCTGGGAATTCGTTGATCGTCTGAACATTCGGTGCGTCGACGACGATGCGCGAGGCGTTCCAACCAACTCCTTGCCACCAACCGGAGTGAAGCGTTCGCATGGGATGTTCGATGAACTTGAGCGGCGCATAGAGGTTCCCGATCCCGACAAGAAAGAGTCCGGCCAGGAGACCTGTCAGCGTTTGGCGGCCGATTGACGGCATGCCCCAGCTCCGGACGAGGTTGACAGCTGTACCGACCGCCGCGACGGCCGCGGTCGCGAAGAGCGTTGCCAGCGCCAGATTGAACGCGTGACTCGGCGCGATCCGTGCCAGCCGGGCAGGTAATGCCATGAGGAGGTATCCGAGATAGTAGTAATTGATCGAATGGCCGAGAAACCAGGGATCGGCCGGTGGCAGCGAGTGCGTGTGTTGAAGGGTGGTGAGGAACGCCAGCTCCATTGGCTTCTCGGTGGGCGGCATGTCCTGAAAAAACGAACGGAAGATGACATAACCACTAAAGAGCACAGCGGTAATCAATTCATAGACGACGAGCCGCCCTCGCTGCGCGCGAACGACGCGCTGGAGATTTCCGTTGCGTAGCGCGAAGTACCAGGCGACGATCGCCAGAACCGCAGGGATGCCGACGATCAACGCCGTAGAATATGGGATTGGGCTCAAGGCGCTCAGCCACCAGGGAAGCATTGCAGCCAGGAGCAGTCCGAGCGGTCGCACGAGCGACAGACCGCGATCCGGCAATCCGGGCAATGCACGGAACACGATCGGGAACATCAGCCAGGCGAGTGCACTGAGGACGAGGTACCAGCGTATCGCTTCGACGGCGACGGCAGAGATTGTCACGATCCCACCTTTGCCGAAAGCGACGGCGGCAACGACGGGAAGGGTATGACCTCGTACACGGTCGTATCTGCGGATTGGAAGGCGACTCGGAGGTCAGAGCCGACCATCGACTCGAAAGCGGCCAGACCGGCGGAACTGGCGTACGGCGATAGTCCGTTGGCTTTTCCGGCAAAGCCCGCATCGGGCACCCAATAGCGCTCAACATCGCCAACGATGACGTAGCGCACCGAGTATTCTTCCAGCAGCTCCCGTTTCGTCGTGATATCGGTCGTGTTGTACAGCGTCCATAGGTCGGCAAGTCGCTGGTCAATGCCTGGCCAATAACGCTGTTGGCGCTGATGGCTATCCCAGCCGAGGACCGTCGGAAGACCTGTCCCGGATGAGATGCGCGAACCGTTGCCACGATACGGTCCGATACTCGCCTCGGCGATTACGCCGTTCGTCCGGTCATGCTGCCGCAACCATTTAATCGCCGCGTAGTCACCGGTGAAATCGATCAGCCGCCCGTTCGCGCTCTGAATCGACGACCCATTCATCCAGGCGAAGCCGTTCAACGTCAGCGATGTCGGACTTCCTGGCATATGATTGGACAACCGCGATGGAGTGCCTGCGATCGGGTAAATCAAACCGGCAACGATCAACAGGATGCTCACAACGAGCGCCAGGCGTGCAGCGGTCACGCGCGATGGAGTTAGTTCACGCACATCTATCGGCCGTCGCGTCGGTGGCCCGGAGATGATCCCGAGCGGCTGCTGGTCAACCGACGTTGCAACGACATAAATCAGCCAGAGTAGCGCGGCGGCGGCGGCGAGGGCGAAGAGTGTCCAGCCTTCCATGAAGAACTTGAAGACGGTGTTCATTCGCTCCCAGGGCGAGCCGGAAAGATCGTCCACCACATAGACGAGATCCGTTCCGAGCGTGACACCCGACGCTGCCGCGATCATCAGGCCGATCAAGGCGAGCGGTCGCCGTCTGGAATACGTCAACCAGACGAGTGCGCCAAGGAGCAGCGGAATGAGCAACAGAGCCGCGGTCGGTCGGATAGGCATCAGCAGCCCGATCGCCGCGGCCGGTACGGGACTGAGGTAGATCAACGGTTGCCAGCGCTCATCGTCCTCGACGATGACCAGCATGATGAGTGGCAAGGCGATTCCCGCGATTGTGGCCAAGAACGCGGAACTCAATAGGTGGCCGAAGCCGAGGTCGCGCGTCACGATGGCGCAGATGACGCTCGCGACAAGTGCCACGAAGCCAGCAAGGATCGAAGCGACGTATTCATTACGCCGTGGTGCGAAGCGCCCGAACGCCAGAACGATCCCAGTCGCGGCCAAAATGCCCAGGAAGATCCCGAACTGCACCAGATACTCGCCTGGCGCGGTTCCACTGGACGTCCGCGAGATTCCGCTGACCAGCGCTACGAAGCGACTGAAGAACGGCCAGAACAGCGCCCAGGTTAGGCCGCCGATCGCCAGCCAGATACCGACCGCAAGGGCGATGCGCTTGAGTTGAAAGGGTCGGGCTGCAAGCGCTGTGGTGATCAATGCCGCTCCGACCAGGAGCAGCCCAAGCGGCATATCCCACGAATTCGTCACCACCATCGTCCCAAGAACGAGCGCCGACATGATCCCCCAGACGGCAACGTCACCCAAACAGGCCAGACCGTCTCGAATCCGCTGATAGACGAGCGCGATCAGGAGCACGGTGATCGGAAGATCGATGGCATGCGGGTGGAGATCGGCCCACATCTGGGTGAAGTACGGAAACTCGGTGATGGCGTAGGTGACAGCGCTGCGACTGCGCCAGAAGTCGAACGCTTGACCCGAATTTGTCACGACCTGCACGAAGCCATCGAGATTGCCGATCAGGGAATGAAGCAGGACGCCGCACCCACCGGCGATGACGAGCCACTTGAGACGGGTCGTGCGCAGAAGATCCGAGCCGATCGTCGAACTGAGGCTGAATACGCCGGCGAGAAGCATCGCGCTGATCGTCGCCATGCCGAGCTGAAAGCCGATCTCAGGCGGGATGCCGGTCAATTTCCAGAGGTACGCGATTAGATAAAAGCCGTAGTAGTAGTAGTTCATGGCACCGCCGGCGAACCACGGATCATACGGTGGGAAAACGGCGCTGCGACCGATGGCGTTCATATACGCCATCTCCATCGGCTTTTCTCCACCGAAGTACGTTTGCCAGAGATCGGGGTTCATGGCACGCAGTAGGAGGAAGAAGGCGAATGCGCCAAAGAAAACAATCTCGGTGGCGAGAATCATCCTTTTGCGCTGTCGGAGCAACGGCCAAGAGGACCGGACTTGATTGCGAAAACCGATCCAGATTGCCGCTACGACGATGCCGATCGGCACCAGAATGTTCGGCACTCGGAAATGGACGAGCTGCAGGCTCACGCAGATCCAGACCATGTAGCCGGTGACGATGAGGCCGACTAACCGCGCGAAACCCCAGCCGAGATCGCTGAAGCGACCGAACAGCGCCAGCGTCAGCGGCATCGCCGCCAGTCCGAGCAACACCAGCAAGACGATCCAGACTGATGTTGCGATCAGGCTGTACTGCGTGATTGCGCCTGACCACCCGAGATCGTTGGCGACCGGCCGCTGATCGACCGGGGTGTTGAGAAGGAGCGTTGGTGACGGCGCGGTTCGCGTCGGGAACCAGGGTTGAGCGATCGACGCGGCGAAGCGCTGGCGCAGTTCGGCCGTCGTAAGCGTTGTCACCTTCTTATAGATTCGAACATGCGGGTGGTCGTAGACTGAGAAACTCTCGTCCGCATGGTGATCGTTGAACGTTATGCGGAATAACGACGGCTCGACGTCCGACTCGTAGACCTCCTGATACCCCAGCTGGCCCGTCGTGAGCAGGCGATAGTACTCGGCATCGACCGGATAACGCCAGGGAGACTTTGGAATCGAGAGCGCCAGCCGATCGCTCGAGAGGATGACGTAATCGGCCTTCTGCAGAGTTTTGGCAATGTAGGTGAACTCTTCCTCGTTCGGCCGGTCGGCATAGAGATCCATCGTGACATGGGTGTAGTAGGGTGTCGGATACGGATGCCCTTCGAGCGGCAGCGGCAAGGCGTCGTCCCAGTATTCATCGGTGATCTTCGCGCCCTGCGGGATATTTTGAAAGATCCATTCAGAAGCCGAGATGCGATTATTCGCTTTGTGATAAATCGACTCAAACGCCAGTGACCAACCGAGTGTTCCGGCAAGCACGAGTGCGATCCCCGCGACCGGCGCGATGAATCGGATCGAACGGGTCGGGCGATCTGGAACGAGCCGAAGGACGAAGGCGACCGTCAAGATGACGAGCGCAGGAACGATCGGCAGGAGATAGCGCATGAACTTCGCTTCGGCGGTGGCGACGAGGGCGAAGTAGGGCAGGATCCAGCTGAGGAGAAGCAACTCCGCAAACGATCGACGTCGAACGCGCCAGATGGCGGCGCCGACCGCCAAGAGTGCGGTTATACCGAGAAACGGCCCCAGGCCCCAGTGAACGAGATTGCCCAACTCATAGCGGACTGGAATGTCGCCTACGAACTGGCGCGTGAACGGGACATCGAATGACCCGTTCACGATGTGCCACTGCAGCTTTGTGTCGCTGATGAACGCGGACCGCTGCAGCAACGCATATGGCTCAAACAGCGCGAACGTGGCCAGGGCGGCGACGGCAACGGTCGCCAGGTGCTTCACCAGCGGATCGAGGATCTCGGGGAAGCCGCGTGTTCGGAACGTAGCGATGATCGTGAAAACGATCGGAACAATCAGTTCGAAAACGCTGATCTTCGTTGCCAGCGCTAGGCCAAAGCAGACGCCCGCGAGCAGGCTCCAGCGATAGCCGGGGCGTTGGTGGAGGGAGAGACAGGCGAGCAAGAGTGCGGTCGAGAAGAACGTCACCCAGGGATCGACGGCGAAGAAGTGTGCGAGTTGAACCATGAGGACGGTCGCGGCGAGCAGCATGCCGGCGAGTAGCGCAGCGAGCCGTCCGATCGCTCGGCGAGCGAAGATCATTGCCAGCGCCACCGTCGCGGCGTCGAAAATTGCGGTCAGGTTGCGACCGACTATGCCGACGTGATCGTAGTTGTTCTGATCGGATCGGGTAACGACGCCAGCTATCCAGGCAACGAAATCGGTAACGTAGAGCGGCAGGCTGCCGTAGGCATATGATTGCGGCTTCCCATTGTCGTCGTCGGATCGCGGATTGAGCGGGCTGCGCTCAGGATTGAGCAAGGCGCCGAGATCATGAAAACGCGGGGCATGAATCCGATCGGTGAGGACCATGACGATGTTACGTTCGTCCGGTTGGAGGTACCAGCCGTCGTCCCAATTCTGCCCATAGATACGCAACGAAAGCGCGAAGAGGAGGATGAGGAAGGCGCCGGCGTAGAAGAACAGGCGACGCGACCGGTCAATCCACATAGTGGATGACATCATAGCAAGCTTGACAGAGTAGGACAATCGGCCAGTTGACCTGCGCAAGGTGTGGGCCATATACTCCAAAGGATCAGACGTCGTGGCGCGGCTGCGCGGATGCAGCGTCGAGAAGCGGGGCCTGCTAGATGAAAACGCTCAAAGTTATCGTCGGTGGCGAGGGCAACGTCGGCAAGACGTCTCTGATCCGTCAGTATGCCAAAGGTAAGTTTAGCGAAGCCAGAAATATCACGCTCGGCATCGACATAACGACCCAGGAATTCCAGATCGACGGCGAATCAGTTCGCCTGGCGATTTGGGATATCGAAGGGCAGGCAGGTAACCGGCCGAACTTCTACATCGGCGCACAAGCGGCCATGCTCGTCTACGACGGCACTGAGCCATCGTCACTTGAAGCGCTGATCGAGTGGCACAGCCGCTGCAAACGCTATGCTGGCGATGCGCCGATTCTGGTCGTTGGAAATAAGATCGATCTCGGTCTGGCATTTCCGCCGGTCTGGGGACGTGTTTTTGCCCGCAACATCGGAGCGCAACACGGGTTTCTTTCGGCCAAAACGGGCGAAAACGTCGTGCAGGCGTTTAGCATCCTCGCGAATCAAGCGGTTAATCACGCCAGCGCCGCCCATCGGTAGCGAGCGTGTCGCTCCGAATCATCTTCTTCGGCTCCCCACAATTCGCCGTACCGTCGCTCGAAGCGCTCGCCAACGATGCGCGCCTCTCGGTTGACCTCGTCGTCACCCAGCCCGATCGTCGCGCCGGTCGTGGACGCGAACTTGTTGCTCCCCCGGTCAAAGTCGCGGGGGAATCACTTGGAATCCCCATCTGGCAACCGGCAACGCTTCGCTCCGAAGAGGCGCATGATCGACTGCGATCGATGGGCGCGGATCTCTTCGTCGTCGTCGCTTACGGTGAACTGCTTCAGCGCACAGTCCTGACGATTCCCCGTGATGGCTGCCTGAACGTTCATCCATCGCTGTTGCCGCGCTATCGCGGATCGGCGCCGATCCCGAGCGCGATTCTGAACGGGGATCGCGAAACCGGCGTATCGATCATCCAGATGGTGCGGCGACTCGATGCCGGGCCGATCGCCGCGCAGCAACGAATTTCGCTCGATGGCACCGAGACTGGCGGATCGCTGAGTGTCACGCTCGCGGACCTCGCTGGACGGATGCTACCCGATGTCGTGCTCGACTGGTCCGCCGGTCGTATCGACGCACGCATGCAGGACGAGCAACTGGCGACGATGACCCGCGAGCTGACGAAAGCCGACGGCGAGATTGATTGGCACGATGACGCCGGTGCCATCGAGCGACAGATTCGCGCATACCAGCCGTGGCCGACCGCCTGGACTACGCTCAATGGCAAGCGGATCGTGATCGAGCGCGTCGAGCACGATCAACGTCGGCTCGATCTGCCGCCGGGTACCATCGAATTTGACCAGCGCGCCTTGGTGGTTGCCTGTGGATCCGGCAGCCTCAAGTTAATCAACGTCCGGCCCGAGGGTAAGAACGCTATGCCCGCCGAAGCCTGGTTTCGCGGCCTTCGCGCCACCGAGCATCCACGATTTGGCGTTTCTTAGGCGAGCAGGGCCCCTGATCTCCGAGCACTTGGAGACCGAAATTTGCTTTGCGGATAAGTGCGCTTATACGCAAAATACCTGTTCCCCGATTCTTACGCGAATTTTCTGAGTGAGTCCTGGAGCGCGCCCGGGTTTGGGCTGTAACCCGCAAGTGCCTCGATGCGGTTTCATTTAGACGTTTGTGCCATTCGAGGTCGAGTTCGAAACGTGTATCATGTGGACGTGATTCGTGAAACTTGATTGATCGTGTCTGCTGGGCGGCGCATTGTGAACGATCCTTTTCCAAACCGACGCACCAAATTCTTCGCTCAAGTTTTGGTGCTCTTGGGCGGCACACTCGCGTTCCTTGGCATTCATTACTCAATGTGGTTACCGGTTGTCGCAGGGCTCGGCCTAATGGCAGTCATGATGGTCATCTTTTTGAAACCTAACTTACGTCAACTTAGAGCCCCGAGCGCTCCGGTCATTCCAGCGGTCGTGCGTCCAAATTGGGCTGGTCTCATTCTTTACCTTTTGGGCCTTGGCACAATTCTCTACATTCTGTTCGCGCTTGCGGGCGTCGTACCGCTCGGTGAACATGCGCTTGGGGTGATTTTTGTCGGCGGAGGACTCCTTATGGCGCGACTCAACCAGTTTTTCTATCAAGCCGAGCTATTTAGGCTGGAACGGACCAACAGTCGTCTCAGACGCCTCGTCCCGCCTGTCAGCCCTCGCGTTTCGCGCTTCAAATACGTCGTAATCGGCGTTGCGGCGGCAGGGTATGGCTTCCTCATGTTCTTCGGTCGCGTGTAGCCGCGCAACAGATTCATTTCATGTCTCGGAATGCAGAAACTCTGGAGCATGCCTTCAGGCGCGCGTCCTCACGTCCATCTCATGCGTATAATCGGGCAGACGTCTTTGGCTGAGCTAATGGACCGCGATTTCGGGAGCATGCGTGGCGGCGAGCACCTCAACTGATCTGGAGCTTGAACAGCCCGCGGCGGTCGCGGCATCAAGTCGACTCTTTCACTGGTTAGTCCTCCTTATCGTTTTCATCGGCGGTATGTCGAGCATCGGCATCGAGATTGCCGCGTCACGACTCCTCGGTCCCTATTTCGGTACCTCGACCTTCATCTGGGCCAATCTGATCGGCCTCACGCTGCTGTATCTCTCGATCGGCTACTACTACGGTGGTCGCATCGCCGATCGCTGGCCCAACGCCTCGCTGTTGCTGATCTTCACCGCTATCGCCGGGCTCGGCACCGGCTTGATTCCGGTACTTTCGCGACCGATCCTTGAACGTTCGCTCAGCGCGTTCGCGAATTACTCGGTCGGCGCGTTCTACGGCTCGCTGGTCGGCGTCATTTTGCTGTTCGCCATCCCGGTGACGTTGCTTGGGTTCGTGTCACCCTACGCTATCCGCCTCAGCCTCAATCGCGTCAACTCGGCCGGTAACACCGCCGGTTCGCTCTACGCACTCTCGACCGTCGGCAGCATCGTCGGCAGTTTCTTGCCGGTGCTGTTATTGATTCCGTCGGTTGGTACGTATTGGACGTTCTATACCTTCGCCCTGGCACTGCTTGTCATGTCGGTGCTGGGTCTCGTCCTCCTACACGCGCGCTGGGCGGGCCTGGGTGCCGTCGTCTTACTCGCGATCGTGCTCGCGCTCGCGATCTACACCGATGGGAAGACAATCCGTCCCCCGCAGTTCGGTACGTTGATTCACGAGGAAGAATCGGAATACAACTACATTCAGGTATTGAAACAGGGGAATGTGACCACTCTTGAACTGAACGATGGTCATGCGGTGCATTCGATGTATGAACCGGGACGCAAGATTTACGGTGGTTATTGGGACGACTTCACGATCGCGCCGTACTTCAACGCCGACGAACGACCATCGGACGTCAAGAACGTCGCGCTGATCGGACTGGCGGCGGGCACGATGGCTCAACAGCTGACCGAGGCGTATGGCCCCATACCCATCGATGGCGTCGAAATCGATCCGAACATCGTGAAGGTCGGCCGCGAGTACTTCGATATGAACGAGCCGAATCTGAACGTCATCGTGCAGGACGGTCGCTATTTCCTGCGTACCAATGACAAGCAGTACAGTCTTATCGGGATTGACGCCTACCAGCAGCCGTATATCCCATTCCATCTGACGACCAAGGAGTTTTTCCAGGAGGTCTACGATCACCTGGCGCCGGGCGGCGTTACGGTGCTCAATGCCGGACGGACCGATACCGATTATCGCCTGGTAAACGTCATCGCGAGCACGATGAAGACCGTCTTTCCGAACGTTTATATCCTCGATGCGGAAGGGTTTGCAAACTCGGTCGTGATCGGCACGAAAGAACCGACGAATGTTGCCAATTTCGCCGCGAATATCGATCAGCTCGAACCGGGGATGCTTAAGCAGATCGGGCAGATCAGCCTGCAAAGTGGCAATATTCGTGAGTGGACGGCCAGCGATCCACAATGGGTCTTCACCGATGACAAGGCGCCGGTCGAGCGCGTAATCAACGAAATCATCGTCGACGCGGCACGTGGGGAGTAGCGGGCGCATGCAAACAGCGGTTGGCGATTCGGCGCTCTTTCGATTCGATGGCCTCGATCGCTTTCCTCTGATACATGCCGTAACGACGCGCGATCCAGGGTTGCCGGGCGATGGCGATATCAACATCGCCGGTCGCCTGTCCCGCGCCGACGCCATTGCGAACCGTCGCGTTTGGGCTGATCGGATTGGAATCGACGGGACTGCGCTCGTTTCTGGCCGGCAGGCTCACGGCACGCGTGTGGAGGTCGTTGATGACCGGCATCGCGGCCGCGGCGCGCTCGAAATCGAAGACGCTATCCCACAAACGGATGCCTTGATCACGCGAACGCCCGGCCTGCCACTCATCATCTACACGGCTGACTGCGTGCCGGTGCTGGTCTATGATCCTATGGAGCACGCAATTGGCCTTGCCCACGCGGGTTGGCGAGGTTCCGTGGGCAATATCGCAGGAGCGGTTGTCGCGGCGATGTGCTCGGAATTCGGGTCTCGGCCCACGAATCTGATCGTCAGACTTGGCCCTTCGATCGGCCCGTGCTGTTATGAGGTCGGCGACGAGGTAATCGACGCCTGGCGGGCGAGCGGCATCGAACGCTTCGCGGAAGCGATCGAGCCAAGAGAGCCGCGTGCGTATCTCGATCTCTGGCGTGCCAACAGTCTGGCGTTCGAAGCGGCCGGCGTACCCGCTGACCAGGTGGAGCATTCGGGGATCTGCACGCGCTGCCATTCCGAGCGCTACTTCTCGCGACGCGCCGGACAGGGACATCGTGGGCTGTTCGCGACGATCGCTCAGCTCCAGCCACGACCGCATGGAGGGGATGTGCAGGATGACGATTGAGGAGAATTACGGTCGCGTGATCTCGGAGGTTCGAGCCGCTGAGGAACGCGCTGGCCGTCCAGTTGGTAAGGTGCGCATTGTCGGCGTGACCAAGACGGTGGGTCGCGCTGAGGTTGATCGTGGCTACGCCGCAGGTCTGCGTGATTTCGGCGAGAATCGCGTGCAGGATGCGAAAGCGAAGTTCGCTCCCCCTCTCCCGTCAGATGCGCAGCTGCACCTCATCGGCTACCTGCAAACCAACAAGGCGCGCGATGCGGTTGCGCTCTTCGACACGATCCACTCGGTCGATCGGTTAGAACTGGTCGAGGCACTCGAACGTCGAGCCGCGCAGATCGACAAGACCGTTCGCGTGCTGGTGCAGGTGAATATTGCGGGTGAAGAACAAAAGCATGGCTGCGAACCGGCTGATGCTGAAGGCGTTATCCGACAGATCGTCGAATGTCCGCATCTGCAGATTGCCGGCCTGATGACCATCGCCCCGCTCGTCGGTGAAGCGGAAGCTGCACGACCTGTTTTTCGCGGTCTTCGTGAACTGCGCGATCAGATCGCGGCGCTTGATCCGCGCTTCACCTTGCCCGAGCTTTCGATGGGCATGACCAACGATTTTGCTGTCGCCATCGAAGAAGGCGCGACGATGGTTCGCATTGGTCGTGCCCTCTTCGTTGAGTAAGATTCTAAGAACGACACTATCGACGCCGGCATCTCAGTCAGAGCGGAGTCACCTCAGTTCAATGCGTGTCACATCCTTTGGCAGCGGGAGTAATGGCAACGCCTTTCTCGTGCAGGCTGGCTCTACGGCGCTCTTGATCGACGCCGGGGTACCGATTCGCCTCCTATGCACAGGTTTGCGCCTGGCTGGCGTAGGTGATGGCCAATTGACCGCCGCACTCATCACCCACGAGCACATCGACCATGTGCGCGCGGCGGCGCAACTCTGTCGCTACCAGCCGGTGCCGTATCTGGCAACCGAGGGCACGATCGGCGCGTTACGGCACTGTCCGGCGGATTGGACGCGAGTCAGCGCAAGCGCATCTCTTCGCGTTGGAGAAATTGACGTCACGCCGATCGCGGTTTCGCATGACGCGGCTGAACCCGTTGGGTTCGTCGTCGAGCACGATGGCGTGCGTGTTTCGCTCTTCACCGACCTTGGTGAAACGACCGAGGATGTTTGTTCGGCACTGTCTGATTCATCGTTGATCGTGCTCGAGTCGAACTATGACGAGCAGATGTTGCGCTCCGGGCCCTATCCGGCGCATTTGAAACGTCGCATTCGCGGCCCGCGCGGCCACCTCGGAAACGCCGATTGTGCCGATCTACTGGCCGCCCACATGAGCGACCGTACATCGGACGTCTGGCTCGCACACCTCTCGGTAAAGAACAATCGACCGGACATCGCACGGGCGTCTGCTGAAATGCGCCTTGGCGGAGCCGCTGCGTGTCCAACCATCTCCACGGTCCCGCGCTTTGGGGCGAGTATCTCCTGGGATTCCGCGCACGTGGTGGCGACGCCTCGGCAGGCCTCGCTCTTCTGAGTTCGATTCAGTCGGTGGAAAGTCGCTGGCTGTCGGCGAGTGCCTGTAGCTCCTGAGCACGGAACTGCATCGTGTACAGATTGAAGTAGGCGCCGCGTCGCTCCAGCAATTCCTCATGAGTGCCGGTCTCGATGATTTGCCCGTGATCGAGCACGACCACCATCGACACGCTCTTGATCGTTGAGAGCCGGTGCGCGATGAGGAATGACGTTCGACCACGCAGCAACGTATTGAGCGCCCGCTGGATAATGATCTCGGTTTCAGTATCGACGCTCGACGTCGCCTCATCCAGCACAATTATGCGCGGGTCGCAGAGCAAGGCGCGCGCGAACGAGATGAGTTGGCGCTGACCGACCGACAACGTCGCGCCGCGCTCGTGGACCTCGGTATCATAGCCATCGATCAACTTCTCGATGAACGGATGCGCCCCGACGGCTTTCGACGCTTCGATGACCTCTTCGAGTGTCGCGTCCGGCCGACCGTAGGCGATATTTTCACGTACCGTTCCGGCGAAGAGAAACGTATCCTGCAGGACGATGCCGAACTGCGAGCGAAGTGACTGCTGCGTCACGTCGCGAATGTCGTAGCCGTCGATGCGAATCGCACCGCTCCACACGTCATAAAATCGCGTCAGCAGATTGATCATCGACGACTTTCCGGCGCCGGTCTCACCGACAAACGCGACCGACTGCCCCGATTTAACATCGAGATTCATGCCGTGGAGCACTTCGGTGCTGTC
>Ga0070681_10003807_pt1 | contig 14180 bp, 14 predicted proteins | sample KBSC83BmetaG_FD_65650 | JGI IMG/M metagenome (GOLD analysis project Ga0070681, IMG submission 65650) | Corn rhizosphere microbial communities from Kellogg Biological Station, Michigan, USA - KBS C8-3B metaG | ecosystem: Host-associated > Plants > Roots > Rhizosphere | place: USA: Michigan... | reverse complement strand
GCTTGCCAAACCCCGTCCGGTGCAAGGCGAACAGGGCCCGTCGACGCTGCCCGCCGAGGGCCCGGGTAGCTGCCGAGAGGGATGGTCACCCTCGACAGAATCCGGCTTACAGGCCTGCTAACGGGAGCCCTGCGCGAGCAGGGCTCCCCATGTCGTGCCTTGGCGATCGGGGTGGGTGTGTCGACGCTGCCGTTCCAGACGAACAGGTTCTCGCTCACAGCGACGCCGAGACCGCGAGCTGCTCGGTCTTCCCGCTCGGCTTTGTCGTCCGCGCGCTGAGGATCTGGCGTGCAACACGTTCGGAATCCCTTGTGCTGCCGGCGATGAGCATGGACGCGAACGAGTGCAGGAACGGCAGTCCCGCGAAGTAGAGACCGGGGGAGGACGCCACCGCGCCCCGGTACTGGACGGGATAGTCGTCGTCGCCGAACTCGATCGGGACGCGGATCCAGCTGAAGTCCGGGCGGAACCCGGTGCACCAGACGACGTTGCGGACGTCGAGCACGCGACCGTCGCTGAGCACCGGCGCACCGCCCTCGGCGCCGACGGTGTGGCCGACGACACGCTCGACCCCCGCCGCCAGCAGATCCTTCTTGCGGTAGCGGAGCAAAGGGCCGCCGCCGTGGCGGACGTGCGGGCGCATCTTCCGTCCCATGGGCGTGTTCACGTTCAGGATGTGCGTCCCGGCGAAGACGAGCACCCTGAAGCCGACTCGGCCCCGCCGACTCTCGATCGGCACGGGAATCTGCCCCGTGTCGCTGCCCGAGAGGACGACCTGGTGCGACGCCGCGGCCTCGTACGCGATGTCCGACCCTGAGTGGCTCGCGCCGACGACGAGCACCGGCCCATCCTGAAGCTGCGAGAGATTGCGGTAGTCGTTCGAGTGAAGTTGCGTGATCGCCGGGTCGAGATCCGAGGCGAACTCCGGTGTGTACGGCTTCCGGAAGACACCACTTGCGACGACGGCATTGTCCGCCACCACGCGACGGCCGTCGGTGGTGGTCGCCGAGTAGCTGCCGTTCTCCTTCGTCAACGACTCGACTGCCGCGCCGCTCCGCACCGGAAGCTCGAAGTGTTTCGCGTATGCCTCGAGGTAGTCGCCCATCTCGTCTTTCGTCGGATAGGCGGTCCGCGGTGCCGGGAACGCCATCCCGGGCAACGCGTCGCGGAAGGCCGGCGAGTACAGCCGGAGCGAGTCCCAGCGCTGCCGCCATGAATCTCCGATGCGCTCCCCGGCGTCGAGGATGACGAATGAGCGTCCTTGCTTCTTCAGGTGGTAGCCGACAGACAGGCCGGCTTGGCCGGCGCCGATGACGACTGTCTCGTACCGCTCGATCTGTTCCATGTGTTCCTCCCGGTCGTCGTTGTCGAGACGGTACGAGGACGCGTCCGGTGCGGCATCGCCGCAATCCACCAACTTGCGGCAAGGCGCCAATGGTCATTTCTGACCACGAACAGGCGCTACAGGAGGTCGTGTTCGAAGGCGAACGCCGTTGCGGCGGCCCGCGACGAAAGCCCGAGCTTGCCATACATGTTCTGAAGGTGTCTCGCCACGGTGTGCTCGCTGATCACGAGCGTCGAGGCGATGTCGCGGTTGCTCTTCCCCGCGGCGACGAGGCGCAGCACCTCGAGCTCCCGCTCCGACAATCCGTACATCGGGACGGCGGGCGGCGCGATCCGTGCGAGATCCGCCGCGGCGCCGAGCCGCTCGAACAAGTGGCGCGCGCCATCGAGCTCGAGTGCGCTTGCCTCGTCGTCTCCGAGCGCGGCGCAGGCCTTGGCGATCAGCTCGCGCGTGCGCGCGATGTCGTACGGCGCATCGAGCTCGAGCCAGATGCGCTGTGCGTGTCGCAGTCTCACGAGCGCCGCCGGTATGTCGCCGTCGGCCAGTTGGACAGCGCCTTCCGTCTGCGCGACGATCGCGTCGAGCATTGCGCTGTCGTATCCCTCCGCAAGCTCACGCAGCTCGACGCACGCCGCGCGTGCTTCGTCGACTTCTCCGGCCGCGAGTGCGATCTCGACCTGGGCGGGCAGGAGCGCCGCTCGCTTCAGGGACTCGCTGACCTCGGCGTTGGCCCGTCGGATCGATGCAAGTGCGGCGTCGAGCTTCCCCTGCGCGAGCCGGAGCTGAGCAAGGCCGGGTTGCGGCTCCCAGCCCGCATGGCTCGCCTCGCGGTACGCGGCCTCCGCCGCGGGAAACTCTCCTTGGAGGCGCAGGAGCTCCGCCTGCCGGTAGAGGGCGAGACCCGCTGCCGGATTGTTCGTGTCGACGAAGCGCCGTCCGGCAAGGCGCGCTTCGTCGAGTGCATCAGCCCACGAGCCCTCCAGCTGCAGGATCTCGGCTCGATGAACGAGGCATCGGCCTGTGAAGGCGACCAGTTCGGGCTGCTGCTCCTTCCAATCGGTCAGCGCCTGTGTCCATTGGCGTGCGCGTGCGACCTCGAACGCGTCCGAGCAGGCGAGGATCACGCCGCAGTAGACGATCCCGGTCGTGAACGGCAGCAGCTGTTGCGTCGTCGCGATCACCATCGACTCGTCGAGCAGCGGGAGCCCCTCGCGCACACGGCCGGCCTTCACCAGCATGTGGCCCTGTGCGTGGAGGGCCATCGCGGCGAGATCGCGGTCGCCGAAGCGCTCTCCGATCGCAGCGGCTTCGCCCGCGATCGTCGCAGCCCGCTCGAAGTCTCCCGCGGCCTCGCTCTGGAAGATGAGCGGAAGCATCAGGAGCCCGTGCTCCGCAGTCTGGGTCGGCCACGAATCGAGGAGACGTTGGGCTCGCGAGAGCCACCCCGTTGCAGGCCCGATCAGCCCGCGGTACGCGAGGTTCATCCCGATCCAGGTCGCCGCCCGGGCTGCGCGCAAGGTCTCGCCCGTCTCGTCGTAGATGTGATGCGCGCGTTCCAGGGCTCCGCTGGCTTCGTCGTCACGCGCGAGCATCAGCAGCGACATCGAGAGCAGCTCCAAGTCGTCCGGTTCGAGCGGCTCGGCTGTGTCTGCGCGGACAAACGCCTCTGACGCAGTGAGCCACGAGCGTGCGACGTACGCGCTGCGAGCTGCTTCCAAGTCGGACGCCGGAGTTCCCATCTCCTGGGCATCTTGCAGCGTCGAGCGCACGAAGACGAGTCGTGTCAGTCGCGTCGAGCGCCGGAGCCGAGCTCGTCGAGGGCTGCGACTTCGCCCTCGGTGAGCTCGAAGTCGAAGACGTCTTCATTCTCGGCGATCCGCTCGGGGTTCGCCGACTTCGGGATCACGACGATCTCGTGCTCGAGGTGCCAGCGGATCACGACTTGTGCAGGTGTGACGCCGTGCGCCTCTGCGATCTCGACGAGTCGACGATTGCGCAGGTCGGTCGTTTTCAGCGGGCTGTAGCCCTCGAGCTGTACGTCGCGCTGGCGATGCTCGTCGAGCGTGTTTGCGTCGTAGAGCGCTGGCCCCCATTCGATCTGGTTGACCGACGGCATCCGCCCGGTCGCAGTCTGGAGTTCGTCCAGCTGCTTCACGGTGTAGTTGCTCACGCCGACGGCACGGGCGAGCCCGTCGGCCTGTGCCTCGATAAACCGTTCCCACACGTCGGGACGGGCGCCGCCGGGCGGCCAGTGGATCAACCACAGGTCGACGTGCTCGAGCCCGAGCGCCTCGAGGCTCTCTTCGATCGACGCTCGTTCGCTCCCCGCGCGGTCCGGCCACATCTTCGTCGTGACGAACACGTCCTCACGTGCGATCCCACTCGCTGCGAGCGCGCGGCCTACCTCCACCTCGTTGCGATACATGCGTGCCGTGTCGAGATGGCGGTAGCCGACCTCGAGTGCGCGGGCGACCGCGATCTCGGCCGATTTCCCGCGCGTCTCCCACGTGCCGAAGCCGAGCAGCGGCATCGACACGCCCGGCGCGATCTCGACGCTGGGCTCCATGGTCGTCAGCTTGCCGAGAAACCCTCGAGTGCCGCGTCGACCAGGTCCGGCAGCGTCCGGACGTTGTAGCCGCCTTCGAGCACCGCACCGACACGCGGCGCGAGTTGCGACGCACGGCGCGCGAGCTCGCGGAACATGTCCGTCGACACGAGCATGTTCGCGAGCGGGTCTTCGGCATGCGCGTCGAAGCCGGCCGACACGAGGAGAAGGTCAGGCTCGAACTTCGTCACCGCCTCCTCGACGGTCTGCCAAGCCTCCAGATACCCGGCGTCACCGGTGCCGGCGGGAAGCGGCAGGTTGACCAGCGTCGGCCCTTGCTCGTCCGGCCCACCGGTGCCCGGATAGAACGGCCATTGGTGCAGCGAGACGAAGAGGATCGAGTCGTCGTCCGCGACGATGTGCTGCGTTCCGTTGCCGTGGTGCACATCCCAGTCGACGATCGCGACGCGCTCCACGCCCAGCTCCGCCTGCGCCCAGCGCGCGGCGATCGCGACCGAGTCGAAGAGACAGAAGCCCATCGCGCGGTGTTGCTCGGCGTGATGGCCCGGGGGTCGCGCGAGCGCGAACCCACCCCTTCGCGCGGCCTCGATCGCTGCACCGGCGGCGAGCAGTGCGGCCTCGAACGTCGTCTCGGTGCAAAGCGTGTCGCTGTCGAGGAAGCCCCGCGCCGTCCGCACCTGCTCGATGAGCTCCGGCGTGTGGCAGCGGAGGAGGTCGGCCTCCGTTGCCGGCGAGCACTCGACGAACGGGAACCGCTGGTGCAGCGCGGCGATGCGCTGCTGCGACTCCGGATGGCCGCCCGTCGGATGAAGGCGGACGAACGCGCGGTGGCTTATGAGGTCCGTTGCAGGTCCTCGAGGATCTGCGCAGGCGACGCGCCACTGCGACCGACGAGGTAGGTGAGGATCGGAGCTGTCCTCCGGTCGTCACTCGTATGGGCCGCGATGCGCGCGATCTTCAGCAGGGCCTCGGCGTCGTCGTCCGTCAGTTGCGCGTCGATGCCGAGCTCTGCCGCTGTGTGCTCGAGCCACTCGTTCATGCCAGCGACTCTAGACGCCCGGCCAGGTTGCCCAGCCCGAGCTCCGAGGCATGCGCTGCCGCACGCTTCCAGTCCGGTGGTGTCGCTGCGAGCTTCGGCAGCGGCGCGTCGGCGTCCATCGTGGCGATGTCGCGGTAGAGGAGCAGGTCGTCGGCGATCTGCGCGAAGCGGCCGTCGGCGAGCGCCTGCGCGAGCGAACCGTGTTGCTTGAGCACGTCGGCGGCTTTCTTCGGGCCGACCCCCGGCGCGCCGGGGATCTTGTCGGACGGGTCGCCGCGGAGCGCGATGAAGTCCGGCACCTGCTGGGGCTCCACGCCGTAGCGCTCGCGCACTTCTGGGATGCCGATGCGTGCCAGCTCGCTCACGCCTTTGACCGGCTGCAGGATGGTGACGCGGTCGTTGACGAGCTGGAACGCGTCACGGTCGGAGGTCGCGACCAGCACCGACCCCTTCCAGGCACGCGATGCAGCAGCGAGGAAGTCGTCCGCTTCGTAGCCGCCTGCTTTCGCGACGGCGAAGCCGAACGACTCGACGAGCGCCGGCAGCATTCCGAGTTGCTCGAGGATCGACGGCTCGAAGTCGCGTCCCGATTGGTACGCGGGGAGCGCTGTGTGCCGGTAGGTCGGCGTCTCGAGCGAGTCCCAGGCAACGAGCACCGATTCGGGCTGCTCGGCCTCCCACAGCCGCATCAGGAAGTTCGCGAAGCCCACGAGGGCGTTGAGGCGGATCGACTTGGGCAGCGCGTGGTATGCGCGGTGTGCGAGCGAGTCGCCGTCGATCGCAAGCAGCGTGCCGCTCACAGCGACGCCTCGAGCTCGTGGATCGCCGCCATCAACCGGTCTGTCGTCTCGGCGGGGTCGGCCGACACCTCGAGCGGCGCGCCGTAGCGCACGCGCCACCGCTCGAGCCGGCGCAAGCCGTTCGTCCCTTTGACGCCCGCCGGGACAAGTGGCACGCCCGCGTCGATTGCGATCCGCGCCGCTCCGGAGTGCGCGTGCGCGGTGTGCTTCTTGCGCAGCCCTTTCCGGCGACGCGTTCCCTCGGGGAACATCGCGATCACGTGCCCGTCGCGCGCGAGTTGCACCGCGATGTCGATCGCCTCGCGGTCGGCGCGGCCGCGGTGCACCTTGAACGCGCCGCACGCGCTGATGATCGGGCCGAGCGGAAACCAGAAGAGCTCCGACTTCGCCATGAAGCGCAGAAAGCGCCGCGGCCAGAGGTCGAGCGCGAGCGGCCACGGGTCGAGGTTCGAGACGTGGCCCGCTGCGATGACGTAGCCGCCGGTGGCCGGCAGGTTCTCTCGGCCAGAGGCTCGGTAGCGGAACGCAATTCGCACGATCGGCCAGGAAACGAACGCGATCGCCGAGTAGAGAAAGGATGGCCGGGGCGGACGGGGCACGCGCGGCGAGTATCGCGAATATTGACCATGGCGCTAGGCTGGCGCGCGAAATGAAGCTGGTCATCGTGGAATCTCCGGCAAAGGCAAAGACCATTGCCGGGTATCTCGGGAAAGAGTTCGTGGTCGAGTCGTCCATCGGCCACGTTCGTGACCTGCCGCACAACGCCGCCGAGATTCCTGCGAAATACAAGTCGGAGCCCTGGTCGCGGCTCGGCGTCGACGTCGACAACGACTTCCAGCCGCTGTACGTCGTCGACTCGCGCAAGAAGAAGGTCGTCTCCGATCTGAAGGCGAAGCTGAAGAACGCCGAGGAGCTCCTGCTCGCGACGGACGAAGACCGCGAAGGTGAGGCGATCGCGTGGCATCTCCGCGAGGTGCTCCAGCCGAAGGTTCCCGTGAAGCGGATGGTGTTCCACGAGATCACGCGCCCGGCGATCGAGCGCGCGCTCACCGAGACGCGCGACATCGACGACGACCTCGTCGACGCACAGGAGACGCGGCGCATCCTCGACCGGCTGTATGGCTATGAGGTCTCGCCGGTCCTCTGGCGGAAGATCATGCAAGGGCTGTCCGCAGGCCGCGTGCAATCCGTCGCAACGCGGCTCGTCGTCGAGCGCGAGCGAGAGCGGATGGAGTTCGTCGCCGCGAACTACTGGGACATCGTCGCGACCTTCGAGCCGGGCGCGTTCGATGCGCGGCTGTCGGCGGTCGACGGACGCCGCGTCGCCCAGGGTCGCGACTTCGACCAGCAGGGCCGCCTCCGCACCGACGATGCAGTGCAGCTCGGCGAGGAGGACGCGCGTGCGCTCGCGTCGGCGCTCGACGGCACGTCGTTCACCGTCTCCTCGGTCGAGGACAAGCCGTACACGCGTCGGCCGGCGCCGCCGTTCATGACCTCGACGCTGCAGCAGGAGGCCAGCCGCAAGCTTCGTCTCAGTTCGCAGCAGACGATGCGCGTCGCCCAGCGTCTCTACGAGAACGGCTACATCACCTACATGCGCACCGACTCGACGACGCTGTCCGAGTCGGCGCTGACAGCGGCCCGATCCCAGGCGCGCGACTTGTACGGCGCGGAGACCGTCCCCGCCGAGCCTCGTCAGTACACGCGGAAGGTGAAGAACGCACAGGAGGCGCACGAAGCGATTCGTCCCGCCGGTGACAAGTTCCGCACGCCCGACGAGGTGCGCCGCGAGCTCTCGGCTGACGAGTTCAACGTCTACGACCTGATCTGGAAGAGGACGGTCGCGTCGCAGATGGCGGACGCGCGCGGACAGACCGTCTCGGTGCGCATCACCGGAACCGCGAGCGACGGACGCACCGCCGAGTTCGCGACCGCGGGCACGGTGATCACGTTCCGTGGCTTCCTCCTCGCCTATGAGGAAGGCCGCGACGAGCCCGCGATCGACGACGAGGAACGCCTTCTGCCGAAGCTCGCCGAGGGCGACGCTCTCGAGGCGTCCCGTCTTGATCCGGACGATCACTCGACCTCGCCGCCCTCTCGGTTCACCGAGGCCACGCTCGTGAAGGCGCTCGAGGAGCGCGGCATCGGACGGCCGTCGACCTACGCCGCGATCATGGGCACGATCCTCGACCGCGGGTACGTGCGGAAGCAGGGACAGGCGCTCGTGCCGGAGTTCCTCGCCTTCGCCGTCGTCAACCTGCTCGAGAAGCACTTCGCGCGCCTCGTCGACTACGAGTTCACGGCGCGCCTCGAGGACGATCTCGACGACATCGCCTCCGGCGAGGAGAAGCGCGACGAGTGGCTGCGACGGTTCTACTTCGGAGCCGACGGCGATGCGGGACTGAAGGAGCTCGTCGAGGGGAGGCTCGCCGAGATCGACGCGCGCGAGGTCAACACCGTCGAGCTGCCGGGCACGGACATCGTCGTCCGCGTCGGGCGGTACGGCCCGTACCTCGAGCGCGGCCAAGACCGCCAGACGCTTCCGCCCGACATCGCACCTGATGAGCTGAAGCCGGCGCGGGCGGAGGAGCTGCTCGCCCAGGGCCAGCACGACCAGGAGCTCGGCGTCGATCCCGAGAGCGGTCGGACGATCATCGTCAAGGCGGGGCGGTACGGCCCCTACGTGACCGAGGTCCTGGACGGCGACGAGAAGCCCCGCACGGCGTCGCTGTTCTCGTCGATGTCGCCGGAGACCGTGACGCTCGACGACGCGCTTCGGCTCTTGACGCTTCCGCGCACCCTCGGAGAGTCCGACGGCGAGGAGGTCGTGGCCGCCAACGGCCGCTACGGCCCGTACGTGAAGAAAGGCAAGGAGTCACGGTCGCTGGACGCCGAGGAGCAGCTCTTCACGGTCACCCTCGAGGAGGCGCTCGCGAAGCTCGCCGAGCCCCGTCCGCGCGGCCGGCGGGCGGCCGCTCCGCCGCTCAAGGAGCTGGGCGACGACCCGGTGAGCGGCAAACCCGTCGTCCTCAAGGACGGCCGCTTCGGCCCGTACGTGACGGACGGCGAAACGAACGCGTCCCTCCGGGCCGGGGACACGATCGACACGATCACCCCCGAGCGCGCCTACACCCTGATCCAGGAGCGCCGGGACCGCGGGCCGACGAAGAAGCGCACGAAGCGGAAGTCGTAACGGACTCGCAACACCGCTGTACAACATTTCTGCCCCAAAACCGTCCATAATCAGGAGGTCGGGGGAGGAATGGGCCCACAGCGCCCTGCGTTTGGATGGGCGGGTACCCTGGGCCGCCGCAGGCAGGTCTGTGGCGCCGCTCGGAGAAACGAAAGGACATCGATTCAGACTTGACCCAGAGCCAGCTGACTGAACTGCTTGAGACCGAGAGCGCCGTCGCGTTGATCGCCGCCGGTGAGGAGCGCGGCTGGATCGAGCCGGCCGAGCTCGAGGCGTTCGCGGTCGAGAACGACCTCGGCGATCCCGACGTGCAGGAGGTGGTGCGCGAGCTTGAGCGCGTCGGCCTCGAGGTGCGCGAACCGGTCACCGAGGAGAAGAACACGAAGGCACAGGCCGAGCCGGTGATCTACGAGGCCGACACGCCGTCGGGCGCGGGCGACAGCCTGCAGCTCTTCCTGGCCGATGTCGGCAAGCACAAGCTGCTCACGGCGCACGAGGAAGTCGTGCTCGCGAAGGCGATCGAGCGCGGCGACCTGCGCGCAAAGCGCCGCATGATCGAGTCGAACCTTCGCCTGGTCGTGTCCATCGCGAAGGGCTATCGCGGTCTCGGTGTCCCGTTCCTCGACCTGATCCAGGAGGGGACGCTCGGGCTGAACCGCGCAGTCGAGAAGTTCGACTGGCGGCGCGGCTACAAGTTCTCGACGTACGCGACCTGGTGGATCCGCCAGTCGGTGCAGCGCGCCGTTGCCAACCACGCGCGCACGATCCGCGTGCCCGTGCACGTCGTCGAGCGCCAGCAGAAGCTCTCGCGCGCAGCGCGCCGGCTCGAGGTCGAGCTCGGACGCGAAGCGACGAAGGAAGAGCTCGCCGAGGCGACGGGGCTGCCGCTGCAGCACGTCGAGGAGGCGCTGTCCGCCGCGTCCGCGTCGGTGTCGCTGAACCAGACGGTCGGCGCCGACGACGAGGGCGAGCTGGGCGATCTCTTCGCCGACCGCGAAGCGGCCGATCCGTTCGACGAGGCCGAGGAGTCGCTCCGCCGCCAGAACATTCGCAAGGCGCTCGACGCGCTCCCCGAGCGGGAGCGGCGCATCCTCGAGCTGCGCTTCGGGTTCGACGGCGAGCCGTGGACGCTCGAGGCGATCGGGCACGAGCTCGACCTCACGCGCGAGCGGGTCCGCCAGCTCGAGGGCCAGGCGCTGTCGCGCCTCGCCGCGCTGCGCGAGCTCGCCGGCTTGGCGGCGTAAGGAGTACGCAGAACACCAACTCGGTTCCTCGGAACCGAGTTGGTGACTGTGCGCCGTGGGTGCTAGCGTTCTGCTAGCAGATGGCAACCCTGCACGCGCGCAACTTTCCCGACGATCTCTACGAGGAGTTGCGCGGCAGCGCGGAACGGGAGGGGCGGTCGATCGGCGCCCAGGCGATCATGCTGCTGCGCTTCGCGCTCACCCAGCGCGCAGGGATCCTGGGAGGGTTGGGCGAGCGGCGGCAGCCGGTCCGCGGCCGCACACCGTTCAACCGCCGTTTCGCGGAGCAGGCGCAGGACCTCGTGCTGCGTGCACAGGAGATCTGCCGCGAGGTCGGTTCGGCGGAGGTGACGCCGGCGCATGTGATGCTCGCGATGCTCGAGGACGACGTGTTGCGGCCGACGCTCGAGCGGAAGGGGATCACCGAGGAAGCGGTCCGCGCGGTGCTTCCGTCAGGGCCGCCGCGGCTCGGCCACGCGCCGATCTCGATGGAGGCGCGGCGGATGCTCGAGGTCGCGCTGCTGCAGTCGCTCGGTCTCGCCCGCCAGGCCGACTAGCAGGGGAAGTCGAGCCCGTCGCTTCGCGTGACGCCGCTCGGCTTCGTCCCGACGAAATGCCAGGCGAGGTGGACGAACACCGTGCGGCCCTTGCGCGCCCGCGGCTTGGACAAGGTCATGGCGACGACGTACTTGTGGAAGTGCCCCGCCGCGCAGTACGGGGTGAAGTCGTTCTGGTGCGCGGTCGCGTTGCCCGTTGCCGTGCCGCGTCCCCAACTCGTCCAGTGGTCGCCCGTGAAGGAGAAGTTCCCGTCGCCGCAGGCGACGACGATCGATGCCGGGCGAACGAGCGGCGGCGGCCAGCGCCATCACGACAGTTGCGAGGGCGATCTTCATGCGTGGACGATACTGATGAAGGTATGAGCCGATCTCACGCCCTCCGTGAATCTCTCCGTCCTCCGAGTGCCTTGGACGGACAGCTCGTGCGGCTCGAGCTGATCGCCGAGGCGCACCGCGACGGGCTACGCGAGGCGGCCGAGCGCGAGTGGCACATCCACCGCTACACGAACATGGCGACGTTCGGGTTCGACCGCTGGTTCGACATGGCGCTCGAGACGCAGACCGAGGTGCCGTTCGTCGTGGTCGTGAAGGGCGTGCCGGCGGGGTCGTCCCGCTACCTGAACATCGAGCCGATGCACAAGCGCGCCGAGATCGGCTGGACGTGGCTCGAGCGGGCTCACTGGGGGACGGGCGCGAACGTCGAGGCGAAGTACCTGCTACTCCGGAACGCCTTCGAGGACTGGGGCGCGATGCGGGTCGAGTTCAAGACGGACGCTCGGAACCTCCGGGTCCGCGGGGCGCTCCTCGGGGTGGGGGCGAGCTTCGACGGGATCTTCCGGAAGCACATGATCCTCCCGGACTCGATCCGGGACTCCGCCTGGTATTCGATCGTCGACGACGACTGGCCCCGGGTTCGCGAGATGCTCGAGGCAAAGATCACCAAGCACACAGGCTGAGATCACGGCCTCCCTCGTTTGGGGGACCAAAGTCCTAAAGAGCCCTTCAGTGGTGCCGATACCAGCCTCGTGGACGCTGCCCAGCGCAACGAGATCCTGAGCCGGTATCGGGAGCACACGGCTCGGTTCGAGTCGGTAGCTGCGCGGCGCGATGCCGCTGTGGCGGAGGTGATCCCCTTCCAGCCGTCGGCGCAGGAAGGCGGTCAGGATCCGACTGCGCGCGAAATCGAGGTTTTGCAGCTGATCTCCGACGGTCTCGTGAACCGCGAGATCGGCGTTCGGCTGTACTTGAGCGAGGAAACGGTCAAGAGCCACGTCCGCCACCTGCTCGCCAAGCTCCAGGCTCGCTCGAGGGCCCATGCGGTCGCCGTCGGCTTCCGCCGCGGCCTCATCGACTAGGGCCGAAACGGCCCGGTCCACGAAGAAGGCCGCCCCCTGACGGACGGCCTCTCCGGTCTTGCAAAGGTTTTCCACCTCTGTGGACAACGCCCCTCAAAAGGGGGAGGCCACTGGGGCGAGAACCTAATTAACTAAGCGAGCCCTACCAGCTGGCGAGACCGCCGGCGATCTTGGCGGACTTCACCAGCTTCGCGAACTTAACCATTGGATTCCCCCGTATGGGTTAGGACTGACGGCGAGATGAACTCTATAACCCTTTTGGGGGATACGCAAGTTTTCCGTCGGCTCCGCTCCGACTTCGCAGATGTGCGCCCGAGAGCCGGAGTTTGGATCGCTCTCGTCCAAATCGTCGCTTGGCTGACTGGCGCTGTCCTCTTCGCGACGGGTCAACGGTTCGGAAACTGGCTTGCCGTCTTGGCACTCGCGGCAGTAGCTGCCTACGGCGAGCGCGATCACATCACGCTTCGAGACAAGGTTACGGTCTCGATTTCGCTTCTCCCGGCGATCTTTGCCGCGGTCCTGTTCGGCCCGCTGGCGGCCATGGTCGTTTTTGGGGCCTCGGCGGTGTCCATCTCATTCCCGCTTCCAGGAAGGATCTGTTACGTCGGGACGCGGGCGCTGACGGGCGCGCTCGCGGCCGGTAGCGTCGCGGTCGTTGGTTCGGTGGCATCGGCTGGGACGGGCCGCACGGTTGCTGCAGCGGTTGTCGCCGCTTTGGTCGCGGAGGTAAGCGACACGCTCTTTACAGCGGTGACGTATTGGCTTCGGGGGAGTGGGAGCTGGAGGGACGTCGCCGCTGATTCGCTCCCAGTGATCGCCGCGTCGGTGCCGTTCTATGGGTTCGCGGTTGCGCTCCTGGCGTTGTCCTACCAGAACATCTCGCCGTGGACACTTCCGCTCTTCTACGTCCCGGCACTCGGAGCGCAGCGGTGGTTCCTGCTCTATCAAGAGCAACGTCGGCTCGCAGAGGATCTAAAGGGCGCCAACGAGCAGTTGCGCGCTGCCAACCTTTCTTTCGCGCGCGGACTCATTGCGACACTCGACGCGCGAGATCGCTACACGGCGGGCCACTCTGCGGCGGTCGCGATCTACGCGCGCGACATCGCCGAGCGGATGGGCATGGATCCGGTTCAGCAGGAGCTCGCCCATCTCTGCGGCTTGGTGCACGACATCGGGAAGATCGGCCTTCCTGCGGGCCTCCTGGAAAAGCCGGGTGCCCTGACCCTGGACGAGCGGCGCGAGATGCAGCGTCACTCAGAGATCGGCGAAGGAATTCTGGCGAACGTGGATACGTACGCGGAGATCGCGTCGATCGTTCGGCATCACCACGAGCGCGTCGATGGGCAGGGGTATCCGGACGGACTCTCGGGTACGGACATTCCCCTGCTGTCACGCATTATCGCGGTCGCCGATGCATACAACGCGATGACCTCTGATCGTCCGTACCGCGACGCGATGCCGAGCCGCGTAGCCCGACTTCGCCTCGCGCAGGCGGTCGAGACCCAGTTCGACACGTCAATCGTCGCGGCTTTTGAGGCGATTCTTGCGGGTGTTGGTGAAGAATATCGCACTGCAAAGAGCCCGGCATTCATGCTCGATCGTCGAGAGCTCGAGGACGAGTCGAGCACCGACGAGCCGGTGCGCGCTATTGAGACGGTCGCCTAGCTGATCGTCGTCACTCGAGTGACTGCCTCGCTTCGCGATCGAACGCCGAGCTTCTCGAAGATGTGTCGAACGTGAACTTTGACTGTCGACAGGGACACCACAAGTGCGTTGGCGATCTCTTGGTTCCGGTACCCCCGGGCGAGCAGCCCGAGAACCTCCAGTTCGCGCGGTGAGAGTAGGTCTGCAGGATCACCGACTGCCCGGGTACGAAGCCCGGCGCGCCTCGCCAAGCCCAGATCGTTGGACCGCTGGTAGAGCGCGGCGAGATGGGGTCTAAGGGACTCGACGCCAGAGAGTGTGTCCGCAAGCTCCCGGCTGGCTCGGACAGCCGCAACGAGGGGATCCCACGCGCCGAGCTCATCGGCGAGTTCCCATGCCTTGACGGCAAGTTCCGTCCTGCCGCGAGTGCCGCTAAC
>Ga0070681_10003805_pt1 | contig 14181 bp, 13 predicted proteins | sample KBSC83BmetaG_FD_65650 | JGI IMG/M metagenome (GOLD analysis project Ga0070681, IMG submission 65650) | Corn rhizosphere microbial communities from Kellogg Biological Station, Michigan, USA - KBS C8-3B metaG | ecosystem: Host-associated > Plants > Roots > Rhizosphere | place: USA: Michigan... | reverse complement strand
CTCGGCGCGCGTGGTGGGCTGGTTCTCGGGCGTGATGCGCCTCGTCCAGACCGGCCTCCTCAACCAATACGCGGTCGCCATGCTCTTCGGGGTGATGATCCTCGCCTTCTGGTTCCTCAGACGTTAGGAAAATGAGGTGATCCTTTCCCTCGCCATCTGGGTCCCGATAGCCGCGGGCGTTGTCGTGCTCGCCCTCGGCGACCGCAGCGCGCTCACGCGCCCGGTCGCGCTCGCCGGCGCGATCCTCGGCTTCCTGGTCACGCTGCCGCTGTGGACCCAGTTCGATCCCTCCACGAGCGCCATGCAGTTCGTCGAGCTGCACCGCTGGATCGCGCGCTTCAACATCAACTACCACCTCGGCGTCGACGGCATCTCCGTCCTCTTCGTGCTGCTGAACAGCTTCATCACCATCCTGGTGGTGATCGCGGGCTGGACGGTGGTGGAGAACAAGGTGTCGCAGTACTACGCGTCCTTCCTCGTCATGTCGGGCCTCTTGAACGGCGTCTTCTCCGCCATGGACGCCGTGCTGTTCTACGTCTTCTTCGAGGGCACGCTGATCCCGATGTTCATCATCATCGGCATCTGGGGCGGGCCGAACCGGGTGTACGCGGCGGTGAAGTTCTTCCTGTACACGCTGTTCGGGTCGCTGTTGATGCTGATCGCGATGCTCTACCTCTACAACCAGGCGGGCGGCAGCTTCGCCATCGCCGACTGGCACAAGGTGCCGCTGCCGCTGCGCGTCCAGGAGCTGCTCTTCTTCGGCTTCCTGTTCGCTTTCGCCGTCAAGGTGCCGATGTGGCCGGTGCACACCTGGCTGCCGGATGCGCATACCGAGGCGCCGACCGGCGGCTCGGTGGTGCTGGCGGCGATCCTGCTGAAGCTCGGCGCGTACGGCTTCGTGCGCTTCACGCTGCCGATCCTGCCGGATGCTTCGCGCGAGCTCGCCTGGCTGATGATCACGCTCTCGCTCATCGCCATCGCCTATATCGGCCTGGTAACGATCGTGCAGGTCGACATGAAGCGGCTGATCGCGTACTCGTCGGTCTCGCACATGGGCTTCTGCACGCTCGGCTTCTTCATCTTCAACCTCTACGGCGTCGAAGGCGGCCTGGTGCAGATGATCTCGCACGGCTTCGTCTCCGCCGCCCTGTTCCTCTGCGTCGGCGTCCTGTACGACCGCATGCACACGCGCCAGATCGCCGACTACGGCGGCGTGGTGAACACCATGCCGAAGTTCGCCGCCTTCATGATGCTCTTCGCCATGGCCAACTCGGGCCTGCCGGCGACCAGCGGCTTCGTCGGCGAGTTCATGGTGATCATGGGCGCGATGCAGAAGAGCTTCTGGATCGCCTTCGTCGCCGCCACCACGCTCATCTGGGGCGCCGCCTACACGCTGTGGCTGTACAAGCGCGTCATCTTCGGCCCGGTGGCGAACGACCGCGTCGCGAGGCTCAAGGACCTGAACGTGAGAGAGTTCATCGTGCTGGGCCTCCTCGCCATCACCGTCCTGTGGATGGGCGTGTACCCCAAACCCTTCACCGAGTTCATGCACGCCTCGGTGACCGACCTGCTGCGCCACGTCGCGCAGCCCAAGCTATGACCTGGCTCGACCACGTGCCCGTCCTGCCGGAAGTGCTCCTGCTGGTCGGCGCCTGCGCGGTGATGATCGCCGACCTCTACGTCAAGGACGAGGGCCGGCGCACGAGCGTGGTGCTGGCGCAGGTCCTGCTCGCGCTCTGCGCGCTCGCCACGCTGTTCGTCGACGCCGGCACGCGCAACCGCCTCGTGCTGTTCGACGGCCACTTCATCGTCGACCACCTGGCGAACCTGCTGAAGATCGTCTGCTACGTCTCGGTATCGGCGGCGCTGGTCTACTCGCGGAGCTACCTCGAAGAGCGGCGCCTGCTGCGCGGCGAGTTCATCTCGCTGCTCCTCTTCTCGCTGCTCGGCATGATGGTGCTGATCAGCGCGGGCAGCTTCCTCACCGTGTTCCTCGGCCTGGAGCTGATGTCGCTCTGCCTCTATGCGCTCGTCGCGCTGAACCGCGACTCCGCGCAGTCGACCGAGGCGGCGATGAAGTACTTCGTGCTCGGCGCGCTTTCCTCGGGCCTGCTGCTCTACGGCATCTCGATGATCTACGGCGCGACCGGCTCGCTGCAGCTCTTCGAGGTCGCGCAGCAGGTGATGCGCCTCTCGGCGAGCAGCGCGGACCGCAGCCTCCTCGTCTTCGGCCTGGTGTTCATCGTCGCCGGGCTCGCGTTCAAGCTCGGCGTGGTGCCGTTCCACATGTGGATCCCGGACGTGTACCACGGCGCGACCACGCCGGTGACGCTCATCATCAGCTCGGGGCCGAAGGTCGCCGCCTTCGCGATGATGATCCGCATGCTGGTCAACGCGATGCCCACGCTGTCGGCCGACTGGCAGCAGATGCTCGCGCTGCTCGCCATCCTGTCGATCGCGCTCGGCAACATCACCGCCATCGCGCAGTCGAACCTCAAGCGCATGCTCGCGTATTCGGCCATCGCGCACATGGGCTTCATGCTGCTCGGTCTGCTGTCCGGCTACGTCGGCGCCAACGGCATGAACCGCTCGGATGCCTACAGCGCGTCGCTCTTCTACATGATCATCTACACGATCATGACGGTCGGCTCGTTCGGCATGCTGCTCTACCTGTCGCACGCCGGCTTCGACTGCGAGAACCTCGACGACCTGAAGGGCCTCAACCGGCGCAGCCCGTGGAACGCGATGCTGATGATGATCATCATGTTCTCGCTCGCCGGCATCCCGCCGACGGCCGGCTTCTACGCCAAGCTCGCCGTGTTCCAGGCGGCGGTCGCGGCCGGGCATGTCTGGCTCGCGGTGGTGGCGGTGCTGCTCTCGCTCGTGGGCGCCTTCTACTACCTGCGCGTCGTCAAGCTCATGTACTTCGACGAGCCCGTGGGCGAAACGGCGCCGGTCCGCGCGCAGCCGGTGGGAGGCTTCGTGCTCGGCGCCAACGGCCTGTTCCTCCTGCTGCTCGGCATCCTGCCCCAGGGCCTGATGGCGCTGTGCGTCGCCGCGGTCGCGGCGCTGTGAAAGACCTGACCGAGCACCCCGTTTCCGGCGAGCGCGTCTTCGACGGCAACCTCCTGAAGGTGTATCGCGACGACGTGCGCCTGCCCGACGGCAGCCACGGCCAGCGCGAATACATCAAGCACCCCGGCGCCGTGGCGATCGTGCCGCTGTTCGACGACGGCTCGATCCTCCTCGAGCGGCAGTTCCGCTACCCGCACCACAAGGTGTTCATCGAGGTGCCGGCCGGCAAGCTCGAGCCGAACGAACCGCACCTCGAGACGGCGAAGCGCGAGCTGCTGGAGGAGACCGGCTACACGGCGCGCGAATGGAAGCGCCTCGCGACCATCCACACCGCCATCGCCTACACCAACGAGGCGATCGACCTTTTCGTAGCCAGAAAACTGGAAAAGGCCGGAAGCGCCCGGCTCGACGCCGGCGAGTTCGTCGAGACCCTCGTCGTGCCGTTCGACGAGGCGCTGGCGATGGTGAAGGACGGCCGCATCACCGACGCCAAGACCGTCGCCGCGCTCCTCTGGGCGAAGACCTGGGGTCTCTAGGCAGCCGCGCGCAGCGGTTGCTGGCGGTTGAGGCGCACCTTGGCGACGAGGTTCTGCAGCAGCTGGGCGATCAGCTTCCTCGACGTCTCGTCGGTCAGGTTGCCCTGCGCATCGAAGCGCTGCATGCCGTTGCCGATCGCCACTTCCGGCTGCAGCACCGCGTCCACGTTCAGGAAAACGAACGACTGCCGCAGGTGGTACTGCGCGCGCACGCCGCCGCCCATGCTCATGGCGGCGCTCATGATGGCGCACGGCTTGCCGTTCCAGGCGTTGTCGCCGTAGGGGCGCGAGGCGACGTCGATCGCGTTCTTCAGCACGCCGGGAATGCTGTAGTTGTATTCGGGCGTCGATATCAGGATCGCGTCGGCGGCGCGGATCGCCTTCTTGAACTCGGCGACCGCCGGATTCGGATTCTTCTCCTCGTCCTGGTTGAAGAGCGGCAGGCCGGCGATGTCGCACGGCTCGATCCTGGCGCCGTCGGGGCAAAGCGCCTGCGCCGCGCGCAGGGCGCCCTTGTTCCACGACTCCTTGCGCAGGCTGCCGGCGATGCCGAGGATGGTGATGACGTCAGGCATGGTGTCCTCCAGGGGAATCCCGGACCGCAGCTAGAAACGTGCCGCGTACGAAGATTGCTAGGCCCAACTCCATGGACCGCCCGCCCGCCGCCACCGTCAACGACCTCGCCCTTCTCGTCGGCCGGGTCGCGTTCGCGGCGCTCTTCCTGCCGTCGGGCTTGTCGAAGCTGATGAACCTGCACGCATTCCTCTACAACATCGACGGCCGTGGCGTGCCCTTCGCGCCGGTCCTGGCGCCGCTCAGCGCCGCCATCGAATTCCTCGGCGGCCTTGCCCTGCTGCTGGGCGTCCAGGTGCGGTTCGCCTCGGTGGTGCTCCTCGTCTTCACCGTGCTCGCCACCCTGATCGCGCACCGCTTCTGGGAATACGCGCCGGGCGCCGCGCGCCAGATGCAGCAGATCAACTTCTTCAAAAACGTGGCGATCGTGGGCGGCTTCGTCTTCCTCGCCGCGCACGGCGGCGGGCGCTATTGCCTCGAGCGCCTCTGGCGGCGCGACCGGCGCATGCGTCCGGCCGGCCGCCGCTCGGGCGACCGGGCCGGGCTGGCTGCCTAGGGCAGCACCGCGCGGATCCGGCTGATGGTCTGGCGCGTCACCTGCGCCGCCCACTGGCTATCAACCGATTGCTGGCCGACGACGTTGCGCAAGTCGAGCGACAGGTTGGTGATGTAGACGTACCCGCCGGCGCGCGCAAGGCTCGCGGGGAAGAGGAGGCCCTCCGGCGAGCCTCCGCTCACGCCGTTGAAGTCGCCGATCTTGGCGATCGCCTTGCCGCCCGGGTCCGTGACCACGATCTCGTCGGCCTGGTTCGCGCACACCCAGACGTTGTCGTTGTCGTCCAGAAGAAGACCGTCGGCGCCATTGATGCTGTTGGTGAATACCGTGGGCGTGCCTGCCGTACCGGTGACCGGATCCTTCGGTACGCGCACCACGGTGTCGTTGCCGGTGTTGGCGACGAACAGGGCGCTCTCGTCGCGGTTGAAGTCGATACCGTTCGCGCCGAACGGCGGGAAGCCGGTTGTCGTCAGGAGCGTGCTCTGCACCCACACCACGTTGGCGCCGCCGTTCTGATCGGTGCGATAGATGGCACCCGAGAACGAGCCGGAGACGTAGACGTTGCCGGCGGCATCGAAGGCGAGAGCGTTCAGCCCCGCGCTTGCCCCGATCGCGGTAAACACTCGACCAGCACCGGTCTGGCGATTCACTTCCACGATATTGCCGGCCCCCAGGTCGGCCACCAGCATGGTGCCGGTGCGGGGATGAAATGCGATGCCAAGGAGCGCCGAGCTCGCGTTCGTCACGTCGAGCACGCGCTTGGGTTGGCCGAATTTGTCGAACACGTAGATCTGCGCCGGACCGGTGCCGAGGGGATTGAAGCCGGTGACATAGACATCGCCGTTGCGATCGACGGCGATGCCCTCGGGGTTCAACGCGCCGGGCGGCAGGGTGGCGAAGCGCTCGACCGAGCCGCGATCCCAGGCCGCGGCATTCGGCAGCCATACAATCAGCGAAGCGAAGAGGACAAGAGCAAGGCGCAGGACAGGCATCGGAACCTCCCTGGTTGTTGGCCCGCCGGGCGGCGGGCGGGAGCCGGTTATGGCGCTAGGATCGGTGCATGAGCTCACCGCAAGTTCGACGCAGGATCGGCTCCTGGCCGACCGCGCCTGCTTCGAGGTGGACGAGCCGATAAAGGTGTTCGATTACGGCCGCTTCGAATGCGACAGCGGCTTCGCGTACCGCAGTGCGATCGCCTATGGGCGCATCCGCATCGTCGACGACCGGACGAAGTCGCCGGACGCGAAGTCCTAGCCGCAGACTCCCACGTAGCCGCAGGCCGTGCAGTAGTCGCAGCCGTCCTTGCGGATCAGCGTGCTGTTGCCGCACTCGGGGCATGGAGAGCCGGCGAGGACAGGAGATTGTTTCTCCAGAGACGGTGCCTCGAGGATGCCCATCTGCGTGCGCGGATATCCCTCCTCGTCGAGCACGCCGAGCATCGCGTAGCGGTGCACGATGAGCCGCGCGAGGTAGGCGATCGTCGAAGGGTAGGTCTGCTGCTTGCGGCTGCCGGGCACGAAGGCCATGAAGTCGCCGAGCGGCTCGGGGAAATCGAGGAGCTTCCTCAGCTTCATGCCGATCCACGCCGGATCGAGCACGCGCATGTCGAGCGACAGGAGCTTGCACAGGCCGTCGAACGCACGCGGGTACTCGCCGGAGAGCCAGACCGAATACGGGCGCGACTGTCCATCCGGGAGCGTGATTTCTTTCAGGCCGAGCACGAAGTCGTCGTTGGTGCGCGGGTTGAAGACGTCGACGGTCCAGGAGATGGTGCCGTCGGCGCCGGTCTTCGGCTCCTTCAGCGCGAACATGGCGTCCATCACCGGCGACGCGCCGGCCTCGGAGGCGAGCTTGAACTGGTCGTCGCCCATGCCGGCGAAGAGCTGCTCGACGCGCCAGCGCACGATCTGCGCGAACGCCGACACGACGGAGGGCATCAGCTTCTTTTCGCCGCGCGGCGGGAACGGCATCTCGAATGCGTCGTCGCCCCGCGTCTTCGCCAGCGTGTCGAGCTTGAGTTTCAGCCACGCCTGGTCGTTCGCCCGCATGTCCATCGACAGAGACTTGGCGAGCGCGCCGAGGCCCCTGGGTTGTTCGCTGCCGTTGACCCAGACCTCGAAAGGATGCGGCACGCCGTTCTCGATATGGCCGACGAATACCGCGAAGCGGTGGCGCGGGTGCTCGATCATGTACGTCCACGCCGGGTTGCCGGCGGAGAGGTCGGGGCGTCCGGGCCAGCGCAGCGACGCGAGCACCGGCGCCGGCACCGACTTCACGGTGATGCGCCGGTTGACGTCGTCGCCGACGAAATCCTGCGGCTTCGTTTCCTTCTCCACCGACAGCACCGAGCCAAGCACCTTGTTCGGCCGGTAAGTGGCGAGACCCTTCAGGCCGGACTTCCACGCGTGGAAGTAGAGGTCCTGGAACTCGCCGTACGGATAGTCCTCCGGCACGTTCACCGTCTTCGAGATGCTGGTGTCCACGTAAGGCGCGACGGCCGCGACCATCTGCTCGTGCGAGAGTGCGGACAGCTCGAGCGCCGTGACGAAGTAGGGCGGCAGGTTTTCCATATCGCCACCCGCGGCCTTGTAGCGGCGCCAGGCGTGGTCCTCGACCGGGAATTCCTTCAGCGTGCCGTCCGACATGCGCTTCTTGCGCGTGTAGGTCCACGAGAACGGCGGCTCGATGCCGTTCGAGGCGTTGTCGGCGAACGCGAGGCTGATCGTGCCCGTCGGCGCGATGGAGAGCAGATGGCTGTTCCTGAGCCCGTGCTTGCGGATCAGCGTCTTGATTTCCTCGGGCAGCCGCGTGGCGAAGCTCGTGCCGGAGAGATAGAGATCGGCATTGAACAGGGGAAACGCGCCCCGCTCGCGCGCGAGCTCGACCGAGCCGCGGTAGGCGGCGTCGCGCATCGCTTCCGAGATGCGCGCGGCCATCTGGCGCGCTTCGTCGGTGTCGTACTTGAGCCGCAGCATGATGAGCGCGTCGCCCAGGCCGGTGAAGCCGAGGCCGACGCGGCGCTTGTTCATCGCCTCCTCGCGCTGGCGCTCGAGCGGCCAGGCCGTCACGTCGAGCACGTTGTCGAGCATGCGGACCGACACCTCGACCGTCTTCGCGAAATGCGCGAAGTCGAACTTCGCCTGCTCGGTGAATGGCGCCGCGACGTACTTCGTGAGGTCGATCGAGCCGAGGCAGCAGCAGCCGTAGGGCGGCAGCGGCTGCTCGGCGCACGGATTGGTGGCCTCGATCGACTCGCAATAGTTCAGGTTGTTGTCGCGGTTGATGCGGTCGAGGAACAGGATGCCCGGCTCGGCGTGGTCGTACGTCGAGCGCATGATCTGATCCCAGAGCTCGCGAGCCCGCACCTTGCGGTAGACCCACATGCCGTCGGCGCGCTGGCTGGTCTTCTTCGACGGCGCAGAGCGGTGCACGAGCTCGAATTCCTCGTCCCGCTCCACCGCCTGCATGAACTCGTCGGTCACGCCGACCGAGATGTTGAAATTGGTGAGGTCGCCCTGGTCCTTGGCGTGGATGAATTCCTCCACGTCGGGGTGGTCGCAGCGCAGCACGCCCATCTGCGCGCCGCGCCGCGAGCCGGCGGACTCCACCGTCTCGCACGAGCGATCGAAGACGCGCATGTAGGAGATCGGGCCGCTCGCGCGCGAGCGGGTGCCCTTCACCTCGGCGCCCTTCGGGCGGATGGAGGAGAAGTCGTAGCCGACGCCGCCGCCGCGGCGCATGGTCTCGGCGGCCTCCAGCAGGGCGGTGTAGATGCCCGGGCGGCCGTCGACCACTTCCGAGATCGAGTCGCCCACCGGCTGCACGAAGCAATTGATCAAGGTCGCCTGCAGGTTGATGCCGGCGGCCGAGGCGATGCGGCCGGCGGGAATGAAGCCGTCGTTCTGTGCCTGGAGAAAGCGGCGTTCCCAGTGCGCGCGCCGTTCTTCGGTCTCGACCTGGGCGAGGGCACGCGCCACGCGGCGGCGCACCTCGTCAATGCTTCCTTCGTCGTTCTTGGCGTATTTCTCGAGCAGGGTGTCGCGGCAGATCTCCTGCTCGCGGACTTCAGTCTTTTCGGCGGTCGTCATGGTAGAACTGGAAAAATATACAGTATCGGCGGAGGGGTCAACCGTCCGGCCTAAGTCCTTCTATTTGAATAAAAGCTAGCTGGCTTGGGTGGCCGGCTGCTCGTCCTGGGCGGCGGGCGCGGCCGGGGTCTCGGCGGCCTTGCGGGCCTCCTTGAGCAGGTCCGCGACGTCGTTGTGCCCCATGCGCAACGCAAGCTCCACGGCGGTGTCCCCGTCCTTCGTGGTCTGCGCCGCGTCGGCGCCGTTCCGCAAGAGGAGCTCGATCATGGGCGCGCTGCCCTTCATCGCCGCGTAGGTGAGCGGCGTGTAGCCGTTCTCGTGGTGCAGGTTCGGGTCGAAGTTCATCGACAGCACCTTCTGCGCGTATACGAGGTTGTTCTTCTCGATGGCGTAGAAGAGCGCCTTGACGCCTTCCGGGCTCTTTTCCTTCGGCCGCGGCTCGAGGCCGGTCGGCAGCAGCTTGACGATGTAGTTGATCAGCCCGACGCCGACCAGCGCGACGAGCGCGAGCACGATCGGGATGCGCGAGATGTTGAGGCCGTCGGCGATCTGCTCCGGCATGTTGGCGCCGGCGATGAGGAGCAGCACGGCGACGAACAGGCCGAACTTGAGGTAGAGGAACAGGCCGATGATCACCGCCAGGCCGAGCACCGCGAGCAGCGTGCCGTGGCTGATGCCGAGCGTTTCCTCGACGTATTCGTGGGGCAGGTTGGCGAGCACCGCGGTGATGGTGATGAGACCCATCAGGATCAGCTCGCGGATGCGCAGCTTCGTCAGAAAGTCGAGCTTTTCCTTCGCCGCCATTTCTTTTCTCCCTGGGGTTCCCCAACCCGATCGGTCCCAATTCTGCGGCTTTGGCGCCGGAGCGGCAAGCTAAAATCCCGCCATGTCGAAAGCGTTCGTGAAGGACGACGCGGCCGAGCCCGACGATCCCGAGACGCCCGACGCTCCTGCGCTTCCGCCCGGCGGAAAAAATTACATCACTCCGGCGGGATTTGACCGCCTGCAGGCGGAAAAGAAGCAGCTGCTGGAAGTCGAGCGGCCCGAAGTGGTGAAGACGGTGGCATGGGCGGCCTCGCTCGGCGACCGCTCGGAGAACGCGGACTACATCTACGGCAAGCGCCGCCTGCGCGAGATCGACCGTCGCGTGCGCTTCCTCATCAAGCGCCTGGAAGCGGCCGAGATCGTGCGCTCGTCCGGGCGCGACACCGACCAGATCTTCTTCGGCGCGCGCGTCAAGGTGAAGGGCGCGGGCGGGGAGCGCACGATCCGCATCGTCGGCATCGACGAGGTCGATCCGGCCAAGGGGTGCGTGTCGTGGATCTCGCCGATCGCCCGCGCGCTCATCAAGGCGCGCGCGGGCGACGTGGTGCGTTTGCGCACACCGGCGGGAGAAGAAAAACTCGAAATCCTGGAGGTGGATTACCCATGAGCCTCGCCAAGGAGTTCCGCGAATTCGCGGTGAAGGGCAACGTGGTCGAGCTGGCGGTGGCGGTGGTCATCGGCGGCGCCTTCGGCAAGATCGTCTCGTCCCTGGTCGGCGACATCGTCATGCCGATCGTCGGCCTGCTGATGGGCGGGCTCGACTTCGGCAGTTTGTCGATCCAGGTGCTCGACGCGAAGATCCAGTACGGCAAGTTCATCCAGACGTGCGTCGACTTCGCCATCATCGCGTGGGTGATCTTCCTCGCCGTGAAGCTCATCAACCGCTTCAAGCGGCGGGAGGAAGCCGCGCCCGCGGCGCCGCCGCGCGACGTGCAGCTGCTGGAAGAAATCCGCGACCTGCTGAAAGACCGGACGAAGTCATAAGCAGCACGCCCGGCACGTCCGTATGATGCGCCGATGTCGTCGGCGTTCGTCTTCGAAGGCCTGAAGATGCACCTGAAAGCGCGGGGCATGACGTACGCCGACGTGGCGCGCGGCCTGCGCATCTCCGAGCCGACGGTGAAGCGCATCTTCGCGCAGCGCAACTGCGACCTGAAGCGCCTGCAGGCGCTATGCGAGTTCGTCCAGGTGGACCTCGCCGAGCTGGCGCGCGGCCTGCCGCGCAACGACCGCCTGATCCATCGCCTCGCGCATCAGCAGGAAGAGGAGCTGATGGCGGACCCGCGCCTGTTCATCGTCGCGGTGTGCGCCATCCACCAAATGCGCGTGGAGGAGATCACCGCCATCTACGACATCGAGCCGGCGGAGTGCGTCGCGCTGCTCCTGCGCCTGGAGAAGATCGGCATTCTGGAATTGCACGAGAACAACCGCATCCGGCTGCGCCTTGCGCGCACCTTCGCCTGGATTCCCGACGGCCCGATCATGCGCTATGCGAAGTCGCAGTGCGGCGACTTCTTCAATTACTCCTTCTCCGGTCCCGGGCAGCTCATGCGCATGATCACGGTGCGCATCACGAGGGAGGCGCAGGAAGCGCTGGTGAAGCGCCTGGAGGAAGTGGCTCGCGAATACAACGACCAGCACAGCGCCGACGCGCGGCTGCCGCTGGAGGAGCGTCACCAGATCAGCGTGCTCCTCGCCGTGCGGCCGTGGGAGCCGGCGTCCTTCAAGGCGCTGCGCCGCAAAAAATAAATAGGGACAGACCCTAATTATTTTTAAATTAGGGTCCGTCCCTATTTTCTGAAGTCGCCGGCGAGCACGAGGCTCACCTTCGCCGGATCGATGTACTTCTTCAGCGCCGCGTTGACCTCGGCCGGCGTCAGCGAGGCGATCTTCGACTCGAGGTCGATGTCCCAGGCGAAGGTGCGCTTGATGAAGAGGTAGCCGGCGATGCGGCCGGCGAGCGCGCGGTCCTGCGTGCGCGCGAGGCGCCGCGCCTCGAGGATGCCTTTCCTGCCTGCCTCGACCTCCTCGGCGCTGAAGCCGTCCTTCACGGCGCGCTCGATCTCCTCGCGAATCGCCTTCTCTACGCGATCACGGTTCTGCGGGGCGAAGATGGCCGAGACGCGGAACGCCGCCGACGGGTCGAGCTGGCTCGCGCTGAAGCCCGAGTACGTGCTGTACGAGAGGCCTTCCTTTTCGCGCACGCGCGCGGCCAGGCGCGAGGTCGACGTGCCGCCGAGAAGATAGTTGGCGAGCAGCAGGGCCGGGAAATCGGCGTCGTCGTCGCGCATGCGCACGTTCTGTCCGCCGCGCAGCACGGCGTTCGCCTTGTCCGGCGTGGCGACGTTCTCCTCGGCGGCGGGCACGTCGAAGTAGCGCGACGGCACGCGGGTGAACGGATACGGGTTCTTCCAGTTGCCGAAGAGATCCGTGACCGCGCGCTCCACCGCGGCGGGGTCGAACTGGCCGACGACGGCGAGGTCCGCGCCGCTCGCGCCGACGAGATCGCGATAGCAGGCCTGCGCCTCCTTGAGCGTGGTCTTGCGGATCCACTCGAGACGCTCCTCGGTGGTCGGCGTGTAGTTGCGGTGACCGACCGGATAGGGCTCGAGGTGCCGCGCGAGCCGGATCTCGGCGTTCGCGTTCGGGTCCGAGAGCTGCGCCTGCGCGCCGGTGAGCGCCGCGCGCTTCAGCTCCTCGAACTCGGCCGGCGGGAAGGTCGGCTCGCGCAGCGCCTCGGCGACCAGCCGCAGGGCCGCGACCAGGTTGTCGCCGCGCACCTCGACCTGCGCGCCTTCGAGGCCGAGCGACACGCGCGCGTTCAGCTTCTCGAACGCTTCCTTCAGCGCCTCGCGCGAGTGGCGCTTGGTGCCGCGCATCAGCATCTGGCCGGCGAACTCGCACGCCACCTCGCGGTTCATGAGCGACTTCTCGTCGCCCCAGTGCAGCGTCATGGTCGCCACCACGCGGCCGCCGCGCGTCTGCTTCTGCAGCAGCGCGAGCTGGATGCCGTTCGCGAGCGGCTTCCTCTGCAGGCGCGACTCGATGTTCTTCGGCGACGGATCGAACGCCTCGCCGAGCGCCACGTTTTCGCCGCCGCGATAGTCCTTCAGCAGCGCCTCGACGTCGGGCACCGGCGGAATGACGGCGCGCTCGGGATTGCCGGTCGGACGGAAAAGGCCGACGGTGCGGTTGGAGGGCTTCAGGTACTCGCGCGCCACGCGCTGCACGTCGGCCACGGTCACCTTGCGCAGCTCGTCGCGGTAGAGGAAGAAGAGCCGCCAGTCGCCCATGGCGATGTTCTCCGCCAGCACCTGGACGAGCTGCCCGGAATCGAGCTGCGCGCGCTCGATGTCGTTCAGCAGCCGCGTGCGCGCGCGCTCTACCTCGGCGGCCGTGATCTTGGACTTCGCCGCGCCTTCCACGGTCGCGTTCAGCGCGGCCCGCGCCTTCGCGAGGTCGCCATCCTTGGCGAGCTGCGCGCCGAAGAACATGAAGCCCGGGTCGTGCAGCTGGCGCTCGGCGCCCCAGGTCGAGCTGGCGAGCCCTTTGCGGACCAGCGCGCGATGCAGCCGCCCGGCGGGCGTGTCGCCGAGGATCTGCACCAGGATGTCGATCGCCGGGTACTCGGGATGGCTGCCGGCGGGGATGTGGTACAGCGAGGCGACGATCTGGTAGTCGCCGATGCGCGAGAGCTCCACCACGCGCTCGCCGTCCTGCGTCGGCTCCTGCGTATAGAAACCGGGCAGCGTGCGCGACGGCTTCGGGATCGGGCCGAAGTGCTTCGCCACCAGCTGCAGCGCGCGCGGCTCGTCGAAGCGCCCGGCGATCATCAGCACCGCGTTGTCCGGCTGGTACCACGTGCGGTAGAACGCCTGCAGCTTGTCGATCGGCACTCTTTCGATGTCGGTGCGCTCGCCGATCACCGGGTTGCCGTAGTTGTGCCAGGCGTACGCCGCCTGCTGCATGCGCTGGAAGAGCACCGAGCCGGGATTGTTCTCGCCCATCTCGAACTCGTTGCGCACCACCGTCATCTCGCTGTCGAGGTCCTGGCGCGAGACGCGCGAGTTCACCATGCGGTCGGCTTCCATGGCGAGCGCCCAGTCGAGGTTCTCCGGCGTGGCGGAGACCGTCTCGAAGTAGTTGGTGCGGTCGTTCGACGTCGTGCCGTTCCAGCGCGCGCCGCGCCGCGTCAGGTCGCCCTTGATGTCCGGGAAATTCGTCGAGCCCTTGAACAGCATGTGCTCGAGGAGGTGCGCCATGCCTTTCTCGCCGTAGCCCTCGTGCCGCGAGCCGACGAGATAGACGATGTGCACCGTCACGGTGTCCGCGCCCGGATCCGGCAGCGTGAGCACGCGCAGGCCGTTCTCCAGGCGGTATTCGGTGACGCCCTCGATCGACACCACCCGCGTCTGGGCGAGCGCGGCGAGCGCGAAGAAAAGCAGGAATGCACCTGCGACGAGCCGGTTCATAGGAGCCAGTGAAAGAGGTGGAGTGCGGCGAGGCCGGCCAGAATCGTAACGAAGGT
>Ga0070681_10003802_pt1 | contig 14186 bp, 8 predicted proteins | sample KBSC83BmetaG_FD_65650 | JGI IMG/M metagenome (GOLD analysis project Ga0070681, IMG submission 65650) | Corn rhizosphere microbial communities from Kellogg Biological Station, Michigan, USA - KBS C8-3B metaG | ecosystem: Host-associated > Plants > Roots > Rhizosphere | place: USA: Michigan... | reverse complement strand
ATCAACACGATCTCGCAGGTGCTCGATCTCAAGTTCTCGCGCATCCAGTTCACGCCGGATTTGATGCCGAGCGACATCACGGGCACCGACATCATTCAGGACGATCCGGAGACGGGTCGTCGACACATGGTGTTCACGCCAGGGCCGATCTTCGCGAACATCGTCCTCGCAGACGAGATCAACCGCACGCCGCCGAAAACGCAGTCGGCGCTGCTCGAGGCGATGCAGGAGCATCGCGTGACAGTGCAGGGAAAGACGTTCAAGCTCGAGGAACCGTTCCACGTCTTCGCGACGCAGAACCCGATCGAGCTCGAAGGCACGTATCCGCTGCCCGAAGCACAGCTCGACCGGTTCATGTTCAACATCATCATGGAATACCTCCCGGAGGATCAGGAGGTACAGGTTGCGACGTCGACGACGTCGGTGCAGTCGCATCGATTCCAGCACGCGGTGACGGGCGAGGACATCCAGGCCTTTCAACAGCTTGTGCGTCGCGTGCCGATCGCCGAGCCGGTCGCGCGATATGCCGTAAGCCTGGCGCGAATGAGCCGCCCGGGTCCGAAAGCGCCGGACTTCATCAAGCAATGGGTCGCTTACGGCGCCAGCACGCGCGCGCCGCAGCATCTCATCCTCGGCGGCAAGGCGCGAGCGCTCATGGATGGGCGCTACAACGTGAGCTTCGAGGACATTCGTGCCCTCGCGAAGCCGGTGCTCCGGCATCGCGTGCTGATGAACTTCCACGCCGAATCGGAGAAGGTGACGTCGGATCAGGTGATCGAGAAGCTGGTCGCGGCGGTGCCGGTTCCGAAGAGTGGGATGTGATGATTGAAGGGGGACGGGCGACGGGCGACGGGCGACGGCCGGGAAACGGCGCCGCAATGGCGGAGCTGTGCGACGCTAGCGCTCATTCGCCCGCCGTCGCCGCTCGTTCGTTCTTTGTCGCCCGCCGCCCGCCGCACGTCCCCGGCCGTTCGTCGCCCGTCCCCCGTCGCCAACTATGACCGCAACCGCACCCCCGCAACAATCGCAATCGTTTCTCGATCCGAGCGTGCTCGCGCGGATCGGGAATCTCGAGCTGCTCGCGAAAGTCGTCGTCGAAGGCTTCATCAACGGCCTGCACAAATCGCCGCACCTCGGCGCATCGACCGACTTTGCCGAGCATCGCGCGTACATGCCCGGCGACGATATCCGCAAGATCGATTGGAAGCTGTGGGCGCGCTCGGATCGCTACTATCTGAAGGAGTTCGAGGCGGACACGAATACGAACTTCCTGGCGATCCTGGACGTCTCGCCGTCGATGCGCTTCGGCGCACAGTCGGAGGACGGCCGCGTCTCGAAGCTCACATACGCGTGTTATCTCGCGGCGTGTCTGACGTATTTCTCCAGTCTTCAGCGCGACCGAGTCGGCGTTGCGACGATCGACCACGACATCGTCGACATCGTGCCGCCGTCGGCCAAGCATCTCCGTCGCGTGCTGCACTCGCTCGACCGCATCGAACGGAGCGCGCGCGACGCGAAAGTCACGCCTGGCAAGTCGACGCTGCAGGCGCCGCTGCGAAAATTGTCGGAGATGCTGCGGCGGCGCAGCATCGTCGTGTTGATCTCCGACTTCTATGAGGACCCCGATCAGGTCATCAACGCACTGAGCCACGTGCGTGGACGTGGCAACGACGTGATCGTGTTTCACTTGCTCGATCCGCGCGAGATCGATTTCTCGTACACGGATGCGAGCAACTTCATCGACATGGAGACGGGGACGAAGATGCCGGTCATCCCCGAGTATCTGCGCCAGCAGTATCGCGAGCTCGTGAAGGCCCACACGGCAGCTCTGTCGAAACGCATCGGCGAGACGCGCGCGGACTACGCGCTGTTCGACACGTCGAAGCCGCTCGATCAAGCGCTGTTCAGTTATCTCGTCGCACGCGAAAAGTTCAGCAGGGTGAGGTAGATGAGCTTTCTCGCGCCCGCTTTCCTCGCCGGACTTCTCGCCATTGCCGTTCCGGTGATCATCCATTTGATCCACCGCGAGCGAAAGGTCGTCATCGAGTTTCCGTCGTTCATGTTTCTGGAGCGGATTCCATATCGCTCTGTGCGCCGGCAAAAGATTCGCCACCTGCTGCTGCTGTTGTTGCGCTGTGCGGCGATCGCGATGTTGGTCACCGCGTTCGCTCGGCCGTTCTTTCAGCGACGACAAGCGCCGATCACCGGAACGGGAGCGCGCGAGCTCGTCATTTTGCTCGACCACTCTGCCAGCATGGGCTACGCCGGCCGGTGGGAGAAAGCGAAGGACGCGGCGAAGCGCGCGGCGAGTGGACTCGGAGCGACGGATCGCGCGACGCTCGTCGTCTTTGCGGGCGACGCGATGGTGGCGAGCGAGCCGATGGCGCGTCCGGATCGAATCGTCGCGGCGATCAATGCCGCAAAGCTGACCGCCGAAGGCACCAAGTACGCGCCGGCGCTCAAGCTCGCATCCCAGATCGTGTCGGCGTCGTCGCTGCCGAGGCGCGAAGTGGTCGTGATTTCGGATTTCCAAAAGATCGGCTGGGCCAGCCGCAATGAGATCGGCTTTCCCAAGGGCACCGTGATCACGCCGGTCGACCTCGGCGGGCCGAGTGCGGCGGACATCGCGGTTTCCCAGGTGACGACAGATCGCGACAGCACCGGTGAACGCGATCGCGTCACGGTCGCCGCGCGACTGATCAACACTGGCTCGGTTCCGAAAGCGGTCGGCGTCACGCTGAGCGTCGGTGGACGCGACGCCCAGACGAAGAACGCAACGGTACCCGCGCGCGGCGCGCTGCAAGTCGCGTTTACGTCGATCGCCGTGCCGAGCGGCGCGACGAAAGGCTCGGTGCGCGTGACGCCCGATTCGCTCCCGCAAGACGACGTTCTGAACTTCACGATCGCGCCGGACGAAGCCGTGCCGGTGCTCGTCGTCGAGCCGGCATCCGCGCGACAGAATCAGGGACTGTATCTCAGCCGCGCGCTCTCGATTGGCGATCGGCCCTCGTTCCGCGTCGACCAGAAGAATGTCGGCGATCTGACTCCGCGCGATTTCGAAGGACGCGCAGTCGTGGTGCTCGACGAGGTCGATCCTCCGGGCGGCGAAGTCGGCAAACGACTTCGCGCCGCCATCGATGCTGGATTGGGATTGATCATCGTTCCCGGAACGAATCGCGCCGAGACGTGGAGCGCGGATTGGCGCGCACTGTTGCCGGCGACGATCGGCCAATCTGTGGATCGAACGACCGACGCGGGCGGCACGCTGTCGTCGCTCGACTATGCGCATCCAATCTTCGAGTTGTTCAATGCGCCGAGGAGCGGCGACTTCTCGACCGCTCGCTTTTATAGGTATCGAGCACTGGTTCCGCTCACAGGGGCGACGAGTCCCGCTCGATTCGACGACGGCTCACCCGCGCTCGTGGAGCGCGCCGCGGGCGCCGGCAAAGTGCTCATCTGGGCGTCGTCGTTCGATTCATACTGGACGAATCTTCCGCTGCAGCCCGTGTTCTTGCCGTTCATGCATCAGCTTGGGAAGCATGCGGGCCGGTACGCGGATCCACGACCGTGGTACGTCGCGGGCGAAGTCGTCGACCTGTCGCGACATGGCGAGCTCACCGCGCCGTTCACGAATAGCCGAGCGGGCAGCGCGGACAGCACGCGGGAGCTTCGACTCGAGTCGCCGTCTGGCGCGCGCGACCGTGTCACCGCGAGCGGTCCGAATCATCTGGTGACGCTGCATGAACAAGGGTTTTATGAAATCGGCGGACGTGACACGCCCGCGGGAAGTGGCAGGCCGATCGCGGTGAATGTCGATCCGGCCGAGTCGAATCTGTCGCACCTCGATCCACAGGAGATCGTCGCGGCGGTGACGTCGGATAGCGGCCAACGGCAAGCGGGCAGCGACTTCAACGCCGGTACTCCCCAGGATCAGGAAAACCGGCAGAAGGTCTGGTGGTATTTGTTGCTTGGTGCATTGTTCTTGATGGCCGTCGAAACGGCGATGTCGAATCGACTGTCGCGCGCTACGTCATAGAGCGGGATAGGGGGCAACATGGAAAGCGTACACGGGCTTCCCTCCGATCAGTCGCAGCTCCTCAGCGTCGTTCGGAGTGTGCGGAACCGGTATCGCGCGAAGCGAGCGCTGCGCGGCGCCGCGATCACGGTCGCGGCCGGCTGGGCGGTGCTGGTCGCGGCGTCGTATTTGATGAGCGTTCTCAAATACAGCGATGCGGCGGTGCTCGGATGCCGGATTGGGGCGATCGCGGCGATCGTCGCGATCGCGGTTCGATTCATCGTGTGGCCGCTGCGGCCAAAGTTCGAGGACACGCAGGTCGCGCTGTATCTCGAGGAGCACGAGAAGAGTCTTCGCGCCAGCGTGATCACGGCGGTCGAGATGCAGAATCCCGGCGCCGGCGCGGGCGCGCTGCGGTCGCCCGCGATCATCGATCGGCTGACGCGGAGCGCGCTCGAGCGCGTGCGTCACGCCGGCGAGGGTCGAACGATCGACGCCGGCGAGATCCGCGTGAACACGGCGGTGCTTGCATCGGTCATGGCTGCCGCGGTCTTGTTCACCGTGCTCGGACCGCAGGTGCTTCGCCATGGGCTGCACTTGATCGCTCAGCCGTGGAACAGCTCGGAGCCGGTCAGCCTGTTCAGCATTGCGGTCGATCCAGGGAACGCCACGATCGCGAAGGGCGGCGACGAGCTGATTGAAGCGCAGCTGCGCGGCTTCCAATCCGATCGCGTCGAGCTCTTGGTCCGAAGCGCCGACTCGGCGAATTGGACGCGGCTCGCAATGACGTCCGACAGCAGTGGGAAGTTTGGTTTCCGGCTGTTCGACATCGGAAGTAAGACGCAGTATGCGGTCGAAGCGAATGGCGTGCGATCGACCGTGTACACGCTCGATGTCGCGAATCTCCCGTACGTGAAGGAGATCAGTCTTCAGTATCGCTTCCCCGCATATACGCAGCTTCCGACGCAGGACGTCGACAGCATCGGCGACATCGCCGCGTTGAAGGGAACGATGGTGCGCATCCGCGTGTCGCCCACGGTGGCGACGAAGGGCGGCCGTGTCATCGTCGACGGCGGAGACACGCTCAAGCTCGTGCCGACGGACGATGGTCATCTCATGGCCATGCTGCGCGTCGACAAATCCGGTTTCTACAAGATCGAGCTCGAGGGACCGAATGGAAAAATGGTCACCGGCTCCCTCGACTATCAGATCGACGCGCTGCCCGATCGCGCGCCGACGGTGCACTTCACGAAGCCCGGTCGCGACGAGAAGGTGTTGTCCGTCGACGAGGTCTACACTGAAGCGCAGGCCGAAGACGACTACGGCGTCGCGAAGCTCGAGCTCGTGTACTCGGTGAACGGTGGCGACGAGCGCGTGATGTCGCTCCACGACGGCACGAAGGCGATTCGCGACATCTCGGCCGGGTACACGCTGATGCTGGAGGATCTCAAGCTTCAGCCTGGCGACGTGGTCTCGTACTATGCGCGCGCGACCGACAACAATGCAGTGAGCGGCGCGCAGCGCGCGTCGTCGGACATCTATTTCCTCACTGTCCGGCCTTATGAGAACGATTACCGCCAGCGCCAGGGTGGCGGCGGTGGTGGTGGCGGCGGCGGCGGGCAGGCGGACGAGGCGGGCCAGCTGTCGCAGCATCAGCGCGAAATAATCGCGGCGACGTTCAAGACAGCGCGCGACAGCGCTATCACCGACAAGAAATCGCTCGATGAGAACCTCGCGACGCTGCGGCTCTCGCAGCAGCGGTTGCGTGAACAGGCCGAGCAGTTGGCGAGCCGTCTCGTCGACCGCGGCATTGCCAAGTCGGACAGCAACTGGGCGAAGATCGCGCAGATTCTTCCGAAGGCCGCGGCGCAGATGGATTCCGCCGAGAAGAAGCTGACGCAAGGTTCTCCGCGTGGCGCGCTACCGTCCGAACAGAAAGCGCTCAAGGAGCTCGGCAATGCCGAGGCAGTGTTCCGCGAGATTCAGATCTCGCAGGGAGGTGGCGGCGGTGGCGGTGGTGGCGGACAACAGAAGACGGACGCGCAGGATCTCGCCGACATCTTCGAGCTGCAGAAGGATCGTCTCCGCAACCAGTACGAGACGGTGCAGCGCGGCCAACAGCAGAGCCAGCAGCAGCAACAGGCCGACAACCAAGCCGACGCCACGGCGGAAAAGCTGAAGGAGCTCGCCGCTCGCCAGCAGCTGGAGAACGACCGAGCGCGTCGAAAGGCGGATTCGCTCAGCCAGATGGGTCAGTCGGGCGCGTCCGGCGGACAGGGCCAGCGCGATCTCGCGCAACAGACGGAAGACCAGGCGAGACAGCTCGAGCGTCTCGCGCGCGAACAAAACTCACAGTCGATGGCGGACGCTGCGCGACGGCTTCAGGATGCGGCGAACGCCATGCGCCGCGCTGCCGCGAATGGCCAGAAGGGCGGTGACGCAACCCAAGCGTTGAACAACCTGCAGGAAGCTCGTCGGCTGCTCGATCAGGAGAAGAACGGGCGCTCGGAGCGCGATCTCAACGACATCGCGCGCAAGGCGCAGCAGCTCGCGGATCAAGAGAAGAACGTGCAGTCCGACGTGCAGCGGATGGGTCAGACGCAGGCGGGCTCGCAGGAGCGCCAGCAGATCCAGCAGTCGATCGCCGGTCAGAAGGGCGCGATGGCGGATGAAGTGAAGGACCTCAAGTCCAAGCTCGACCGCATGGCGCTGGACTCGAAGCGCGATCAGAAGGACGTGTCTCGCGCGCTCGAATCAGCCGCCGATACGCTCCGAGGTCGAAAGCTCGAAGAGAAGCTGCGCTACTCGCAGCAGCAGACGCGCACCGCGCCGCAGGATTGGATGAACTCAGCCGAGCAGCAGATCGGCGCGGACATCGCCGATCTCGGTCAGCGCATTGCGCAGGCTCAGTCCGCCGCGCAGAACGGCACCGGACAGCGACAGCAGGCGCAGGCTGCCGACAAAGCCCGTGATCTCGTGAGAGGTCTCGAATCGATGGACGAGCGCATGCGCCAGCGCGCCGAGCAGAACGCGAACGGGAACGGCAATCAGCGGCGCTTGTCGGAGCAGAACGGCCAGCAGGGCCAACAAGGACAGCAGGGACAAGGACAGCAAAACCAACAAGGGCAGAATCAACAAGGACAGCAGGGGAAACAGGGCCAGGGTCAAAACCAGCAGGGCCAACAAAGCGCTTCCGCACAGCAGAATCAGCGCGGACAGCAGGGACAGAACGGTCAACAGGGCCAGGGCCAAGGTCAGCAGCAACAGCAGCAACAAGCGAATGGCCAGCAGGGGCAACAAGGACAACAAGGACAGCAGGGTGGGGCTCAAGGCCAGCAGTCGCAGGGTCAGCAGGGCCAGGGTCAGCAGGGCCAAGGACAGCAAGGACAGGGACAGCAAGGCCAGCAAGCTCAACAGGGCGGTGGTGGTCAGCCGAATGGCGGCCAGCGTCCGACTGGCAACCGACAGGGTCAGCCGAACACCGCGAATCAGGGCGGCGGCGGCATTCCGAACGGTGGCAACCTCGCTGGCAATGCCCGTCTTTCCGCCGAGGATGCCGCACAGTTCAGCCGAGAGGCGCAGCAGCGGTTGAATGATGCTGAAGCGCTCCGACGCGATCTACAGCGCCAGGGAATCGCGACGACGGATCTCGACAAGGCGATGGAGAACCTGCGCCAGCTCACGAATCCGCAGTCTCTCGAGGACAACCACACGGCCTCCGATCTTCGCTCGAAGACGATCGAAGGCTTCAAGGACTTTGAATTCGGGCTGCGCCGACGACTCGGCGAAGGGGACTCGACCAAGGTGCTGCTCGAGCGCTCGGGCGACGTTCCGCCGGCGTATCGGCAAAACGTCGAGGAGTACTACCGGTCGATTGGCAAGGGCGCTGCGAAGCCGAAGCCGCCGGCTACCAAGCCGCCGCCGAAACCAACGCCGTGAGAACGAAAGAGGCGGCGGGCAAATGCCCGCCGCCTTTTCTTCGTCCGTGCTACACGTTCAACGATCGCTCGACGGCCGGTCTTCTACGCTGGGACGGGTGCGGATCACCGGCCTTGCCTCACCCAGCATTCGCTCGAGCTCGTCGTCGCCGTACTCGCGCCAATGCGGTGGAATTGGTGTGAGGCGTCGCTTGCTCGTACTCGACTCGAAACAGAGCCAGCCGTCGCCAAACTCTTCCGGCAAGTAGGTCGCTCGCTCCGAGCCCGGTCGCTTCACCTCGAAGACCATCCATCGAACACCAGCGGAATCCAGCAGTACACGCATCGACGTCCCCTCATGCATCTATCGACCAGCGGCGCCCGACGCCAACCCCGCACCGATCGGCTGGTCCGCGCTCGAACTCGTCATTGGGCAGAATGGGTGCCAACACCGAATGGATTGTCGAGTCGAGCTCGCTTCTCCGCGCAGAGCCGTTTTCTTTCTCCGTTTTAGTGGCCGTAGCTCATCGTTCAAATCGTACGGGCCGGCGCAGTAAGAATGTCCGCGAGGATCTTCGTGTCGATGTTTCCGCCCGAAACGACGCAGACGATCTTCCGGCCCGCCGGAGCATGCGAGAGCGCGCACGCGACTGGCGTTGCGCCAGCGCCTTCGGCGACAACACGAGCCCGCTCAACGAGAAGGCGGACGGCGGCGGCGACCTCGTCCAGTGAAGCGACGATCGAGCCGCTCACCAGCGGTCGAACGATCGGCCACATCTCGGGCAATACCCCGCGGCCTCCGATGCCGTCGACGAAGCTCGGCGTGCGTTCGACTTTCACCGGTGCGTTGGCGGCGAGCGCGGCTTTGAGCGGCGTCGACGTCGCGACTTCACAGCCATAGACGGCAACCTTCGGGATGATTGCCCGCACGGCGGTGGCGATTCCGCAAACGAGTCCGCCGCCGCCGAAGGGAACGAGGACGGCATCGGCGTCGGGGACATCTTCAGCAATCTCTAAACCGATGGTGCCGTTGCCCGCCATGACCAAGCGGTCAGCGACGGGATGCACGAACGTTCCACGAATTCCCTGCCGGCCATGATCGGCGAGCGTCTGCCACCACTCGTCGTACGGCAGGTAGACGATCTTGCCTCCGAGCCGCTCGACGGCTTCCACCTTGGTGCGCGGCGCCGTCTCGGGCATCACGACGGTGCACGGTACGCCGAGCGCGCGGGCGCTCCAGGCGACACCCTGGGCCATGTTGCCTGCGCTCGCGGTATACACGCCATCCGCTAGCGTGTCGCGCGACAGACAAGAAATGGCGTTCGTCGCTCCGCGCAGCTTGAACGAACCGATCGGCTGCAGCGACTCGAGCTTGAGATGGATCTCGTGAGGCGACTCGATGGGCAGTCGAATCAGCGGTGTTCGGATCGCCGTGCCGGCGATTCGTTCGCGGGCGGCGCGAATGTTTTCGATCGTCGGCGGCTCAATGTGCCGCAACGCGCGCTCCGCCAAGCTCGACACGAACCCCGGTTCCGGTCTTGACCGCCTCGGCGTACACGTACGACGCCGCGGCCAGATCCTCGATCGCGAGGCCGAGCGATTTGAAGAGCGTGATCTCCTCGGGACCGCTGCGCGAGGGTGCGGCGCCGATCAGCACTTCGCCGATCTCGCCGACGATGTGGTCGGGCGTGATCTCGCCCGCTTTGAGCGGCGCGAGAATGTCGCCCGGCTCTTTGAGAGCCGACTCTCGCCGGTCGACGTACAGACGAGAGCCGACGACCGTTTTGGCGTCGAGCTCGCGCGCGTGCGGCTGCGAGACGCCGACCGCGTTCACGTGCGTTCCCGGCGAGAGCCAATCGCCGAACAGCACCGGTTCGTTCGACGACGTCGTCGTGCAGACGATGTCCGCGCCGCGAACCGCCTCTTCGCCCGTTGCTGACGCGCTTGCGTCGAGTCCGTACTCGCGCCGCGCGAGCTCGGCGAGCTTGCGTGCGTTGTCTGCGCTTCGGCTCCAAACACGAAGTGTGCGAATGGGCCGCACGCTGCACATTGCCTCGAGATGCGTGTGCGCCTGCACGCCGGATCCGAGAATGGCGAGCGTGGACGCGTTCTCACGCGACAACGCGCGCGTCGCCACACCGGAAACCGCCGCGGTGCGCGTGCTCGTGATCGCGGTTCCGTCGAGAATCGCCGCGACGCCGCCGTGTTCGTTGTCGAAGATCAGCACTGCGCCTTGATGCGAGTCGAACGCGGTACCCTGATTCCCGGGGAATACGGTCACGAGCTTCGCGCCGAAGACGCCTTCGCCGTTCAGCGCGATGTAGCCGGGCATCGTCGCGAAGAAGTTGTCGGTGTTCGGCACGCGCATGATCGTGCGGAGCGGCAGCGCCGCGTCGCCTTTCGCTAGCGACGAGAGCGCGGCGGCCATCACGTCGACGCAAGCGTCCATCGGGAGGAGACGCTCGATGTCGGATTGGGAGAGGATCAGCATGGAAAACGGGACGGGGGAAGGGGGAAGCGGGAAGAGGGGGGAAGAGGTTTACGGGAAGAGGGGAAAGTGGCTGCACGTGTGCGACTAGCTTGCCCGCTTCCCTCGTACCCCTTCCCCCCTCTTCCCGCTTCCCTCTTCCCCCTTCCCGTTATTCCTCGGCCATAAATGGATACTTGTAATCCAAAGGCGGCGAGAACGTCTCCTTGATCGCTCGCGCGCTCACCCAACGCACGAGGTTCAGCTTCGATCCGGCCTTGTCATTCGTGCCCGACGCGCGTGCGCCGCCGAATGGCTGCTGGCCGACGACTGCGCCCGTCGGCTTGTCGTTCACGTAAAAGTTTCCGGCCGCATTCCGCAGCGCCATCATCGCTTCACGGACCGCGGCGCGATCGTTCGCGAACACGGCGCCGGTCAGCGCGTACGGCGAGGTCTGGTCGATCACCTCGAGCGTCTCCGACCAATCGTCATCATCGTAGACGTGCGCCGTGACGACGGGGCCGAAGATCTCCTCGCAAAGGAGACGGTAGCCCGGATCGTCCGTCTCGACGAGCGTCGGCTTGATGAAGTAGCCTTCGTCGCCCTTCGCGGTACCGCCGGAAACGATCTTCGCGTTCTTGCGCGCGTCGTCCAGGTATTCGCTGATCTTCTTGAATGATTTCTCGTCGATCACCGCGCCGACGAAGTTGCGGAAGTCGGTGATGTCGCCCATCCGCATGTCTTCCATCATCGCGACCGTGCTGTCGCGGACCTGCTTCCAGAGCGAGCGCGGGATGTAGACGCGGCTCGCGGCCGAGCATTTCTGGCCCTGGAATTCAAAGCCGCCGCGTGCGATCGCGACGGCGAGTGCCTGCGGATCGGCCGACGGGTGCGCGACGATGAAGTCCTTGCCGCCAGTCTCGCCGACGATACGCGGGTACGTCCCGTACTGCGACATGTTCGCGCCGATCGTCTTCCACATGCTGTTGAAGACGTGCGTGCTGCCCGTGAAGTGCACGCCGGCCAGCTCGCGATGCGACAGCAGAATGTTCGAGATCTCGACTGCGTCGCCCGGGACGAAGTTGATGACGCCCGGCGGAAGTCCGGCGGCCTCGAGCAGCTTCATGAGATAGTACGCCGACAGCATCGCGGTCGACGCGGGCTTCCAGATCACCGTGTTGCCCATGAGCGCCGGCGCGGTGGGCAGGTTGCCGCCGATCGACGTGAAGTTGAACGGCGTCACCGCGTAGACGAAGCCTTCGAGCGGACGGTAGTCGAGCTGATTCCACATCGTGTGGTTCGAAACCGGCTGCTCGTCGTAGAGCTCCTGCGCGTACGCAGGGTTGTATCGCCAGAAGTCGATCAGCTCCGCGGCGGCGTCGATCTCCGCCTGGAACGCGGTCTTCGACTGGCCGAGCATCGTCGACGCATTCAGCGTTTGCCGCCACGTGGTGGCGAGCAGCTCGGCGGCACGAAGAAAAACCGCGGCGCGATCTTCCCACGCCCAGTTGGCCCATTCCACTCGCGCTTTGCGCGCAGCGTCGACCGCGTGGAGCACGTCAGCGCGCGTGGCCTTGTGCCAATCCGCGAGCACGTGGTGGTGGTTGTGCGGCATCACCGCGGTCGCGCGAAGCTCTTTGTCGGAGGTGAATTCCTTGCCGCCGATGATGATCGGAATGTCGACGCGCTCGTTGGCCATCGATTTCAGGCGAGCTTTGAGCTCGGCACGCTCGGGCGATTTCGGAGCGTAGCCCTTCACGGGTTCGTTGGTCGGCGGCGGCACGCGGCGCGTACCGGTGAAGCCGGCGAGCGGGCCGGAGGGAGCACGAACGGGTTCCGCCTTGGCGGAGACGACGTCAGGAGCGGTGGTAACGGCCATAGAACGGTCCTCTACGTGGAGACGAAAAACGGCGCGGAGTGCGGAACCCTTGATGCGGGTTTGAGATGACAACGGAAAGTGCAGATCCCTCGCTGTGAGCTCGGGATGACAGGATCAGCTGGAACGACCCTGCAGATAGCTCAAGTTAATCCGCTCCGCTATTCTCCGACGATGCGCCTCAGAGGGACTCTCGCGCTGCTGATGGCGCTTGGCGCCTGCGACGCGTCGCCGGTGGAATGGAACGATCCAGTGCCCGTTGCTCAGTCCGGAACGAATGGTCAGCTGACCATCGATGCCGCGGGCCAGCCCCGCTACACCCGTGAGCAGGTGGCGAGTCAGACCGTGCCCGCGGCGCCAGGCCTCTGCCGCTCGTCGCTGCGCCTCGCGCGCGGGTCGGCCCACCTCTACGCCGCCTGGTGGTCCGTACGACCGGACAGCAGCGCCGCGCTCTACACCGCGCAGTCCAGCGACACCGGGGCGACTTGGGGAACGCCTGTCGCGGTCGATACTTCGGACGTGAGCTCGGCCGGGTGCAGCCGGCCGGCACCTTCGCTGGCCACAGTAGGCGACGACTTGCACACCGCCTATTCGATGGTGGCTCCAGAAGGAACCGGAGTTTTCTTCGCGCATTTCATGGGATCGATGCTCCATTCACCGGTGGCCGTGATCTACGGCGAGCGTCTCGTCGCGACAGCGATCGCCGCGGAAGGCGATCGCGTTCTCGTCGGATACGAAGAGCCGAACGGAACGCGGAAGCAAGTCGACGTGGCCCTGTCTACCACGCAGGGACACATCTTCGACTGGCACACGACCGCATCGCGCGACATCGATGCCGCGACTTCACCCGCCGTCGCGCTCGCGGGAAATACGATCGCCGTGTCATGGGAGACTCACCGAGTGACGGACAGCACCAGCACTCGCGTCGTTCGCGTGGGGCACATCCGATGACCGACATTCAACCGGCGGAAACTCGGCTGCCGCGAGCCCTCGTTGCCGACGACGATCCAGCGGTGCGCCTGCTCGTCGCGTCGGTGCTCACCGAGCTGGGACACGAGACGCGCACATGCGCGAGCGGCGCCGACGCGTGGCGAACGTTCGAAGAATGGTTGCCCGAGCTGGTCGTGATCGATTCGGATCTCCCCATCGTCGATGGCGTGGAGATCTGCCGGCGTATTCGCGAATGGGACGAGAAGCGCGAAGTGTTCGTGATCGTGCTCACCGGTCACGATCACCCGGAGATTCTCGAGAGCGTTCTCGACGCCGGCGGCGACGAGTTCATCGCGAAGCCCACGACGCCGCAGCATCTGCGAGCGCGTTTCGTCGTCTCGCGGCGGCGCATGGCGCAGGATGTCGCGCGACGCAATGCCGAGGAGGAGCTGTCAAAGGCGCGGTGGCTGGCCGGGATCGGCGACGCGACGCTCGCGCTGCAGCACGAGATCAACAACCCGCTCTCCGCGCTGCTCGGCAACGCCGAGCTGATGATCATGGAGCTCGAGGAGAAGGGCGAGCGGAACGAGCTGCTCGACGTGATTCACGAGCAGGCCTTGCGCATCGCCGATGTCGTGCGGCGCTTGCGTCGACTGAAGAATCCAGAGAGTGTTGACTACGTTGGCGGCGCACGGATGATCAACCTCTGGAAGGAACACGCTTCGTGACCCACTTCTTCGGCGCTCACACGATCGACAACGGCGGAATTCAGATGGCTGTTCGTCGAGCGGGGGCGGCGGGGATGAGGGCGATGCAGCTGTTCACGACGATCCCGAAGTACTACGGCGACAAGAGCTCGATCCGCCCCGAGCGCATCGAGCGCTTTCGTACGGCGCTCGCCCAGACGCAGATCGATCCGAAGCATGTAATGGCGCACGCGCCGTACGTGCTCAACACCGCGACGCACGAGGAAGAGAAGTC
>Ga0070681_10003801_pt1 | contig 14187 bp, 9 predicted proteins | sample KBSC83BmetaG_FD_65650 | JGI IMG/M metagenome (GOLD analysis project Ga0070681, IMG submission 65650) | Corn rhizosphere microbial communities from Kellogg Biological Station, Michigan, USA - KBS C8-3B metaG | ecosystem: Host-associated > Plants > Roots > Rhizosphere | place: USA: Michigan... | reverse complement strand
GCGACACACAGCTCTCCTCGCTGCAATTGACCACGGACGATAACAGCCTGGTGGGGTCCTGCGACCTGGGCTACAGTTGCGCGTACAGCAGCACGCTTTCCTGGCTCACGCCGACGCTGCCCCTGATGTCGGAAAACAATCCGCGTGTGCTGTTCGCGCGGATGTTTGGCTCGAGCGATAGCACCGATCCGCGTGTGCGTGCGGTCCGTCTGAAGCAGGATCGCAGTCTGCTCGATTCGGTCAATGACCGCGTGAATCAACTCCAACAGAAGCTCGGCCGGTCGGACAACCGCAAGGTGGACGACTATCTCACATCGCTTCGCGACGTGGAGCGGCGAATTCAGAAAGCCGAAGAACAGAGCGCGAAACAGATGCCTGAGGTGGCGCAGCCCGCCGGTATCCCGGATAACTTCGAGCAGCACGTCCGGCTGTTGTACGATCTGCAACTCCTCGCCTATCAGTCGGACCTGACCCGCGTAATCACCTTCATGTACGGCCGCGAGCAGACCGGCAGGCCCTATCCGCAGATTGGCGTCCCGGAACCACATCATCCCGTGACGCACCATCAGAACGATCCGGTGAAGATGGAGAAGTGCACGCGCATTCAGCGCTATCACATTGCGTTGTTCGCCGAGTATCTAGAAAAACTGAAGAATACGCCGGACGGCGATGGTTCGCTGCTCGATCACACGATCCTGCTTTATGGGGGAGGCATCAGCAATAGTGACCGGCACACCCACGGTCCGCTGCCGACGCTGCTTTTGGGCGCAGTCAAAGGCGGTCGCCACTTAGTGTATCCGGAACACACGCCGTTGACGAACCTTCAACTCACGCTGCTGAACAAGCTGGGCGTTCCGGCCGAGAAACTGGGCGATAGCAACGGACAATTCACAGAGCTGTCCGCGCTGTAACTAGTCGGCGATAGCCTGCTCGACCAGCGTCTTCACTAATTCGCGATAGTGACGCCGCACCGGGCCCGGTGTGTTGGCGAGAAACACCACCACCATTTCTTCCTTGGGGTCCACCCAGAACATGGTGCCTTGTGCTCCGCTCCACATAAACTCACCCGGGGTTCCAGGGACGCCGGCCACGCCCGGCTGCGTCCGCACAGCCACGCCCAGGCCGAAACCGAAGCCGTCCATATGTTCCACGGGGAATTCATGCAGTCGCGAAACATCCACATTGGGACCGAGCTGATTGGACGTCATATACTCCACCGTCTTCCGGCTGAGGAAGCGGGTGCCTTCAAAGGTTCCCTTGTTCAGCAGCATCTGTGCGAAGCGCACATAGTCGAGCGCCGTGCCGGAGGCGCAGCCACCGCCGCAATCGTACTGCCACGGCGTCACCGGCACGCGAAACGCCACAGGCCGGCCCGTATCCGGATCGACAGGCAGCGGCTTAGCGATACGCGCCTGTTTCGAGGACGGCACCACGAAGCCGGTGTCGACCATGCCTAGCGGTCCGAGTAATCGCTCTTGCAGGAACTCACCGAGCCGCTTCTTGGTAACGGCTTCGACCGCCAGACCGGCAACGTCGAGACCGTGGCTATAGTCCCACTGCGTGCCCGGTTGATAGTGAAGCGGCAGTTTGCCCAACTCCTGCAAGAATTCCGCGCCGGATTGATTGGCTGCGCTCTTTAGTCTGGTCCCATACAGCTTGTGGAGAGGCGTGTCGCCGCGATTGCCGTAACTCACGCCTGCCGTGTGACGCAGCATGTCCTGCAGCGTAGGCTGGCGATGCGCAGGTTCGATGCCGCGAGGGCCGGCCACCTTCATATCTTTTAACTCGGGGAGATAGTTGCCGATCGGATCATTCAACAGCAAGTCGCCCTGCTCCGCCAATATCAGCGCCGCCACCGCCACCATGGGCTTGGTCATCGACGCTAGCGCGAAGATCGCGTCTTTGGGCATGGGCGTATTCGACACCTTGTCCACGAAACCGAACGATTCGTAATAGGCGAGCTTGCCCTTGCGCGCGATGGCGACGACGGCCCCAGGCATCCGCCCGTGATCGACATCCTGCTTGATCGCTTGCGCCAGACGTTCGAGCCGCGCGCTCGAAAGACCCACCGTTTCGGGCTTGGCGACAGGTGGTGCATCGGACGCGGCAAAAAGGCTCACGCTTGCAAGCAGAGTCAGTACGAATTTCAGCATTTTTACACTCTACTACGGCAACCCCAGCAACCGCGCGGGGTTTTCCTTCGTCATACGATCGATTTCCCGCTGCGTGATCCCCTGCGTTCGCAGTTCCTCGATGTAAGTGGCCAGGCCTTCGGGAGGCGGGGGGAACCCCACTTGTCCCAGGTCGGTCGATAGAATGACAAATTCCGGCCCCACCTTGCGAATGACGTTGGCCACGTCGGCGATGCTGAACTGCGCTTTCCGGTTGATGGACTCCTTGGTGAGCGTGGGCACGTATACCAGTTCGAGGAAGGCTCCGGTTTTCGCCGCCTCCTTCATCTGCGCGATGCTCATGCGCACGGAGCTGCTCATGGGATGAGTCACCACCATGTGTTCCACGCCAAGGCGGCGCCCTTCGTTGACCAGCAGCAGATCTTCTTCGGGCGAGGAGTGGCCCGTCGCCAGCACCAATTTGTTCCTGGCGATCACGGCGAGTACTTCTTTGACCTCCGGCAGCAACTCCCCGTTGCGCGACACACTGATGAACGGCAGATTCGATCCTGCGTTCCGCCGCACATTCTCGGCATCGAGCGTCGGCATCCACACCACGCGCCCCCAGCCGCCAGTCACCTTCACCATTTCCTCTACCGCGGCGGGATTGATCCCGCCTACGACGCGGCTGAGGCAGATGCCGCCGAACACTTCCAGACCGGGGACTTCCTTGCGCGCCAGGTAAGCCAGCATCGCGGTAGGTTCCCAGTGGCTCTTCAGCACCAGGCCGCGCATGCCCATGGCTTTGGCGATTTTCGCGACCTCGATGCCGTCCATGGCCCACGGTTCGCTGTCGGGGAGCGAGTGCACATGGACATCGATAACGCCTGCGAGCGATCGGGTTCCTTGGGGATACACACCGGCGGCGCATAGCAGCGACAAAGCAAACAGGAGTCTGCATCTCATGACTAGCCATGATACTCCGCACGGGGGAGGCTTCGTGTCCGAAGGATGAACGTGATTGGTGCGAACGGTGGGGGTCGAACCCACATGGCTGTTAACCGCTGGAACCTAAATCCAGTGCGTCTGCCAGTTCCGCCACGTTCGCCCAAATGGATGCAACCAGTGTAACATCCACCCCGTATCCGCCCGGGTCTTAAAGTCTTCAACCGCCGCGCCGAAAAGAGCAGAGGGCCAGCATGGCCCAAGACAGGCGGAGATCGTGGTGGTTAAAATTCTGCGGCGGGGAACGGGGCAGGGCGCTCTCATCCCTGCGTTTGACGTTTCACGAAGCACTGGGCTGCTGGGGATCGTCGCGGGGTTGGCGTCGCTCTGCGGCTGGTCGGTGTTGCCGTCCTACGTCATCCAGCACCTCTGGTTCATTTCCCAGGTTCATCCCAACGCGGCGCTCGGGTTCATATTAGTCGGTTTCTCCCTGCGCCTGGCGCGCTACGATGGCGCCACCGCTTGGGTCCATGGCGCCTGCAAGCTTTTCCGGATTTCGGTGGGTCTTCTGGGATTGCTTTCGCTGGCCAACATCTGGTTCCACTGGCATCTGGGGATCGACAAATTCATTGTGCGCGATCCGACGGCGGTGATGCCCGGGGCCATGCCGCCGGCGGCCGCCCTGTGTTTCTACATTCTGGGTTGTGCGCTGGTCCTGCTGACCGCGGGGCGTAGCTTGCTATGCCAAATACTCAGCCTGGCGGTAACCACGATTACGACGGCCACCTTGATCGCCGGCAGTTACACCTGGCTCGCTCCCCAGGCACTCCCCGACTACCTCAGCATGCCCGCCATTACGGCTGTGGTCTTACTAATTTTGTCGCTGGGAGTCGTCAGTTCGAACGCACACCATACCCTGCTGACCGTGATCACCAGCAACAGCGTGGGCGGGGCCATGGCGCGGCGTCTCTTGCCTGCGTCACTCGTGATCCCCATCGTGCTGGGTTTCCTGCGCCTGAAAGGGCAGGACTCGGGGTGGTTTGGGCCCGCCTTGGGTCTGGTGCTGCACGTGGTCGCTACCATGCTGTTGCTGGCTCTCTTTATCTGGTGGAACGCTTCCGCGCTCGATCGCATCGCGCGCGAGAATGGGCGTTTCGAGCACGCGGTGCAAGATACGCAGGCCGCGCTGCTGGAGATTCTGCGGCATGTCAGCAACGCCGCCTTCGCGCACGATCTCACTGGAAATCTCACGTTCTTCAATGCCGCCGCCGAGCGTTTGTTTGGAATGACCGCCGCCGACGCCCTGCGGCAAAATATCTACGCCGTGGTCACCCCGCAATCGGCGGCCAGCGTGCGTTCGATTTTGTCCAGCAGGCTGATCGGCGGCGCACGCCACCCGGAATCCTTGGTTCTACTGACCAGCGCCGGGGAACAGGAGTGCGCGGTTTTGACGATCCTGATGTGCGACCGCCTGGGCAATCCCGCGGGCTTCTTCTCTCTGGTCTCCCCGCTGTTCACGGGCACGTCTTCCGAGGCATGTATCGTGGAGCCGCAGCCCGATCCGGTCAGTATAGCCTGAGGCGGTCCGGTCAAGGAACCGTGATTGGCGCCGGTGAGATTTTAGCGCCATAGTGCGCCACCAATTCCAGCAATATCGACGCGGTAACGGGCTTGGAGAGGTAGTTATCCATTCCCGAGGCGAGGCAGCGTTCGCGATCCCCGGCCATGGCGTGCGCAGTCATCGCGATGATAGGGATGTGCCGGCCCGTGCGTTTCTCCTTCTCGCGGATCAGCGCAGTCGCTTCAAAGCCACCCATTTCGGGCATTTGCACGTCCATGAGGATCAGCTCGAAAGGTTGTTCCTCCAACATCCTTAGGGCTGCCTTGCCATTTTCAGCGATGGCCACGCTGTGCCCAGCCTTCTCCAGAATCCTCAGGGCGACGCGTTGATTGACTACGTTGTCCTCGGTGAGAAGAATGTGGAGTGACGAGCTAGGCGCTCCCTTTGGGATATGGTCGACAGTCCCAGCATGGAGCGCGGGTCGCGCCGCGACGAGGGAAGTGTCGCGTGCGATTGCGGATATAATAGCCGACCGCAACTCAGCGCGCCGGACAGGCTTGGTGAGATACGACGAAACGCCCAATTGCCGGCAGCGCGCCAAGTCATCGTTGCGGTCTCCCGAAGTGAGCATTAGAATCACCGGCTGGACCAGCTCCGGAGAATCGTGAATCCGTTTCACCAGTTCGAATCCATCCATTTCCGGCATGTGGACGTCGGTCAGAACCAGACTGAAGGTGTGGCCCCGCTGGATGGCACGCCGCATGTGGGTCAACGCTTCCGCGCCGCTCGCGGCGGGTATGGGCTGCATCCCCCAACGGTCCAGCATATCGGTCAGGATACGGCGGTTGGTAAGGTTATCGTCGACCACCACCACGCGAATTCCAGTCAGCGGAACCGCTTCCGCCAAGGTGCGAATCTGCCGGGATTCGCTCGAAACACCCAGCAACGCCGTGAAGTGAAAGCTGCTGCCTTTTCCGGGCACGCTCTCAACCCAGATTTCTCCCTGCATCGCCTCGACCAGACGAGCGGAGATGGTCAAACCTAGACCGGTGCCGCCGAACTTGCGCGTGGTCGAGCCGTCGGCCTGCGAGAACGCTTCGAAAATCATTTTCTGTTTATCGAGCGGAATGCCGATACCCGTGTCGCGAATCAGGAAGTGCAGATTCAACTGGTCCGCGCTTTGGGACAGCAAGGCAACCTCCAGTTCCACTTCGCCCTGCGCGGTGAACTTGATGGCGTTCCCCAGAAGATTCACCAGCACCTGGCGGATGCGGGTGATGTCCCCCACCACATATTCGGAAACTTCCGGCAGCACATCGCAGATGAGCTCCAGGCCTTTCTCGTGCGCCCGCAGCGCCAGCGTCCGCACAGTGTCCTCGACCAAGTCGCGGATATCGAAAGAGACGGGGTCGAGTTCCAGCCGGCCAGCCTCGATTTTGGAGAAGTCCAGGATGTCATTGATGACCGCCAGCATGGAATCGGCCGAGGTCTTCACGGTGTTGAGGTAATCCCTCTGTTCGGAAGTCAGCTCGGTGTCGAGAACCAGTTCAGTCATGCCCATCACGCCGTTCATGGGCGTGCGGATCTCATGGCTCATATTGGCGAGGAACTCACTCTTTGAGCGGCTGGCGGCTTCGGCTTTGTCTTTGGCCACCAAGAGCTGGGCATTGGATTTAACCAGTTCCCCGGTGCGGGCGTCGACGGTTTGCTCCAGACGATCGCGATGCCGCGACAGCTCCTCATCGCGGTGCTGGATTTCCGTCAGCATTTCATTGAAGGTATCGGTGAGCTGCCCCAAGTCGTCATCCGATTGTTTGACGGCCCGCGCCGCGTAGTTCTTTCCGGCCGACACCAGGCGAGCGACGGCTCCCAGATGGGCAATCGGCTCGAGGATGGAGCGTTGCAGGCGCGAGGAGAGGACGAAAAACACCAACGATGCCCCCACGATCACGGCCAAGACTACCCCCAGGAAGTGTTGCACGTCCCGGGTGAGCTCTCCCCGATCGGATTCGAGCGCCACCGTGCCAATTTTTTGTCCGTTGCTGAGAATGCTCTTGAGTACAATCAGGCGATCCGCTTCGAAACGGCTGCCATCGGCCCGGAGAACTGGCGCGGGGGGCGCGAGCGGCCCCGGATCGCGGCGGTAACTGGCGAACGGTTTTCCGTCTGCGGAAAAGAGAAAAGCGGAGCTGATGCGCTGCTTGGCGTGCAGCGTCGCAAGAAGTTCCTTCGCTGCATGAGGATCGTTAAAAGTGAGAGCCGCGGTGCTGTTGGCGCTGAAGATGTCCGCGAGCACCTCGATATCGTTACGCATCGTACGCCGGGCCTGCATCTGGTCGTCAATCAGCAGCCACGCACTCCCCAGCAGCGTGGCGAAGAGTCCCACTAGCATGCCGGTGAGCTGAACCTTTTGGGCCACCGGAAGATTCCGGTAATAAACCGGCATTCTCATGGCTGCCTCTTGACGATCTGGGCCAAGCTGAGCAGTTTCGAACTGATCTTGAGGCGGCTATGCTCTGCCGTCTCCAGGTCGATTTGAATGCGGACGCGCGGTCCGGCGAGCTGAAAGGCAATCATGCCGCCGGCGGCTGTGAAGTCCTCGGTTTCTCCCACTGTCAGAATGGCGGCGCCTTTCAGGGCATCGAGCAGGGCGTGAACGGTTTTCCACTCCGTGCCGCCGATGAACAGAATCTGGCACCCTTTCGCCTCCTGGGTGTCTGGCATCCGCCGCACCAAGAAAACCCTCTCGCCCATCTTTTTACCTTGCACCATGGTGTCGAGCATCGAACCAAAAGGATTCACGCCGGCAATGCAAATACCGATCGGGTCACTGGGACTGGCGAAAGTGCCGGGCGGCCATTCGACGAACTTGGCAAAGTTATACAGAAACGCAGCCTTCACCTGATACTCATCGAACCCCGCGCCGGGGACGGTGGCCTGTGCGCACAGCTCAAACGCGGCACCCAATTGCAAGATCAGACTGAGGATGCGAGTCATTCAGTTGGGCTTAAAAGCGCCACGTTAGCTTTCCAAAGATACTGCGCTGATCGAGCATGTAATCGATGAGTTGAGAATCCGGGAACTCTGCGTGCCTAGGCCGCAGCAGGTTCTGGCCGACAATGCTGACCTCGGTGAACTCTCCCATCCGCCATCCCACGCGCGTATCCAGCCGCACATAGCCGGGGATATTGCCCACCGCCAAGGGGCCGGTGTAGCCGATGGTCTGATCCCACTCGAAGGTGCGCCCCAGATCGACGAAGGAGCGCACTTGAAAGCTGCGCCGAGGCGCGTATCCCGGCAATTGCTCAATGACCGCATCCTGGCTCGAGGCATCACGGGTTACCGACATGTCGAGCAGGGTCAAGCCGGGGCTGAGCTTCCAGCGATCCGTCACATTCCAGTTGGCGAAGGCCTCGGCTCCATAATTTCGTGCGTTCGCCAGGTTTTCAAAAAGCAAGGGAATCACTAGGTGAGGAGGCCCCGGGGTAAGAGCGAAGAAGGGAGTCTGCGGCTCCGTGGTTTCGAGATTCCGGTAAAAGCTCAGAAAACTCGTCACATCCACGGACAGCCGCCGGTTGACTTGAGCGCGATAGCCGGCTTCAAAGTCCCGCAGCTCTTCGACCTTGGTGTTGGGGTTGCCGAAAACCGTGACCAGCCCCAAGGCCCCTTGCGGCAGCGGAACAAGCGCACTGACGATCTCTAGCCCGTTGTCGATAGGGGAGGGCTGGCGGATGGCCTTCGCGGCTGACACCCAAACGGTATTGCGGGAATTGGCCGCCCATACCAGTTGGGCGCTCGGTTCATTCTCGTAACCGGTGTACGCATTATGCTCGAACTTGGCACCTACTGTCAGCGATAAGGTTTTGGTAAGAGTAATTTCGTCCTGCACGAAGGCGCTGTAAAGCGAGTCCGTGCGATCTACTGGGTGGAGCGTCACTACGTTGTTTCCGGAGAAGCGGTTTGCGGCCCCGCGATAGCTCAGCCCCCAAACCACGTCGTTACGGCTCCCGAAACTTAGATGGTGCTGGAAGTCGATGTTCCCGATGGAAGTGAAGTCGTGAGCTCCAGCGGCAAAGGTGTCGCTCTTGTCGAAGTAGGCTTGCAGAGAGACATCCGAACCATTCACAAGCGTATGGGTCCAGCGCGCCAGGATATTTCCGCCATCGTCCCCGATCGGTTGGGTGTAAGTGCCCATCGCCGAAAGCGTCTGGGGTAGGACTCCGCTGAGGGTCTCGCCTCCGTCCACTCTGCGGTACTCGCCTTGCACCGTCAGCAGATCTCGAGCGGAAAGCCGCCAGTCCGAGCGGAAGCCCACTTGCCCCAGGCCCCGTGCGTCGGCAGGCTGGTCGGCGTCGACGGGATCTGATTTTCCCTGATGCGAATACCGGCTAAAAATCCGGTAGTCGCCGCTGACTCCTGCTGTGCCTCCGTACTGCAACAAGCCTTCGCCTTGCTGATTCGTCCCCCCGCCGGCGGTGAGGAGGCCCCCGGGCGTGGCTTGGGCGCTTTTCATGATGATGTTGATCACACCATTCATGGCATTGGCGCCCCACACCGTTCCGCCCGGGCCGCGAATGACTTCGATCCGCTCAATGTCCTCGAGTGGAACGTCCTGCGCAAACCACAGCACTCCCGAGAACGCCGGATGATACACGCTCCGGCCGTCGATCAGTACCAGTACTTTATTGGCATAGACGCTGTTGAAACCGCGAATGCTGACCGCCCAGTTACTATGGTCGACGCGCGCGACGTCAACGCCGGGAACCATGCGCAGGAGGTCCGGAATATTAGTGGAGCCCGAACGGCGGATGTCTTCCTGCGTGATCACAAAGATAGCGGCTCCGGTCTTGGCTAACTTTTGTTCTTTCTTCGAAACCGAGGTTACGTGGATATTCATCAGATCTTCCAGACTGAACTCGGTAAGGTCGCGCGCCGGCGGAGTCTGGGCCGAGGTAGTGGCGGCGATTGCCCCGGTGAACACAAGGATCACCCAGCGCGATGCCAGCGACTTCGACATAAGGCCCTTATCGGTTCGCTGCGGCGGATTGCGAACCGAAGGCGCTCGAATCGGCTGTGTTCACACGGGCCGCGGGCGCGCCGATATGTCCGTTACGGCGCGGATTGGGGTGGACGGCGCCGTTTGGTGGCTTGCTCGAATCCGTAAGCCAGTTCGATCAAGCGGGGCTCGCTACATGCTCTGCCCGTAAAACTGACGCCGAAGGGAGCCGGCCGCGCGTGGAAACCATCGGGGAAAGGAGGCGCGGGAGCATTGGGCACCTTGCCAAACGGCACAATGACGGTGGGGTAACCTGGCATGGCGGCGATGGCGGCTCCGCTCGCGCCGGGGAACAGCAGGGCGTCTAAACGATTGGCTTGCATGACCTCGTCGATGCCGTGCTTACCGGCGAGCGCGATGTCTTTGGCACGATCGGCTTGGTAGCGGGCGCGGTCCGCCTCGACATCCATTTCGTCGGAGATGTCGAGGAGCGATTGCCCGTACTTGATGGCACCCGCGTTGCGATGTTCCAGGTTCCACAGGCGCAGTTCGCGGAGCGACTTCACGGGGGCGGAGGGCCCCAGTGACGCGAGCCAACGATTGAAGTCGCGTTTCATGCCGTATTTGAAGACGACCGAGCAGTGGTCGTCTTTCCCTTTGCCCTCGCCCGCGCCTGAGCAGGTATTCCACAGCAGCAGATTCGCGGCGGCATCGGTAGCGAGCACACTGGGAATTTCAGCGGGATCGACGATCACGGCCCCCTGGCGCTTGAGGATCTCGATGGCCTCGGCCATGACCTTGGCTTGCTCAGGGTTGAGTCCGCCGCGCGCCTGAGTCTCCCCAGGCGGGGTGGTGGGACTGTAGTAGAAAGCCCGCGGGACGCCGATGCGGGCGCCTTTGAGTCCGTTGGCGTTCAAGAAACGGCGGTAGCTACCGCCCGGCGGACGCGCGCAGGCTCGAGTAGCCGGATCGTTGGCATCCGGCCCAACGCCTTCGAGAACGCCCAGCAGAATAGCGGCGTCCGTAACGGTCTTGGCGAGTGGACCGGGCGTATCCTGGTCCGCCGTGATCGGGATCACGCCGTAGCGGCTGACGCGGCCGACAGTGGGCTTGATGCCCGCCAGCATGTTCTTGTTGGCGGGACTCAGGATGGAGCCCGATGTTTCCGTGCCCACGTTCGCTGCCCACAGATTTGCTGCAGTGCCAATCCCGGAGCTGGACCCGCCCGTGCCGAGCGCCGGACGGCCGTCGGCTGTAGCGGGCCGAGGATCACGGCGCGGATCATATGGATTAAAACCGTAGCCAGCGACTGCATTGTAGTTGCCCGGCATGGGAGTGGGTGCGCCGGCGACCCAGTTGGCCAATTCCGTCATGCCAGTCTTGGCGATGATGATGGCGCCCGCTTCGCGCAAATGCTTCACCAGCGTGGCTTCATACGGGGGCACGAAGCCATCGAAGGCCAGCGCGCCGCCGGTGGTGGGCAGGGTCGTGGTGTGGATGTTGTCTTTGACCGCAATGGGGATGCCATGCAACGGGCCGCGCACCTTCCCCTGCGCCCGTTCGCGATCGCGCGCGTCGGCTTCCGCAAGCGCTTTGGGGTTCACGGTGATTGCCGCGTGCAGTTTATCTTCGTAGAACGCGATTCGCGTGAGGTACTGCGTCACCAGTTGCCGCGACGTAACGCGCCCTTGCTGCATGGCCGCCTGCATCTCGGGGATGCTGGCTTCGACTACGCTAAAGGGTTTTGAAGCAGTGTTGGTCTGTGCGCGGAGCGACGCTGCGATCACCACCAAACACAGGAGCGAGGCGCGTGGCTGCATACGATATTAGTTCATTGTGGCATGAGATGAATCAAGTGCACACTAGTGTTGTGATCGGCTTTCAAAAGATAATCCTGTGGCTGGGCCGCTATTCGAGCGCCAGACCTAGCGTTAGGGAATTCCGCCACATGATGAGCCAACTCGCGCATGTACGGGCCGGCATGAAGTTCACGCGCGAAGAAATGAACCAGCGAAGCGCTTAGGCGTCTACGGCTTCAAGCGTCTTGGCGGCGTAGGTGCGATCCACGTAATTGTTAAGGATGGCGAGGAACTCCTCGACGATGTGATCGCCGCGTAGCGTGCATTTGAGTTTGCCGTCGACATATACCGGAGCCACTGGCTCCTCGAACGTGCCAGGCAGCGAGATCCCGATGTTCGAGTGCTTGGATTCGCCCGGGCCGTTGACGACGCAACCCATCACCGCCACCTTCATTTCCTCGACGCCCGAATAGCGGGCACCCCACACCGGCATTTGCGTGCGCAGGTAGGTTTGAATCTGGTCCGCCATGTCCTGGAAGAAGGTGCTGGTGGTGCGCCCGCAGCCGGGGCAGGCGGTCACTTGAGGCGTGAAGCTACGCAGTTCGAGCGCTTGCAGGATCTGCTGGCATACGATCACTTCGTCGGTGCGATCGCCATTGGGCAGCGGCGTCAACGAAGCGCGGATGGTATCGCCGATTCCCTCCTGCAGCAGCACGCCGATGCCGGCGGTCGAAGCGACGATGCCTTTGGAACCGAGGCCGGCTTCGGTCAATCCCACATGCAGCGCGTAATCGCACTCGGCGGCCAGCATGCGGTAGACGCGGATCAGATCCTGCACGCCGCTGACTTTGGCGCTCAGGATGATCTGATCGCGCCGTAAGCCATATTGTTCGGCCGCTTTAGCGGATTCAATGGCACTCACCACGATGGCGCGCAGCGTGACGGTTCTGGCATCCAGCGGTTCCGGAAGCAGGTTATTCTCATCCATCATGCGCGTCAGCAATGCGGAATCAAGCGAGCCCCAGTTGACGCCGATGCGCACCGGACGGTCATATTCAACCGCCGCTTCGATCATGGTGCGGAAGTTATCGTCGTGCTTCTTACCGATATTAACGTTTCCAGGATTGATGCGGTATTTCGCCAGCGCCCGCGCCATGTCCGGATACTTCTTCAGTAACAGATGGCCGTTATAGTGAAAGTCGCCGATGATAGGCACACGTACGCCGAACTTATCGAGCGTATCGACGATTTTGGGAACCGCGCGCGCGGCGTCTTCGGTATTGACCGTTACGCGCACCAGTTCCGAGCCGGCCTGGGCCAGCGCCATCACCTGATTGACCGTCGACGCTACATCGGCAGTATCGGTATTGGTCATGGACTGAACCACGATGGGATGGTCCCCGCCAACCTTGATTTTCCCGATGCTGACCGCTACCGAATGACGGCGTGGCTGTGATGCCATGAAACCTCCGCAATGCTGTGAAACCTACATTGTACCGTGGTAAGCTTTGTGGGAAATGGTACCTGCTGTCCAGCGGCGCGTTCCCTGGTTTGCGATCGCGGTCTGCTTTGCGGCTGCGGGAGCCGTGTGCGCCCAAGACACCGCTACGAACTCGCTGCCCGCCCTACAGGAGGCCGCCGCCAAGCGAACCGCAGAATGGAACACGCTGACCACCGGTCTCGAACTGCGCTTGGCGCGACTGTTGCCGTGCGATCCTCGCGTGCGCACTTCGGTGGACGAGGTCGGCCGGGCAGCGGACACCCGCACGGGTGCGCTCACCAGCTATTGGAACATGGTCTCAATTCAGTCGAAAGCACAGGTGGAGGCAATCCGTGGATTGCTTACTCTGGAACAACAGCGGGCCGAAGACTGGGCTAAAGACAAAACGGAAACCGAGCAGGAGGTTGCGGCGACCAGCGCGCAAGCCGCCGCCCTAAAGACGAGTCTGCAGCAGGTTCCGGCGCTGGCGAACCCGCAGAAGAGTCTGGAATCCCTAGCCGAAACGAACCAAATGCTAGCAGCGCAAGCGAGGGAGCGCGAAACCAACGGTGGTCTCTTGGTCGACGAGCTGCGCGATCTCCTGAAAGCCAGCCAGGCGCGGCAGTCCGCGATTGACGAGCAATTAAAATCGGTAAGCGCGGAAGGCCAGCGCTGGAGTGCCTATTATGCCGCGCGCCAAGCTCGTGCCCAGATCGAATGCGTTATCATTAATCCGGCGGCCGCCACCGCGCCGCCGGCAGCGCGACCGGCACCGCCTGCGGTGCGTCCGCTTCCTCCAGGGACCAAGCCATGAGGCGCGCGCTAGGAGTTCTGCTATTGGCCTCCGCCGCTCTGGCGCAGAAGGAAGCGCGCCAAAACTGGCGTAACACCGATCCTGATCTGGAGCGCGCTGCTGCCACCGCCGGCGCGACTTTAGGAGCCCGTGCCGATAAAGCCGCTGCCGAAGCGGCCAAGTATTTCGGCGCGCGGAAGATTTATCTGGAGAGCCTCGCCGCGGACGCCACCCGGAGGGCCTCCACTGTGGGAGCATTGAACCTCGCGCCGGACACCGTACCTAATATGGAAGCTTACTTGAGCGGGCAAACCACCATCCTGGGCGCCAGTATTGAAACCATCGCCCGCACTCCGGACCGTGGCATCCAACAATTACGGCAGGCTCTCGAGCGCGAGCGCGCCGCCGTCGCCGCCCTGAGCGCGGGATCCAAAGATGTTCAAAAAGCCAGGGAAGCGGTGGTGCAAACCGCCAGCAACGCCGGGCAGGCGCGGATGCGGAC
>Ga0070681_10003800_pt1 | contig 14187 bp, 16 predicted proteins | sample KBSC83BmetaG_FD_65650 | JGI IMG/M metagenome (GOLD analysis project Ga0070681, IMG submission 65650) | Corn rhizosphere microbial communities from Kellogg Biological Station, Michigan, USA - KBS C8-3B metaG | ecosystem: Host-associated > Plants > Roots > Rhizosphere | place: USA: Michigan... | reverse complement strand
AATTTCTGATCTGCGTTTTTCTGCGTAAATGTGCGGCTAAATTTGACAATGATCATCGGACTCGGGTATAAGCCGAGAGCAATGTTTAGAGACGATCGCGGCCATCATGCATACTGGCATCACCACACCGGTGGCGGGGCGATCGTGTAATCGAGCGTAAAACGATTCCAAAAACCCGCTGCCCAGGTCGGTATGGGAGCGGGTTTTTATTTTTCGACACTTCAGCAGATGACTTCGAGAATTCCAGCAGGCATGCGTTACTACATCGGCGCGGAGGCGCGGCTGCGTCGCACCGTCGAAGACGTGGCGATGTCCGTGTTCGAAGGCTGGAACTACGAAGAGGTGATCACGCCGTCAGTCGATTACTACGACCTGTTTGAACAGGGCATGGGCCAGCGCGAAGCGCAGCGTGGTTTTCGGTTCACCGACAATGACGGACGTTTGCTCGCATTGCGGCCTGACGTTACCAGTTCGGTGGCGCGCATGGCAGCGACGTTGTTGTCGGAAAGACCACGACCGCTGCGGTTTTGTTATGCCGCGCCGGTGTTTCGCCAGCAAACGCAGTCACACGCCGAGTGGCGACGCGAGAATACGCAACTCGGCTGTGAATTGATTGGCGCCGGCGGCAAGGCAGCGGATCTCGAGGTGCTGCGACTGGCAGCCGAGATCCTTTCGCGCCTGAATCTGCAATCGCAGTACTGCATCACGATCAACAACGTCGAGATCTTCAACGGTGTCGCCGCGGAGATGAATTTAGCGCTGTGGACACGCGAGCAGTTGCGACGTTTGATCGATACGCGCGAAGCGGCTGAGTTGCAGCGCTTTCTACGGGACTACGACTGTCGCGAAGGCCAGGCGTTTTCGCAACCGACTCAACTCACCGGCAAACGCGATGTGATTCAAACTGCTCGTCGCTCGATCACCAACGAAAGATCAGTCGCCGCACTCGATTCGCTCGAAGACCTCTGGACTGAGATCGAATCGCTTGGGCTACAGGACTCCTTCGAGATCGATCTTGGAGATGTCTCGAGTCTCGATTACTACACTGGCTTGAGTTTGAAAATTTTTGTGCACGGCGCGGGAACGAGTGTCGGACGCGGTGGTCGTTACGATGGTCTAACCGGGAGTTTTGGTCGCTCCGAGCCCGCGGTTGGTTTCGTGCTGAATCTCGATGCACTCACGGAAGTGCTCGGACGCAAAGGTAAGCGAAGCTGATGCTCACGATCGCGATTGCAAAGGGACGGATGCAGGTGAGCGCGCTCGCGCTGTTGGCGCGCGCGGGCATTTGTCTCAGTGAAGACGCGGTCAACTCGCGGCGGCTCGCGATCATGGATGAGTCGGGCCAGTATCGTTTCATCTTTGTGAAGCCCGCGGACGTTCCGGTTTACGTCGAGCATGGGATTGCGGATTGCGGCGTAGTCGGACGCGACGTGTTGCTCGAGTCAGAAGCGGATCTCTTGTTGCCGCTGGATCTCGATATCGCGCGTTGTCGCATGGTCGTGGCTGCGCCGGATCCCGAGGCCATGACGAACGTGCAGGGGATGATTCGAGTCGCGACGAAGTATTCACAGATCGCCAGGTCGCACTTTGGCTCGCGCGGAATTCCGGTGGAGATCATTCAGCTTTCGGGTTCGGTCGAGCTCGCGCCTGCGCTCGGTCTCGCGGACATGATCGTCGACTTGGTCGAGACGGGCCGGACGTTGCGCGAGAACGGTTTGACGGTGGTGGAGGAGATTGCGGAATCAACCGGACGCCTCGTCGTCAATCGCGCGAGTTATCAGCTGAAGGCTGATGAAGTGTCGCACTTGCTTAACATGTTAACGGCGGCGAAGTCATGAAGATTATTCGTCAAGCTGAGTATGAGACGTTGCGGGCGCATCTGGCCGCGCGTTCAGTTGCGCTTGACGTAGAGCTGATGAAGCGGGTGGGTGCGATTATCGACGACGTGCGAGCGCGCGGTGATCGGGCTTTGATTGAGTACGCGGCACGTTTCGATAACGTCGAGCTGACGCCGTCGGAGCTGCGAATCGATGTGGACCGGTTGCGACGGTTTGCCGAGAAGGTTGATGAGCGTGTGGTGCAGTCGCTTCGAGAGGCGATTCGAAACGTGCGCGCGTTTCATGAGCGGCAGATTGAAGAGTCATGGATTATGAATGCCGTGGCCGGCGTTGAGCTGGGCCAGCGCATCGCGCCGCTCGAGCGAGTCGGTGTGTACGTGCCGGGAGGGACTGCGGCTTATCCATCATCAGTGGTGATGAACGTCGTGCCGGCACAGGTCGCAGGAGTTGAGCGCATCGTGGTGGCCACGCCGCCGAGAACGTTGGCGGAGACTCCTGCTGTGGCGGCTGCGTTGCTTGAGCTCAACGTCAGGGAAGTTTATGCGGTCGGAGGGGCACAGGCGATCGCGGCGCTGGCTTTCGGGACTGAGACGGTGCCGCGCGTCGATAAGATAACGGGGCCCGGAAACAAGTACGTCGCCGCGGCAAAGAAACTCGTGTTTGGAGTGGTCGGGATCGACGCTATCGCAGGACCGACTGAGGTTGTGATCGTGGCTGATGAAACGGCGTCGGCGGAGTTTATCGCCGCGGATTTGCTGGCCCAGGCGGAACATGGGGAGGATGCGTCGTCGATACTGATCACGACGAGCGAGTCGCTGGCGGCGGCAGTTGCGGAGGAACTGGAGAGGCAACTGGCAACGTTGCCGCGGCGCGAGATAGCGACTGCGTCGCTGAAGGAGTACGGCGCGATCATCTTGGTGCAGAACTTAGAGCGAGCTTGTGGAATGGTGGATGAACTCGCGCCGGAGCACGTGGAGATTGTGACGCGCGATGATGATTCAGTGGCGGCGAAGATCAATCATGCGGGTGCGATTTTCTTTGGTCCGTACACGCCCGAGGCGGTCGGTGATTATCTGGCTGGTCCAAATCACGTGTTGCCGACTGGGAGAACGGCGCGTTTTTCGTCGCCGTTGGGGGTTTACGATTTCGTGAAGCGCACGAGTTTGTTGCGGTATTCGGAGGCGGCGTTCAGTGCCGTCGCGGATAGCGTTGCGGTGCTCGCTGAAGCGGAGGGGCTTGGAGGACACGCGAGGTCGGCGTCGATGCGAAAGGAAAGTCTCCCGCAAAGGCGCAAAGACGCAAAGTCGATATGAGAGACGTCATCAAACCAGCAGTTCGAGCGTTGCGCGCATACACACTCGCGCCGCATCGAGCCTCGATCAAGCTCAATCAAAACGAAAACCCCTGGGACGCGCCCGCTCGCATTAAAGAGGAAGTGTTACGCCGTTTCGCTGCTCGCAACTGGTCACGCTATCCCGACTTCATCCCGACCGGTTTGCACGAACGTCTCGCGCAGTTTGCCAATTGGAAGCCCGATGGGGTCATCGCCGGAAACGGCTCAAACGAGCTGATACAAGCGGTGCTGATGGTGACGATGGGCGCCGGAAAACGCGTCCTGATCTCCGAGCCGACCTTCATGTTGTACCGCCAGGTTGCCACCGTATTGGACGGCGAAGTCGAGAGGGTTTCGTTGACACCCGATCTGAAATACGACAGCGACGCGTTGCTCGAGCACATCGAAACACGGCAGCCTGATGTAACGATCATCTGCTCGCCAAACAATCCGACAGGCTGCGTCATCGATGAATGCGCACTGCGATCGATCTTGAACGCGTCGCAGGGAATCGTCGTGATCGACGAGGCTTATCACGAGTTTGCCGAGCGTTCGGTCGTGCCGCTTCTCAACGAATACGACAACCTCGTCGTGCTGCGCACGTTCTCCAAAGCGATGGCGTATGCGGCGTTGCGCGTCGGTTACCTGCTGGCGGCTCCGGATCTGGTACGCGAGATCGGAAAGGCGGTCTTGCCTTACAACCTCAACGTATTTTCTCAAATCGCTGCGGAAGTCGCCGTGGAAAACTACGAGCGTGAGCTTCGTCCGCTCGTGAAACAGATCCTCGCGGAACGCGATCGTTTGTTTAGCGAGTTGTCGCGCATCGATGGTCTGACGCCGATTGAATCAGAGGCAAACTTCATCGTCGTTAAATCAGCCACAGACCCCACGCGGATCTTCGCGGATTTACTAAAGCACGACATTCTAATACGCGACGTAAGTGGCTATCCGATGTTGCGCGACTATTTTCGCTTTAGTGTTGGGACGCCCGCGGAGAACGATCATCTGCTAAAAACAATCCGTGAGATCTAAATGAGAACCGCAAACGTGCATCGCAAGACTAAGGAAACCGACATCCGCGTCGAGCTCAACCTCGACGGCAGCGGGCAAGCGAGCGTTTCCGTGGGCTTGCCGTTTCTCGAACACATGCTCGAGCTTTTCGCGAAGCACGGACTTTTTGATCTCCAAATTACTTGCGACGGTGATCTCGACATCGACGATCATCATTCAGTTGAAGACATCGCGATCACGTTGGGCCAGGCGCTGGTCCAGGCGCTCGGAGACAAGGCTGGCATCAATCGTTACGGTGAAGCGGTGGTGCCGATGGACGAGGCACTGTGTCGTTCGGTGATCGATCTGTCGGGACGTTTTTATTTGGTTTACGAAGTGTCCGTGCGGCGACAGATGATTGGAAACTTTTCCGTCGAACTCGCAGAGCACTTCTGGCGATCGTTTGCGGAGACCGCGAAGTTTAACCTCCACATCGATTGCCTGCGCGGTCGCAACAGTCATCACATTCTCGAGGGGACGTTTAAAGCATCGGCGCGAGCATTGCGCGCGGCGGTGGAGCGAAACAGTCGTATCGTGGGAATTCCGAGCACGAAGGGTTCGTTGTGAGCATTGCGATTATCGATTATGGCGTCGGCAACCTGCGCTCGGTCGAAAAGGCTTTTGAGGCGACGGGTTGCGAAGCGAGTATCAGCAGCGATGAGAGTTTTTTGCGTCGTGCGGAGAGGCTTGTGTTGCCGGGTGTGGGGGCGTTTGCCGCGTGTATGCGTGCGTTGCAGGAGAGAGGTTTTGATCGACTCGTCCGTGAGCGCGCGAGTGCAGGGACGCCGGTGATGGGTGTTTGCGTGGGGATGCAGTTGCTGTTTGAAGAGTCAGAGGAGTTTGGCGCTACGCGCGGCTTGGGGTTGTTGAAGGGGCGCGTGCGCAAGTTCGAGGGTGATTTGGTGGTGCCACAGGTCGGGTGGAACCGCATTCACCAGAAACGACCACATGCGTTGTTTGAAGGGATCGGGAATGGAGCGTTCTGTTACTTTGTGCACTCGTTTTATTGTGAGCCGAAGGACGGAGGCGTTGTAGCGGGTGAGACGGAGTACGGGCAGCGATATGCGTCTGTGGTTGCGCAAGGAAATGTTTGTGGCGTGCAGTTTCATCCGGAGAAGAGTCAGGATGTAGGGCTGAGGATGCTGAAAAACTTCGCAGGGGCTTGAGAAAGAATGACAGGTTTTCACGCCTTTTCGTGAAATTGTCTAAGAAAATGTTGGCGAAGCGAATCATTCCGTGTCTCGACGTTGACAATGGCCGCGTGGTCAAAGGAATTCGCTTTGTCTCGCTCACGGACGCCGGTGATCCGGTTGCGCAGGCGAAGCGCTACGATCTCGAGGGAGCCGATGAATTAACGTTCCTCGACATCACCGCATCGTCAGATCGTCGCGACATTGTCGCGGAACTGGTGCGGCGTGTAGCCGATGAGGTATTCATTCCGTTCACCGTCGGCGGCGGCTTGCGTTCAGTCGAAGACATTCGCGCGGTGCTGCGTTCCGGCGCCGACAAGATCACTCTGAACACGGCGGCGGTTGAAGATCCGGATCTGATCAGCGCATGCGCGGAGACTTTTGGCAGCCAGTGTGTCGTGGTCGCGATCGACGCACGCCGTCGCGAGCAAGGTGGGTGGGAAGTCTATACGCATGGTGGCCGTCATGCGGTTGGGTGGGATGCGATTGAGTGGGCCATGCGCGCGGAGAGTCTGGGCGCGGGTGAGATCTTGTTGACGAGCATGGATTGCGACGGCACGCGCAACGGCTACGATATCGAGCTCACGCGTGCTGTCTCGACTTCGGTGCGAATTCCGGTGATTGCTTCGGGCGGCGCCGGTAAAGTCGAACATTTCTTCGACGCGCTCACAGCCGGAGGCGCCAGCGCCGTTCTCGCCGCATCACTCTTTCACTTCGGCGAGTTGTCGATCGGTGAGGTGAAGAATTATCTGAGAGGTCGGGGCCTGGAAGTGAGATGAACCTCGATATCAAGAGTCTCAAGTTCGACGAGCGCGGGCTGATAACCGCGATTGTTCAGGATGCGCGAACGCGCGAGGTGCTGACGCTCGCATACATGAACGAGGAGAGTCTCACGCGCACGCTCGAGACCGGCGAGACGTGGTTCTGGTCGCGCTCGCGCAACGAGCTCTGGCACAAGGGCGAGACTTCAGGCAACACGCAAATAGTCGTCGCTGTGCACAGCGACTGCGACAATGACGCGATTGTGGTGTCAGTAAATCCGTCCGGTCCTGCGTGTCACACGGGCGCGCGATCGTGTTTTGATTCAACGCCGCCCGATGAAGATCTCGGTCTGTTGCTGAACAAGCTTTACAAGTTGATCGAGAGCCGCGACCGCGAGCGGCCGGAAGGTTCGTACACCACGTACCTTTTCGACAGCGGTCTCGACAAGATACTGAAAAAGGTCGGCGAGGAATCGGCTGAGACGATCATCGCCGCGAAGAACGACGACCGCACGCGAGTGACTGCCGAGGCTGCTGATCTCGTCTATCATTTGCTGGTGTTGCTCGTAGCGCGCGGCGTCAGTCTTGATGAGATTCGTGCAGAGTTGGCGAGCCGAAGAGGGGCAAGTGAAACAAAATGAGCGACAGGAACTGCTCGACTTTGCCGTGACGTTGGCTCGCGGCGCGGGCAACATCACGCTGAAGTACTTTTGCAAGCAGCCGGAGACGAGCACGAAGTCCGACGGGAGTTTCGTGACGATTGCGGATCGTGAGGCCGAGGCTTATCTGCGACGGCAGATCGCGGAAACGTTTCCCGCCGATGGCATTCTCGGCGAAGAGGAAGGCGAGCTTCCCGGGCGTTCGGGCAGGCGGTGGGTTCTCGATCCGATCGATGGCACGTTCGCGTTTGTACATGGCGTTCCGTTTTACGGTGTGTTGATTGCGCTCGAGATTGAGTACGAGATGAGCGTCGGCGTCATCAACATTCCGGTGCTCGGTGAGATCGTTTCAGCAGCGAAGGGTTGTGGATGTTTTTTGAATGGAGAGGCGACTCGAGTTTCAACCACGTCGAAACTCGATGAGGCGTTGTTGTTGTGCACTGATTTCAAGGCCGCGGATGTACACGGATTTGGGCCCGCGATGAATCGATTACAAGGCCGCGCGAAGACGAGCCGGACGTGGGGCGACTGCTATGGTTACGTGCTCGTCGCCACGGGCCGCGCCGATGTTATGCTCGACCCGGTTATGAACCTTTGGGATTGCGCGCCGCTGTTGCCGATCATGGAAGAAGCCGGCGGCACGTTTACCGACTGGCGCGGAATCAGAACCGTGAACGGCGGGAATTCGATCGCTACGAACGGATTTTTGTTTGAAGAGGTGATGAAGATCATCGGATGATTGTAATCCCGGCAATCGATCTCAGAGAGGGTCGCTGCGTGAGATTAGCGCAGGGACGCAAGTCTGACGTGACTGTTTACGACGAGAATCCGGTTGCGGTCGCGAAGGAGTTTGCGGCGGCGGGCGCTGAGATGATTCACGTTGTCGATCTCGATGGCGCGTTTGGCGAACCCTTCTCACCTAATCGCAGGGTGCTGCGGAGGATTATTGACTCGGTGGATGTTCGCATTGAGTTTGGTGGTGGTGTTCGTTCGATTCCGGATGTGCGGGAACTTTGTGATGCGGGAGTCACGCGGGTGGTGTTGGGAACGATAGCCGCTGAATCGCCTGAGTCGCTGAAAGATTTTGTCGTCATGTTCTCGACGTGCATCTGCGTTGGCATTGATGCACGCGACGGAATGGTGATGACGCATGGTTGGGAAACAGCCACGCCCGTCACGGCCGTTGATCTCGCGCGAACGGTTGCTGCGTCTGGAGTCAGGCGGATCATCTATACTGACATTGCGCGCGACGGGATGATGGTTGGACCAAACATCGAACAGACTCGAGCTGTTGCTAGAGCTGCGAATGTGCAGGTGACAGCGTCAGGTGGTATTTCCCGTCTCGAGGATTTAAAACGGCTGCGCGACGCGGACGAGCCGCTCCTCGACAGTGTGATCGTCGGCAAGGCGTTGTATGAAGGAAAATTCAAGCTCGAAGATGCGATGAGTGTCTTAACACTATGAGTCAAACAATCTTTGCCGACGGAGTTCTGGACGGACGCGTGGCTTTTGTCACTGGCGGCGGCACGGGCATTACGGGTGGAGTGGCGCGTGCATTTGCCGAAGCGGGCGCGAGTGTCGCGCTCGTAAGCCGGAAGATGGACCACCTGCGACCTGCTGCTGATGCCATCAACAACAACGGCGGGAAGGCATTCGCAGTTGTCGCTGACGTTCGTCAGCCGGAAGCAGTCGAACAGGGGGTGGCGCAAACGATCGAACAGTTCGGCAAGATCGACATCGTGATAAACGGTGCGGCAGGTAATTTTCTTTGTGCGGCGGAAGAACTCTCGCCCAACGGCTTCGGCACCGTCGTTGACATCGATCTGAAAGGTACGTTCAACGTCTGTCGCGCGACATTCGCGCAGTTGAAAGAGCATCGTGGTCAGATCCTAAACATCAGCGCCACGCTGCACTACATCGGCACGCCGATGCAGCTTCACGTTTCGGCGGCGAAGGCTGGAGTGGATGCGTTGACGCGCAACCTGGCGGTCGAGTGGGGACGCTATGGCATTCGCGTGAACGGCATCGCGCCTGGTCCAATCGAAGACACGGAAGGCATGCAGCGTCTCGTGCCGGAGCCGATCAAGGACCGGTTGCGAAAGACTATTCCACTCGGACGTTTCGGGCGCGTTGCCGACATCGAGAAAGCCGCGGTTTTCATCTGTTCCGACGCCGCGAGTTTTATCAACGGAACAGTTTTGGTAGTTGATGGCGGCCAATGGTTGGCGAGCAATCGTATGGTAGGAAGTTAAGCCACAAAGAGGCACATAAATCACAAAAAGAAGGGCCTCTGATTTGGTTTTATTTTGAGCTTTTTGTGCCTTTTTGTGGCTAAAAATCTTATGTTGGATCTCCAGCCTCCATCATTCGAAGCGTTCGAGCGCGAGGCGCGCCAGGGCAATGTCGTGCCCGTGGTGCGTTCGGTGCTGGCGGACCTGCACACGCCGGTCGGCACGTTCATGCGCATTGCCGGCAACTCGCCGTACGCGTTCCTGCTGGAGTCGGTCGAAGGCGGCGAACGGATCGCGCGCTATTCGTTCCTTGGCACAGAGCCCGAGATGATCGTGCGCGGCAAGGGCATGCAAACCTTTGTCGAGCGTAACGGCAAGACTGAATCGTATCCCGGTGCTGCGACCGAGTGGGTTCGCAATTACTTTCGCGGCCGTTCGCTCGCACGTCGTTCCGGCCTCGTCCCGTTCGCCGGCGGCGCGGTCGGTTATATCGCTTACGACGCTGCGCAATGGTTTGAACCGGCGTTGCGCGACGATCACACGCAACCCCTCGATAGTCCAACTGACGCGGTTTGGATGTTCTTTCGCACAGTGATCGCCTTCGATCGCGTCAAGCAGCGTCTCGAGATTGTTTCCGTCGTCTTCACCGAAGAGGCGGGTGGCAGTCATGATCGGCTACGCGAACTTTACGATGCGGCAGTGGCGCGCACGAAGGAACTTGAGCAGACGATCTTCGAAACTACTTCGACGCCGCCACCAAAGTTCCAACCGCGCACCGAGCCAGCCGTGAACATTTCGCTGCAATCAAACTGGACGCGCCGTGCTTTCGAAGACGCAGTGCGACAGATAAAGGAGCACATTGCCGCGGGCGACTGTTATCAGGTCGTACTGTCGCAACGTTTCTCAGCGAAGTTCAGCGGTGAGCCACTCCAGATTTATCGAGCCTTGCGCGCGATCAACCCCTCGCCATACATGTTCTATCTCAGGATTGGCGACGAGGCGGTGGTCGGCGCGTCGCCGGAGATGCTGGTGCGTTGTCATGGACAGCGACTCGACTATCGCCCAATCGCCGGCACCAGAAAACGCGGCGCGACCGAGACTGAAGACTGGATGTTGGGCGAGGATCTGAAGTCGGATGAAAAAGAGATTGCCGAGCACATGATGCTGGTCGATCTTGGTCGCAACGATCTCGGGCGCGTCTCCGATTACGGATCGGTGAAGGTCGACGACTTGATGCGCGTCGAGCGTTACTCGCACGTGCAGCATCTGGAGACGAGTTTAAGATCGCGTTTGCGCGATGGATTGGATCGCTTCGATGCATTGGCGTCGTGTTTTCCGGCGGGCACGGTGACGGGAGCGCCGAAGATTCGCGCGATGGAGATCATTCGCGGACTCGAGCCGGATCGACGCGGGATCTATGCCGGGTCGGTGTTGTACATGGATTATGCCGAAAATCTCGATTCGTGCATCGCGATCAGGACGATTGTTTTGCGCGATGGAGAAGTGATGGTCCAGGCGGGCGCGGGAATCGTGGCTGATTCGATCCCGGAGCATGAGTATGCCGAGACAGTGAACAAAGCGCGCGCGATGTTTCGGGCGATTGAGATGGCGGAACGCGGATTATGATCACAGGATTTACAGGATTTTGCAGGATGAACAGGATCGGGTTACTGGTTATTGTATTCGTGTTGATGTCGATGACGGCGAGGGCGCAGTCGAATGCGTCAATCGAGGCGCCGAAGAAAGCCAACGCGCGAACGACGCCCGAGGTTACGGCAGCGGAACCGTTTGACGGTGCATCAGTAGAGAAAATGGGTGCGCAGTGCGTGACGCTCGACACAGAGCTGGGCGCAATCGACATTGCGATGCTGCCGGAAAACGCTCCTGAAGCAGTGCGCAATTTTCTCAATCTCTCCGCGACCGGTGCGCTCGATACGACGACGTTCAGTCGCGTCGTGAAAGGTTTTGTCATTCAGGGCGGCAATCTGTCGACGAGTGACAAGTGGGGACCTGAGCTGGCGAAGAGAATGACGCACCATCTGCCCGACGAGCCCGGACTCGTAAAACACGTGCGCGGCATTGTTTCGATGGCGCGCACTGACGAGCCGAACAGTGCGACGACGCACTTCTTCATTCTCGTTGCTTCGGGTCAACATCTCGACAGTAAGTTTGCGGCGTTTGGAACAGTGACGAAGGGAATGGAAGTGGTGGACGCCATCAATCAGGCGCCGGTCGAAGGTGACAAACCCGAGAAGCCGGTGAAAATAAATCGAGCGATTGTAGGGCCATGCAAAAAGTAATTTTTTGTTTAGCATCGTGAGAGGCAAGCGCTGATGTTACTCGTGATCGACAACTACGATTCGTTTACTTACAACCTCGTTCAATACCTTGGCGAGCTTGGAGCGACGGTCGAAGTGCGTCGAAACGATCAGGTCACGGTCGATGAGATCGAGCAGAACCTGCGACCGGAGCGAATCGTGATTTCACCAGGACCGGGAACTCCGGACGATGCAGGCATAACGCTCGATTTGATCAGGCGGTTGTCGGGAAAGATCCCGCTGTTGGGAGTTTGCCTCGGCCACCAGTCGATTGGTCAGGCGTTTGGTGGGAAAGTGATTCGCGCGCCTGAACTGATGCACGGCAAAGCGTCGGAAGTTTGTCATGACGGCAAGACGATCTTTGCGGGCCTCGACGATCACTTTCAAGCTGGACGATACCATTCGCTGATTGTTGAGAAGGAATCGCTGCCGGATTGTCTCGAGATCTCAGCATACACTGCGGACGACATCATCATGGGTTTGCGTCATCGTGAATTGAAAGTGGAAGGTGTTCAGTTTCATCCCGAATCGATCCTGACCCCCGAAGGCAAGCAACTGCTCGCGAACTTTCTGAAACTCTAATGGCTCATCAACTGAGTGACTTCCTCGCGCGTCTCGTTCGTCGTGAAAACCTCAACCGCGAAGAGGCCTTCGAGTTATTGGAAGCACTTCTCGACGCGGAAGCGACTGACGCGCAGATTTCCGGAGCGCTCGTGGCGCTGGCGGCGAAAGGTGAAACGGTCGAAGAGCTGACGGGAATGGCGGAAGGACTGCGCTCGCGTGCGGTTCGCGTTATCTGCAAGCACGACTGTTTTATCGATACGGCGGGAACGGGGTCGAGTCGAGCGAAGACGTTCAACATCTCAACGGCGGCGGCGTTTGTGATCGCAGGCGCCGGGTTGCCGGTGGCGAAGCATGGGAATCGCGCGGCGAGCAGTAAGTCGGGAAGCGCCGATTTGCTGACCGCGCTTGGCGTGAATGTTTCGGCGATACCCTTAGTTTCCGAGAACGCCCTCAACGAAATCGGCATCTGTTTCATGTTCGCGCCGCTTTTTCATGGTGCGACGGCGCGGGTCGCGGGCATTCGGCGGCAGTTGGGCATTCACACGACGTTCAACCTGCTGGGGCCGTTGAGTAATCCGGCCGGCGCGCCGAGGCAGATCATTGGCGTGTGGCGGGAAGATCTTGCGGACAAGCTCGCGCGTGTGCTGGCGGCGCTTGGCACTGAGCGCGCGTGGGTGGTCCATGGCGAAGATGGGCTGGACGAGATCACGCTCGCGGGCAAGACGCACGTTGCCGAGGCTTTTGATAGCGAAGTGCGGAGTTTTGAGATTGCGCCGGAGGACTTTGGGTTTGAGGTTCGGAAGTTGGACCACCTGCGTGGCGGAGATACTGACGCGAACGCCGCGATCGTCGATGCGGTGCTCGATGGATCGCGAACGGATGAGGCGCGAGCGTTAGTCGTGATGAATGCCGCGGCGGCGTTGTTTCTTGGAGGAGCGGCTGCGGATCTTCGTGAAGGTGCGAAGCTCGCGGCAGACGCGATCGACAGCGGAGCTGCGAGACGCAAGTTGGAATTATTGATTGAGGCGACGATTTGATGATTAGTTTCACGCAAAGCCGCAAAGAAAGACGCTAAGTAAACCTTTGCGCCTTTGCGTGAAAATATTTCGGGAAATGAGCATACTCTCGGAAATCATTGCCAAGAAACGCGAGCGCGTTATCGCCGCTCAACAGACAGTTCTGTTGAGTCAGATGCGCCGGAAAGCCGGGATACCGCATTCGCTACGCACCGCTCTGCGGGCCGACGGGATGAACATCATCGCGGAGTTCAAACGTCGCTCTCCTTCGAAGGGCACGATCCGCGCTGATGCGAACCTTACCGACATCGTGCAGCGCTACGAAGCCGGTGGCGCGGCCGCGATTTCCGTGTTGACTGAAGAAGATTACTTCGACGGTTCGCTCGATGATCTACGCGCGGTAAAGTCGACTGTTAAGCTGCCAGTGCTGCGGAAGGATTTTGTGTTCGACGAGTACCAGGTTTACGAATCAGCCGCGGCTGGTGCGGATGCGATCCTCTTGATTGTCGCTGCTCTGGATGATGAAACATTGTCGCGGCTAAGATGCCTTGCCGAAGACGACCTACAAATGGACGCGCTGGTCGAAGTGCACACCAGCGATGAGATGCAACGCGCCAAAGCTGCCGGCGCCACGCTGATCGGCGTTAACAATCGAGACCTCCGCACATTCACAGTCTCGCTCGACACATCACTCGCGCTCGCACGCGAAGCACCACCCGAAACATTGCTTATAAGCGAAAGCGGTTTGCACAGTTCATCGGATCTCCAGCGTCTGCGCGACGACGGTTATCACGGCTTTCTGATCGGCGAGACGTTGATGCGTGCCGATGACCCGATTCGCTTGCTGCGCGATTTGAGAGGCGTATGACACTCATCAAGATCTGTGGCATCACCAGTCTTGACGATGCGCACGCCGCCGTGGCGGCCGGTGCGGACGCCCTCGGCTTCAACTTCTACAAACCGAGCCCGCGTTACATCACTCCCGAAAGCGCACGCGAGATCATCGACACACTGCCCGATTCCATTCTCACGGTCGGTGTGTTCGTCAACGAAGAATCACCCGAAACCGTGAGTGCAATCGCAGATCGATCCGGCATCAAAGCGGTACAACTGCACGGCGACGAATCTCCCGACTACTGCCGCGCACTCAACCCTGTAATCAAAAACTTCTCCGTCTCGACCAGCTTCGACATCGATCAAATCAGCGCGTACGAAGTCGATGCCATC
>Ga0070681_10003799_pt1 | contig 14187 bp, 11 predicted proteins | sample KBSC83BmetaG_FD_65650 | JGI IMG/M metagenome (GOLD analysis project Ga0070681, IMG submission 65650) | Corn rhizosphere microbial communities from Kellogg Biological Station, Michigan, USA - KBS C8-3B metaG | ecosystem: Host-associated > Plants > Roots > Rhizosphere | place: USA: Michigan... | reverse complement strand
CAGAGCGGAAAACGCGCACCCGCTGGCTGCCGTGCTGGCGCCGCAAATCGCCAAGGCCGCGGCCGGCTACAGCCACGTGTTTGTCCCCTCCACCACGTTCGGCAAGGACGTCGCCCCGCGGGTCGCCGCGTTGCTCGGCGTGGCCCAGGTCAGTGATGTGATGACCGTGGAGTCGGCGAACACCTTCAAGCGCCCGATCTACGCCGGCAACGCCATCATTACGGTCGAAGCGGACGCGGCACATACCGTGGTTGCCACCATTCGCACGGCATCGTGGCCAGCCGCCGCCAACGGCGCCAACAGTGCGCCGGTGGAAGTGTTGAGCATCGACGCGACGCTCCCCAGCCATACCCGCTTTGTCGAACTGCGGCAAGGCAGCAGCGACCGCCCGGACCTGCAGAGCGCGCGCAAGGTGGTCTCCGGCGGCCGGGGCGTCGGCTCGAAGGAAAACTTCGACATCATCTACAAGTTCGCCGACAAGATCGGCGCGGCCGTCGGCGCCTCGCGCGCCGCCGTCGACGCCGGCTACTGCCCGAACGAAATGCAGGTTGGCCAGACCGGCAAGATCATCGCCCCCGAACTGTACATGGCGATCGGCATTTCGGGCGCCATCCAGCACCTCACCGGCATCAAGGACGCCGGCACCATCGTGGCGATCAACAAGGATGGCGAAGCACCGATCTTCGAGGTCGCGGATTTTGGACTAGTTGGCGATCTGTTCAAGCTTTTGCCGGAACTGGAAACTGCGATCCAAGCGATTTGACGTGCCCTTTAACGATGTCATCGTTATTGACCGCATACAAAACCTTGCGATTCGGTTTACCGAGTAAGCAACTTGCCCATCCACCAGACCGGCAAAATACAGCCTTACATACTGCGCCGTGAGCGAATGCTAGATTCGGCGCCACAACACAGCTGTCCTGGCAAACAACGGCACTGTCAAGATCAACCGACGTCCTTGTCAGCACGGTTTTTACCTGGAACAAAGTTCTTGAAAGTATGCAGGATAAGGTTACGCAACGTATTATCGATGGGCCCGATTACTCGCCTAAACTTCTCGCCGGGGCGACCTGTAAATGATGTGACGTGGAAATAAGTACTACCATCAGGCGAAATCTTCGAGAAATAGTAGTTGGACACACAACAGCGCGGATGATCGGTTAAGACCTTACTGACTGAATGCCAAGACTCTCTGTTAGTTTCCATCGCCACAAGGCGATTAAAGCCAGAAACGATGGTTTTCTGTTTGGTAACCTTGGGGTCCCAAAGCTCAAAGTTGCCACCAGAAGCCTCATCCCAATTATCGTTCAGGTAATAGAGTAGGTTGATGCGACGATACCGTGCCCGATCTCCGTCGTGACTATTGTCTATATGTGGATTGAGGAAATCTCCTGGAAACATCATTGACAAACCGCCCGCGTAGAAACTGCGATCCCCTTCAAGCGCAGCCATGCTTGTGATCTTGCTAATCAAGCCAATAACATCCGGGTGCTGGAGAGCTATACAGATTGCGCTCAACACTGGATCCGTCTTTCCCAATTGCCCCAAGGTCCGCTTGCGCTCGCGGAACGAATCCAACCCGAAAAACCCGGTCCCGTCCTTTGGAAATGCGAGCGCGATCTGAGCTGCAACCTCATCAGGCAACAAGCCATCCAACACAAAATGCCGCGTCCTCACCCCCAGTGGATTACTCCACTGTGTCCGTAGGTCATCCTGCACACATTCAAGTCGATCGATGATCAATCGAACCAGAGCATCGCTAGTCAGTTCCATATTGTCCTCATCAATTGATACTTTTCACGGGCCAGTCATTCGACTATTCGCTAGTACTAACGCCCGTCTTCAACACTTTAGCAAAACTTGAAGTTCCTGATAACGGAACCAGTTGCCCGCACTGAAATTATTGATTGGGAAATACCTATGCTCGGCTATAGCATACCCGCAGTCCGCATCAAGCGAGTTTGTCAGCATATCCCAATCAACGTAAGTACGATGCGTAGCATCCGAACCATACCCTACCCGACAAGGAACAATAATCAATACTCGATCTACTCCAACGCCCTTTGCCGACCGCAGCAAGGCACGAAGTACCGCCATGGGGTCCTCCAAGTGCTCCAGAACATGGCTCAATACCATTGACTGAAAGTGGGAGTCTTTCGGCAGCGTGCTAAGCCGCCAATTGTCAGCATAACCGTCGTACCAGACGACATCCAGCCCGCGCTGCCTGCAAAGGTCGACGGAAGCTCGGTTGTACTCCAGTCCCTTGGAACCCTTGGGAAGCCGTGCCAGTAGCTCTCCAACCCCACAGCCAAAATCCAGCGTTGGCCCGCTCAAGGCCTTCGCCGCGCTATTCAAATACAACCGCCGTACAAGCTTGCGCCATGCGCTACGATTGGTCTGATAGGCCGTATACGCGCTTCCATATTCTTCATTCATTAGGGTTCATCTGATTAAACCAATCTGCTCAATGTCGCTGGCCATAATTTGTCCGATAAAGAGAATTTGTGACCAACTGCCAACCGCATCAATACTGACGTGCGTAACTTCATTTCCCGATTGGCTTCTCGTCGGGCAAACGTGGGGAGGTCACCGCAATATAACGAGCCAGGCGAGTAGTTGATTGATGAAGATCGCGCTGTTTGAGTCCCAAGTTGAGAATCATCAGGAAGCTGATTGCGCTATAACAGTAGAGGATCATGTCTGCACCACGCCCAACGCCGGCCAGATGTGCTAGTTGGTCGGACCAGGCGGGAAACCAGACCAACACACCGGCCACCATGCTGCAGATAACAAGCAACATGCTCACCAACCGGGAATTTCTCCATTCGCGTACGCCGTAAGCGATGACTATCAGGCCCAACAAACTGAGAAAGATCTTGATCATTTGCGGATCCTCGCTATCAGCAGGTCTATCAAGATGTTAAAGGCGCCTAAACCAGATTGGCCCTTGGCTCTGGAATACTCGGTATAACGTATAGTCACCGGTACCTCGCAATAGGTCAGTTGCATCCGGCCGATTTCCTCGAGGATCTCGGAGGCATGTGCCATACGATTCTGTCTGATCGTGATAGCTTCCGCCGCATCACGCCGAAACGTGCGCAAGCCATTGTGCGCATCCGTGATACGCAACCCCGTGGTGATCCGGGTGAACAAGGTAGCTGCCCTCAACAGCAAGCGTCGGGAGAATGGCATACCCACCGCTTCGCCTAGAAATCTGCTGCCGAGTGCGACTTGATTCCCGTTGCAGGTCAGCGCCTCGAGCATCTTCTGCACATCTTCGGGTCGATGCTGGCCGTCCGCATCGAAGGTCACGACGAAATCTACATTCAACAGAAGTGCATACTCGATACCCGTCTGCAACGCCGCCCCCTGCCCCAGATTGATCGGGTGCCTGAGCACCACGGCCCCGGCCGAAAGTGCTGCTGCACCTGTGTCGTCTGACGAGCCATCGTCGACGACAATAAGCCGCGGAAAAAACCGCAATGCATCGCGTACTACTTCTCCGATCACGCTGCCTTCGTTGTAGGCGGCGATTACCAGCGCCACCCGCTCCGGATTAACTGAGGTTGCAGCTGTTGTCATGTCGGACTTTCCATCGATTGACTTTGGACCCGAGGGTGTACGTTTGGCACAAACCAGAACTTCAACGGGTGCGGGTAATCAGCAACACGCCAAGGGAAATGAACACGATGCCCGCCCACTGCCAGACCCCCATACGCTCACCATAGAAGTACATGGCCGCGAACGCCATAAGGATGTAGAACGTAGAACCCGAGATGGCGAACGCAATCGCAAGCCGTTCCCGCGTGAGCACGAAGAACCACAAGATGTAACCAAACACCTGAATACTGAGAGCCGTAAGCACCAGTGGGTTGAAAGCTGCGGACATCACGAACGTCAAGGGGCCATGCGACAAGGCGGCAATCATGCCCGGACCATTGACTGCTCGTTTCAACAGCAGTTGCGCCGTGATCGTACACAGCGTAGTAATAGTAATCAGCAGAAAGGTCAGTACGTTCACTTCAAATACCCGGCGTAAGCGCGCTGATAAAGGTGCGCCAACATGGAGGCTAGTGGGCGCGGCCACATGCGTTCGAAGATCATGCGATCCTCCTCACTTCGTGCACCATTGGAGAGGCATTTGGCCGTCTCGCTCTGATCATGTGCGCGGTGCTGCATCAGAACCTCCGGCACACGGGTAATTGCTCCACGTTCGGCCAAATCAAGCCAGGCGACCCAATCCATGTTGGTACGCAGATCCTCACGAAAGCGGAAAGCGCCGGCACGCGTTAGATTAATCGTAACCGCGGGACAGATGATTGGATTGCCAAACCCAAGCAGCAGCTTGCGCGCGGCCACGCTACGGATAGTGGTTCGCCCGACGAACGCTGTGCCGACCATCAAACGTTTGACAATGGTGTTTCGATGCCGCGGGATGACTCTCCCACTCGAATCGATCTCGTCGGCATCCGAAAACAACATTGCCGACATCGGCTTACGACGCGCAGTAGCCATCATGCAAGCGCTGAAGTCGGGCAGGTAAATGTCGTCCTGATGGGTAAGCGTGACTAACTCGGTATCCGCCGTACCAAGTGCTGCGTTCCAATCAGCGCCAATACCGCGATTGGGCCCGTGGACATGCAACCGCGCACTGAACCTTTGGCAGATTGCTTCGATTCCGTCAAACGGCGTCGACGTGCAAACAACCACTTGGCTCTTGGCAGTCTGCGTCACCAGCGAGCTTAGACAACTTTCAAGGTAGGGAGATCGCCCGAAGGCCGGGATGAGGAAAGAATGCTTCATACTGGAAAGTACCGATAGTTCGACATAACTCATTACTCAACAACGCTGGTGCGATCAGTTTTCCATGGCCAGGGTTTGGTGGGCGACGTTGAGCACAGTGTGATCGGGCGACCTCAACTTCCGCCAAGTCTTTTGAGTGGTAGAAATAATCGGTCCTCATTCTCTGCCGCATAGAATCGGCGAACTACATGAATTTCGCAATCGAACTGGGACTTCAAGCGTTTCGGCACATCGCGCTGCTCGAATACCCCTTCCGGAGTTGTGAGGAAATAAGTATCTCCTTCCGCGGCGATACCCAGCAAAAAATTCCTCGGTTCAAATAGCGATCGGCCCAAAAAACTATTCGGTGCGTCGCTCACTCCTAGTAGGTGCAAAGTGGTCGGTGTCAAGTCAAGCGAATTGCGCCCGCGGGCGTCGAACGTTCCGGACAAACGATGGATCGGGTCATAAATCATAAGCGGAATCCGATCAAAAAAATACGGTTTCAAATCCTTATGGGCCACTTCTCGATACATCAAATCCGGGTAGGCTGCGTGGTCGGCAGTAAAGATTAAGATCGTATTTTTTGCAAATCGACTTACATAGAAGTAATTCAGAAATTCCCCTAATGCGACATCGTAATTGTGCAATTTATTGAGAAATGGCCTGCTACCATCGCCATAGATGACATCGCCGTCCTTGTTGATATTGATGAAAGCATGGGTGCCTATATTATATGTGGCCAAAAAAAACGGCTTCGCATCGCGGCTCGCTGCGCGTTGCCGAAGAAATTCAACTAAGCCGGCAAACAAGCTTTGATCCTCAAGCGCACCGCTATTAGCACGAGTCCGAAAGTGGCCCCGCAGCAGGCCCGTACCGATCGACTCATAGGTATAAACCCTGTCAAATCCTAGAGTTCTAAGCATCAAGGTAAACGGTCGATTTTCCACATGAGGCGAAAAAAAATAACTGTCATACCCATGCAAGCCGAGAATTCGCGGCAGTGTCTGGCGGTGGATAGCGCCCAAGGATATCCTGTTATCCCCCCGCTCCCACCCATTGTCACCACCGCCATCAGCATAAGCGTAACCGGAAGATAGCTGTCCGATGAGGCCGCGGTAGGTAGGCGCGGTATGATTAAAGTAGTTTTCCACCCGCATCGATTGCGAAGCTAGTCTGTCGATGTTAGGCGTCAAACTGGGATAGACCCCGCCGTAGATCCCGACAAGCTGCGCCGAGATTCCCTCAGTAAATATAACGATGACATTCGGGCCTTCCGTTCGGCCAACGCTGCCAACTGGAGCGAATGGCAATGCACCGGTGTAGATAGATGTCTTCTGGAAGGGATAGCTCTCACCGACTGAATTGTCCCTCCTAGGGTAGGAAAAGCAACGCCCTCCCTTGGCGTCGATCACCTGACTGTCCCCCAAAGTTTCGTGGCCGAACCATCCAACAAACGCGCTATGAGCCAAGCTGGCTATAGGAACTTGCCAGAAGGCGGCCTCAAGATTACTTCCTTTTCGTTGCAGAGCCAGAAGCCAGAGATTGAACACCACCAAACCACACAAACTAGCGATCAGCCACTTTTTGCTCCGGGACTGAGTGAAACCCTCACCCGATGCCGACGCACAGACCATGCCGTAAACGAAGATCACAAATCCGACGACCGTGATGATCCCCAACCCTCGTAGAGACGGCGAATTGACAAAACTCGCCGATTCGGTATTCCTTAGCGCCAATACGGTAATAAAGTTGTTTGACAGGTAAAGCGACGCAGTCTGCACGAAGTAAACTGAGGTCGCGGCCCCAGCAATGACGCTACCCAATGCAAGCCAAGCGAAACGCGCTCCTTGTTGCGCCCTGCGTAGACAGAGCGCGCACATTAGGCCAACAAATCCCAACTCAAGAAGCGGGGCAACCACACGAACCAAGTTATGGCCAGCGCTCGTCGAGTCGCTAAGTTCACATCGAACAAACAAAACAACGATGTAAACAACGTAGATCGTCGAAAAAAAGATCAAACGGTGACGACGAACAAGGGCAACTTTTAGTTTCACAAGCTTCCTCTTATGTAGATCTGTGCCGCTGCTGCCGGCTTGATTGGTTTTCGAATAGCCTAGATGGATAGTCCGTTGGAAAGAATTGCGTCCACGGCAGCAATAATCATAGACTTTAGCGGGAAGCCGGGATTAAGCGTCGGGGACATTGATCCTATAAAACTCGACTCCGTATTTCCCGGAAAATATTGCAGGATATTCAACACCAAGATCACGATAGCTCACATTACAGTAAGTCTTGTTCAAAAAGAGGTCCTTTCCCAAGGCGGCCGATTTCGGTGAAAACAGATACTTGATGTCATTCTCCCTCAGGAACTTCCGTGCCGCAGTCGCGCTTCCGCCGCAAAAATTGTTCAATATGTCGTTATAGCCGAATCTATAGCCCGCGCCGAGCTTGACATTGAATACGTATTTCTTCTCAGCAAACGGTAGATAAGCCGCGCCCGGCCCTATCGGCAAAACCCAACCCTCCACCTCATTAAGCTTGGCGGGTACCGCTTCCGCAAGGATTAGGCCATCATCCGGAATGGTCTTTTCAATACGTCGGAACTCTCTAACATCTTTTCCTCGGATCGGATTCCACCATCCCATCATATTTGCATCAGGAAGGTAGTTCGTTGTCACCCGTTCAAGCATTACCGCGCTAAACGCAAGTACAACACAAAACGAAGTGAATGACCATTTCGATAGTGCAAATTTCCATTCCGGCACTCGATCGTCGAGCAATATACTAGCAAAATCTATTGCAATTGTTATTATTAGGACGCAGACAATCTGCATCAATAACATTGACAATAGCGGCTCATAACTTAGTGTGTAGCTAGCCAGAAGACTTGTTTCGCGAGTATTCGTTCCAAGAGTATCTGCCGCTATCTTGGCCAGCAAAACATTTGCTAAACAACCCACAAACAACCCAATCACGAACGTCATTAGCGAACGGCGATGGGCCAAAAGCCGATTATTTTGATTCGATTTGACGCAAAGCAGGAGTATCCACGCGAAGAAGACACACAGCGCGACATTCCTGATAAGCGCAGCCCCTCCGGGATTGAGGAGTAATCCACTGCTCGGATAAACGGCGTCCATTAGCTTTTGGCCACCGATTGTGGGGACATCATGTATTATGGCATACAGAAACCGCTGTAACATTTCTCCTTGTAAGCCGGCTAAGGGTGCAGCTTGGCCTAACGAATTCACACCGAACCACGACAACACGTCACGTAGCACCGGTTGCTCCCCTACAGCTAACCCAAGATAGTAAGGGTCGGTGGCAATAAGGATCGAACCAGAAGCCACACCAAGGATCAAACCGACCAATGCATAACCCACATTTCCCTTCAAGCCATTGAACGCTGAAAACGCCCATGCAATCGAAGCAAAGCCTATGTAGGATACTGCAAGCGATGGGTTGATCTTCACTGCCAACGCCCCGCATAGAGGTAGCAGCATCCAGTTAAAAGCAACGACTCTACGAGAGAGACCCAGAGAGGCCGCAAATCCAACAATTGCGGGAAGTAGCATCACTACAGCCGAGCTTATGCGACCGGTGCTATTAAGGTCATCAATTGGATAGATAAGCCGGCTACCGGAGAACGTGGCGTAACAACTTACCGCTAAAACGAACACGAGCCAGACCCAGCTCAACGAGGTCCCCAAGTTGCGCTCTAGCAGCCACTGATAGGCAACCTCAACAAACGCGAACGTGATCAGGAGCGTTTGCAGAGCAGGCATTACCTTTACTACTGGGCCAAGATATAAACCAAATCCCGGTGTCGCCCACAGCGCGACTAACGCATGAAGCCCTTTGGAGTAATTTCCAAGAAGATCTGTGTCCCGTGCCGTTATTTTTAGATAGGCTGCGTCGTACAGATCGTTCGCGTAATAGATGTGCTGATGAGTATCCAAACCGAGAGCGCCAACCGTTAATGAATAATACGCGGCGATCTTGAAGATATACGTCATCGCAAGGAAGATGAAAATTGCGATAATAGGATTGCGACACCGTAGGGAATCGACAAAAGAGGCTCCCGACCGGCGGTAAAAAATTGCGCTCACTAGCAACACCGCGATCAGCACTGGCAACGACAACGGCAGACCAAGATTTACTTTGAATACGAAGACCAATGGCGAAACAAACAGCCAAAGCAGAACAAGCAGTATTTGCCCTATGCAGCACTTGAGAAAGAACGTATGGCGAAGGAATCTCTGATCAAATGAAGCCGCAACCATTCCAGCATGACCAAAAAAAGCCATCATTAAAAGTGAACATACAAGTATCAGGCCGCAGCGCCACTGGTCCGAATGTGTGGGAAAGAATAGTAGCGCCAGTAGTATAATCAACGGCACAGAATACTTTTTTAAAATGTTGTTCATCGGATCGACTCTGTGCTTTGGTTTCTAATGCCTGACGGAACCACACGGCGGTCCGCACTAAGTCACATACGTACGCGAGCACCCGCGAGCGCCCCTAGTTCCACCAAGTTTTGGAAAGAGGAGTGTATCGGTGCGTAAGCTCAGCAGCTGGCTAAGAGATCGGGCTGATTCATGTTTTTTCAGTCATTCCAGCTACGTTGTCTAGATCACTACCGAAGTGCAGCTATCTGCGCCACCATCCGATCAAAGCCGCCTTTGGTCAGAAAGGTGTGATCGATAGCCATCAGACTAGCGGGCAACATTTTCCGTTTCTCCCACTCGCCCACTTCTTGCGCAATCGCAGCTGCAATGGCCTCCGGCGTAAACTGTTTAACCGATTGGATGTTGGGCGAAAAATTATCCAGATTTTTGTTGGCGAAGTGATTGGTCACCACGCCCATGCCGAACGCCGCCATTTCCAGCGGTGGGTAGCTCGGATGCGGAGATATCATTAACGATACGCCAATAGCCGAAGTTGCCAGCAGCTGGGCGTAAGCGGGCAAGTCCAACTTGCCCAGCGCGTGTATCTTGAACGGGCCCAGGTCGAAATCGGCAGTCAATTCACCGACCGCCACCACCTCCCACTGGGCGGAGGCTTGGTCGGACCAACCCCATGTCCGCAACCCCTCGCACAACAGCTCGAATGCATTTCTTGGTGTCGAAGGGCGCGCGTAGACCACCATGCGCCTCCGACGTGGCGGCGAGTTTGCACGTAGCTGCTCGAGCGCATGCCGCAACCCTTCATTAAGGGTAGGTTCGAAGACAAATCGACGTTGGTAAGCTAGGCCTTGCAGTTCGAAATAGTCCGCCAGCAGCCGTGTGTTGAAGACACCGATATCCTGCTCCGGTCGGTATGTGCCCAATGCCAGTGCGAATTGGCTGGACCATGGGTAGAAGCCCGGCTCGAAATCCTGGATTAGATTGATCAGGCGGCCGGCGGTGCCGAAATGTTGCTGTTGCCACGCCGCCAGACGCTGCGCCGAATAAGTGGTCCACCATGCCGTGGTCAGCCAGCAATCGGCGGCGCCCACGGAAATGGTCCGGCCATAACGATCGTTGAAAGGAACGATCTGGTGAGCCGCAGTAGAATCGGCGTCACAGTTCACCATGGCGTGATCGCCGAACTGGCTGAGCGCTGCATCATCCGGCCCGCTATCCATCAGTATGATGCGGCTCGCGGGGAAGTGCTTTGCCAATGCGCGATACAGCTGTACTGCCGTGTGGATACCACCGAAATAATGCCGTGCATTAATCGATGGCAGTAACAAATTGAGACGACGCCCGTGCCAATTCGATGGCCGCGCGTTGCATGGGGTTGTCTCCGCGACGGTGGTGGGGACGAGAGCTGGCATGCCACTTATATTGACTGCAGCGCCGGAAGTCAGCCCGAACGATTTGGCCAAACGGTACGCAACCCTCCGGATGACCTCCCTCATGGCATGTCCCGCAGTCGAGGCACTGGGCTCATCGGATCAAGATTAAGGTTGAAGTAAGGATCACCGGCCATTTTGTAGGGACTGTAAGCCTGCTCGGAGCGGACAAAATCCGTTGCCGGAATATTGCCGGGGTCACGTGACTTCGACTCGTGATGTACGAGCCTCGATTCCGGCACGTAAACATTCACCAAGCCGTGCCGGAACGCACGGAGGCATATCTCCACATCGCTGCCGCAAACAACGAACGACTCGTCGAATCCACCAATCGCATCGAACTTTGCTTTTTCCACGGCCATGCAGGCTCCGGTTACAGCCAGCACGTTGCGCCTCATCATGGGTGAGGTGAAGCAATCCTGGGCGTGAACGGGCGGCAAACCCTTGAATACATGATCAGCCCAGCCGCCCATGCCCACCACCACCCCAGCGTGCTGAATCGTCATGTCGCCATACAGCAACAACGGACCACAAGCGCCGACATCCGGGCGCAATGCCACATCCACCAAGCGATCGAGCCATTCGCCGTCGATGATCTCGGTGTCATTGTTTAGAAAAACCAACACCTTGCCCTGCGCTTCACGCGCAGCGAGGTTGTTCAGCGCGGACCAATTGAACGGAATGTCTGCGGGCAACACCCGCACTCCGGCCTCCATCGACATCTGCGCAAACCATCGGGTTGTTTTCAGTTCGACAGAGCCGTTGTCGATCACCAGGATCTCATAGTTGGCGTAGCGGGTTTTCTCACGCAGGCTGCGCACGCAAGTATCGAGGAGTTCCACCCGGTCGCGGGTGGGAATCAAAATGCTTACCAATGGCTGGGGGACTGCATAGTTGAAGTGCACGTCATAACAGAAGGCGTGTGCACTATCCATGACCTGTGCGCCCGGCCAAGTCCGGTCGAGATAGCTCTGAATTGCCCTGCGCCCGGCAACATGGGCATAGGGCTTTGAATCCACATTTGCCGAAGTAGAACCGCTGTGCTGACGCCAGTGATAGAGCACGCGGGGCACATGGGCAATTTTCGCACCGTCGCTCAGACAACGCAGAACGAGGTCGTAATCCTGGGCGCCATCCATCTCCGAATGCAGGCCGCCAAGCCCGGCAACCATGTCGCGACGGAATACCACCAGATGCCCTAGATACATCTGTGAAAGGAAGAGATCCAGGCTCCAGTCAGGCTTGAAATAAGGCAATCGACGACAGCCGTCCTCGCCCATGCAGTCATGATCGGTATAAACGATATCCGCATCCGTTCGTGCAAATTTAGCGGCCACCGCGGCGAGCGCCTCGGGATGCAAAATGTCGTCATGATCAAGGAGCGCCACGTATCGACCGGCGGCCAGTTCCAAAGCTGCATTGGTGGCGTCGGCGATTCCACCACGATGCTGGCGGTAGACCACGCGAATGCGCGGATCGCTCATACTTATGTCGGCAAGGTACCGGCACACGTGAGCCAGGTCGGAAGCGTCGTCGGCGACACACAACTCCCAGTTCTGGTAGGTCTGCGCGAGTACGCTGGCGATCACCTCATGCAGAAATGATTCCGGCGTGTTGCACGTAGGCATGACTACGCTGATCAACGCACCATGGAGCAGCGTCTCGACTTTCGGCTCATGGTGCTGAAGCCAAAATTCGTAGGCAGAGATTTGAGCCCGGCGCGGCTCACCAGCCGTTGTGACCATGATGCGACGCCCACATTCCCCAAACTGCGCCATCTGGTCGTAGGCAATCACGTGTCTGGCAAAGCCACGCGGCCCGCGTCGAATGGCACGCACTACCTTGACTACAATCTGCGCCGGACCGATGCCCGAAGCTTGGGCATGTCGAATGCTGCGAACGACTGCGTGTTGGAGCGCCCGAACGCGCGCAAACAACCCAGGTCTCTTCATCTCAATTCCGTTACAGCCGATTCGCGGCATCAAATTATAAGAAAGCAGATCATTACGACTGCAGCAACCAGCACAAGGGCAACTCCACTGCGCAGAACCCAGCGCTGTCGGCGCTCTAGTCCATTGATGCGCAGCAACAGGCGATCCCGGTCATACGTCAGATCTTCGTGCGTTTTCTCCAGCTCACCCAACTGAAGCACAACACGCTCTCGCTCCCCGGCCACCTCGCTCAGCAATTCCTCGCTCTTGGTCAGTTCCGAGCGAGCCAGTTCCAGCTGTTCATTGGTGGCCCGAACTGTCTCGGCAGTCTTTTGCCATTGCTGGACCGCGTACAGCTGCTTTTCTTCGGACATACGTAACAGTTCAGCGGTTTGCTTCCACCCCTCACGTGCGTGCGTCAGGTTCGTTTCCGTAGTCCGAACCAGTTCAGCGGCAACGTGCCATTGCTCCTCGGTAGCGCGAATGCGATCTGCAATTGGCCGCAACGATGCGCCGAGTGTGGAAAGCAATTTCACCGCCGCACTGTCTGGCTGAGCCGTCAGCAAAGAAGAGTAACGAACTCGATTCAGGTCTTCGTCGGTTCGAACTGCAATAAAATATTCACGATATGGCTCCTCGCTCCGATCACCTGAAAACACACTATGGTTGTACAGTTGGTCAGCGCTGGCGACGATAGGTCGCATCTCCTCGATAACTTCCTTGACAAAATGGGCACTCATCAAACCCGACCAGAGTGCAGTATCGCCTTGCCCAAATCGAAGCACCTTGCATCCTGACTCTAGCAATGCGCGCTCGACCACGTCACCATCGACAAGACCAAATTCCTTATGCTCTTCCAGCCAAGGATAATCCTGGCCGAAGTAATCCCTCCACACCCCGTTTGCGACTTCCTCGGCCGCATGAACCCAAGGCCGGTCTGTGGGGCAGGCAATCACCACCATGCGCGTTGCTACTCGCGCCATCTCGATAGCTGCCTTGGCTCGAAGATGCGGTGGCATGTGCTCGAGTACATCCAGCGAAACCACCACATCAAATTTAGCATTTTCGAAGGGTAATGCGCTGGCGTCTGCCTGGATGAAGTCCTCACTTCCCGGCTGCGCAAAGAGATCACTAAATACAAGTTTGCTGGCCGGCAGAAAATCAGCCAACAGTCGCTGGCGATTGGCACCGACTTCGAGCACTGTCGATACCGCCATCTCCAACGAATGGATCAACGCTGCCGCTGCGGCGTAGCGCTGATAGTGATCGAAGGCGGTGTTCTCCAGATCAGTCGACATGAACAATCCACTCATGAGGTATATACACCAATCCCTCGCTGAAATAAGGTGCGGCTATGGTCAACTTGGCAACCTCTGACAGATAATCCAGACAAACCATGCCCTTGTCGGTAAACAATCCAACATCAATACGATAAGTCCCAGTGAGCAGAGGCATCGACGGAATGCAATAACTGACACGATGCGAACCACTTTTACTTGGAATCTCTACGTGTTCCAAGTACGTATTTGGCCCAAAGATGTGCTGGCCATCCACTCCCTTGATAGCAACACCAAGCAGAAAACCGCGAATGGATTCGTCGCGAATGCAATAACTGATGTCCACCGTCACGGGTTC
>Ga0070681_10003798_pt1 | contig 14188 bp, 9 predicted proteins | sample KBSC83BmetaG_FD_65650 | JGI IMG/M metagenome (GOLD analysis project Ga0070681, IMG submission 65650) | Corn rhizosphere microbial communities from Kellogg Biological Station, Michigan, USA - KBS C8-3B metaG | ecosystem: Host-associated > Plants > Roots > Rhizosphere | place: USA: Michigan... | reverse complement strand
CCGACCAGCGCCGACCAGATCCAGAACGTCGACCAGGTGAAAACCGCGGTCAAGGCCTACTACGGGGACACGATCGACACTCGGCTGAACCCGATCGACGGCACGCCGCTGCACACCTTCTCGCCCACCGGGGCCTACGCCAACGAGATGGCGGGCATCGTCGACGACGCCGAGAAGTACCTGCGCAAGCCGAACAACGGCGACCATCCGTCGACAACAGCGACGAAGGCGGTCCTCTTCGACGTCGACGACACGCTGCTGAACACGTACAGCTACGAGATCTACACCAACTTCGTCTTCAGCCCGACCTCGAACAACGCCTTCGCCGACGCTGCCGTCTTCCCGGCAGTGCCGCACATGGTCGACCTCGAGCACTACGCCGAGTCGAAGGGCTACACGGTCTTCTTCCTGACCGGCCGGGGCATCGCTCGGCACGCCGGCACGCTCACGAACCTGACCACCGAGGGCTATGACGTGGTCGACGCCAACCTGTACCTGAAGGATCCCTCGGCTTCGTGGCTCGTGCCGTGCGGCGGGGCGGCGTGCACGACGACCCAGTACAAGTCGCTCACGCGCAAGCACATCGAGTCGCTCGGCTACGACATCGTCGGCAACTTCGGCGACCAGTTCAGCGACCTCAACGGCGGTTTCGCGAACAAGACCTTCAAGCTCCCGAACCCGATGTACTTCCTGCCCTGACCTCCGTTGTCGACGGGGCGGCACGATCGCGTGCCGCCCCGTTCGGCAGGCTCTGCGGCAGCGCCTCCGCGAGGGCGGCGCGGATCTCGCGGGCGACCTCGTGGACTCGCGGCGGGAGCAGCAGCCGGCCGTGCTCGCCGCCGACGCGCTTCCACCGCCGCGGCCGTTGGATCACGGTGCGCAGGTACCAGTCGGGCAGCTCGTAGTCCTCGAAGCCGTCCGAGAGGACGACGGTGGCGGGGACGTCGGCGGGCCGGGGTCGATAGCCCTCGCGGATCCGGGCCAGATCGGCGTGACAGGCGGTCTTCTCGCCGAGGTCGCGTGCCGGCGACGCGTCGGTTCGACGGCCGAGCCTCCTGGCGACGGCGGCCGTCAGCCGTCCCTGCCGAGCGCGCCGGCGGGCGAGCCAGGCGGAGTAACGCGGACCGCCCGGCCTTGGGAACCGAGGATCGAGCAGGATCAGGGCGGCGGTCTCCTCACCCGCGGCGGCGAGCTGGTTGGCCATCTCCGCGGCGATCGGGCCCCCCAGGCAGAAGCCGCCGAGCGCGTACGGCCCGTACGGTTGCACCTCCCGGACCGCCTCCACGTACTCGGCGGCGAGCTCGGGCAGCGACGACGGCGTGGCCCGGCCGTCGTCGATTCCCCGTGCACGCAGGGCGTAGCTCGGCTGGTCCGGCCCGAGCAGCCGGGCCAGCACGGGGTAGGCAAGGACGTCCCCGTCGCCGGGATGGACGAGGAAGAGCGGTGTCCGTGTCCCCGAGGCCTGCAGCGGGACGATGCCCGAGGCCCCAAGGCCGATCCCCGCGAAGATCTCGTGCGCCATCGCCGCCGGCGTCGGCGCCCTGACGATCGACGTGAGGGGCAGATCGGGATCGCCGACGAGCTCACGGATCCGCGCGACCGCCTCGGCCCCGAGGATCGAGTCGCCGCCCAGCGCGAAGAAGTCGTCGGCGACGCCCAGCCCCGGGATTCCGAGCACGGACCTCCAGATCCCGACCAGCTCGTTCTCGAGGAACCCGTACGGAGGGCGGCGGTCGGGCGTCTCGCCCGTCTCCTTGCCTCTCACGCCGAGGCGTTCGGCGAGCCCGATGCGCTGGACCTTTCCCGTCGGCCCTTTCGGGATCTCGTCGACGACGACGATCCGGCGCGGCACCTTGAACGGCGCCAGCTGCTGGGCGACGAAGTCCTGAAGCTCCCGCTCGCCCGCGCCCGAGTCGGGCCCGACGACGACGGCCGCGGCCACCTCCTCGCCGAGCAGCGGATCGTCCATCGAGAACGTCACCGCCTGCCGGACGGCCGGGTGGCGGAGGAGCGCATCGTCGATCTCGAGCGGTGAGATCTTCTCGCCGCCGCGGTTGATGATCTCCTTGAGCCGCCCGCGCAGGGTGAGATAGCCGTCGTCGTCGAGCGACCCTTCGTCGCCGGTGCGGAACCAGCCGTTCGAGAAGGCGGCCTCGTTGGCGTCCGGGTTCGCCTCGTAGCCTGCAAAGACGTTGGGGCCACGGACGGCGACCTCGCCGGTCTCGCCCGCGCGCAGGACGCGGCCGTCCGGGTCGAGCACGGCGATCTCCGGCCCCGACGCCCGGCCGACGGTCCCGGGCTTGCTGACGCCCGGCGGCAGCGGGTTGGACGCCATCTGGTGCGCCGCCTCGGTCATGCCGTAGGCCTCCACCACCGGGGCTCCGAACGTCTGCTCGAGCCCTTCCAGGACCGGGACGGGGAGCGCCGCGGACGACGACCGGACGAACCGCAGCCGCTGCCGTCCGACCGTCTCCTCGTGGTCGGGCGCGCGGGCAAGGACTGCGGCGTGCATGGTCGGGACGGCCGTGTACCAGGTGGGGTCGAGCTCGTCGACCCAGTCGAAGAAGTGGAGCTGGTGGAAACCCGGCGTGCACCCGACGGAGGCGCCTGCACGAAGCGAGGCGAGCAGCGCCGCGACGAGGCCGTGGATGTGGAAGAGCGGCATCACGTTCAGGCAGCGGTCCGTGGGGGTCAGGCCGAGCGTTGCCGCGACGTTCCCGGCGCTCGCGGCCAGCTGCCGGTGCGTGAGCGGTACCAGCTTCGGCCGCGCCGTCGTCCCGGAGGTGTGGAGCAGGAGCGCGACTGCGTCCGGTCCGGGCCCGGTGTCGAGCGGCGCAGACGGCGGCACGCCGTCGATCGCGAACACGCCCGCCGGGGCCGAGTCGTCGGACGTCAGCTCGAGCACGCGGATGCCGAGCTTCCCGGCGACCTCGCGGGCAGGCGTGTCGAGCGCTGCGGCGACCACCAGTGCGTCGGCGCGGATGTCCTCGAGGTAGAAGGCGAGCTCCTGTGCGCGGTACGCGGGATTGAGCGGCGCCACGGCGGCGGCCCGGGCAAGGGCCAGGAACGCGCAGGCGGCCTCGGGTCCGTTCTCGACGACGAGAGCGACACGGGCCCCCTCGCCGAGCCCGACCCGGCTCAATCCGCCCGCGACTCCGCCCACCAGCTCTGCGAGCCCGCCGTACGTGAGCGGCCGACGGCCCGGCGCGAGGATGGCGTCCGCCCGGGGCTCGAGCGCCCCAGGACGCTCGAGGACATCCCCGATCCAATCCACTGACCTAGTGTGCGAACCGGAGGGAGGCGCGTCAACCGGCTACCGGGCCGCGCTCAGTACCGCCGCAGCCGCTCGCGTGCCTGCTCGTACTCCTCGTCCGTGATCGTCCCGTGGTCGCGGAGGTCGCGGAGCTTCTCGAGCTGGTCGACCACGTCGTCGTGCGTCAGCTCCTCGGGCGGTTTCGGCTTTGCGGCCGTGCCGACCGTGTGGATCTGGTCGGGGTCGATCCCGAGCTGGTTGAGCCGCCGGCGCATCTTGGCGATGCCGACGCCGCTGCGCGGGAAGCGGCGGGCGTCAGGTCCCGTCAACGGCCGTTTCTGGACGAAGATCCGGTACGCGACGACGAGCCCCGCCGCGAACCCGATTGCGAGCAGGAGCGTGACGAACGAGCGGCCGGAGCTGTCGAAGGTGTGGTCGGCGCCGAACAGCAGCGCGCCGATCGCCGTTCCGATCGCGGAGCCGACCAGGCCGATCAGCACCGTCAACCAGAAGGGCATCGGATCGGGCCCCGGCACCGCGAGGCGGGCGGCGGCGCCGATCACGAAGCCGGTCATCATCGCCGTCAGGGCGGTGAAGAGGATGCTCACCGCTGCAGTGTGCTTGGTCCGGGCTGCTCAGCGCGACAACACGGCGACCACGTCGAGCGTGCCGCGCATCCCCGAGAGGTCGATCGTGCCGCTTCCCCGGTCGAGCGGCCGGCGGTGGCCGCTCACCCGGACGGCCCGGAGCTTCACGCCGTGGGGAAGGCGCAGCCGGAGCCGCATCGTGTGCGGCGGACGCCGCGAAGGGACGACCACGGTCCCGGTCACCTGGTTGCCGTCGCGGTGGAGGTCGTACGTGAGGGCGCCGAAGCTGGTCGGGGCGCCGTTCACGGAGATCGACTTGCCGTCGCCGAGCCACGGCCGCGGCGCGGCGAAGGCGAGGTCGAGGCCGACCGGCGAGCCGTCCTTGTCGCGCCGCTCGTGGACGAGCATCAGCCGGAGCGTCTCCAGGAACGCCGAGTTGCTGGCCGTGTTCGGCGGCATGTACATCGACCGGTACGAGGCCCCGCGCAGCGGCGCGACCGTCGCCGCCTCGCCCGAGACGAACGTGTTCGGCGTCATCGAGGCGCCGAGCATGCCGTACAGGCTCAGCACCAGCTGGTCGGGCCGGTCGTTGTCCGCGAGGAACCGCGCGACGTTCAGCCCGTACACCTGGTCGGTGCCGGACACGGGGTACGTCGGCTTGCCGTACAGCGAGTAGGCGCCGGCGCGGACGAGCCCCAGCAGCCGTGACCCGTGTCGAAGCATGTACTGGAGGATCCCGTTCGCCTGCCGCCCGCCCGGCGTGAAGAACCCGGCCGACAGTGCGTAGGGAACGACCAGGTTCCAGTAGCTCCCCGGGCGCGAGGCGGTGACGGCGTCGAAGGGCTTGTGGTGGGCGAGCAGCGCAGCGGGAACGAACAGGGTGCCGTCCTTCAGCCGGTGGGCGGAGCGGCGGACCGCGCGGTGCAGGCCGCGGCCGAGGGCGACGGCGAGCGCGTGGGCCTTGCGGGCGTGCGCGGTGCGCCCGCTCGCTCGCCAGACGTCGGCGATCGCGTTCAGCCCCTGCCAGACCGCCGCCTGGGCGTGCAGTCCGTAGACGCGCGCGGCGATGTCGGACGAGTAGCGCTCGCGGCGGAGCAACCCGCCGTGGCCGCTGCGGATCTGGCGCCCGAGGCCTTCGACGATCCGGTCGAGCATCGGCGTCGCCTGGTTCAGGTACTCGCGATCGCCGGAGAGGCGCACGTACAGCGCGGCTCCGGTCAGCTTCTCGCCCGCCCGCCAGTTCGTGGTGCCGCCCCCGAGGCGTGCCAGCGAGCTGGTCAGGATGTGCCGGGCGACGCCGAGGAGGCCGTACTCGGCCATCACCTCGGCGGTGTCGAGCGCCTCGGCGAAGGAGAACTCCTCGTACTGGTTGCCGACGCTGTAGCGCCACGTCAGCGCCAGGTCCTGGATCAGCAGGCTGCGTTGCGCGTCCATGACCAGGCGCTCGGGCACGTCGTACGTCGGCTGCTCGCCGAGCCGCTGGAGCCAGAAGTCGGCGAGCCGCTGCCGGGCCGCGTCGTAGGTCGCCTCGTCGATCGGGACGGGCGAGCCGCCGAACGGAACCAGCCAGCCGGCGTAGAGGGTGGCCGAATCGCCCGGCTCAACGCGCGCCCGCACCGTGCCCTGCGCCACGCGCGCCCCGCGGCGCGACCCCTCCGGGACGAGCTGGATCACGGCGCCCCGGTCCGCGCCCGCGACGGCGGTCAGCCGGACGAAGCTGACCAGGTCGCCCGTGCCGAGGCCGCGAACCGAGAAGGACTCCTGCCGGTAGCGGGTGCCGGCGGCGTCCACGTACCGGGTCTCGAGGATCGGCAGGAACCCGTCGGCAAGCGTCGGAGTGCCGAGCCGTGCCAGGCACGACCCGTAGCGCTCGTGCCCGCCCGGGCCGACGAACACCTTCACGCTCGGCCCCTTGGCGGTCTGGGAGAGGATCTCGCTGCCGTCGGCGACGTGCAGCGCCACCATGTGCGCGCCGCGGACGCCGAGCGGCTGGGCGAACGGCAGGTAGTAGACCCCCGAGGCGGTCAGCGCCTTCGTCTTCGAGCGGGCGAAGAGGAGCGGCTTGAGCAGCCGCCGCACCGCGCCGTAGGTCGGTCCGTTCGGCCGCGCGATCAGCGCGTTCCCCCAGACGTCCTGCTTCGCGCCCAGCGCCCGGTGCACGCTGCCCGCGTAGGCCGGGCTCAACGGCTGGCGCGCGCAGGACGGCCGCTTTGCGGCCGACGGAGAGGGGGCGGAGCCCGCCACGAGGACCGCGGCGAGAGCAGCGACGAGGAGAGGGAGCCGCATGGAGCGCCGATTCTCCCCTGCTCCGCCGCGCTTTACCAGCGGAACGACCTTCGAAGCCGAGGGGAAAGACATCAGCGAAGCTGAAATGCCCTGGCCCGAGGCGAAGAAGACTCGCCGAAGGCGAGAACGTAAGCCTTCGGTTAACGCCGGAAGGCGGCCCTCTACAATCCCGGGATGCCCACTGCCGTCGTCACGGGGGGCGCCGGCTTTCTCGGCTCCCATCTCTGCGAGTACCTGCTCGGCCGCGGCCTGCGCGTCATCTGTGTGGACAACCTCGTCACCGGCTCGCTGGGGAACGTCGAGCACATCCGCGACGACGAGTTCGTCTTCCTGAACCACGACCTGAGCGAGCACCTGGAGATCGACGAGCCGCTCGACTTCGTCTACCACTTCGCCGCGCTCGCCAGCCCCGTCGACTACCTGCGGATGCCGCTGCACTCGCTGAAGGTGGGCTCGTACGGGACACACAACGCGCTCGGGCTCGCGAAGTTCAAGCGGGCTCGCTTCCTGCTCGCCTCGACGAGCGAGGTCTACGGCGATCCGCAGGTGCATCCTCAGCCGGAGACGTACTGGGGCCACGTCAACCCGATCGGCCCGCGAGGCGTCTACGACGAGGCGAAGCGCTACGCCGAGGCGCTGACGATGGCGTACCACGGCCAGCAGGGAGTGGACACCGGGATCGTCCGGATCTTCAACACCTACGGGCCGCGCATGCGTCCCCACGACGGCCGTGCGATCCCGAGCTTCGTGCGTCAGGCGCTCGCGAACGAGCCGCTGACGGTGTTCGGAGACGGCTCGCAGACCCGGAGCTTCTGCTACGTCGACGACCTCGTCCGGGGCCTCGTCCTGCTGGCCGAGAGCGGCGAGCATTTCCCGGTGAACCTCGGCAATCCGGGGGAGTTCACGATTCTCGAGCTCGCCAGGACCGTGCTCGAGGTGACGGGCTCGAGCAGCGAGATCGTGTACGAGGCGCTGCCCGTCGACGATCCGCAGATCCGCCAGCCGGACATCACCCGCGCGCGGCAGGTGCTGGGCTGGGAACCGGAGATCCAGCTCGAGGACGGCCTCCGGCGGATGCTCGGAAGGACGCCCGTCGGTGTCTAACCCGTGGCGGGTCCTGGCGGCGACCCTGGCGGCCGCCGCCGGCTTGTGCGTGCCCGCGGCCGCTGCACCGCCGCCGGCCCTGGCCGCGTCGAGCATGTCGATCGGCGTCTACGACGAGGGTCAGACCTTCTTCGGCAACCTCGATCAGGTCTTCTCCCAGTACAAGGCGCTTCACGTCGGCGTCCTGCGGGTGAACCTCTACTGGGGCGGACCGCTCGGGGTGGCGAAGCACCGTCCGTTCCAGTCGAGCGATCCGCGAGACGCCGCCTACGACTGGTCGATCTACGACCGCACGGCGTTCTACGCAGCCGCGTCCGGGATCAAGCTCCTGTTCTCGATCACCGGCACGCCGCGCTGGGCGAACGGCGGCCAGAGCTCCAACAGTCCGCCGCGGAACTACGCCTTCCTGCGGGGGTTCGCGTATGCGGCCGCTGCCCGCTACAGCGGCACCTATGTCGGCAACGACGGCCGCGTGCTGCCTGCGGTCCGGTTGTGGGCGGCCTGGAACGAGCCCAACAACCCGAACTTCCTCCGGCCCCAGTTCGTGAAGGAGAAAGGGAAGTGGGTGATCCAGAGCGCCCGCGACTACGCCAAGATCTGCAACGCGGTCTACGCGGGCGTCCACTCGACGCTGTACAAGGGCGAGCAGGTCGCCTGCGGCGTGACCGCGCCGCGCGGCAACAACAACCCGGCAAGCGCCCGGCCGTCGGTCTCGCCGGTCGCGTTCCTGACCGCTGCCAAGAAGGCGGGGATGAAGAGGTTCGACGCCTATGCCCACAACCCGTACTACGGGGTGCCGACCGAGACGCCGACGACGCGGCCGCCGGGGACGAAGTCCGGCGGCCTGCCGACCGCGATCACGCTCGCGAACATCAACATCCTGATCGCCGCGGTCGGCCATCTGTACGGCGCGAGACCGATCTGGATCACCGAGTACGGCTACCAGACGAACCCGCCCGATCCGCACTACGGCGTCTCCTGGGCGAAACAGGCGAGGTACCTGACGCAGGCGTTCGAGGTCGCCCGGAAGAACCCGCGAATCAAGCTGATGCTGTGGTTCCTGGTCCGTGACGAGCCGAATGTCACCGGCTGGCAGTCGGGCCTGGTCACGACCCGCGGCGTGCGCAAGCCCGCGTTCAGCGCCTTCCAGCACCTCCCGCACTAGTCGCGACCGCCGCCGGGTCGACCCCCTTGCGCTCGAGCAGGTCGCGGTACAGGCGGTCGATGTCGTCGATCAGCCTGTCGACCGCGTAGCGGCTCCGCATACGCTCGCGCCCGGCGGCGCCCATCCGTCCGCGCAGGTCCGGGTCGTTCGCGAGCTGGGCAAGTCTCGCTGCCAGCTCCTCGACGTCGCCCGGCTCGACCAGGAAGCCGTCCTCGCCGTCGGTGACGACGTCAGGCACGCCGCCGACGCGGGTGGCGACGACCGGGCAGCCGCTCGCGAGCGCCTCGATCGCCGTCACCGGCGTTCCCTCGTTCCCCGAAGGCAGGACGAAGACGTCGAACGCGGCGAAGAACGGCCCGACGTCCTCCTGGTAGCCGGGGAACAGGCTGTCGCGCATGACCCCGAGCTCGCCGGCCAGATCCTCGACCGAGCGCCGGTCGGGGCCGTCGCCGACCATGCAGAGGACTGCGTCGACGCCTTCGTCCTTCAGGCGGCTGAACGACCTGAGGACGATGTCGGTCCGCTTCACGGCTGTCATCCGGCCGATCCAGCCCACCACGAACCGCTCGTCTCCGATGCCCATCACGCGCCGGGTCTCGGCTCGAGCAGCGCCGTCGCGGTCGAGGCGCTCGTCGAGCTCGATGCCCAGGCGGATGACGCGGAACTTCGAGGCCGGCGCGACACCGAAGGCGACGAGCTCGTCGCGCACCTCCGGGCTGACCGCCACGAGCGCGTCGGTGATCCGGGCGAGCCACCGCTCGAGCAGGCGGAAGACGCCCGTCCAGAAGCGGCCGAAGTAGCCGCGGAGCACGTGGCCGTGGAACGTGTGGACGATGATCGGCGGCCGGCGGCGGCCGGCGAGGAACGCCGCGACGCGGCCGACCGCGCCGGCCTTGGCGGTGTGCGTGTGCAGGATCGCCGGCCGCTCGGCACGGATGATCCGGGCAAGGCGCACGGTCGCGAGCAGGTCGCGCACCGGTGAGATCTCGCGGTGCAGGTGCGGGATCGTCACGACCGGCACGCCGAGCTCCTCGGCGACGTACGCCATCGACTGCTCGCCCTGGCCGACGCTGCCGGCGACGAGGATCGTCTCGTACCCGCGGTCGCGGAGTCCGGCCGATAGATACGAGACGTGGAGGGCCGGCCCGCCCATGTTCAGACGGGCGATCGCCCTCAGGACCCGGATCGGGGCGCGCCGCGTGGCCAGGGCTAGTCCTGTCGGTGCGGGTCGATCGCCTCGACGGTGCGGCGGAGGCCGTCCTCGAGACCGACCGAGGGCTCGTAGCCCAGCGTCTCCCGTGCGGCCGAGATGTCGGCCCAGGAGTTCCTGATGTCGCCGGCGCGCTGCGGGGCGGTCGTCCGCTCGACGGGGCGGCCGACGATCGTCCCGATCAGCTCGGCCAGCTCGTTCACGCTGGCCGGCGCGCTCGCCGCCAGGTTGAAGATCCGGCCGCTGACACCGGCCGTGTCGCCGGCCTTGAGCGTGCCGTCGACGACGTTCTCGACATAGGTGAAGTCGCGCCGCTGCTCGCCGTCCCCCTCGATCGTCACCGGCCGGCCGTTCGCGATCGCCGTGATGAACAGGGGGACGACCGCGGCGTACTGCGAGAACGGGCTCTGGCGCGGGCCGAAGACGTTGAAGTAGCGGACGACGACGCTCTCGAAGCGCTCGTAGACGCGCGAGAACGAGATGCAGTACCGCTCCGCGGCCAGCTTGGCGACTCCATAGGGGGAGAGAGGGTCCGGCGCGGCGTCCTCGTGGGCTGGGAGGGCGGCGCTGCTTCCGTAGACGGAAGAGCTCGACGTGTAGACGACCCGGCGCACCCCTTCGTCCCGGGCGGCGAGCAGGACGTTCAGCGTGCCCTCGACGTTGACCGCGCTCGAGGTGAGCGGATCCTGCACCGATCGAGGCACCGAGCCGAGCGCGCCGAGGTGATAGACGACCTCGGTGCCGCGGACGGCGTTGTGGACGCGCTCGTAGCTGCGCAGCTCGCCCTCGACCACGTCGACGCCGAGGCCCTCCAGGTTCGCGCGGTTGCCGGTCGAGAAGTTGTCGAGCACGCGGACGTCGTCGCCGCGCTCCAGCAGCCCGCGGACGAGGTTGGACCCGATGAACCCCGCGCCACCCGTGACGAGCACCTTCGCCATCGGGGAGCCATCCTACGCATGGGGGAAAGCGGGCCGCGACGGGTTTGCCTCTGCGCGGCCGGCGCCCTGCCTCACGCGCGAAGCGCGTGGGCAGAACCCTGGTTCCCCACGAGCCCCCTCCTTGCGGGCGAATCGATCTGTGACCGGTGGCGGAGCCGACGGAGGTTTCCGCCCTTCCCCTGGGCTCGCACCTCATCTCGCTCGTGGCCGCGGCCGGCATGTCGGCCGCGGCGGCGATCGAGGACTCGAGGCCGGCTCTGGTCGAGAAGGGACAGGCTTTAGCCTGTCTCCTGCCTTCCGGTGACACTGCCGAAGCCGCTCATTGGAGCGCCGATGCTCCTACGAGTCGACCGTTGCTCGGAGCGATCCAGCCGGCACCGAATCGGCACGAAGCCGTACGCCCTACGTATGCAAATCGACGGTACCGTTGCCGGTCGAGGGCGGCGGGACGGCTCCCCGCCCTCGGGGGTCTGGCGTTTCTCGGCGTTTTCCGGCGGCCTCGAGCCCGGTGAGGAGCGCAGGCGCGGCGCAGAGCCCGGCGGCGATCCAGAGCATCGCGTCGAGCGGGATGCCGGCGACGAGGCCGATCGCCGTCAGGACGCCCATCGTCACCAGCAGCCACGAGACCGGAATCAGTGACGACGCGTCGGGCGGGCCGCGCACCAACCGCAGCCCGCCGAGGACGAGGGGCGTGAGCAGCGCGCCGAGGAAGAGCACGAGCCCGACCACGCCGAGGTCGGACAGCGCCTGGACGTAGGCGTTCTGCACCCCGTAGGGATGCTCCGGAGACGGAAAAGCCTGCGGCGGGGTGTTCGGGAACCTGCGGTGCAGCACCGGCAGCAGTGGCCCGTAGACGTACTGGTCGTTGGACGCCTGCCAGCCGGCGCCGGCGAGCGGGTGGTCGAGGAAGACGCGCCAGCCGTAGTAGACGAGCATCGTCCGTTGCACGTAGCTCTCGACGCCGAGCTGCTCCTCCTGCTTGCCGATTCCCGCGAAGTGGAGGAACGACTTCACGTCGCCGCCTCGGAAGAGGACGACTCCGCCGAGGACGCCGACCGAGATGACGACGATCGCTACGGCCCTGCGCGCTGACCCGCGGGCGACCACGGCGGCGACCACGCCCGCGGCGACCAGCCCGAACGCCCCCGCCAGCGAGCCGGAGACGAGCAGTCCCACCACGCCGCTGACGCCCGCGACCGCGGCGATCCGGCGGTCGATCCGCCAGGCGGGCAGCGCGATCGCGGCCAGGGCGATCGCGAGCGCGAAGCCGGACAGCGAGGCGAAGTCGTGATGGCCGAGGAAAGACGGCTGCCGGTACCCCGCCGGCCACCCGCCCGCGATCCGCCAGCCGAAGAACTGCACGACGGCCAGCGTCGAGGCGACGGCGCTCGACGCGACGACGACGAGCAGAAGCAGCAACAGATCGTCCACGCGCCGCAGGAGCAACACGGCCGCCGGCGCGAGCAGCGCGTACTCGACGTACTTGCCGGTCGTGACCACGTGGTCGTGCCAGGGGTACGGGTCGGAGCCGCGCAGCGGGTAGACGGTCGCGGCGCCCACCCAGGCGAGGAAGGCGCCGATCGCGATCCAGGCCGGCAGTCCGTCCCGCAGCCTCCCGAGCCCGTCGCGGACCGCGACCGCCAGCGCCGCGACCAGACAGGCGAGAACAGCCAGGTCGGAGAGGACGATGTGCGCATGGCTCGCGCCGATCGTCGTGTCCCAACCCGGCTGGAAGTCGATGTGGACGAGCAGGATCGGGAAAGCGAGTGCGAGTACCCAGGCTCCCGGCGATGCCCGCGGGAACGCGACGCCCCGCTCACCGCCCAAGGACGTCCGGGCCGCCACCGGCGGCCACTATAGTGGACGCCCGGATGCACACGCGCCTTCTGTGGCGGCGCTCCGCTACGGCGCTCGGCCTCTACGGAAGCGTTGCACTCGGGTTCCTGGCAAGCATCGTGGCAGCGCGCCGGCTCGGCCCGGTCGAGTACGGGCACTTCACGCTCGCCATCTTCGCCGCCGGCTTCTTCCAGGTGCTCCTCGACCTGACGGTGGAGGAGGCGATGATCAAGTACGGCTTCCGCTACACGACCACCGCCCAGTGGGGACGGCTCCGTCGGCTCTACCGCCGTGCGATGGGGCTGAAGACACTCGGCGCGTTGCTCGCGGCGATCGGGCTCGCGATCATCGCACCGTTTGCCGACACGCTGTTCAACGCGAGCGGGCTGCAGACGCCGTTCCTGCTCGCCGCGCTGTTGCCCGTGTCGTATATCCCGGAAGCACCGGCCGGAGCGGCGCTCGTCCTGACCGGCCGCTACGACGTCCGCGCCGCCTACACGCTGCTGACGCAGCTCCTGCGCGCGATCGGGCTCGTGATCGGCTCGCGCTACGGCGTCACCGACGCCGTGATCGGGCTCGTGATCGGCCAGATCGCCGGCTCGGTCGCGGTGGGCCGGGCCGCGGTCGGCGTCTTCTCCCGCTTCCCGGCCGCCCCGCCCGAGCCGCTCGGCGACGACCGCCGGGAGATCGTCCGGTTCGTGATCCGGTCCAGCGTCGGCTCGGGCATCGTCTCCCTGCGCACCGCGGTCACGCCGCTTCTGCTCGGGACGGTCTCGGTGCCGGCGCAGGTCGGCTACTTCCGCGCCGGGCAGGCGCCGCTGACCGGACTGACTGCGCTGACCGCCCCGGCCCGGCTCGTCCTGATCACCGAGCAGACGCGCGACTGGGAGGCAGGGGCGGGCGCGCGGGTGTTCGCCGGCCTGCGGCGCTACAGCGTCGCCGCGCTGGTGGCGATGGTCGTCTCCGTCCCCTTCCTGTACTGGTGGATGCCCACGCTGATGCGGATCGTGTTCACCGACAAGTACGAGCCGGCGACGGACGCCGCCCGCCTGATGCTGATCGCCGGCGCGGTCGGGCTCGTCTTCGCGTGGACGAAGTCGCTGCCCGTCTCGGTCGGACGCCCCGAGCTGCGCATCGCCACGCACGGGGTCGAGACGCTGGTGCTGATCCCGCTCGTGCTCGTCTTCGGGTCGATCTGGGACGCGACGGGCGCCGCCGCCGCCGTGCTCGTCGCGACGACCGTGTTCGCGATCGCGTGGCTGGTCGCGCTCGCCAGGCTCCAGCGCGAGCACGCCGCGGAGCAGACGGCGACCTCGTGAAGATCCTCGTCGTCTCCGGAATCTGGCCGCCGGACGTCGGCGGCCCGGCCAGCCATGCGCCCGAGGTGGCCGAGTTCCTGCGCGGTCGGGGCCACGAGGTCGAGGTCGTGACCACTGCCCCGTCGGCACCCGCGCCGCAGGCGTACCCCGTCCGCTGGATCTCGAGGGCGCAGCCCGTTCTCCTCCGCTATCTGCGCGGCGCGCTGCTGGTCCGCCGCTCCGCCCGCGGCAAGGACGTCGTCTACTCGACGGGCATGTACGGCCGGACGCGCGTCGGCTCGCTGCTCGCAGGGACGCCGAGCGTGGTCAAGCTCACCGGCGATCCGGCCTACGAGCGCGCCTTCCGCTACGGGCTGACGCGGCTCCCGATCGAGGACTTCCAGCGCACCCGCGACCCCCGCCTCGCATGGCTGAAGGCGATGCGGGACCTGACGCTCTGGGGGCCACGGCGCTACGTGATCCCCAGCGCGTCGCTCGGGCGCATCGCCGG
>Ga0070681_10003797_pt1 | contig 14189 bp, 10 predicted proteins | sample KBSC83BmetaG_FD_65650 | JGI IMG/M metagenome (GOLD analysis project Ga0070681, IMG submission 65650) | Corn rhizosphere microbial communities from Kellogg Biological Station, Michigan, USA - KBS C8-3B metaG | ecosystem: Host-associated > Plants > Roots > Rhizosphere | place: USA: Michigan... | reverse complement strand
AAGGGCGAGACGAACAACCGGATCAACGCGTTCGTGATGGGAAAGCTCGCCGAAGCCGGCATCCGGACGCACTTCGTCGCGCTGCTCGACGCGCGCGAATCGCTGGTGAAAGCGATGAAGATGATCCCGGTCGAGTGCGTCGTGCGCAACGTCTGCGCAGGGTCGATGGCGAAGCGTTACGGGCTCGAGGAGGGGCTGCGGCTGCCGGAGCCCATCTTCGAGTTCTTCCTCAAGAGCGATGCGCTGCACGATCCGCTCGTCAACGACGATCACATCCGCGTGCTCGGCTGGGCGACGCAGCGCGAGATCGAGCAGATGAAGGCGCTCACGCATCGCGTGAATCGCGTGCTGAAGCCGCTTTTCGCGAACGCGGGCATCGATCTCGTCGACTACAAGCTCGAGTTCGGCCACCCGCTCGACGATCCGCAGGGCGAGCTCGTGCTCGGCGACGAGTTCACGCCCGACGGCTGCCGGTTATGGGACGCGAAGACGGGCGAGAAGCTCGACAAGGATCGCTTCCGCCGCGACCTGGGCGAGGTGATCGAGCACTACCGCGAAGTCGCGCGCCGGATCGGGGCGCCGCTCTGAGACGGCGACGCGGGAGCCCGGCTGGCGGCTACGAGAGCGGCGTCAGAAACGCCGACGGCGGATGCCGCAAGGCGCTCCGCCATCGGGAACGGTTGTGGCGTGAACGCGCCACGCCTGCTGCATCGTTACTTGATGTCCGACGCGTGCGCTTCGAACTCGGATTTCGTGACCGAGCCCTTGTTGTTCGCGTCGAGCTTCTTCCACATCGCCTGCACCTTCGGATCGGCGGCGGCTTCCGTGCTCGTCAGCTTGCCGTCGTGATTCTTGTCGAGCCGGTCGAACGTCGCATCGGCGCTGGCGGTCCCGCTCTTCATGCTGTTCTGCATGCTGCTGCTGGACGTCGACGGCGAGGTCGTAGTCGCCGCGCTCGGCTGGGTCGTCTGCGTGCCCGCTGCACTGGCGACGCCAGCGGCAAGCGCGAAGGCCGGAACGAAGACAGCAGCCAACAGCTTCGTCTTGAACGTTGTCATCGGATTTCTCTCCTCTAAGGATGGATGCCGCGCGTCGCGTCGAAAGGCGATCGTCGGTCGGCCCTAATATTGTGCGTTACGCCCGCGATCCGGTATCGGGACGGCCGCGAAAAGAGTGTAGGACGATCGCTCGACGCGCGCCCTACGGGGGGCGCCGGCGCGTTCGTCGTGACTCGCGACCGGTAAGCCCTACAGGCCCAGCACGCTCGCCGATACGCCCGCCTCGCCGGTCGCCCAGATCTCGTCGAACCGCTCGACGAGCGGCTTCGCGCGCTCGGGATTGCCGATCGACAGCGTTGCGTGCGCCCACGCGACGTGATGGCGGTGCACGAAGTGCATGTCGTCGACGATGACGAGCGGATCCATCGCGGGGCGCGCGCGGGGGCCCGTGCGATAGATCTTCATCGCGTGCGCATGGCGTCCGAGCAACGCGGTAAGGCGCGCGGCGTAGGCTTCGACGTAGCGCGTCTCGTGCACGATGATGTCGAGCCGCGCGCCGGGCTTGCGGCGCAGGTACGACGACAGCGCGCTGCAACGCTCGGGACTGTTCCAGCCGTCCGACGACAGGTCGCGGTCGAATACCTTGATGTGGCGTTGAGCGAGCGCGATGACCTCGTCGTGCGCACGCCTGATCTCGGAAAGCGATTCGAGGCGCGCCTCGCGCGGCAGGCCGGGCGGCGGGCGCAGCGGCGTATCAGTCGGCGAGGAAGCCATGCCGTTGCCACTCGTGAAGCAGCGCGACGACCTCGGCCGGCAGGTCGGCACACGCTTCGGCCGGCAGCGCACGCCGGTCGGCAAGCGCGCGCAATGCGTTCACGCCGGATGCCGTCACCGCGAGATCCTCCCCGTTGATGTAGAGGCGGGCGTCATCGTAGAGCAGTTGCGTCCGGCGGTCGAGCCGGATGCCCGCGCGGGCGATCCGGCGGGCGAAATCGGCGCGTGAACGGCGGGTGCCGGGGACGAACAGGACGTCGGCCTTCGGTTCGCTCAGGTAGCGGCCGAGGAAACGGGCCACGTCGTCGGCGTCGAAGCGAACGGCGGAAAGGGCGTTCACGATGCGTCGCTGCATCGGCTTGCCAATGCGCGCGGGCTCGCGTGCGTGGCGAAGATCGGCGTCGGCGTAGCGGCCCGGCACGTCGAGCGCGTCGCGCAGATGATCGAGAAACGCCTCGGCGAGCTCCTGGTACGAAGGCGCGCGAAATCCGATCGAGTACGTCATGCAGGCATCGACGGCAATGCCGTCGTGCGCGTAGTGCGGCGGCAGGTACAGCATGTCGCCCGGCGCGAGCGTCGCGTCGTGCCGGGGCGTGAAGTGCGCGAGAATCCGAAGCGGCAGATCGGGAACGAGCCGCAGATCCGGCTGCGGCCCGTAACGCCAGCGCCGGTGTCCCGAGGCCTGCAGCAGAAAGACGTCGTAGGAATCGTAATGCGGCCCGACACCGCCACCCGGCGCCGCGTAGCTCACCATCAGGTCGTCGAGCCGCGCATAGGGGATGAATGCGAAGCGGCGCAACAGCGCATCGGCCGCTTCGACATGCAGATTCACGCCCTGCACGAGCAGCGTCCAGTTGCGCGCAGCCAATCGCTCGAGCGTCGCGCGGCGGAACGGGCCGTCGTCCTGCATGTAGCCGTTGCGCGTGCGCTGCACGAGGCGCGACTGGACGTCGTCGCGCGCGGCGAGCCCGAACAGCACATGGCGCGAAAGCAGTGGCGCGAATCCGGGCAGCGCGCCGGCAATCAGGAGCGCCTCCTTGTGCCAGTAGCGGCGCAGGAACGAGGCCGGCGTGTGGCCTCCCAGCATGCGGCGCAATGCACGCTCCATGCAGCCGAGTATAGCGAGCGATCGCACGCGGACGCCGCGCCGCGGCCGCAGGAACCGCGGCGTACAATGCCTGTCCAGAACGCGGGCGCGCTGAACGCTTGCGTCCATCGATCCTCCATCTCGTTGCGCGACCCATGAACGTCTTTGCGAACACTGTCGTCACGCTGTCGTTCAAGCTCTACGATTCGAGCAACCGGCTGATCGAGGAGACCGCGGAGCCGGTCGCCTATCTGCACGGCGGACATTCCGGGATCTTTCCGAAGGTCGAGGAGGCGCTCAACCACAAGAAGGTCGGCGACAGCATCTCGGTGACGCTCGACCCTGACGAAGCGTTCGGCGATTACGACACGTCGCTGATGCGCATCGAAGCGGTGGACCAGTTGCCGCCCGACATCGAGGTCGGTGGTCACCTGGTCGCCGAGCAGGACGGCAACGAGACGGTATGGCGCATCACCGACATCGCCGACGGCAAGGCGGTGCTCGACGGCAACCACGAGCTCGCCGGCCAGCGCCTGCGCTTCGACTGCAAGGTGCTCGACATCCGCCCCGCGACGCAGGACGAGCTCGTGCACGGGCACGTGCACGGCGCGCACGGGCACCATCACTAGAATGAACGACCTTCACGCTCGCTTCGCTCGCTGCCCCCACGGGGGCCGCAGTCAGTGGCGTGGGGCGCCCCTGCGCCACTGACCAATGTTCCGCTACGACAGCCATCCGGCCGGGCGTCACTTCCTGCAGATTCCGGGACCGACGAACGTTCCCGACCGCGTGCTGCGCGCGATCGATCGGCCGACGATCGACCATCGCGGTCCCGAGTTCGCGCAGCTCGGGCTTTCGATCCTCGGGCGCATCGGATCGATCTTCGATACACGCGAGCCGGTCGTCATCTACGCGGCTTCCGGAACCGGCGCATGGGAAGCGGCGCTCGTCAACACGCTGTCGGCGGGCAACCGTGTGCTGATGGCGGAAACCGGTCACTTCGCGCTCCTTTGGAAGCGGCTCGCCGAGCGGCTCGGCTTGCAGCCGGAATTCATTCCCGGCGACTGGCGTCATGGCGCCGACGCGGATGCCGTGCACGCGCGGCTCGCCGACGATCGCGCGCATGCGATCAAGGCCGTCTGCATCGTCCACAACGAGACGTCGACCGGTGTCGTCAGCAACGTGCCGCGAATCCGTGACGTGATCGATCGCGCCAACCATCCGGCGCTGCTCTTCGTCGACACGATCTCGTCGCTCGGCTCGATCGAGTATCACCACGACGCATGGGGCGTCGACGTCACTGTCGCGGGTTCGCAGAAGGGACTGATGCTGCCGCCGGGGCTTTCGTTCAATGCGGTCAGCGAGAAAGCGCGCGAAGCCTCAAAGCGCGCGACGCTGCCGCGCGCCTACTGGGGCTGGGAGGAGATCATCGCCGCGAACCGCAACGGCTACTGGCCGTGGACGCCGGCGACCAACCTGCTGTACGGGCTCGACGCGGCGCTCGACCAACTGCTCGACGAAGGCCTGCCGAACGTGTTCGCGCGCCACGCACGCCATGGCAACGCGACGCGCGCGGCCGTGCGCGCATGGGGACTCGAGATCCTGTGTGCGAACGCCGACGAATACAGCAACTCGCTGACGGCGGTGCTGATGCCCGATGGACACGACGCCGATGCGTTGCGCCGTGTCGTGCTCGAGCGCTTCGACATGTCGCTCGGGACGGGGCTCTCGAAGCTCGCCGGCCGCGTGTTCCGGATCGGCCATCTTGGCGATTTCAACGACTTGACGCTGATGGGAACGCTGGCCGGCGTCGAGATGGGTCTGCATCTCGCGGGCGTTCCGCATCGTGCCGGCGGCGTCGACGCGGCGATGGCGAGTCTCGCGGCGCGGAGCGAGCAAACGGCCCCGCACGCGCCGCGCATCGCCGAAATGGTGTGAGCGCGAAGGGCCGCCCCGAGCGCGAACCAGCCCCGAAGCGCGCAGCGCGGCGGGTAGACCAATGATCGCGAAGGGCCGCCCCGAGCGCGAACCAGCCCCGAAGCGCGCAGCGCGGCGGGTAGACCAATGACCGATCTCCCCGACGAGCTCGCATTGCTTCGCGATGCGCTCGTCGACGCGCATCACGGTCGCATCACCGTCGATGCGACCGAGCTGCCGGTGCCTGCGAACGACGACGACGCCTATGCCGTTCAGCAGTCGGTCGCCGAGGCGATGCGCTGGTTCGCCGTGTCGCCGCCTTTCGCGTGGAAGGTCGGCGCGTCCGACCGCGACGCCGTTCCGAATGCGGCGCCGTTGCCGCCCGCGCGGGTCGTCGCGACGCCGGCGCGCTTCGGTGCGGGCGCGTTCAATCGGATACTGATCGAAGGCGAGGTCGCGTTCCGGCTGTGCGCGCCGATCGAGGCGTACGACGACGCGAGCGTGCGTGCGGCGATCGGCGAATGGCTCGTCACGATCGAGGTCGTCGATCCACGCTTCGCCGACGTCGATCGCGCAGCGCCGACGCAGAAGCTGGCGGACCAGGGCGTCAACGGCGCGCTGGTGGTCGGCAGCGGTCGAGCGTTTCCCGTGAACGTCGACTGGCGCGCGCTCGTCGCCCGCGTCCGGCGCAACGGCGACCTTGTGCGCGAGACGCGCGGCGGTCATCCGCTCGGCGACGTGGTGTTCCTGCTGCCGTGGCTCGCGCGACACGCCGCGTCGCGCGGCATGGCGCTGCGCGCCGGCGACGTCATCACCGCCGGCACGTGGACCGGCGTGTTCGAGGCGTTTCCCGGCGAGACGATCGACGTCGAATTCGACGGCGTCGGCGAAGCCAGCGCGACGTTCGACTAACCGGAATCGGGCGCCGCCAGGCGCTGCAGCTCGTACAGCGCCGCCAGCGCGTCGCGCGGCGACATCCCATCGAGATCGAGCTCCGCGAGCTTCGCTTCGATGCGCGCCGTTCGCGTGCGCTGCGTGCGTTCACCGCCGGCGGGCGTGGGCGGCGCAAACAGGTCGTGCTGCGCGTCGTCGCGCACGTTGAACTTGTCGAGCCGCGCGAAGTAGCGTTGCGCCTGGCGCAGCGTGTCGGCCGGCACGCCGGCGAGCCGCGCGACTTGCAGCCCGTAGCTTCGGTTGGCAGGACCATCCTCCACGTGATGGAGGAACACGATGCCGGGTCCCTGCCGGTTCTTCGTCTCAACGGCGTCGAAGTGGACGTTCGCGCAGCCGTCGATCTCCGACGGCAGCGCCGTCAGCTCGAAATAGTGCGTCGCGAAGAGCGCGAGGCTGCGGTTCACGGCGGCGAGCCGGTGCGCGATCGCCCATGCGAGCGCGAGCCCGTCGAACGTCGACGTGCCGCGGCCGATCTCGTCGATCAGCACGAGGCTCTGCGCGGTCGCGCGATTCAGGATGTACGCCGCCTCCGTCATCTCGACCATGAACGTCGAGCGTCCGCCCGCGAGATCGTCGGCGGCACCGATTCGCGTGTGGATCGCGTCGAGCGGACCGAGTGTCGCGCGCGCCGCGGGTACGAACATGCCGGCATACGCAAGGAGTGCGATCACCGCGATCTGCCGCATGTACGTCGACTTGCCACCCATGTTCGGGCCGGTGACGACGAGCAGACGCCGCGACGCGTCGAGCGTGACGTCGTTCGGAATGAACGTGTCGACCTGTCGCTCGACGACCAGGTGACGGCCGCCTTCGATCGCAATGCCGATGTCGTCCTGGAAGCGCGGACGGACGAGCCGCAGCGCGTCCGCTCGCTCGGCCAGATTGGCGAGGACGTCGAGCGCCGCGAGCGCCGTCGCGACTTTCTGCAGCGGCACGATCGCCGCTGCCATTTGCGCGAGCAGCTCGTCATAGAGCCGTCGCTCGCGCGCAAGCGCGCGTTCCTGCGCGGTCAGCGCCTTCGATTCGAATGCGGAAAGCTCGGCCGTCGTGTAGCGCTCCGCGTTCTTGAGCGTTTGCCGGCGCCGGTAGTCGTCGGGCACGCGCTCGGCGTGCGCGCGCGTCACCTCGATGTAGAAGCCGTGGACGCGGTTGTATTCGACCTTGAGCGTCGCGATGCCGCTGCGCTCCCGCTCGCGTTTCTCGAGCGCCAGCAGGAACTCGCCACAGCCGGCATCGACGTTGCGCAGATCGTCGAGCTCGGCGTCGTAGCCGTCCGCGATCACGCCGCCGTCGCGAAGCTGTGCGGGAGGTTCCGCGGCGATCGCACGCGCGAGCAGCGCGTGCCACTGCGGGTCGAGCGCCATGTCGCGGATGCAGTCGCGGACGAGCGCAGCGTCGAGGCGTTCGGCGCTTGTCACGAGAAGCGGCAATCGCGCGAGCGTATCGCGCAGGCCGGCGAGATCGCGCGGGCGCGCGTTTCGCAACGCGATGCGCGACACCACGCGTTCGACGTCGACACTGCCGCGCAGCGCGCCGGCGATCGTCCGCGAAGTGGAAGGATCCGCGCGCAGCGCGTCGATGGCGTCGTGCCGCGCGACCACCTTCGCCTGATCGCGCAGCGGGTGCACGAGCCAGTTCCGCAACGAGCGGCTGCCCGCCGCCGTCACGCACGCGTCGAGCAGCGAATGCAGCGTCGGCTCGCGGGCGCCGGCGAGCGTCTGCGTGATCTCGAGGTTGCGCCGGGTAGCGGCGTCGAGTGCGACGAATTCGCTCGTCGACTCGACGCGAAGCGTGCGTACGTGCGCGAGCTCGCTTTGTTGCGTGGCGCTTGCGTAGCCGAGCAGGGCGCCCGCGGCACCGATCGCAAGCGGTGCGGCGTCGGCGCCGAATCCCGCGAGGTCGACCGTGCCCATTTGCCGCGCAAGCGCACGCGCCGCGGCGGCACGATCGAAATGCCACGCCGGCAGCGCGTGCACGGCGGCCGGCGTTCCGCGCCAGGCCGGCGCCGTCGTGTCTTCTTCGAGAAGAAGCTCCGCCGGCTCGATGCGCTCGAGCGTCGCGACGCAATCGGCGACCGCGACGTCGGCGAGCGTGAGCTGTCCGGAGGCCAGGTTGAGCCAGGCGATGCCGGCGCGATCGGCGTCGCGGACGAGGGCGGCGAGCGGCGCGTCGCGCTTCGACTCGAGCAATCCGGCGTCGGTCAGCGTACCGGGCGTCACGATCCGCGTAACCTTGCGCTCGACGAGCCCCTTGCTCGTCGCCGGGTCGCCGATCTGGTCGACGATCACCGCGCTTTCGCCACGCGCGAGCAGACGCACGAGATGCTGCTCGAGCGCATGGTGCGGCACGCCGGCCATCGGAATCGGCGCGCCGGCCGATTGGCCGCGCGCGGTCAGCGTGATGTCGAGAAGCCGCGACGCGCGTTCGGCGTCCGCGTAAAAGAGCTCGTAGAAATCACCCATCCGGTAGAAGAGCAGCCGGTCGGGATGCGCGTCCTTGAAACGAAGGTACTGCTGCATCATCGGCGTGTGCGCCGCTTGCACGCTCTTGTCGACGCTGATCTTTTCCACTACGTTCGTTGCCTGCTTTATCGATGGTCGCGAGCCGCATCCTGCATCGATTGCCTTGGCTCGTCTGGCAGCGCGGGATCGCGGAGAAGCGCTTCGATGCGTTGCATGCTCGCCGGCTTGACGAGGTGGTGGTCGAAGCCCGCTTCGCGCGTGCGCCGGTAGTCGTCCTCCTGCGCGAACCCGGTCAGCGCGATCAGGAGCACGTCGCGTCCCGCATGCATCGCGCGCAGCCGCTGCGCGACTTCGTAGCCGTTCATTTCCGGCATCGCCAGATCGAGGAACACGCTATCGGGACAAAACCGGCTCGCGGCGTCGAGCGCGGAGTGCCCGTTGAGCGCGACGACGACCTCGTGACCCATTGCGCGCAACGCAGCGCCCAGCGTATTCGCCGACGCTTCGACGTCATCGACGACGAGGATTCGGCGCCTGGGCGCTCCGCCATCGGGCGGTACGTCATGCATGACGATCGGGGATTCGGACGGCGACGTCGCCGTCTCGCCGGCGCTCGCGAGCGGCAGCCGTACGACGAATTCGGTGCCATGGTCGACGCCGGCGCTTTTCGCGACGATCGTGCCGCCGTGCATCTCGACGAGCCGCTTCGACAGCGCCAGGCCGATTCCCATGCCGCCACGCCCATTTTCGAGCGTCGGATCGAGCTGAACGAACATCTCGAAGACGCGCTCGAGCATCTCCGGGGGAATGCCGCGGCCGTCGTCGACGACGCGCACGACCGCGCACGCGCCGTCGCGCTCGCATGCGACGCGAATGCATCCGCCCTCGGGCGTGTACTTGACCGCGTTGTTCAGGACGTTGTCGAACACCTGCGTCAGCCGCTCGATGTCGGCGTTCACCCACAGGTCGGCGGGCGCCGGAGTCACCGCGAGCGTCTGCTGCTGCCGGTCGGCCAGCAGGCGCACGCCTTCCAGCGCGCGGTCGAGAGCGTCGACGAGCCGCACCGGATGCCGCCGCAGCTCGATCCGGCCGCGACTGACGCGCGACATGTCGAGAAGATCGTCGAGCAGGCGCGTGAGCTGGTGAAGTTGCCGCTCCATCAGCGCGCGCAGTTCGTCCGCGCGCTTCGCATCGTGCGCAACCAACGGCCACAGATACAGCGCGTTGGAGAGCGGCGCGAGCGGATTGCGCAGCTCGTGCGCGAGCATCGCGAGGAACTCGTCCTTGCGTCGGTCGTTCTCGCGCAGGCGCTCCTCTGCGCGCTGGCGCTCCGTCGTGTCGACGCTCATCACGAAGAAGCCGCGCACTTCGCCGTCCTCGGCGATATCGGGCACGCACGTGATGTCCGTCATCCGCATGCCGAGGCGCGAATGCTCGCTGCGGCTCTTGAACGTGACCGTTTCGCCGCGCAGCGCACGCTGCATATAGGGGAGGCGCTCGCGATACGTCGCGTCGCCCAGTACCTCGCGGACGTGCCGGCCGACGATCGTCCCCGTGTCGACCCCGTACCAGTCACCGTAGGCGGCGTTGTTGAAGCGATAATGCAGCGCGCGATCCACGTAGCTGATCTTCGCGGGCACGTGATCGGCGACGAGGCGCACCTGTGCCGCGCCTTCCTTGGCCTCGTGCATCGTGCGCATCCGCTCGAACGACTCGAAGCAGCGATTGGCGACGAGGCGCGCGAGATCGACGTCGTCTTCGCGCAATGCGCGCGCGCGTTCGTCGCGAAGCAGCATCGCCGCTGCGAGTCGGCCTTGATGCAGGACCGGAACCGCGAGCAGCGAGCGCGCGCCGTCATCGCTCCGATAGGCGCGGCCGTCGCGAAGCGCCTCGCCTGCTGCACCGCCGACATCGTCGATGCCGAACGCCGACGTTGCCGCCGCGTGGTCGGACATCACCCGCGCGGATCCGCTGCCGACGTCGATCCGCACGTACGCGCATGCGGTTCCGAGATGCGTTCCGAGCAGCCGCACCCCCGTGGCGACTGCGTCGTCGCCGTCGAGCGACCGCTGCAAAGCGGTGTCGAGGTCGAGCAGGAAGCGCAGCGCGCTCGTCATGGTTGCGACGCGAGCGCGCCGGCGGGAATGATCAGAATACCCAGAACGCCTGCTTCGGCAGCTCGAGCCAGTGGCGCCCCGCGGCGAGGGGCTCGCTGCCGTACGCACGAAGCCGTGCGTCGCCGACATGGAACAGGTGCTCCCATTTGTCGCCGAGGTACATCGACGTCGAGAGGTCGGCGGCAAGCCGATTGTCGCCGGGGCCCTCCGCGATGCGGATCTGCTCGAGGCGGATCATGCCGACGCCGTCGCCGCCGGGCGCCGCGCCTTTCTTCGCCGTACCCCACAGCCGGAAGCCCTGGCCTTCGAGCAGCGCGGCGCCGTCGCGAATCTCCGCGACCCGTCCCGGCAGCCGGTTGTTGCTGCCCATGAAGTCGGCCGTGAACAGCGTTTCCGGCGCGCTGTACATCTGTTGCGGGGTGCCCTGCTGCTCGATGCGCCCGCCGTTCAGCAGCAGGATGCGGTCGGACATCGCAAGCGCTTCCGCCTGATCGTGCGTGACGCAAAGCGCCGAGAGCTGCATGCGCATGATCAGCTCGCGCAACCACGCGCGCGCCTCCTCGCGCAGTTTCGCGTCGAGGTTCGACAGCGGCTCGTCGAGCAGGATCACCGGCGGGTTGTAGACGAGCGCGCGCGCCAGCGCGACGCGTTGCTGCTGGCCGCCCGAAAGCTGATGCGGAAAGCGCTCGGCGAGGTGGCCGAGCGAGAGCTGATCGAGCGCGGCCCTGACGCGCTGCCCGATAGCGTCGCGGCCCGCACGACGCAGGCGCAGGCCGTACGCGACGTTGTCGAACACGGTCTTGTGCGGCCACAGCGCGTACGACTGGAACACGAGGCCGAGATTGCGGCCTTCGGCAGGAATGTCGACGTCCTTGGCGCCGTCGAAGACGACCTTGTCGCCGATCAGGATGCGGCCGGCGTGCGGAACCTCGAGCCCGGCCACCGCGCGCAGCAGCGTCGTCTTGCCGCTTCCCGATGGCCCGAGCAGCGAGACGACCTCGCCGCGCGACAGCGTCATCGCGACGCCTTTCAGGATTTCGTTGTCGCCGTAGCGCAGATGCAGGTTTTCGACGGTCAGTTCGGGCATGGTCGGTGCCTGTTCATCCGAGATCCGTTGACGATGGCTCGCTGCGCATCGCGCAAGGGCGCTAGTCGCGCAGGCGCACGCCGAAGCGCAGCGCGATCGCGAGGCCGACGAACACGAGCAGGATGTTGATCAGCGACAGCGCGGCGACGACGTCGATCGCGCCCCCTTGCCACAGCGACACGAGCTCGGCGCCGATCACCTCGGTGCCCGGCGCGAGCAGGTACACGCCGGTCGAGTATTCGCGCTCGAAGATCATGAAGACCAGAAGCCACGAGCCCAGCAGGCCGTGGCGGATCAGCGGCAGCGTGATCTCGCGCGAGATGCGTCCGCGCGCGGCGCCGATGGTGCGCGCGGCTTCCTCGAGCTCGGTGCTGACCTGCAGCAGCGATGACGAGATGAGCCGCATTCCGTACGCGAGCCAGACGACGGTATAGGCGAGCCACATGCTGAAGATCGTCTCGCGGAGCGGCCGAAGCGGCGGGAAGAACAGGAACACCCAGAGGAACGCGAGGCCGATCAGGAGGCCCGGCACGGCGCGGGGGATCAGCACCAGGTAATCGACGATTCGCGACCAGCCGTCGTTGCGCCGGTGCGTCGCGAAGCCGATCGCCGTGTAGCACGCCACGGTCAGCGCGCCGCCGACGGTGCCGAGCAGCACCGTGTTGATGATCGCGCGCACGTCGGTGGGCTCGTTGAATACCTCGTGGAAGTTGTTGAGCGTGAACGCCTCGGCGAGGCTCACGCCGAATCCCCAGTTCGTGACGAATGCGCGGAGCGCGATGCCGGTCAGCGGCACGATCACGGCGACGAACAGCCACAGGCCGACGAGCGCGACGGCGAGCCACTTCCAGCGGCCGAGCGGCAGCTCGCGGATGCGGCCGGCCTTGCCCTTGATCGTCGCGTACTTCCGGACGTTCTGCAGCAGCCGCCGTTGCAGCAACACGAGCGGAATCGTCAGCGCGACGATGCAGACCGCGACCGCCGCCATCAGGTGGTACGACGGCGTGCCGAGCTTGTTCGTGAGCTTGTACAGATACGTCGATAGCACGAGATGGCCCTCGGGATCGCCGAGCACGAGAGGCAACCCGAAGAGCTCGAGTCCGAGGAAGAAGATCAGCACGGCGGAGAAGAGCAGCGCCGGCATGATGAGCGGCAGCGAAACCGAGATCGCGACGCGAAACGGCGACGCGCCGGCGACCCGCGCGGCTTCCTCGACGTCGGAGCCCAGGTTCTTGAGCGCCGACGACGCGTAGATGTAGACGTTCGGAACGTGCGTGAGCCCGGCGATCACCGCCATCGCGGGCAGCGAATAGAGTCCCCACGGAATGCCGCCGAACAGCTTCGTCGCGAGGACCGAATAGAAGCCGACGGGACCTGCCGCCACGACGTAGCCGAACGAAAGCACCATCGGCGAGACGAAGCTCGGCACGAGCAGCAGAGGCTCGATGATCCGCTTGCCGGGAAAATCGGTGCGCTCCATCACGAACGCGAGCACGCCGCCGAGCGGGACCGCGATCAGCGTCATGCCGGCGGCGATCAGCAGCGAGTTGACGAGCGCCGACCAGAAATCGGGGTCGCTGAAGATGAACGCGTACGCGTCGATCCCGACCTTCTTGACCGCGTCGAAGAACGGCGCGCTGAGAAGGCTCTGGTAGACGATCAGCGACAGCGGCGCGAGCACGACGGCCGCCGTCAGCACGATCGTCAGCGCGCGCGGCACGCCGGCGAGCAAGGCGAGGCCGTTGCGCTCCGCGGCGACGGGCAGCGTGGGCTTCGCGATGCTGGCCATTGGCAGTGATCAGGTATCGGGTATCAGGTATCAGTACGGCGGCGCCAAATCGACCGGTTTTGCCGATCCCTGATCCCTGATCTCTGATACCTGCGCTACTTGCCGCTCCCCGCCGCGATATTTTTCTTCCACTCCGACAGGAACTCGAGCCGCTTCTTCGGATCGAGCCACTGCGTGATCTCGGCGCTCACCGGAATCGGCTTGACCGCATTCGGCCCGAGCTCCTTGTTGAGCGACGCCGCGGTGTACTCGGTCTGCACATCGGTGCGAATCGAGAAGAGCTCGACGTCGCCGCCGATCATCTTCTGCCCGCGCGGCGACAGGATGTAGTCGACCCAGAGCTTCGCGGCATTCGGATCCTTCGCGCCCTTGCCGATGAAGATGACGCGCGACAGGATCAGCGTGTAGTCCTTCGGCAGCACGACGCCCAGGTTCGGATCCTTCTTGGCGCGGACCAGCGCGTACGATCCGAGCACGTTGTAGCCGAGCAGATGCTCGCCCGACGATACCTTCTCGAGCATGTTGCCGGTGCTCGCGTACACCTTGTAGCTCGTTGTGCCGAACCCCTTCTCGAGATCCTTCATTCCCGGAAAGTATTTCGCGTCCTGCACGACGAACATGAAGCCGACGCCGCTCTTCTCGATGTCGTACGTCGTCACCTTGTTCTTGAACTTGGCGGTGTCGCTGTTCAGGAGCTTCGCGAACGCGGCATGATCCTGCGGGATCTCGTTTCCCGTCACGAGGCGCTTGTTGTAGATGAACACCGCCGGCTCGTACGTCGTTCCGTACGCCTCGTTCTTGTAGTTGGCCCACGCCGGCAACTTGGACGCCTCGGGCGACGCGTACGGCATCGCCTTGCCCTCGTCGACGAGCTTCACCTGCAGGTCCATCGCCGAGCTCCACATCACGTCGGCGCCCCCCTGGCCGGATGCCGATTCGGCGATGAAGCGGTTGTACATCTCGGTCGAGTTCATGTCGTTGTACTCGACCTTGATGTCCGGATA
>Ga0070681_10003796_pt1 | contig 14193 bp, 10 predicted proteins | sample KBSC83BmetaG_FD_65650 | JGI IMG/M metagenome (GOLD analysis project Ga0070681, IMG submission 65650) | Corn rhizosphere microbial communities from Kellogg Biological Station, Michigan, USA - KBS C8-3B metaG | ecosystem: Host-associated > Plants > Roots > Rhizosphere | place: USA: Michigan... | reverse complement strand
CGGGTGCACGATCTGCACCAGCTCCACCTTGTCGAACTGGTGGTTGCGGATCATGCCACGCGTGTCCTTGCCGGCCGCGCCGGCCTCGGAGCGGAAGCAGGGAGTGTGCGCCACCCACTTCAGCGGCAGCCGCTCGGCCGGCACGATCTGGCCGCGCACCAGGTTGGTGACCGGCACCTCCGCGGTGGGAATCAGATAGAACTGCTGCTCGCCGCGCACCGCGAACAGGTCCTGCTCGAACTTGGGCAGCTGCCCGGTGCCGACCAGGGCGGGCGTCTGCACGAGGTACGGCACGTACACCTCGGTGTAGCCGTGCTCGCGCGTATGCAGATCGAGCATAAACTGCGCCAGCGCCCGGTGCAGGCGTGCCACGCCGCCGCGCATCACCACGAAGCGGCTGCCGGAAATACGCGCCGCCGCCTCGAAATCCAGACCGTCCAGGTGCTCGCCGATCTCGGCGTGATCGCGCGGCGCGAATGCCAGGCGCCGGGGCTCGCCCCAGCGGCGTACCTCGCGGTTGGCGCCTTCGTCGCGCCCGTCCGGGACCGAGTCGTGGAGCAGATTCGGCAGACCCAGCTGCCACTGCTCGAGCGCCTGCTGCACCACACTCAGGCTGCGCTCGGCCTGTTCCAGCCCGGCGCTGAGGCTCTCGCCCTTGGCGATCAGGGCGGCGCTGTCCTCGCCACGGCCCTTGGCGATGCCGACCGCCTTGGCGTTGACGTTGCGTTCGGCGCGCAGTCGGTCCAGCTCCACCTGGCAGGGCTTGCGCTGGTCCTCCAGCGCCTGCAGCGCGGCGACGTCGAGCGTGAAGCCACGACGCGCGAGGTTGCGCGCCACGGCGTCCGGGTCGGTTCGCAACAGCTTCGGGTCGATCACTGCCCTGCTCAGCCTTTCCTGGGTTCGCGGGCGCGCAGCCGCGCCAGCGCCTCGCCGATCTTGATTTCGAGCCCGCGGGGCACCGGCCGATAGTATCGCCGATCCGGCAACTCATCCGGCAGGTAGCGCTCGCCGGCCGCATAGGCATCGGCCTCGTCGTGCGCGTAGCGGTAGTCCCGCCCGTAACCGAGGTTCTTCATCAACCGTGTGGGCGCATTGCGCAGTTTCAGCGGCACCTCCAGCGTGCCGAATTCCGCCACGTCGGCCATGGCCTCGCCCATCGCAACGTACACGGCGTTGCTCTTGGGCGCACAGGCGAGGTAGACCACGGCCGTGGCGATGGCGAGTTCGCCTTCGGGAGTGCCGAGCCGCTCGTAGGCTTCCCAGGCATCCAGGCTGAGTGCGAAGCCGCGCGGGTCGGCGAGTCCGATGTCCTCCACCGCCATGCGCGCCACGCGGCGTGCGAGGTAGTGCGGATCGCAGCCGCCATCGAGCATGCGGCACAGCCAGTACAGCGCCCCGTCGGGATCGGAGCCGCGCACCGCCTTGTGCAGCGCCGAGATCTGGTCGTAGAACTGGTCGCCACCCTTGTCGAAACGCCGCGGGCCGGCGCTGGCCACTTCCTGCACGACCTCCGGCGTCAGCCGGCGCACGCCCTGCGCCTCGGCCAGGCCGGCGGCCAGCTCGAGCATGTTGAGTGCGCGTCGTGCATCGCCGTCGGCGGCGCGCGCCATGAGCTCCAGGGCCGCCGGCTCCGCCTCGAGCTGCTGCCGCCCGAGCCCGCGCTCGCTGTCGAGCAGCGCGCTGCGCAGCAGCCCGGTCAGATCCTCGACCGACAGCGCCTTCAGCACGTAGACCCGGGCACGCGACAGCAGCGCGCTCACGACTTCGAACGACGGATTCTCGGTCGTGGCGCCGACGAAGGTGAGCGTGCCGTCCTCGAGGTACGGCAGAAAGGTGTCCTGCTGCGCCTTGTTGAAGCGGTGCACTTCGTCGAGAAACAGCAGCGTCGGCCGGCCGTCCTGCCCGCGTGCCTGCCGCGCCGCCTCGACCGCGGCGCGGATGTCCTTGACGCCCGCCATGACCGCCGACAGTGGGATGAACTGTGCCTTCGAGGCCTGCGCGATGAGTCGCGCCAGGGTGGTCTTGCCCGTGCCGGGCGGTCCCCACAGGATCAGCGAGTGCAGCCGCCCGTCGGCAATGCTCGCCGCCAGCGGCTTGCCGGGACCGAGGATGTGCCGCTGGCCCGTGAACTCCGCCAGCGAGCGCGGCCGCATCCGGTCGGCGAGCGGCCGCAGTGCGTCGCGCTCCGAGGCCGCGTTCACTTGCGCGGCGTACCGATCACATCCGCGCCGGCGGGGGGCGTGAAGCTCACCTCGGCGGGCGTCACCGGGCCGTTGCGCTCGACCTTGTCGAAAATGATGGTCGCGGTCTGGTCGAGCTTGTCCTCGAGGATCAGGCGCTTGAGATCGCCGTGCTCGAACCCGAACAGGGCGCGGCGAAAGTCTGCCTGTGCGCCGTTGGGTTCGACCAACACCCAGTCGAGCCCCATGCGCTGCCCGGCGGACGAGATGTTGAAGCTCTTGCGCACATCCACCGCGCCTGACAGCAGCATGGCCGGCGTGGCCGACAGGGCCGCATCCACGGGCTTGACCGTCACCTGCTCGAGGTCGCGGTCGAAGAACCACAGGTTGGTGCCATCGCACACCATGAGCTGGCCCGCGCCACCGGTGGCACCCCCTGGCGCCGCACCGCCCGTGGCATTCGCCTGCGGGTGGATGTCCCAGCTGAACTTGCCCGGCCGCGACACGATCAGCGTGCCGCTGGCGCGGTCGATCTCGCGGCCGTGCGGATCGGCGAGGGTCTGCAGGAAGCTGGCGCGCAGCGTCTTGAGGTTATCCAGATAGGCATCGAGCGGCGTCGCCGCACGCACCGCGCCCGCGGCCAGCCACAGCAGTGCCGCCAGCAGCGCGAGTGCCGTCCGCTTACCGAGCGCTTCGGCCCTCAGCATGTCATTCCTCCGGTGGCGCGGGGGCGAGCACGTCGCGCGCGCCGTTGGCCTGCAGCGGACCGACCAGGCCAGCCAGCTCCATCGCCTCCAGCAGCCGCGCCGCGCGGTTGTAGCCGATCTTGAGCCGACGCTGCACGTAGGAAATGGACGGCTTGCGCTCGGTGGTCACGATGCGCACCGCCTCGTCGTAGAGCGGATCGGCCTCGGCGTCCTCGCCGGCGCCGCCGCCCTCGCCGTCCTCGCCCGGCAGGCCGGGAATGGGCGCCCGCGGACCCGACAGCACCTCCTCGACGTAGTCGGGCGGCGTCGAGGTTCTGAGCGCCTGCACCACGCGATGCACTTCCTGGTCGGAGACGAAGGCGCCGTGCACGCGCGTCGGCAGCGAGGTGCCCGGCGGCAGATACAGCATGTCGCCGTGTCCGAGCAGGGTCTCGGCGCCCATCTGGTCGAGGATGGTGCGCGAGTCGACGCGCGCCGATACCTGGAAGGCGATGCGGCAGGGAATGTTGGCCTTGATGAGCCCGGTGATCACGTCGACCGACGGACGCTGCGTCGCCAGCACCAGGTGCACGCCCGAGGCGCGGGCCTTCTGCGCCAGGCGCGTGATCAGCTCCTCGACCTTCTTGCCGACCACCAGCATCAGGTCGGCGAGTTCGTCGACGACCACGACCACGTACGGGAGCGGGGTGAGGTCGGGGATCTGCCGCTGATCGATGCTCGGATCGTTGGCGGCGCGCGCCGTCAGCACCGGGTCGCGGAGCGGCTTGCCCGCATCGCTCGCCTCCTTGACGCGGCGGTTGAAGCCGATGATGTTGCGCACCCCGAGTGCCGCCATCAGCTGGTAGCGGCGTTCCATCTCCGCGACGCACCAGCGCAGCGCGTTGGCGGCCTGCTTCATGTCGGTGACTACCGGCGCCAGGAGGTGCGGGATGCCCTCGTACACCGAGAGCTCCAGCATCTTCGGGTCGATCATGATGAGACGGACGTGTTCGGCGGTCGACTTGTAGAGCAGCGACAGCACCATGGCGTTGATGCCCACCGACTTGCCCGAGCCGGTCGTGCCGGCGATCAGCAGGTGCGGCATGCGCGTCAGGTCCGCGACCACCGGCTGGCCGCCGATGTCCTTGCCGAGGGCCAGCGCCAGCGGCGAGTGCATCTCGTCGTAGGCCTTGGAGCGGATGATCTCGCCGAGCGTGACGACCTCGCGCTTCTCGTTGGCGATCTCCAGCCCCATGACGCTCTTGCCGGGGATCACCTCGACCACGCGCACCGACAGCACCGACAGCGCGCGCGCCAGGTCCTTGGCGAGCGCGGTGATCTGGCTCGCCTTGACCCCGGGCGCCGGGCGCAGCTCGAAGCGCGTGACCACCGGGCCGGGCTGCACCGCCACGACCTCCGCCTCGATGCCGAAGTCCTTGAGCTTCAGTTCCACCAGCCGCGACAGCGCTTCCAGCGCCTCGGCCGAATAGAGCGGCTCGCGCGGCGGCGGATCATCGAGCAGCTTGAGCGGCGGCAGCTCGCTCGCCTTGGGCGGGTCGAACAGCTGCACCTGACGCTCGCGCTCGACGCGCGCGCTCTTCTCTACTGCAGGCGCGGGAGCCTCGATGCGGGGCGGATTGCGCGGCCCGACCCTCTTCTGCAGCGTCTCGGCGGCGACCGCCTCCTTGCGCGCCTGGCGCCGTTCGCGTCCCTCGGCGAGCTCGCGCGAGCTGCTCCAGCGCGTGCGCAGCCAGCTCACTCCCGCCCAGCTGACCGTGCCGAGGCGATCCATTATGGTGAACCAGGACACCCCGAAGGCGAGCGACAGGCCGGCCATCCACGCGGCGATCATCAGCAAGGTGGCGCCGAGGAAGTCCACGCCGGCCGCGAGACTGCCGCCCACGACGCTGCCGACCACCCCGCCGGCGCTCTGGCGCATGACGCCCGCCTGCCAGTGCAGGGTGGTGAGGGCGCAGCTGGCCACCAGCACCATCAGGAACCCCGCGATGCGCACCAGGGTATTCGCCCGCGAGGCGACCTCGGTCTTCATGCGTCGCTGCATTCCCCAGCAGGCCGCGGCCAGCACGGCCGGGAACAGGAAGGCCGGCCGCCCGAACAGGAAGAACAGCACGTCGGCGAGCCAGGCGCCGACCACGCCGATGCGGTTGTGCATCGGCGCGCTGCTGCTGCCGGTGAACGAGAAACCGGGGTCGTCCGGGCTGTAGGTGAGCAGCGCCACGAACAGCACCAGCGCCACGATGGCGATGGCGATGATGGCGCTCTCGCGCAGGCCCCGGCTGACGGCCGATGTGAAGCGCGACGCACCGCGCGCCGGCGCGGAAGACTCAGCCAACGAAGATCCTTCGCCTTAAGATAGACGGCCCCCATTATAGGGCTTGCTACCATGCGCCGAGGCCACGATCACCGGACGAGCCCATGACGAGTACCCGCCATGCCCGCCTCATCATCTTAGGCTCCGGCCCCGCGGGCTACAGCGCGGCCGTGTACGCCGCGCGCGCCAATCGCGCGCCGTTGCTGATTACGGGCGTGGAACAGGGCGGCCAGCTCATGACCACCACCGACGTCGACAACTGGCCCGGCGACGTCGAGGGCCTGCAGGGACCGGCGCTCATGGAGCGCATGCGCCGCCACGCCGAGCGCTTCGCCACCGAGATCCGCAACGATCACATCCACAAGGCTGAGCTCGGCGCGCGGCCCTTCCGCCTGCACGGCGATGCCGGCGAGTACAGCTGCGATACGCTCATCATCGCCACCGGCGCGGCGGCGAAGTACCTGGGACTGCCATCGGAGGAGATGTTCCGCGGCCGCGGCGTGTCGGCGTGCGCCACCTGCGACGGCTTCTTCTTCCGCGGTCATCGCGTAGCGGTGATCGGCGGCGGCAATACCGCGGTCGAGGAGACGCTGTATCTGTCGCACATCGCGCAGCACGTGACGCTCGTGCACCGCCGGGACAAGCTGCGCGCCGAGAAGATCCTGCAGGACCGGCTGTTCCGCGAGGTCGAGGCCGGCAAGGTGTCGGTGGTCTGGAACTACACCGTCGACGAGGTGCTCGGCAACGAGCACGGCGTCACCGGCGTGCGGCTGCGCTCGATGCGCGACGCCGCGCCCCAGGCGCTCGCGATCACCGGCCTGTTCATCGCGATCGGCCACACGCCCAACACCAGCCTGTTCAGCGGCCAGCTGGCCATGCGCGAGGGCTACCTCACCGTACGCGGCGGCGCCGAGGGCGACGCCACCGCCACCAGCGTGCCCGGCGTGTTCGCCGCCGGTGACGTCGCCGATCACGTCTACCGCCAGGCCATCACTTCCGCCGGCGCCGGCTGCATGGCCGCACTCGATGCCGATCGCTACCTCGAGTCGCTCAGCGCGGAGTCGCACCGCTGACCCGCCCCACCGGCATGCGCGCGGACAAGATCGAGTTTCACCGCAGCATCGACGCCGTCGCAGCCGCCGAGTGGAACGCGCTGGGTGCCGGCGCCAACCCCTTCACGCGTCACGAGTTTCTGCTGGCGCTCGAGCAGACGCAGTGCGTCGGCGGCGGCAGCGGCTGGGAACCGCGCTATCTGACGCTGCGCGATGCACACGGGCTCGCGGCCGCCGCGGCGGCCTTCGTCAAGACCCACTCCTACGGCGAATTCGTGTTCGACTTCGCCTGGGCGCGCGGCTATGAGCGGCTCGGGCGCCGCTACTACCCGAAGCTCACCCTGGCCGCGCCGTTCACGCCCGCCACCGGTCCGCGGCTGCTGGTGCGCGCCGGCGCGGAGCGCGAGGCGCTCAGCGCGCGGCTGCTCACCGAGCTCGAGCACTACGCGGCCAGCCACTCGCTCTCCGGAGTGCACGCGCTGTTTCTCGATGAGGCGGCGCGTACCGCATGCGCGCGCCGCGGCTGGCTGCTGCGGCGCGACTGCCAGTTCCATTGGAGCAACCGCGGCTACGCGAGCTTCGAGGAGTATCTCGCCACCTTCACTGCCGAGAAGCGCAAGAAGGCGCGCCGCGAGCGGCGGCGGGTCGCCGAGGCCGGGGTGCGCTTCGAGACGCGCTTCGGCGGCGAGCTCGATGAGCGGCTGCTCGACCGCGTCTACGAGCTGCATCGCGATACCTTCCTGCGCCACGGTCACGAGCCGTACCTGACGCGCGCCTTCTTCGGCGCCGTGGCGCGCAGCCTCCCCGACTCGATGATGGTGAAGCTTGCGCTGCACGGGCGCACGGTGGTGGCAGCGGCCATCTTCTTCTGCAGCGCGGACGCGCTGTTCGGCCGCTACTGGGGCGCGGCGGCCGACTATCACAGCCTGCACTTCGAGGCGTGCTATCACCAGGGAATCGAGTTCAGCATCGAGCGGCGCATCGCGCGCTTCGAGCCCGGCACCCAGGGCGAGCACAAGGTGAGCCGCGGCTTCGAGCCGGCCATCACCTGGTCGGCGCATTACATCGCGGATGCGGATTTCCGTGCCGCCATCGCCGAGTATCTGACGCGCGAAGGGGCGGCCATCGACGCCTATGCGCACGAGGTGCAGGGCCACGTCCCGTACCGCGACCGGCGCGCCTCGGGAGCGGCGTGAAGACCATCACCTGGCTGTCGCCGCAGGACGCGCCGGAGTGGTTTCCCCCGACCGACCAGGCGCTCGAGGAGCCGGCGGGCCTGCTGGCCGCGGGCGGGGACCTGTCACCGGAGCGCCTGCTGGCCGCCTACCGGCGCGGCATCTTCCCCTGGTACTCGCCGGGACAGCCGGTACTGTGGTGGTCGCCGGACCCGCGCGCGGTGCTGTTCCCCGAGGAGTTCCACTGCTCGCGCAGCCTCGCCCGGACGCTGCGCACCCAGCGCTTCACCCTCTCGCTCGACCGCGACTTCGCCGCGGTGATCGATGGCTGCGCGGCCCCGCGCGCGGCCAGCCCCGGCACCTGGATCACCTCCGACATGCGCGCGGCGTACCTGCAGCTGCACCGCCTGGGCGCCGCTCACAGCATCGAGGTGTGGCACGCCGGCGCACTCGCCGGCGGGCTGTACGGGGTGCGACTCGGCGGGGTGTTCTTCGGCGAATCCATGTTCAGCGGCGAGCGCGACGCCTCCAAGGCAGCGCTCGCGCACCTGGTGACGGTGTGCCGGCGCAACAACCTGGCCGTGATCGACTGCCAGCTGCCGTCGCAGCACCTGGCGAGCCTGGGGTCGCGCACCATCCCGCGCACCCAGTTCCAGGCCCTGCTGCGCGAGCACGTGGCCACCGCCGCGCCAGCGCTGGTCGCGCCGTGAGGAACGCGGCGCGGCAAATTGCCAGAGCAACGCGCTTTGTGCTCCAATTCGCGCCCCAAAAGCCGTTTAGGGCTGTATGGCCAAAGAAGACGCGATTCAGATGGAGGGCGAGGTCGTCGAGACCCTGCCCAACACGACCTTTCGGGTGAAGCTGAAGAACGGCCACGTCGTGACGGCGCACATCTCCGGCAAGATGCGCAAAAACTACATCCGCATCCTCACCGGCGACGCCGTGACCGTGGAAATGACGCCCTACGACCTCAGCAAGGGCCGCATCATCTACCGCGGCCGTTGACGCACGCGCGGCGCGCACCGCGCCGCCGCCCGACACACCTCTCAACCGTGCAGTGAGTCGGCCGCCTAGGCCGGCACCGTCGGCACCTGCGCCGGCTCGCAGGCGAGCTTGAGCTCCGAGCCGTCCTCGGTGACCGACACGTGCACGTGGCCGCCGTTCGCGAGGCGCCCGAACAGCAGTTCCTCGGCCAGCGGCCGCTTGATGTGCTCCTGGATGGTGCGCGCCATCGGGCGGGCGCCCATCTTCGGATCGTAGCCCTTCTCCGCGATCCAGCGCCGCGCCGCGTCGTCGAGCTGGATGGTCACGCCCTTCTGCTCGAGCTGCGACTCCACTTCCAGCACCAGCTTGTCGACCACGCGCTCGATGGTGACCGGCGCGAGCGGCGCGAACTGGATGACCGCGTCCAGGCGGTTGCGGAACTCGGGCGTGAAGATGCGCCGGATCGCCTCCATGCCGTCGCTGGCGTTGTCGGCGTGCGTGAAGCCGATCGACGGGCGCGCCATCTCCTGGGCGCCGGCGTTGGTCGTCATGACGATGATGACGTGACGGAAGTCGGCCTTGCGGCCGTTGTTGTCGGTGAGCGTGCCGTGGTCCATGACCTGCAGCAGCAGGTTGAACACGTCGGAGTGCGCCTTCTCGATCTCATCGAGCAGCAGCACGCAGTGCGGATGCTTGGTGATCGCCTCGGTGAGCAGGCCGCCCTGGTCGAAGCCCACGTAGCCGGGCGGTGCGCCGATCAGGCGCGACACGGTGTGGCGCTCCATGTACTCGGACATGTCGAAGCGCAGGAACTCGACGCCCATGGTGATCGCCAGCTGCCGTGTCACCTCGGTCTTGCCGACGCCGGTGGGCCCGGCGAACAGGAAGCTGCCGACCGGCTTGCTCGACTCGCCCAGCCCCGAGCGCGCCATCTTGATGGCGGCGGCGAGCGACTCGATGGCCTTGTCCTGCCCGAATATCACCAGCTTCAGATTGCGCTCGAGGTTCTTGAGGATCTCGCGGTCAGAAGTCGAGACGCTCTTGGCCGGGATGCGCGCCATGCGCGCCACCACGTCCTCGATGTGCCGCACTTCGACGGTCGGTTCGCGCTCGGCCACGGGCTTCAGGCGCGCGCGCGCGCCCGCCTCGTCGACCACGTCGATGGCCTTGTCGGGCAGATGCCGCTCGTTGATGTGGCGCGCGGCGAGCTCGGCCGCGGCCTTCAGGGCATCGTCGGCGTAAGTGATGCCGTGGTGCTCCTCGAAGCGCGGCTTGAGCCCGAACAGGATGTCGATGGTCTCGGCCACCGAGGGCTCGACCACATCGATCTTCTGGAAGCGCCGCGCCAGGGCGTGGTCCTTCTCGAAGATGTGGCGGTACTCCTGGTAGGTCGTCGAGCCGATGCAGCGGATCTCGCCGTTGGTGAGCACCGGCTTGATGAGGTTCGAGGCGTCCATCACCCCGCCGGAAGCGGCGCCCGCCCCGATGACCGTGTGGATCTCGTCGATGAACAGGATCGCGCCGGGCTGCTTCTTCAGCTCGGTGATGACGCCCTTGAGGCGCTTCTCGAAGTCGCCGCGATACTTGGTACCGGCGATCAGGGCGCCCATGTCGAGCGCGAAGATGGTGCAGTCGGTGAGCACCTCGGGCACCTGTCCCTCGACGATCAGGCGCGCCAGACCCTCGGCGATCGCGGTCTTGCCGACGCCGGCCTCGCCGACGTACAGCGGGTTGTTCTTGCGCCGGCGGCACAGGATCTCGATGGTGCGCTCGACCTCGAGCTTGCGGCCGATCAGTGGGTCGATGCGCCCGTCCTGCGCCATGCGGTTCAGGTTGGTGGTGTACTTCTCGAGCGCGCTGCCGGCTTCGCCGTCGCGCTCGCCCTCGGCGGCCGCCTCGTCCTTTTCGCCCGATTTCTCCTCGGCGATCTTGGACAGCCCGTGCGAGATGTAATTGACGACGTCGAGGCGCGTGACGTGCTGCCGGTTGAGCAGGAACACCGCGTGGCTCTGCTTCTCCGAGAAGATCGCCACCAGCACGTTCGCTACGCCGACTTCCTTCTTGCCGCTCGACTGCACGTTGAACACCGCACGCTGCAGCACGCGCTGGAAGCCGAGCGTCGGCTGCACCTCGCGCTCCTCGCCCTCCTCGAGCCGCGGCGTCGACTGATCGATGTGCTCGGTGAGCTCCTGCTTGAACTTGGTCAGTTCTGCGCCGCAGGCGCGCAGCACCTCGCGCACCTTGGGGGTGTCGAGGATCGCGAGCAGCAGGTGCTCGACGGTGAGGTACTCATGCCGCGCCTCGCGCGCCTGGTGGAACGCGTTGTTGAGGCAGTACTCGAGCTCGTTGGACAGCACTTCAGCAGGATCCTTTCGCAGATTGGAGCATGGTCATGGCCATTGCGTTCCGCGCCTTCGCGCGCCCCTCAGGCCTCCTCCAGCGTACACATGAGCGGGTGCTGGTGATCCCGCGCGTAGGTGGTCACCTGGGCCACCTTAGTTTCGGCAATCTCGTATGTGAAGACCCCGCACACGCCCTTACCCTTGGTGTGGACTTCGAGCATGATGCGCGTCGCGGTCGGGCGGGTCATAGTGAAGAACTTTTCCAGCACATCGACCACAAACTCCATGGGGGTGTAGTCATCGTTCAGCAGCACCACCCGGTACAGCGGCGGCTGCTTGACCTCCGGGCGCGCCTCTTCGACGACAATGCCGGTGTCGGGGCGGACCGGATGGGGATCGGGCATGAAGGTCTTTATAGGGGTCGCGAAACGGCAACACAAGCCTGCTGGAATGTGGAGTGGTTACTCCTGCAGAAACAATCGCTTGAGAGCGCAACCACCCGCCCCGTATGATTGCGCCGGCGAGCCCTGCGCGCGCCGGCTTCGCGGCGCCGGCGCGGGGGTTTGCAGGGAGCCCCCGAGGATTACCATTGAGCGCATCCTGCTAAGCGTATGAACGCCACTTCCTGGCTCGAGGGCCTGCCGGCGCCGGAGCGCTGGCGGGCGCTGCTGCTCGGCGAAGGGCCGCGCGTGGCCACGGCGATCCTGATCGTGGCGCTGTGCGCGCAGGCGGCCTTCATCGTCACCGATCTCGCCGGCGGCGGCCGCAGCGCGAAGCCGGCGCCGTCCGCGGCGCGCGCGCACCCGCTGGACATCGCCGCCATCGTCAACGCGCACCTCGCGGGGGTGGCGCCCCAGGCCGCACCCGACGGCCAGGACGTGCGCCCCTCGAATATCCCGCTGGTGCTGACCGGAACCATTACCGGCAATGATCCTCAAAACGGCCTGGCAATCCTCGGGCAGACTCCCCAGGCGACCAAGGTGTATGCGGTCGGAGACAACGTGCCGGGCGGGGCAAAACTGCACTCGGTGTACAGCGACCGGGTGGTGATCGACCGCAGCGGGCAGCTCGAATCCGTCGCCCTACCCCGCCAGGCCAACCCCGGCAACGCGCCGCCCCCGTCGGCCGCGGCGCTGCAGGGCGAGAACCCGCAGATCGAGCGCATGCGGCGCATGATCACCGAGCAGCCGGGCCTGCTGGCGGATGTCATGCGCCCCCAGCCGGTCATGGACCACGGCCGGATGAACGGCTTTCGCGTCTATCCGGGCCGCAACCGCATGGCCTTCATGCGCCTCGGGCTGCGTCCCGGGGACCAGGTGACGGCCATCAACGGCACGCCGCTCGACGACCGCGACCGGGGCGAGCAGATTCTGCGCACCCTGGGTTCCTCCAGTGAGGCGCGCGTCACGGTCATTCGCAACGGACAGCAGCAGGATCTCACATTGAACATAGCCCAGGTCACGCAGGAAGCGGACAGCCTGGCCAATCAGGCGGCGCAGTCCGGGGCCGCGGCACCGAGCGTTCCGGTCGAGCCGGCCCCGGCGCCCCCGCCCCCTGAGCCGCCAGACGGCAATCCCGGCGGCCAGTAGGCCACGGTCGCTTTTTTCGGGGGTCTGATTGCTTAAGACAGGCTTACGTTCCCTTGCCGTCTGCGCGCTCGCGGTGCTGCTGGCCTCGCTCGCCTCGGCGCAGCAGGTCCAGCGCATCACGCCGAACTTCAAGGACGCCGACATCACCCAGATCGCCGATGCGGTCGCCGCCGCCACCGGCAAGACCTTCATCATCGACCCGCGCGTGCGTGCGCAGGTGACCATGCTGTCCTCGTCGCCGATGTCGCCGGCGGCGTTCTACGAGGCGTTCCTGTCGATTCTGCAGGTGTATGGCTTCATCGCCGTCCCCTCGGGCAACAACGTCGTCAAGATCCTGCCCGACGCCAATGCGCGCCAGATCCCCTCGGTCGACCTGCCCGACCACGTCAGCTCCACCTCGGATGAGATCGTCACCCAGGTCCTCGACGTCAAGAACGTGAGCGCGCCGCAGCTGGTGCCGATCCTGCGGCCGATGATCCCGCAGTACGGCCACCTGGTGGCCTACCCCGCTTCCAACATCCTCATCATCACCGACCGCGCCAGCAACGTGAACCGCATGATGCGCATCATCCGGCGCATCGATCAGGTCGGGAACCAGGACGTCGAGATCGTGCCGCTGCAGAACGCCGGCGCGGCCGAGGTGGTGCGTGTGGTGAACTCCCTGTACCAGGGGGCCGCGGCTGCCGAAGGCGCGGCGGTGAAGGTGGTGGCCGATGAGCGCTCCAACAGCGTGCTGATCGGCGGCGAGCAGTCGCAGCGCCTGCGGCTGCGTGCCCTGATCGCCCACCTCGACACCCCGCTCGAGGCCGGCGGCGACACGCGCGTGCGCTACCTGCACTACGCCGACGCCGAGAAGCTGGCGCCGAAGCTCAAGGAGCAGATCACCGGCATCGCCCAGACCACCGGCGCCGGCGGCGCCCCGGGCGGCGGCGCGCAGGGCGGCTCGCCCATCTCGCAGGCAGAGAAGAACGCCATGGTGTGGGCCGACCCCATGAACAACGCGCTGGTGATCACCGCGCCGCCGAAGATCATGCGCGCGGTCATGGACATCATCGACAAGCTCGACATCCGCCGCCCGCAGGTGCTGGTCGAGGCGATCATCGCCGAGGTGGACGAGGACAAGAACGCCGAGCTCGGCATCAACTGGGCCGCCTTCTCCAACGGCCAGAACATCCCCGCCGGCTCGTTCGTCAGCCCGATCGGCGGCACCAGCATCGTCGACCTCGCCGGCGCCATCCAGAACCCGGCCAACGCCACCACGACGCTGCTGCAGGGCACGACGCTCGGCATCGGGCGCATCGCCGGTACCGGCATCAACTTCGCCGCCATGCTGCGCGCCATCCGCGGCGACACGGACACCAACGTCATCGCCACGCCCTCGGCGGTGACCATGGACAACCAGGAGGCCGAGCTCAAGGTGGCGCAGGAAGTGCCGTTCGTCACCGGCCAGTTCACCAATACCACGGCGGTCACCGGCGGCACGGTCAACCCGTTCCAGACCATCCAGCGCGAGGAGGTCGGCACCATTCTCAAGGTGACGCCGACCATCTCTCCGGAAGGCTCCGCCGTCATGCTCAAGATCTCGATCGAGAGCTCGAGCATCGGCCAGAAACCGGCCGGGGCGGTCGACCTGGTCACGAACAAGCGCACCATCACCACCACGGTGCTGATCGAGGACGGCGGCGTGGTCGTGCTCGGCGGCCTGATCGAGGACAACAGCGTCAAGGGCGAGAACCGCGTGCCCTACCTCGGCAACATCCCGATCATCGGGCTGCTGTTCAAGACGCGCAACGCGACCTCGACCAAGAACAACCTGATCATGTTCATCCGGCCGAAGATCCTGCGCGACCAGG
>Ga0070681_10003794_pt1 | contig 14195 bp, 11 predicted proteins | sample KBSC83BmetaG_FD_65650 | JGI IMG/M metagenome (GOLD analysis project Ga0070681, IMG submission 65650) | Corn rhizosphere microbial communities from Kellogg Biological Station, Michigan, USA - KBS C8-3B metaG | ecosystem: Host-associated > Plants > Roots > Rhizosphere | place: USA: Michigan... | reverse complement strand
GTGCCCGATGCCCTGAGTCAGAGCACGGTATAAGCTCTCGTCGGACCAGGCCCCGGCTCCGGTTTCGCGATCCGGCGTGATGTTGGGAAATGTGAGGCGAAACCCCGGATGGAGTACCCTGCCGCCACCCAACCGGCCCAGAGCCGGCAGACCTCCTGGCGAATTTTGCCAATCGCGTTCGGAATGGCAGTGAAAACAGGTCGCCACTGCGTTCGCCAGATATTTGCCGCGCTCCAGGCGGGCCGGCGTCCTTTCCAACGGAAATCGCAGCGTCGATTTTCCGCAACCGAACAACACCGCGAGGATGAAGGGGGCGCACCGCCGCGCGCGCATGGCGAGCATTCTCTATTTGAGAATAGCCCGAGCGCGCCGTATTATTTATATATCGCTTTACGGCAGCCCGCTGCTCTATTTTGTTGACGCGAATCCTCGAGCAACATGGCAACGAATTCCCCGATTGAATGGACAGACGCAACATGGAACCCGGTAACCGGCTGTACGAAAATCAGCCCTGGGTGCACTCATTGCTACGCGGAGCGGATGGCTAACCGGCTCAAGCTGATGGGCCAGAAAAATTACCGGAACGGATTTGACGTCACGCTGCAGCCGCACATGCTGGAGCTAGTGTTGAAGTTAAAGACGCCGAAACGGATCTTCGTCAACTCCATGAGCGACCTTTTCCATGTCGATGTGCCGCTTTCTTATATCAAGGATGTGTTCGAGGTGATGAGGCGCGCACATTGGCACCAGTACCAGGTGTTGACGAAGCGATCGGAACGGCTGCTCGAACTGAGCCCGCGTTTGGATTGGGCGCCGCAAATCTGGATGGGCGTGAGCGTAGAGAATGCCGGCTACGTCAATCGCATCGACGACTTGCGGGAGACGGGGGCGCTTGTGAAGTTTGTTTCGCTTGAGCCGCTGCTTGGCCCGCTTCACCAACTCAACCTGCGCGGCATTGACTGGGCCATTGTCGGCGGCGAATCCGGTCCGGGCGCACGGCCTGTCGATCCCGCCTGGGTGACCGATCTTCGCGATCAATGCGTGCGCGCAGGCGTGGCGTTCTTCTTCAAGCAATGGGGCGGCGTCCAAAAGAAAAAAACCGGGCGCGAGTTGGAAGGCCGGACCTGGGACGAAATGCCCGCGCTGACTGTGGTTGCCTGAATGTCTGGCTGGGTTGTCCACTGCAAGAAACAAAAGTACGACGTCTACATCGGTAGAGCTGTTCCAAGGAGCGGGTTAAAGGCTTCCATTTGGGGGAATCCGTTCGTGATCGGAAAAGACGGGACGCGCGCGGAAGTCATGGAAAAGTACCGCGCCTGGCTGCAGTCGAACCCTGAATTGCTGAAGAAGGTGCCTGAACTAAAGGGCAAAGTGCTCGGGTGCTGGTGTGCGCCCGACGCCTGTCACGGCGATGTGCTGGCCGAACTGGCGAACGGATCGAGTAGCCCCGCACGATAACCCTGTCGTTAAGACATTGAAAATCCGCCGGCCGGCCAAGAGCGTTGCCGCTGTTGATTCCCTCCGAGCATCCGTTCGCTGACCACCAAAACGGCACAGCCTAAAGTATCTGGAGCGTTTGGGCGATATCTAACTGATGGCGATGCGAACAGGCATGCGTGCGTAGTTCCAAGACGAACGAGCACTTATTAAAAAAGGGTGGAGAGCCATGCCGTTAACGCTGCACCTAAGTTCTGACTGAGTTGCTATCCGCAGTCGCATGAGTGTGCGTGTAAGTGAAGTAGGGGCGAAGTTGAGGTCGGACTGCAGTTGTCTTACGAAAGAGAGACTTATGAAAAAGTTCAGCTTGTTTGTTCTGTTTGCGGCGTCTGCAGTTAGCCTTTGGTCTGCTCCTTTAGCGTCGGTGAATCTTGGATCGGCTGGTAATTTCGCAGTTCTTGCAAACTCCACGGTGACCAGCACGGGTCCTACCGTCGTTACAGGGGACCTGGGAATCAGTCCTGGCACGGCGCTGGCTGGATTTGGACCTGGAGTGGTGATCGGGACCAAGCACCTGAACGATCCCGTGGCCGCCGCGGCCCAACTCGATTTAACGACCGCATACAATGACGCCGCCGGACGCGCCCTTCCTGCGGCGATACCTGCAGATATAGGTGGGACGGTTATCGCTCCCGGTCTCTACAAGGCTCCCGTATCGCTGGCGATAACGGGGAATGTCATTTTGAATGGGGCGGGCGTCTACATCTTCCAGATTCCGTCCACCCTGACTACGGCGTCTGGCAGCCAGGTCATTCTGGCCGGTGGGGCCAGTGCCTCCAACATTTTTTGGCAGGTTGGGAGTTCAGCAACGATTGGCACGACCTCAATCTTTTATGGAAACATTCTGGCGCAGGCATCTATCACGGTGGCTACAGGCGCCACGCTGAGTGGCAGAGCGTTGGCACGGACTGGCGCCGTTACAATGGATACCAACGCGGTATCCAAATCCGGTGGGGTTCTGACGCCCATCGCACCGGTGGTGGTTTTACCGCCTGCCGGCCCCGTCAGCATGCCTTCTCTTTGCCTTGCCTCGGGCTTCCTGCCTTCCACCATCGATGGCAATGGATTCACCCATGCTTCGGGATCGGCTTCCAATCCGCACCTGGACCAGACACGAATCGATCACGTCCTGCTGCTCAGCGTGGATGGTATGCACGCTCTCGACCTCGCGAATTATGTCAAGGCACATCCTACTTCCAATCTTGCCAAACTGACGGCCACGGGACTCACCTATGGCAATGCTTCGGGATCGCGGCCTTCAGACTCTTTCCCCGGCTTGCTGGCGATGATTACGGGTGGGTCGCCGAACTCGACGGGCGTATTTTACGACATCTCCTATGATCGTAAGTTCTCGCCTCCCGGATCGCGATGCAAGACGACCGGCACGGCGGTAATTTTTGATCAATCCATCGATAAGAATTCGAACGCGTTGGACGCCGGCGGCGGTATCGACACAACCAAGCTGCCACTCGATCCCGATAAGGGCTGCAGCCTGGTCTTCCCGCACAGTTACCTTCGCGTAAACACGATTTTCGAAGTGGCGAATAACGCCGGCATGCATACAGCGTGGACGGACGAGCACCCGTCGTATGAAATCGTCAACGGACCTTCGGGTTTTGGCGTGGATGATTTGTATACGCCAGAAAGCGCCGCCAGCAATACAACCGACACTGTTGCGCATACCGAGACCTATGACGACCTGAAAGTGCAGGCGATCATAAACCAGATTGACGGCAAGAATCACTCCGGCACCAGCAAGACGGTTGTTCCAGCTATCTTCGGGATGACTTTCCAAGCTGTGAGTGTAGGACAGGCACTCGTCGGAGCAGGGAACACAGATGCATCGGGAACCCCAAGTTCTTCCTTGTTGGATGCCCTGAACCATACCGACCAATCCATCGGAAGAATCGTCGCCGAGTTACAGAATCAGCACATCCTCAACACGACCCTGATCGTCATTAGCGCCAAACACGGGCAATCGGCGATGGACCCCAGTAAGAGGCGGCTAGTGAGCGATACAGTAATACCGGCGCTCATCAATAGCGTGCAGGCTGGTTTGGCAGCGCACGTTACCGCCGATGATGTGGGCCTAATTTGGTTAAGCGATCAGACGCAAACGGCTGCCGCGGTCTCGGTGCTGAATGCCAACCAGACTGCCGCTGGCATCAGTGAGATCCTCGCGCTCGAAGGTATAAAACTCATATTTAATGACCCGCTTCTCGACTCACGCACTCCGGATATCATTGTGCTCCCTGATATGGGAGTGATTTATGCCGGAGCGAATAACACGGCTATCGCCGAGCACGGTGGGTTAAAGGGGCAGGACACCAATGTACCGATCTTGATATCGAATCCTGCCGTCATGCAAACCACGATCAAAACGCCGGTCCAAACGATGCAGATCGCTCCGACGATTCTTCGAGTTCTAGGCCTGAACCCTGCCGTTCTACAGGGCGCGGCACTGGAACATACGCGAGTATTGCCGGGCTTAGGGCTCGAAAAGGACGAAGGCAAAATAGTATATTAGGCCTTTGGTTTTATCGACCGCCACCCGCCTGGATCAGTCGCTCTAACTGACCTGACGGGGGCGGATGGGCAGGCTTCAGGGTCTTGAAGATATTTTCAATATTACTCGGGCTGGTTCTCGTGCTCCGATCGGGTGCGGGATTCCTCGCTGACCGGAGCGACGGGGTGTGCCGAACGCTGGTGTGCAGCCCGGATGAAGCAAGTGGAGCAGGCCGCGACCTGCTGACCGAAGACCGCCGGGCCGCGCTCGCGCTCTTTCAGGCGGCGGTCACGCGAGATCCGGGATCCGCGCAGCGGTGGTGCGATCTTGGCGATGCCCTCATGATGAATGGGGACGTCGCGGGCGGCAGCTATTGTTTTGCGCGGGCGTATGAACTTGGCGGCGGATCAGCCCCGGTAGTGGCGCGCGTCGCCCAGTTTTATTTCGGTCTCGGGGACACGCGCGAGGCGCTCGATTTCGGAGCGCGGCTCCTCAAGCTGACGCGAACGTACGACGAGGCGATCTTTCAAGCGTACGATTGGGCAGCGCTGCCGGCCGCGGAAGTACTCGGGCGCGGTTTGCCCCTCGATAAGACCATGGGGCGAAGTTGGTTCCGGCACGTACTACAAGCACGCACCTTGGATGAAGCCGCCGATGCCTGGGTGTGGCTCGCCCGTAGTCAATTCACCGACGATCGGACCGCAAGCGAGTATTTGGATGTATTGGTAAAAGCACGGGAGTATCGCGCTGCGGCCGGAATCTGGAAACAGTATCTTGGAACTCGTGCGGGTGACTATCCGGAACCCAATGTACTGTTCAACGGAAGTTTCGAGAGGGAGCCGACCGGGGCCGTCTTCGATTGGCGCATAGAGACTGTACCTGGCGTGGACGCCTCGCTCGACTCGCACGAAAGGCACTCAGGAAAATCATCGCTGAAACTGCATTTTTCCGGTGGCCAGAATCTGCCGTACCACCATGTAGCTCAGTTCGCATATGCGAATGCCGGGAGCTACCGCTTTCTGGCTTTTGTTAAGACGGCCGGTATCACTACGGATGAGGGCGTCCGGTTCCATGTTTTCGGTGGCGGTCCATCGGAAAAGCTGGAGGTAATGACGCAGCCAATCGGCGGAACAACGGCTTGGACTCGGATCGAGAAGACATTTTCGGTTCCTGCAGACACCAAACTGGTGAAGGTTGAGATTACTCGTCTGCCTTCGTCGCAATTTGCGAACAAGATAACGGGCGATGCGTGGATTGACGATATATCGCTGAGCCGTATCAAGTAACGAATTATCTTGACTCGGCACCTGCTCCCTCCGCATCATGATCTAAAGGATTTTGTGAAACCGCAGCCTTTAATTGCGTTGCTGCTGGCCGCGCAGATGACGCTTGGCGTCACGGCGCCGGGCATCGGTGTGGCAATCGCCGGCCCGGAGTTTCAGGTCAATGGCGTCATGCAATCGGGCCGTGTGGACCTCGTCGATGGCGCTCAGATTCGGACTGGGCTAGCGCCCGCAACCGTCAACTTGAACAACGGCGCACGTATCGAGCTCGCTTCGCGGTCGCAGGGCAGCCTATTTAAAAATCGCCTGCTTTTAACCAAAGGCGCTGGCCAGTTTGCAACACCAACGGATTTCGCAATAGAAGCGTTATCGCTGCGCGTCGTGCCGCTGACACCCAACGCATCCGGCAGAGTAACATTGCAAGGCGTGAAAAAACTGGAATTAGCCGCGCTGGCGGGCATTTGGAGTATCGCGAATAGCGAAGGAGTTGTCATAGCCAAGCTGGCGCCGGGCACCGCGCTCGAGTTTCAACTTCCGGAGAAAACAAGTCCGGCATCGAACACGGACACGGCCGCAAAGATGACAGGTTGTCTGCAAAAAAAGGACGGCCACTATCTTCTCAAAGACGAAACCACCAATGTCACAGCCGAGTTGCAGGCCGCTGAACCGCAGAGGCTGGAGAAAGAAGTGCACCATCACATCCAGATTGCCGGCAACCGAATCGCGGGCGCGACTCCAGTGAAACACGCCACCCAGTTGATCGGCGTCAGTGAGGTGAAGCGGCTGTCCAAGCATTGCGCATTTCCGGCCGCGCTCCTCGCGGGGAGCGGCATTGCGACCGCTGCAGTGATTGCCGGTATCATCGTCGGCACCGGGGCCGTGGTGGGGACCATTATTGCGGTGGGCAGTAACCCGCCGCCCTCCGTCAGTCCGTCGACTCCTTAGAAACCTGGCATGAGTATTGACCGATGCTGACGCGGCAGTTCGTCCGCCGAACGCGCATCGCGGCTCCAGTCGAACGGGTGTTTCAGTGGCATGAACTGCCGGACGCATTTGAGAGATTGACACCGCCGGGCGCGCCCGTACGAGTGATCGAGCGGAGCGGCGGCATCCGGAACGGCGGACGTATGTTGATCGAGATCGGATATCCGGCAATCTCAATCCGTTGGGCGGCGGAGCATAGCGGCTATATCGAGAACCGGCAGTTCCGAGACATTCAAGTTCGCGGACCATTCCGCCGCTGGGTGCACACGCACTTGTTCGAAGCGGACGGCCCGAATGCCTGCTACTTGGAAGACCGCATCGAATATGAGGTACCGCTGGGAATAGTCGGGAACTGGCTGCTTGGATGGATGGTCGAGCGGAAACTCGACCGTCTCTTTCAATACCGGCACCGGGTCACACGGGAAGCGAATCTCAAAAGTCTTTAACGGCCCGGACATCGTTTGCCTGACCTCTGGCCGGTTCGGGAAAATGATAGGATCAGGCCGAGTTCATGTCCAACCCCCAAAGTAAGTCCCAGGACGGACAAATCGCTGGAACGTTGGGAGTGCTTCGGCTGTTCGGAATTCCCATCCGGCTGCACTTCACGTTTCTTTTGCTCCTGATTTTTTTGATCTTCATCGGGATCGGCGGCAACCAAAGCGGATTAACGACGGCGCTCTATATTCTGGCGCTTTTCGCGTCCGTTCTGGCGCACGAAGTGGGGCACGCGCTGGTGGCGCGCTGGCTCGGATTACGCACACGCGAAATCGTGATGTTTCCTATCGGGGGAGTTTCACGTCTGGAAGGACAGCCGAAAGCCCGGCAGGAACTGTGGATCGCTCTGGCCGGTCCCAGTATCAATCTGGTGACCGCGGTCGTGCTGCTTGCGACTCAGCATGATTTTTTGCCTCTCGAAACATTGAAGGTGCCCACAGATGCGAACCTGGTGGAGCGAATCGCCATGGGGAACCTGCTGCTGGGATTGTTCAATCTTCTGCCCGCGTATCCAATGGATGGCGGCCGCATCCTGCGATCCCTGATCGCACTCCGGAAACCGGAGGACGAAGCCACGCGGATTGCGGCGCGTGCTGGCAGTTTCCTTGCCGTTGCGATGGGCCTATTCGGCTTGCTCTCTTCAAACTTTCTGCTCGTATTTGTGGCGCTATTCGTGTACCTGGGCGCGGCGCAGGAGGGCGCGGCGGCGCGAGGCAGGTTGCTGACCGGAGGGTTCCCGGTTCGGGCTGCCATGATCACGGATTTCCGCACCCTTTCACACGGCAACACCATCCGCGAAGCCGCCGATCTGCTGCTTGCCACGTCGCAACAGGATTTTCCGGTTCTACATGGTGACGAAGTCATCGGACTGCTGACCCGGTCGGCCCTCATCCGCGCGATGTTGGAGCAAGGGCCTCAGGCGTACGTGGCGGGCGCGATGGATCGCAATTTCCTGCGCGTTCCGCCCGAAATGGACCTCCCGGCCGCGCTGCCTCAGCTGAACGCGGCTCGCACATGTGCTTTAGTGATGGACGGCGATCGTCTGCTGGGTTTATTGACGGCGGAGAATCTGTACGAGTTCATGATGCTGCGTCAGGTGAGCGTCGCCCAGTCGCGCTCCGGCCAGCATTAACGTGAGTGTTTACCGATGCCCTCACTTTCTGCCCATAAAGTAGTCATTCTGGGTGGTGGATTTGGCGGTCTGTATGCCGCCAAGGCGCTGCGGCGGGCGCCGGTCGCGGTGACCGTGATTGACCGGCGTAATTTTCATTTATTTCAACCGCTGCTCTATCAGGTGGCGACCGGAGCGCTCTCTCCGGGCGAGATCGCTTCGCCGCTGCGCGTGGTTTTGAGGCGCAGCCAAAATACTCAGGTGTTTCTCGGCGAGATGGTCGATCTGGATGCCACGGCACGGCGCGTCATTTTGAAAGACGGCGAGGTGCAGTACGATTCGCTGATCGTAGCCGCGGGATCGAGCCACCACTATTTCGGAAACGAGCAGTGGGCGCAGTTCGCGCCAGCGCTGAAGACGATTGAAGATGCCACCGAGATTCGCAGCAGAATCCTTCTGGCATTCGAGCGAGCGGAACGGGAACCGAACAACGCTGCGCGATGCGCATGGTTGACGTTCATCGTCGTAGGCGCCGGGCCGACCGGCGTGGAGGTGGCGGGAGCGCTGGGAGAAATCTCGAATGACACGCTGCGTCATGATTTTCGCCACATCAATCCGTCGGAGGCGCGCGTTCTGCTCCTCGAGGGGGCGGACCGGGTATTGCCTCCGTATCCAGCTGATCTATCGGCGGCAGCGGAAAAAGCGCTCATTAAGTTGGGCGTGCGGACGATGACCGGAAGGGTGGTTACGGCAATCGATGAATGGGGCGTGACGGCTCGTCACGGAGATCGAGTCGAGCATATTGCGGCCCGGACTGTGATCTGGGCGGCGGGTGTGCAGGCGTCTCCGCTGGGACAAGTACTCGCCGAACGGGCCAGTGCCGTGCTCGACCGCGCGGGACGGGTGATGGTCGAACCGGATCTGACAATTCCTGGCCATCCTGAGATCTTCGTCATCGGCGATTTGGCCAATTTCAGCCACCAGACTGGAAAGCCTTTGCCGGGCGTTGCACCCGTGGCAATGCAGCAAGGCCGGTACGCCGCCGATCTGATCCGCAAACGTTTAACCGGCGAGACTGCTCCTCCATTCCATTACCGCAATAAAGGAAACCTTGCGACCATAGGGCGGGCAGCAGCGGTAGCGGACTTCGGCCGCATCCACATAGCCGGGACCGCAGCATGGCTAGTGTGGTTATTCGTACACCTTTTATATCTGGTGGAGTTTGATAACCGTCTGCTCGTGCTGATTGAATGGGCTTACAACTATTTCACTCACAATCGCGGGGCCCGACTCATCACTGGCGACCCATGCGGTGACGCGGGGAGCACCTCAGCGGAATCGACGCAGCCGAAAAATCCCCGCGCGGGGTAGCCTGCGAACCTGGGTCGCTGCGTTCTGTTTTGTACGTTAGCATCCAGCTTCGCGTTGATCCACCACTCCATCTGTGTTGATCTGAAAAGGATTAGGTGGCCCCGACTATGCAACGCAGACAACTTTTCCTGGCTCTGGTGAGTGGTGTGTTTCTCTTTTCCTGCAACCGCGATCCCGAGGTCGCGAAAAAGAAGTATCTCGAGAATGGCAATCGCTATTTTGAAAGAGGGAAATATCGAGAAGCGTCGATCATGTATCGCAACGCCATCCAGAAAGACGGGAAATTCGGCGAGGCCTATTACCGGCTTGCCGTTACGGAATGGAAGCTGGGGCGCCTGGCAAACTCGGTGCGGCCACTCGAGCGCGCTGTGACCTTGCTGGATAAGAACGGCACCGAGTACAAGGATGCCAGCCTGAAACTGGGGGAAGTTTATCTCATGGCCGCGGGGCAGGCGAACTCGCTGAGCACTCAAAATCAATGGCTGGGGGAAGTGAACCGCATTTCGTCGGAGGCGATCAAGCGCGATCCGAATTCCTACGAAGGGCACAAGCTGGAAGGCGACATCGCGCTGTTGGAGGCCATCAATGACTCGAAGAGTGGTGCGGGCGATAATGCGAAGCGCCAGTTGGAAACCGCAGCGGGAGAATACCGCCGCGCCATTGCGGTTGCGCCCAAGGAGCTTCCTCCGCAATTGTCGTTGGCGCGGACGCTGATGTATCTGGGCAAGAACGACGATGCAGAGAAGCTGTACCGCTCGATTCTGGAACAGGATAAGACGATCACGACCGCTTACTCGGAGCTGTACCAGCTCTATGCACGGCAACAGAGAGCGCGGGACGCGGAAGGCCTCCTCAAGAGCGCCATCGCAAATAATCCCAAGAACGACGAATTTCGACGGACGCTTGCCGGTTTCTATCACACCATGAACCGGCCTGCGGACATGGATAAAGAACTCAACGCGATCAAGGCGCGAGTCAAGGAAAATGAGCAGGCCTACCTGGAGGTAGGCGATTTTTATCTCGCTATTGGCAGTCCCGATGAAGGCATCCGCCAATACCGCGAAGCCATACAGGTAACGCCGAAACTGAAGATCGAGTCCGAAAAGAGAATCATCGAGGCACTCATTCGCCAGGGGAAACGCGACGAGGCCGTGCAGTTGAACTCTCAGGTACTGAAGGAGAATCCGAAAGATCCCGACGCGCGCGGATTTGCGGCCTCGCAGTTGCTCGATTCCGGCCAGGTTACAAAAGCGCTGGCCGATTTGCAGGCAGTAGTGAGCACCGCGCCCGAAAATTTCGTCGCACGCTTCCAGCTCGGGCGCGCCTATGCGGCCTCCGGCCAAACCGAGCAGGCTCGGCAGCAGTTCTCGCAAGTGGTAAAACAAATGCCTGGGTACCTGTCGGCGCGGATAGCGCTTGCAGAGTTACAGCTCAGCCGCCACGAGAATGAGGCGTGCATCCAATCCACAAACGAAATTTTTGCGCTGGACCGTGAAAGCGAGGCCGCGAGATTGGTTCAGGCGGCGGCGCTCGCCGAAATGAAGCGTTTTGATGAATCACGAAAGCTGTTGGATGCGGCGCTCAAACGTAATCCGAGCAGCGCCCAAGCGTTATTTCAACTTGGATCACTCGATCTTTCAGTACAGAAATACAATGAGGCGGAAGATGCATTCCGCAAGTCCTATGCGCTAAACCCGTCCAAGATCAGGCCCCTGGTGGGAATTGCAAAATCCCTGGCGGCGAGAAACCGGATGAACGAGGCCATTCAAACGCTCGCCGACGAATCCAAGAAACATCCCCAACGGGCTGACTTGAGGATGGCCCTGGCGAGTTTCGAGACCAGCGGTGGAAAGCCCGATGCGGCTATTGCCGATTTGCAAGCAGCCATGGCCACACTGGATCGGAAAGATCAAAAGACTGCGAGCGAAGTGCAATTTCAGATTGCAGAGATCTACCGCTCCAAAGGCGACGTGAAGAATGCGATTGTTTGGTTGCGCCAGGCCAAAGACTCGCAGCCCGATAACTTCGTCATCATGGGGAATCTCGCCTTGATGCTGGATGCCGTCGGGCAGAAGAGTGAAGCGCGAAAGCTGTACGAAGATAGCCTGCGGCATGAACCGGATAATCCGGTGATACTCAACAATCTGGCGTTCATTTTGGCGCAGGACGGAACCGAACTGGATCAAGCCCTGACGTTAGTCCAACGGGCCAAGCAGCACATGCCGGCGAGCCAGGAGATCTCAGACACACTAGGCTGGATCTATTTAAAGAAAAACCTGAACACCGACGCACTGCAGATTTTCCGCGGATTGGTACAGCAACAACCGAACAATCCGACATTCCGTTATCACCTGGCGCTTGCACTTGCGCAGGAAGGCGACCGGCCAAGCGCGCGTAAGGAATTGCAAAAAGCGCTCGACACGAAGCCCGCACCGGACGAGTCGGATAAGATCAAACAGTTGATGGCGAAGATCAGTCAAGCGGGCTAGGCGGGCGTGTCGCGCTGTAGTGGCCGGGCATGCCCGGTCTGGTGCCTACGCCCTGCCCGATTACTTCGCCCATTTCTGAACGCGCCAATTCTTGATTTCACTCACGTAAATCGCACCGGTTGAATCGACCGCGATGTTATGTGCGAAGTCCAGCTTACCGGGAGAACGGCCGTATGAACTCAAGACACCCTGGATCTCGCCCTCCAGATTCAGCTTCACGATGCGGTTGTTCAATCCGTCGCACATGTAAATGGCGTTTTCCGGCGCGAAATAGGTGATCCCCCAAGGCTGCCCGACGTCAGTCCACTTGGCAAGATAACGGCCGTTGGGGTCGAAGATCTGGATGCGGGAATTCGAACGGTCAGCAACGTAAACGCGGCCGCGCGCATCCAGGCACACATCGTGCACCAGATTGAATTCGCCATCGCCCGTTCCTTTTCGGCCCCAGTGCATCACGTATTCCCCATTGCGGTTGAATTTCAGGACCCGCGAGTTTACGTATCCGTCGGAGATATAGAAGAAATCGAGTCCGGGCGTGAAGATGATGCCGGTGGGCTCGTTGAACGAGTCCTGGCTATCGTTGTTACCGGGTGAACGGCCGATCACCATGAGAACCCGGCCCTCCGGGCTGAACTTCAGAACGCGATGCCCTTTGACATCGACGCCCCAGACGTTCCCTTCAGGATCGACGCGGATTCCGTGGGAACTGACGACGGTCCCATCACCCCAGCTTTGGAGAAAATTGCCATCGCGGTCGAATTCAATGACCGGGTGCAGTCCGCGATTGAAAACCCAAACGTTGTCTTTACTGTCGACCGCGACACCCGAGGCCTCGCCCAGATTCCATCCTTTGGGCAGCTTGCCCCAATTGGGCACAAGATGATGAGGCAGCGGCGCGCCGGATTTCAATTCGGCAGGAAGCGGCGAAACGCAGAGGAAAAGCGCAGCAACGGCGGCAAGTTTCATGCGGGCGAGGATAGAACAAGCGAGGGGTCAAAGTAAAGGGTATACCTATTTTGCTTTGCGCAATGTTTCCACTCGAGGCGACCGGCTCTTGGGGCTATCGAGGCTGAAAGAGCGTGCGTCGCCCAACTCGCCCCTGACGTATTGTTCCGTGTCCTCGACGGCCTTTATCAGATCCTTGTTCTTCGGAACGAACGATGCCCAGGCGATCGACTCTGTTTCGGTGTCGTATTCCCAGAGCCCAATTAAGCGCCCGCGATCGAAAATTCCATTGCTGGGAAGGTCGGCCAGACCCTGGCTCGCGTAGGGTTTTTGCTTAAACAAAGGTTTGTCCAGGTCCTCCGGATCAATCAGGTCTTTCGTGTTCCGCTTCCATAGGCTGACTCCGTCCAGGCTCGCGACCAAAGCGTACTGCGCCTGTTTTGGAATGCGGAATGCTTCCAGCCGTTCGCGGTCATCCGGCATGGCGAGCCTCGGGTCGTCCTTAGCGAGCGGTTCGAGTTTAAGCGGCTCGAGTGCGGCCTTGGCGGCCTTGGCGCCCAGCGCAGAGAACCATTGAAACTCGCCGATCGTGGCGGGACCGATCCACCGGAAATAGCGGCGCGCAAGTTCAATGGCCACCTGGTCCGCATCCATCTTGAAGTTCTTCAGCGGGTTCGGCTTCCACAGGCAATATCGGTAGCGCTGCTGATCGAGGCGGCCATTCATCGGTACACGCCGGATTTCGCCCGCGGTTTGCAAGCCGAGCGCCAGGGGTAGCGTAGTCGTGAGCCCCTTCTTTTTTCCTTCTTCGCCGAGGCTGCGGGAAGCCTTGCCTGTCGCTTCACGAATCTCCTCCGGATCGAGAGGTCCGTTGTCGAGAGCCTTCACCACCGCTTCGCACAGCTTTGCTATCTCTTTATCGGTGACACCGAGCTTATAGGCAACTTTCAGCTCGGAGTCGCCAAACCCAGATGCGGCGTGCAGAGCCAGCGCGAAATCGCATGCGGGCACTACATAAGTGCAGCCGCGCGCGGACGGCAGTTCATGAATCTCGAGGCTGGCTACCGCCGCATCGGCGGCTTCCCGGGAAATCCGCCCTCGTGAAAAGAGCGTCAGGTACGGCGCGGCGCCTCCCACCGAGCGCGCCCAGCCTGTCTCGCCGAGGACCTTAGACGCGCTCTCGCCGCGGAGCCTTCCATCAAGCCCCTGGCGATGGAACCACCATGACCTCAATTTCTTCGCGTCCATTATTCTGCTCCTTGCGGTATAATAGGGGCTACTGGAAGTCTATCCGCAACCCCCTCTTCCTCGCCATATGGTCGGCGATCGATAGTCGGCTCGTCGATTTTCCTCCGCAAAAACGAATGAACACTTTTTCTGAAATCTCTCTCTCTGCTCCTCTGAGGAGCAATCTAATTAAGCACGGCTATTCCAAGCCAACCCCTATCCAGGCCTTGGCCATTGGACCGGCGCTGGCAGGAAGCGACGTAGTCGCGACCGCGCAAACGGGCACC
>Ga0070681_10003793_pt1 | contig 14195 bp, 15 predicted proteins | sample KBSC83BmetaG_FD_65650 | JGI IMG/M metagenome (GOLD analysis project Ga0070681, IMG submission 65650) | Corn rhizosphere microbial communities from Kellogg Biological Station, Michigan, USA - KBS C8-3B metaG | ecosystem: Host-associated > Plants > Roots > Rhizosphere | place: USA: Michigan... | reverse complement strand
CGACGTGGCGCGGCGGCTGGGCCGGGACGCGCGACACGTCATAGGCGTGGACGTATCCGTTCGGCACGTCGATCACGAAGAGCAAGCGGCCGTCGGGCGTCAGCGTGATCCCATGACTCGGTGTTCCGAGCGAGTTCGTGGCGGAGAAGCCGCGGACGCGCACGGTGTAGAGCGCTCGTCCGCTGATCAGGCTGCTCACCTGGAACCCGAGGAACCCGGTCGCGGTGGTGTACGCGAGCTCTCTCGACTCGTCGATCGTGAACGGCCGCACACCCGGGAGCAGCGGTCCGACTCGGCGCACGATCCGATTCGTTCGTGTCGACGCGACGTACAAGTAGCGCGCGTTCCGAGGGCCCAGGTAGACCCGCCGCCCGTTCGTAGACATGACCGTGTTGTGCGGTCCGGGGCCGGCGTGAATCGTTCCGATGACCGTGCCGGTGTGCCCATCGGCGACCTGCCAGCGGTCGTCCATGGTGTGCTCGCCGACCGGGATGTACAGCCGTGTTCCGTCAGGGGTCACGGCAAGGCCGTCGGTTCCGGTCGGATACGCGCGCTCCCACAGCACGCGATTCGTCAAGAGGTCGATCGCGACGACCGAGCCGTTGCCTCGCTCGCCGCCGTTCCCACCGACGCTGAGGAACAGCCGATGCGTGCTCATCGCCGCGGCGACGCCCCGGAGGGCATGCGCCTGCGGAAGGTCGACGTGCATGACGAGCCGATGGTGCGCCCCGATGTCGTAGATGTCGAGGCTGCGGTCGGGGAAGACGTAGAGGTAGCGGCCGGTCGAGAGGTGGGACGCAGCGGTGGGCTGCTGTTTGCCGCAACCCACGGCCGCGAGGGTGGCCAGGAGCACGGCGGATGCCATCGGCACGCGGAGACGCCGTGGTGACGGGATCGCGCGTTCCAACTCCGCCATGGTTGCGTCAGCGCAACGCGTCAGCAAGCCGGCGCCACTGCTCGCGTGGGAGTTGCGCCGGATCAGAGGTGACGACCTGGATCGCAACGTGATCGGCGCCGGCCGCGCGTTGCGCTGCGATCTTCGTCCCGATCGCTTCGACGTCGCCCCACGCGACCAGTGCGTCGACGAGTCGATCGCTGCCACCGTTCTCGATGTCGGCACGGTCGAACCCGGTCCGCACCCAGTTGTCTGCGTAGTTCGGCAGTTGCAGGTACCGCGCGAGCCACTGCCGGGCGATGGCGCGCGCGGCGTCGGCAGCTTCCTCGAGCACGACCGTCTGCTCGGGCGCAAGCAGCGCATCGGGGCCGAGCGCCTCGCGCGCAGTGCGCGTGTGCTCCGGCGTCACGAGATACGGATGCGAGCCGCGCGCGCGTTCCCTCGCGAGCATGAGCATCCGCGGCGCGAGGGCAGCGAGCACGCGTTCGGACCGGGGGACCGGTGGATCGGCTGCGTCCAGCGTCTCGAGATAGCGGGTCATCTCCGTCAGCGGTTTCCGGTATCTGTCGCCGACGGCCGGCGCGTGACTGACACCGAGCCCGAGCAGGAAGCGACCGGGGAACTCCGAGCTGAGCCGCGCCTGCAGCGCCGCCGTCGCCTCCGCTGGATGCGTCCAGATGCTGACGATCCCCGTCGCGACCGTGATCCGTTCCGTCGCCGACAGCAGGAGGCGCAGGCGTGCCTCGAGGTCAGCGTGCTCCCTGCCTGGGACCCAGATCGTGGCGTAGCCCACCTGCTCGAGCTCCGCTGCCGCCTCTGCGACGTCATGAGCGTTGCCCTCGCGCAACTGCGGGCTCCAGACGCCGATCGCGCCGGTCGGTGCCACCTGATCGATGCTACCGCCGAGCATCCGGCTCAAGCCGCCGGCAGGGAACAAGCGCGCTGTTCTCGTCGTTTGAACGAGTGCGAGCCGGATCTGTCCGGTGGCGCCTTACTACGAAAGAGGAAGTCCTTTGAACACCCAGCATCCGCACACTCACATTGTCGACGTCGTCTGCGCAACGTGTGGCACGTCGTTCAGCGTCCGCTCGACGGCCCAGGCGTTGTCGGTCGAGCTCTGCTCGAATTGCCATCCGGCCTACACGGGCGTCGCGCGCACCGTCGCGAGCGGCAACCGGATCGAGCGCTTCAACCGCCGCCGCTCGCTCGCGGCCGCGTAACGCGTCTTCGCCCGCTCAGCGGGCCGTTCGATCGACTCAGAGACGCCCGTTGTCGCGCAGCCAGGTGAGCGAAAGGATCGTGACGTTGCCGCGCCAGTCATTCGTCTGTGCCGGCGACCACGCGAGCCAGTCGAACATCCAGCCTCCATCGTCCTGCTGACCCGCTTCGACGGCGTCGAGGTGCGCTTCGACCTGCGCGTCGGTGAACAGCCCGCGCGAGCGGCTCCCGGGAACGGGTGAGAGATCGAGCGGGCGCAGACCTTCGCCCTCGGTGCCTCCTGCGGGTGTGAATGCAGCCGGATCGATCCGCGTCGCGAGCGAAGCGATCGCCGCGCGCGCCCGATCCTCGTCGGGGACGGCGTCGAGGAACGTGCACGCATTCCTCAACCAGTAGCCGCTCGGCTGCTCGGCCGAGTCGATCGCGTTCCAGCACCACGCGGTGGCCTGCTCGAGCCACTGGTCGTCCTTCACCCCACCGCGGTGGAGAACGGCGGCGAGACCGAACGTCAGGAACGAGCCCGGCTCGGGCAGCCACCAGGGGCTGTGTGGGTACTCCTCGAAGCCCGGCAGGACGAACGGGATGCCGCCGTCGGAATCGGCGATCGACGCGATCCAGGCGCGGGCGCCATGCGCCAACTCGTCGTCCAGCGCGCCGGCCTCGTGCAGGGACTCGAGCGCGTAGAGCGTCGCGGCCGGTTGGCTGCTCGGGCAGCGCAAGTCGGGCTCCAGCGCATGCCCGAAGCCTCCATCGGCGTTCCGGTAGCCGTGCAGCGCGTCTATCACCGGCTGCGGAGAACCGCCGCCGAAGAGAAGGGCGTAGCGGTGGCGGTCGAGCAGACGAGCGGCGGACCAGATGAATGTCTCGGCTGCCGCGCGGTCGATCGACATGCCCCGCAACCTATCGCTGTTTGATCGCCTTAGAGACTTGGCCGAGCGCGTTCTTCGTCGGCTGTGAGCTCGGCTGTGGGGCGTGCCTCGAGGCGCGCGTCCGGAATCGGCTGTCCGCTCTCGATCGAGATGCCATACGTGCCCTCGGCGAGCCGAGCCTCGGCCCGCTCGACCGCCGCGAGCTGGTCGCGAAGATCGTCGGCGAAGGTCTCGTCGAGCTCGTCCTGATAGAGGTCGGACGCGAGGTTCGCCGGGTCGTACTCGTCGGCGGGCTCGCCGTCGTCCTCGGGCCGCACCCGCGCGAGTGCACGCTCGATCCGAGCGCGCTCGGTCTGGAGAAGCTCACGGGCCCGGTCGGGATCCATCGCTGAACCGTAACGATTTGCCGGTGCCTGCGCCGCACGGTCAGGCTTCGCTGCGGACGGGCTTCTCGCTGAGCTCGGCGTTGAGCTTGTTCAGCTCGCCGAGGCGTTCCTGGAGCGAATCGGCGAACTGCGCGAGCGTCTTCTGTCGTGCGCGCACCAATGCGAGTTGTCTCTCGACCAGGGGGGTGGCCTGCTGCACGATCCTCAGCCGCTCCGCGTCGTCGGGTCCCTGCTCCCACCGGTTACGCAGACCCGCCCGCGTGTCTTCGGCTTCGGCGAGCTCGATCAGTTCCTCGAGCGACAGGCCGAGCAGGTCGCGGAGCCGGATCAGCTCCTGCAGGCGCGAGACGTCCGCATCGCTGTAGAGCCGGTGTGCGCCCTTCGGCCGTTCGTTATCGCAGCCGAGCAGTCCAAGCTCTTCGTAGTACCGAATCGTGCGCGTCGTGACCCCGACGCGTTCCGCCACTTCGCCGATTCTGTATGCCTGCTCGTCTGTCTGAGCGGTCACATCATCACCTCGCTCCGTTCCGAACTAGGCCTGCTCGTGGACTGACTCTTGCGCCCGCGATGGTAGTCAACGACGACGGGTTACGGGCGACTGAAGTCATCAGACGATGTTGCGCCGCCAGAGGAGAAAGCCCAGCGGCAAAAGCGAGGCCAGAACGAGCCAGCGGGCGAGGGCGATGACGTGCAGGCCCTCCCCGACGCCGACCAGCGGGCCGTTGCCCAGGAACGCGCGCGCACCGGCGATTGCGCCTCCGACGTTCCCCTCCGAGTAGGCGCGACCCCCGACGGCAGCGGCGAGTGTGGCCGTCGCGTGCGCCGCGACGGGATCCGGACGGTAGGCGCGGTCGGGCTTCCCGTGGGAGAAGATCCGGTCGCTCCCGCCACCGAGCCGCACGATCACGAAGCTCGTGTGCGGCGCCGGCCGCAGCGACTCGTGCAGGTCGCCCACGAAATAGGGCGCCGTCTCGCCATCCGTGAAGAGGATGACCAGCCGGTGGGCGACGCCGTCGGAGAAGAAGTTGGTGCCCGCGAATGTGTCGAGTGACGCGAACGTCGTCGCGACCTCGTTGAACCCCTTCGGCGGCGGCCGTTCGATGCCAACCGTGTCGGCGAGCGCGGCGGTGAACACCTGCTCGCTGCCCGTGGGGAACACATTCGGCAGCACGCGGTCGGTCATCGTGGCGACGCCGGACGGAATCTCGCGGAGCGCGAAGTGCATTCGCCGCGCCGCGGCCAACGCCCGTGCGAGTCGCGTCGGACGGCGCGGGCCTGGCGCGGCGTCCATCGATTCCGAGGTGTCGAAGACGTAGAACGCCTGCGCGTCCGCGCGCACCCGAATTGTCCTCTCGGATTGCAGCACGGGCTGCGCAACCGCGAGACCGAGCAGTACCGGGACCAGGGCGAGTGCCACCAGCGTCCCGGCGTACGACTTGTACCGCGGAGCCTCGACTCCGAGCGACCGGCGTGCTCTGCGCGCGCGGCGTTCGTTGAGTGCAAGCGCCCCGAGCGGAAGGAGCGCGCCGAGTGCGAGCAGGGCGCCGAGGGGCGTGAGGAAGACGAGGTGCAAGACCGCCTCTCAGTAACCGCGGCCGGGGGATCGTGCCCCGGAGCCCTTGTGACCGAACTTCTCGCCGCCGCCCGGTTGCGGGACGCCGCGGCGCGGGGGTGGGAGGGGCTGCCGGAACATCCGCTCGAGATTCCGCTGGGCGTTCTCGTCGTTTGGGTCCAGCCGCACCGCGTTCAGGAACTGGGCCAGCGCCTGTTGCTCCGGCGTCTGCTGACTCGAAGGCCCGCCCTGTGTGGGATCCCCGTACGGGTTCGCGGCCTGGTCGGGAGACGGCGGGTCGCTGTAGAGGAGGACACCGAGGTAGTCGGCGGCGCGGGAGGCGCGCGCCGGATCGCGGTCGGAGCGGGCGATCCGCGCGAGCGCGGCCTCGATGATCGACCGCTGCTTTTGGGTTTTCGTTGTCGGCGGATGCGATGCGGCGTAAATCGCCTGCATCGACGCCTGCCGGAAAGCGAGATCGTCGTTCAAGCCGAGCAGGCGTCGATCGAGGGATGCAGGCAAAGTGGCGTTCGCCTCCCACGCCGCGGGCGAGATCGGTGCGATCGCGGCTCGTGCGTCGGCGTCCTGAACGGCCCGCTCCCAGCGCCACGTGTCGCGCGCAAGCAGGACGAGGACTGCGGCGAGGACGAGCAGCGCGGCGGCGGCGGCGAGGCGGCGGATCATGCCGTCCTCCGGCGCCAGCGCAGCGGCTCGGCCCACCACTCGTTCAACGCGAGGAGCAGGATGGCGAGCGCCGCCAGGACGGCAAGCCAGATCCCGAACGTCCCTGTGACCTGCAACTGCCCGCGTGCCTGCGCGTCGGTGGGCAGCTTCGCCTCGCGGAAGATCGCGTCTGATCCAAGCAGCCGCTGGAAGAAATCGGCGTTCGCCGCGGTCGGGGCGAGCGCAACGATCTCGAGTGGCACGGTCCGTTGCTCGAGCAGGAGGACAGCATCCGTGAGCCGCGTCAAGTCGGTCGGATCGTCGGCGAGGTCGCTGATCAGGAGGATGGCGCTCTTCTTCACGTGCTGCTGCTGGAGCATGTGCGCGGCGAGGAACAGCCCGTTGGAGATCTTGGTGCCCCCGGAGAACCACTGGTCCCAGGGGCTGCGGGTCGACTGGTCGTTGGGTTTGGCCGACGCGACAGACGGTGCGAAGAACCGGAGCAGCGGCTTCAGTTCCCTGGCCGGCGTCCCGGGCGGGAACGCCTCGTAGGCCACGTCGGAGAAGAGGACGAGCCCGAGGCGGCTTTGCGACGCCGCGATGGTCGCGAGCGTCTGCTCGATGCGGTAGTAGGTCTCCGGCTGGACGCTCGAGGAGACGTCGAGGACGACGATCCCCGTTTCGTCGGCCGGCAGGAAGCGACGGCCCGGGCTTGCCGGAGCAGCAAGGTACGCGGCGGCGATCGACGCGACCAGCACGGCTGCGAGCCCCAGCCGCACCAGCCGCGTGCGACGCGCGGCGTTATCGAGTGACGAAGCGTCGGCGAGTGGCACCGACAGCTCGCTGCCGCGGCGCAAGCCGCGGGCGACGAATGCTCTGAGCTCAGCGAGCACCGTTCGACCTCACACTCGTCGCCAGCGCAGCGACGCTCTCCGGAGATGGGTCGGTCTCGGACCACGCCAGTCGCTCGGCGTCGTCCGCCTGCGTGACGGCGCGCCGCCGCCGCAGCTCTGCGGCGAGACGCTCGAGGGCCTTGCGACTCTCGTCGACCTCGCCGTGCGCGGCCGCGTGCTCGGCGAGTGTGAGCGCACGCTCGATCGGCGTCAGATGAGCGGGGATCTGGCGGGTGCGCACGAGTCGCGTGTCGCCGGCGACGACGGAGGCGACGAGCCACCCGGCACCGAGGATCAGCACCGCCGCAAGCCCGAGTGCGACTCCCCCGAGCAGTCCCGGGGCGATCTCCCAGGAGACGGCCGGCTGCGTCGAGTCCTTCGCGACGTGCGGGGTCGACTCGGCGATCTCGTCTGCGGTCAGCCGCGACTGGACGCCGAAGATCGGCCACTTGACGGGCGTCTTGACGGTACGGCCGTCTCGCGTGCGGTACGTGGCGCCGGCGGGCTTGAGTTGCTGCGCGTCTGCCCCGCGGCCCTTCGCGGCGGGCAGGCACGCCCGGGTCACGCACTGGATCTCGTAGCGAAAGTCGATCACCACTGCGCGTCCGAGGCCACGAGTGATGCGACGCGACTCCGTGCGAATGCGGTAGGGCCGAAGATCGACGGTGAGCTCCGCGCTGGCGGGATCAACGCGGCGTGGATCGACGACGAGCTGCGCGTGGGCGGTCAGCACCTGGCCGAAGAACGACCGCGTCGGCGTCACTTCGGTGTGGACGATCGTCGTCCGAGGGGCGTACGTGCCGCCGTCGTCGTTCCACCAGCGGGGCCCCAGCACAGCTGCGAGCACGACGACCGAAGCGATGGTGACGAGCGCCACCGCCGCGGCAGCAACCCGCCCGCGGGTCAGCACGTCGCTCACTGCGTTCCCCTGCCGGCACCGACGCGGGCGTTCGCCCAGTCGAGCAGCGTCGCGTGAACCGCGTCGTCCGCGTCGTTGCCGAGCACGACGGGGTCGAGCCCAAGCCGGACGAAGTCGCGTTGCAGGCGCTCGAGGCGGGCCTCGTTGAAGGTGCGCCGCTGCTCGACTTCACGCGCCTCGAGTCGCACGACCCGGGCGCTCGACCCTCGGGCATCGCCGAGCGACATCGCTACACCGTCGATCTGCGGGAAGCTCTGCTCCCACACGGGGTCTTGCACGATCACCGGCACGACGTCCCAACCATGATCGACCGCCTGGCCCCAGAACTCCGGTGCCGTCGGCTGGATGAAGTCCGAGAGGACAAAGACGAAGCTCCCGATCGGCACCGTGCCGCGGAGGCCGCCGAGAAACGCGAGAGCCCGAGTGACATTGTCCTCGGGTGCGTCGAACGGATGTGCGAGATGCTCCTCGAGCCGCTCGCGCAGCCCGGCGCGCCAGACGTTCGCCTGTGCACGTGGGGCTTCCCAGAACGGTGTGCCTGCTGTGGTGTCGCCCGGATGTGTGGCGTAGTCGAGGTAGGCGACGAGCGATCGCTGGTCGAGGGCACTGGCGACCAGCACACGCGCGATGGCATGAACGGCGGTGGGCTTGTGCAGCCACGGCAGGTCGCTCGGGTAGAGCGCCATCTCGGGGCGACGATCGACGACGATCACGACCGCAGGAATCTCCTCGGCGAACCGCTCGCGGACGATGAACTCGTCGCGTTGCCGCGCCGACGAAAGACGTGCCGATCCCTTCCAGTCGATCGTCCTGAAGTGGTCCCCTGGGCGATAGGGACGAGAGCTCGCGACATCTGCGCGCCCGCCGCGGCGGATGCTGGTCGGTCCGCCCGACGTCGTGCCGAGCAGCCGACGCCGCGGATACAGCGGGATCACGCCGGTCGTCGAAGCGACCACGTTAGGAGTAACCGCTGAGGACCTTGAGCTCGCGCTCGTCCGAGGGTTCCGGGCGCGTGACGCGGGAGAAGACAAGGTCGCGGAACTGGTTGAGCGCGCCGTCGCGCCCGAGCTCGCGGTTCTCGGCGACGAAGGTCGGCGTGAAGATGACGCGGTGTCCGATCACCGGGAGGAAGAGTGTCTCCACATCCTCGGGCGTGACGAAGTCGCGGCCCTGGAGCAACGCCCAGGCGCGCGCGGTGCGCTCGAGCGCAAGGCTGGCGCGGACCGACGCGCCGAGGGCGACCGACTCGATGTGGCGTGTCACGGTCACGAGCTCGACGATCCAGCGCAGAAGCAGGTCGTCGGTGTAGATGTCCTCGATCGCAGCCTCGAGCTCGCGAATCGCGTCGACCGAGACGACCGGCTCGAGGTCGTCGAGCGGATGCTGAGCGCGCTGCTCGCGCACGATCTCGATCTCCTCGTCCACGGTCGGGTAGCCGAGCTCGGTCTTGAGGAAGAAGCGGTCGAGCTGTGCCTCGGGCAGCGGGAACGTCCCTTCCTGCTCGATCGGGTTCTCGGTCGCGAGCACGAGGAACGGGTCAGGCAGCACGTGCGTCACGCCGTCGACCGTCACTTGCCGTTCGGCCATCGCCTCGAGCAGTGCCGACTGCGTCTTCGGCATCGCGCGGTTGATCTCGTCGACGAGCAGGATGTTCGCGAACACCGGTCCGGCCCGGAACTCGAAGTTGCGCGTCTGTTGGTTGTAGACCGAGAGCCCCGTGACGTCGGTCGGCTGCAGGTCGGGAGTGCACTGGACGCGTGAGGGAGTCACGTCGCTGATCGATCCGGCGATCGCCCGTGCGAGAACGGTCTTGGCGGTGCCGGGAACGTCCTCGAAGAGCACATGGCCGCGGCAGGCGAGCGCGGCGATCACGAGCTGGACCCGCTGCGTCTTGCCGTGGACGACGGTCTCGATGTTCGCGAGCAGCCGGTCGGTGGTGTCCTTCGCGCGCGCCAGCCGCTCCTTGCCCTGTTCGCTCATCGGTTCGGCCATCTCTCAGGAACCGTACCCGGGGAGCGTGTAGGCAGAGAGCTCCGGCGTGCCGCGTCGCCCGTCGGCAGTCGGCGCGCCCGCGCCGACGAGCAAGAGGCCACCCGCGATGCTCGGACAGCCGTTGATGCCCGCGCGCGTCTGCGTCTGCCACAGCGTCCGTCCGTCAGACGCCGCCAACGCGAAGACGTGACCCGCGAGCGTGGGGACGAAGACGACGTCAGCTGCAACGGTTGCGCAGCCTGTCGCGGGAGAGCCCAGACGTCGCGACCACACCTGCTGCCCCGTCTTCGCCGACAGTGCGACGAGAAGGCCGCTGCCGCGTCTCAGGTCGGCGGGGAAGGCAGGGTCGACGGCGCTCTCGCGCATGCAGCGCTCGACTACCGGAACGAAGAGGCGTCCGTCTGCGTAGGCCATCGGCGTGAGCACACCTCCCCACAGGCCGGGGCAGACCTTCGTCGGTTGCTTCGGCAGCGGCCCAAGATCGTGGAGGTGCGTTCCGACCGCGCGCGACCAGAGCCGCTTGCCGGTGATGCGGTCCCACGCGACGACCCGGCCGGCTTTCCCCGCTCCGAAGACGACCCGCCCGGCGATGACCGGCGAGGCCTCGAAGTCGTAGTCGCGCACGTCGTGCTTCGTCACCTGGTCGTGCCAGAGGAGCAAGCCGCTCATCGCGGTCAGCGCGACCAGGGCGTCGGTGTACGGGACCGGCCCGGGGTACATCCCGCCGTTCGGCCGCAGCGGCGATCCGCCCCACGGTCCGGGATTCGAGATCCCGAAGTAGAGGCGGCCGTCGGCTGCGAGCGACGGGGGATACCACGCGCCGCCACCTCCGGCGGAGGGGAAGGACCACGGATCGCGGATGGTCTGGAAGCGCCACCGGACATGGCCGGTGCGCTGGTCGATTGCATAGAGCGCGCCGCGACCGCCGGGCGCAAAGCCGATCGTCGAGGTGAACACGAGCCCGCGCGCAGCGAGCGGCGCGATGTCGACGAACTGCTCAAACCGATTCACGAGCCGTCGCGCCCAGAGTCGGCGGCCGGTTGCGCGGTCGAGTGCGAAGACGCTCGTGTCGGTCGCGCCGAAGAGGCGCGACCCGGCGAGCGCGAGGCCGTTCGGCCCGTCGTTGGGCGCCTGGACGCGGAACGTCCAACGCACACCGCCCGTTCGGGCGTCGATCGCGTGGACCGACGAGCTGAGGTCCTGTGCATAGACGGTGTCGCCAACGACGAGTGGGGTCGACGCGAACGACCCGAACGTCGATCCGCGCGTGAGCGGGAAGCGCCAGCGGACCTGCAGTCTCGCAACGGTTCGCGTGGAGATCGTCGACGGGACGGCGCGCGTTCCGGACAGGTCAGCGTTCGGTTGCCGCCAGTCGGCGGCGCCGGCGGGAGTGGCGCAGGCGACAACCGCCGCTGTGGCAGTGCCGACGGCGACGACGTGAAGCTTCACGGGCGCGTGAGTCGCCGAGTCAGTCAGTTGACGGTGAAATACCCGCGGGTCTTGCCGTCGACCTTGTACGGGTACTGGCCGCGGGTGTCCAGGTACGAGCCAAGCCTCGCCGTCTTGCCCGCGGCGACCGTGCGCTTGAGCCCGCCGATGTCGAACACGTGCGTCTTCGTGCCCTTGTTAGTGATGTAGAAGTGCGCGAGCCAGCCGCGCTTGGCGAGTGACCGGCTCAGCACCACGCTCTTGTCGGTGAGCGTGACGTTGATCCGAAAGTTGTACCCCGGGGAGGTCGTGTTGCTCTGTGCGAGCGACGAGGGCGCCGCGACCGTAAGCAGTGCGGTAACGGCGGCGATGACGACGAGCACCCTCTTCACTTCACGTCCTCCTTCTCGGGAATCTTCACGCCAGGGTAGCGCACGAGGTGTCCGTTTACGTAAACTCCGAACGGCCTTCGGCGCGAGCTGTGGGCGACAACGGACCCCAACCGTTGAACAGGGGAAATGACCTAGTCATGGTTCGCTCCAGGAGGTGGAGATGAAGGGCATTCGCGCCCTGCTCGTTCTGCTCGTCGCCGGCGCGGTTCTCGCAACGGTTGCGTGGAGTGCGTCGTCCAAGACGCACGCGATTTCACCGATTCCGGCGTTCACGGCATCGGATCTCACGGCCGAGCCCGGTGCCAACTGGGTCACGGCGCGCGGTGACATGTACAACCGCCAGTACTCGTCGCTGGACACGATCAACAAGACGAATGTGGCGCAGCTCAAGATCGCCTGGCACACCCGTGTCGCCATTCCGACCAAGGGCAAGCCGAACTTCACCGGCGCCTTCTCGGAGGCGGAGCCGGTTGTGTACAACGGCACGATGTACATGCCCGACTCGAAGGGCAACGTCTTTGCCTTCGACGCCGTCACGGGCGAGCGGCTTTGGTACTACAAGCCGAAGTACCCGAAGGGCTTCGCATCGGGGCTCCCGACGAGCCGCGGCGTCGTGATCGGCGACGGCAAGGTGTTCATGGCCCAGACGGACGGCAACATCGTCGGCCTCGACCAGGGCACCGGTCGCGTGGCCTGGAAGACGAACGCCGGCAACTACAAGCAGGGCTACTTCTTCACGAGCCCGCCGACGTACTACAACGGGATGCTGGTCATCGGCCAGTCCGGCGGTGACTTCGGCGCCCGCTGCCAGGTCCTCGGCCTCGACGCGAAGACCGGCAAGATCAAGTGGCACTTCAACGTCATCCCCGTCGGCAAGGAGTTCGGTGCCAACACCTGGCCGAAGAAGCGGGCGTACCTGGGCGGCGGCGCCGTCTGGGCTCCGCTGACCATCGATCCCTCGCTCGGGCTCGTGTACGTCGGCGTGGGCAACCCTGTCCCGTACAACGGCAACGTGCGCGGCAAGGGCAAGGAGCTCTTCACCGAGTCCGTTGTCGCCTTGCACGTCAACACGGGCAAGTACGCCTGGCACTACCAGGAAGTCCATCACGACATCTGGGACTACGACACGGCGGCCAACCCGATGGTCCTCTTCGACCTGCAGATCAAGGGCCAGATGAGGCACGCCCTCGCGAGCATGGGGAAGACCGGTTGGATCTACATCCTCGATCGTCGCACGGGCGTTCCGATCCTCGGCATCCCCGAGCGGAAGGTGCCGCAGGAGGCGTCGCAGCACACGTGGCCGACGCAGCCGATTCCAAATGGCGACCCGTTCGCCGCGCAGTGTGCGAACAAGGCGCAGTGGTCGAAGTGGAAGGCTCCCGACGGGAAGCCCGCGAAGATCGGGTGCATCTTCACGCCCTACAACGGCAGGCAGTACACCGTGTTCGCGCCGACTGCTCTCGGCGGGACCGACTGGCCGCCGTCGAGCTACAGCTCGAAGACGGGCTACATGTACGTCTGCTCGAAGGACAGCTCAGGCGCCTGGAAGGCGTTGCCGCCGGTCAAGGCCGGTGGCCTGAAGCCGCTTGGCAACTTCTTCCAGATCGAGGGGCTCTTCCAGCCCAAGGGCAGCCCCGGCCTGAAGCCGATCGGCAAGGTCGTGGCCATGAACATGCGCACGAACAAGCGCGTGTGGTCGGTCGCGTTCGCGCCGGGTGACATGTGCTACAGCGGCGTCATGTCGACGGCCGGCGGGCTCGTGTTCGTCGGACGGAACAACGGTCAGCTGCAGGCGTATGACGACCAGACCGGCAAGCTGCTCTGGTCCTCGCCGAAGCTGCTCGCGAGCGTTGCTGCCCCGCCGATGACCTACACGGTCAACGACAAGCAGTACGTCGCGGTCTACGCCGGCGGCAATGGCATCGCTGCGGGCTCGGCGACCGCCAAGGTCAAATACGGCTCGGACCTCTACACGTTCGCACTGCCGTCCTGACCGACTGAGTAAGGCACGCAGAACGGGGAGGGCCGGCAGCGATGCCGGCCCTCCCTGTCCCTAGGAGCCTGCTACCGTCCAAAACGTACGTCTACGTCAAATAGAGAACCGTCCAGGAGGGTTTTGACGTCATGAAGAAGTCCATCGGGTTGCTCCTCGCTGTGAGCGTCGTTGCCGTAGGCCTGTACGCGTCGATCGCGTCGGCTTCGCCCCAGAGCACGAAGGCGGTTTTGGTCACGGTGACGATGACCGATTACCACTTCAAGCTCTCGAAGACCACGGGGTACAAGCGCGGCGTCGCCTACACGTTCAAGGCGATCAACAAGGGCGCTGCGTTCCACAACTTCGACATCCAGGGGCTGAAGGCGACCAAGGTCGTCACGCACGGCAAGTCGTCGAGCTTCACGATCACCTTCAAGAAGGCCAAGCGCTACCAGTACATCTGTGACGTCCCGCGGCACGCCGAGCTCGGCATGGCCGGGTTCATCAAAGTCACGTAGGACGTGCGGACTGCGGCTGACCGACGTGCGGATGACCCCCAGTGTCTCCGCCGTCTGTCGCCGCCAGTCGGAACCGCGCAGCCCGAGGCATAGGATCAGCGAGTGAGCGAGCCGACGAGACCGGAGACATTCGACGACGCAATCGACGTGGCAGGTCGCTTGCGCCGCAACGTCGAGACGGTCGTCTTGGGCAAGGACGAGGCGGTGACGCTGGTGGTCGCGGCGCTCGCGTGCGGTGGTCACGTCTTGCTCGAGGACGTGCCCGGCACGGCGAAGACAGTGCTCGCGCGCGCGATCGCCGCCAGCATCGAAGGCGCGGTCGCGAACCGCATCCAGTGCACTCCCGATCTGCAGCCGACGGACATCACCGGCCTCTCGATCTGGAACCCGCAGACGCGGCTGTTCGAGTTTCGCGCCGGCCCGGTCTTCGCGAACGTCGTCGTCGTCGACGAGGTGAACCGCGCGCTGCCGAAGGCGCAGTCCGCACTGCTCGAG
>Ga0070681_10003790_pt1 | contig 14199 bp, 16 predicted proteins | sample KBSC83BmetaG_FD_65650 | JGI IMG/M metagenome (GOLD analysis project Ga0070681, IMG submission 65650) | Corn rhizosphere microbial communities from Kellogg Biological Station, Michigan, USA - KBS C8-3B metaG | ecosystem: Host-associated > Plants > Roots > Rhizosphere | place: USA: Michigan... | reverse complement strand
CGGCGATCCCTTCAAGCGCATCGCCGCCGACCAGGACGGCCGCGTCGGCATCGATTGGGGCATCACCGGCGTGCCCGAAACCTATGTGCTCGACAAGGCCGGCATCGTGCGTTTCTGGCAGCGCGCTCCTTTGAGCGAAGCCGATGCCAAAAAAATCGAGCCCCTGATGCAGGCGCTCGCCAAATGAGAAAGCTGGCCACCCTTCTCTTCCTGTTGCTGCCGCTTTGCGGCAGCGCCGCCCTTGCCGTGGAGCCCGGCGAGATGCTGAGCAACCCGGTGCTCGAGGCGCGCGCCCGCGACATCTCCAAGGGGCTGCGTTGCCTCGTCTGCCAGAATGAATCGATCGACGACAGCGGTGCCGACCTCGCCCACGATCTGCGCGTGCTGGTGCGCGAACGGCTCACGGCGGGCGACAGCGATGCGCAGGTCGTCGATTACCTGGTCAAGCGCTATGGCGATTTCGTGCTGCTGAAGCCGCCGGTCGCGCCGCGCACCTGGCTGCTGTGGTTCGGGCCGGTAGCGATCCTGGTCGTTTCCGGCGGTGCCGCGCTGCTGATGATGCGGCGGCGCAGCCGCAGCGAGCCGGCGCCGCTCAGCGACGAAGAGCGGCGAACGGTCGCCCGCCTGCTCGAGGACAAAGGATGATCTGGGTCGCGCTCGGTTCGCTCACCGTGCTCGTGCTGGCGCTGCTGCTGCGGCCGCTGGTCTTCTTCCGGCGCGAGCGCGTCGAGACCGCGCAAGGCAAGCTGGCCATCTATCGCGACCAGCTGAAGGAGGTCGAGCGCGAGCAGGCTGTCGGGCTGCTGGCGCCCGAGGATGCGGCGACGGTGCGGCTCGAGATCGAGCGCCGCATGCTGACGGCGGCGCGCGCCGCGAGCAAACCGGGCGTGCCGCCGACCGGCCGGCGCCTGGCGGTGGCCATGCCGCTGGTGCTGCTGCTCATCACCGGCCCCTTGGCGCTCTACCTCGCGATCGGCAAGCCGGCCATGCCCGACCGGCCCTTCGCCGGGCGCGATCCCGCCCATGAGATGCCCGACCTCGCCACCGCCATGGCCGGCCTGCGCAAGCACCTCGCCGAACAGCCCGGCGATGCCGAAGGGTGGGCGCTGCTCGCCCGCAGCGAGATGAATATCGGCCATCCCGACGAGGCGGCGGAGGCCTATGAGCAGGCGCTCGCGCATGCCGACGGAGCGCCGCCCGAGACGCGCGCGCAGCTCAATTCGGCCGCCGGCGAAGCTCAGGTCCAGGCGGCGGGCGGCACGGTCAGCGACGCCGCCAAGCGCAGCTTCGCGGCGGCCCTGGCGATCGCGCCGCAGGAGCCGCGCTCGCGCTTCTATCTCGCCGTCGGCCGCGAGCAGGCCGGCGACCGCGAAGGCGCGCTCGCCGATTATCTCGGCATCATCCGCTCCTCGCCGGCCGACGCGCCCTGGCAACCGGCGGTCCGCGAAAGGGCGCTGCAGATGGCGTCGGCGCTCGGCCGCGACCCCGCCTCGCTCGGCCTCGCCGGTCAGGCGCAGGCGCAGCCTCAAGCGCCGGCGGCGGCTGGGGCAACCGCCGATCAGCTGGCCGGGCCCATGGCGGCGGCGATCGCCGGCAAGAGTCCCGAGGAGCAGAAGCAGTTCATCCAGACCATGGTGGCGGGGCTGGCCGAGCGCCTGAAAGCGAATCCCGACGACATCGAAGGCTGGCAGAGACTGGCGCGCTCCTACACCGTGCTGGGCCAGCGCGACAAGGCGCGCGAGGCGCTGGCCTCCGCCGTCGAGCATGCGCCCAACCGGCCCGACCTGCTGATCGATTATGCCCATTCCATCTATGGCGCCGAGGATGCGGCGCACGCCCCGCCGCCCGAATTCATGGACATCATGCGCCGCGTGCTGAAGCTCGACCCCAACGCGCCGGAGGCGCTGTGGTTCGTCGCCAACGACGAGGCCAATGCCGGCAATGCGCGCGATGCGCGCGACCTGCTCGACAAGCTGCTGGCCCAGATGCCGCCCAATGCACCGGCGCGGGCGACCGTGCAACGCCGCGTCGACGAGCTGCGCGCCGGACCGCGCCGCCCGCCCGGGTAAAGCGCCCGTGCGCCGCACCACGCGCTTCCGCCGGCTCCTCGAGTCGCCGGAGATCCTCGTCCTTCCCGGCGCGCATGATGCGCTCAGCCTGAAGCTGATCGAACGCGCCGGATTCCAGGCGACGACATGCGGCGGCTTCGCCAGCACGGCTTCGCTGCTCGGCGCGCCGGACATCGGCCAGCTCACCATGACCGAGATGGCGGAGAATGGTGGAAGGCGGCAAGACATCGATCCGCGACGCAAAAAGCCTGGAGGCGATGGGCTTTGCCGTCGTCGCCTATCCGGTCGGCGCCAGCTTCACCATCGCCCGCGCGCTCGAGCGCTATTATGGTGTCCTGAAGCGCGACGGCAGCAGCGCTGCGCTGGCGGGCGAGCTTACGAGCTTTGCCGATTTTTCCGAGCTGGTCGGCCTGCCGCGCCTGCGCGACAAGGAAGCGGCTTGGAGCGACGGCAAAAGACGGCGGTAGGAGGTCGAGATGCAGACATTCTTCGTCATGGTGAAATGCGACCCCGGCCGTGCCTATGACGTGGCGGCCGACGCCGTCGACCGCATCGAGCCCGTCGCCGAGGTCTATTCGATCACCGGCCAATACGACCTGTTGATCAAATGCCATCTCGAAGCCGGCGAGGATGTCGGCAAGTTCGTCGTCAGCCACCTGCAGACGCTGAAGGGGGTGCGCGACACCTTCACCATGCTGACCTTCAAGGCGTTCAGCTAAGGCGAATTCCGGTCACGGCGTTCGCTCCGCGAGGCGCGCCGCGTGAGCGGGCGGCGGGCTCACTCGTCGATCAAGGCTGCCGGCGCTGCAATGCGGCGCGGCTCGCGGAGGGCGAGCTCGACCTCCTCGACTTCCGGAATCTCCTCGCCGGCCTGGACCGCACCCAGCTCCTCGAAGCGCCGCGCCGTGACCAGGACGCGCGTCTCCAGCGAAGCGACCGCCTTGTTGTAGCTGTCGGTCGCCGAGCGCAAGCCGCGGCCCACGCGCGAGAAATGATCGGCGAGAATGCCGATACGCTCGTACAGCTCGCGGCCGAGATCGGCGATCTGCCGGGCATTGTCGGCGATCTGCTCCTGACGCCAGCCATAGGCGACCGCGTGCAGCAGGCCGATGAGGGTCGTCGGCGTGGCAATGATCACGCGGTCGGCCACGCCTTGCTCGATCAGGGTCGGATCGTGCTCGAGGGCGGCGGCGAAGAAATGCTCGCCGGGCAGGAACAGCACGGTGAATTCCAGGGATGAGAACCGGCTGGCATAGGCCTTTCCGGAAAGGATCCGGATATGCTCCCGGATGCGCTGGGCATGGCGCAGCATATGCACCCGGCGCTGCTCGTCATCGCCGGCGTCGAGCGCCGCAAGGTAGGCATCGAGCGGCGCCTTGGCATCGACCACGATTGCCTTGCCGCCGGGCAAGCGCACCACGAGATCGGGTCGCAGCCTCCCGTCCGGCCCGTCGATCGTCACCTGCTCCTCGAAGTCGCAATAGGAGACCATGCCGGCGATCTCGACGACGCGGCGCAGCTGGATCTCGCCCCAACGGCCGCGCACCGTCGGGGCCCGGAGAGCGCTCGCGAGCTTGCCGGCTTCGCCCTTCATTTCCTTGTAGGCTTCGAGCATCAGGCTGTTCTGCTCGCGCAGGCCCTGATAGGCGCCCTCGCGCTTGGTCTCCACCTCGCGCATGACCTCGTCGATCTTGCCGAGCGCCTCGCTCACCGGCTTCACCAGCTCGCCGATCGCCTGGCTGCGCTTCTCGAGATCGCCCTGCGCCGCCTCCTGGAACTTGGCGAGCGTCGCCTGGGCGAGCTGCAGGAAGGCGGCGTTGTTGGTGGTGAGCGCATCGGCCGACAGCGCCCGGAAGCTGTCGGCGAGCGCCTGCTTGGCGTCCTCGACCAGCTTCAGCTTTTCGGCGGCGTGGGTGCGCTCGGCCGCGAGCTCGCCGGTGAGACGCCCGGCGGCGGCCTGCGCCGCTTCGAGCTGCATGCGCGTGAGGTCGAGCTGCTTGAATCGGTCCTCGGCCAGCGCCATTGCCGCGGCACCTTTGGACCGGCCGATCAACAGCCCGACCAGGGCGCCGATCAACAGCCCGGCGAGGCCGATCGCGAACTCCATCTCACCTCCTCGACAGCAGGCTCGATTAAAACACGTCCGAGCCGGTCAGGGCTACTGCAAGCCCACCGAGCGAAGCGCCGGCAACGCGGCTTTGCTCGACAGCGGCACCGCATTTCTGTAGGACATGCGGGAGTCGCGATACCGAAGGAGCGGATGCCCGGTTTCAGCACGGTGATGGCACGCATCACACCCGGCCCGGCGCTCGCGGTGTTGGCGGTCGCTTTCGCCTTGGGCTTGTCCCGCCTCCAATTCGGCATCGGCCACACCACCTTCGATTATATGAGCCAGGCCCGCTGGCTGCTCGATGGCGGCGATCTCGGCGGCCTCACCACCACCCAGCCGCCCGGCTACACGCTGATCTGGCTGCTGCTGCTCGTCCTGCCGCGCCCGCTGCTCGGCGGCTTCATCCTGTCGCTGCTGTCGCAGGCCATCACGGTCTGGTGCGTCTATGAGCTGATCGCCAAGCCGGCGACGCGGACGGCGGGGCTGGTCGGCGCCGCCCTGGTCGCGGTCAACGGGGCGCTCGCCGGCTCGGCCGATTATGTCTGGGTCGAGGGGCCGTTCACGGCGGCGCTCACCGGCGCCTGGCTGGCTTTCGAGCGGCTGATCTTTCGCGCCCGCGAGCAGCGTTATGCCGGTCCCGTGCTGGGCACGGCGCTGCTCGCCGTCCTGCCGCTCTATCTGCGCTATGCCGCGGCACCGGTGCTGGCCGTGATGCTGGCATTCGCTCTGTTCACGGCGATCAAACGCAAGCGGCGCGACCTCGCGCTGTTCGTGGCGCTGGTCGTGCTGCTGGCCCTGCCGCTGCCGCTGTTCAATTGGGCGATCCACGGCATGGTGACCGGCCATCCCCTGGGCATCGCCCCGGCCCAGGATCTCCTCTCCGCGTTCATCATCCTCGCGCGCGAGCTGGGGAGCGCCTTTCTTTATGTGACGCCGCCGATTCACGAAGCGCCGCTGTTCAACCTCACCAATGCCGACGGCACGGCGATGCGCCTGCCCATCCTGGCGGCGCTGCTCGGTACCACGGTCATGCTGGTGCCGCTCGCCATCGGCATTCTCACCGGCCGCGGACCGCTGATGCGCGTCGGCCTCGCCGTGCTCGCCTATCTCCTGTTCTACGCGCTGATCGCCTCGCACACCCGCATCGATCGTCTCAGCCTGCGCTTCGTCGTGCCGGTGATCCCGCTGGCGATCGCCGGTTGGGTGATGGCGGCACCGGTGCTCGGACGCCGCGGCTCGCTGGCGCTGGCCGGCGCGGTCGCCGGGTTCGGCGTGGTCGGGCTGACCGAGGGCCTCGCACCCGACCGCTACGGCTATGCGCCGGAGACGCTCGCCTATGTCGCGCGGAATTTTCCCCAGGGCTCGGTGCTGCTCACCAACGCCTATGGGCGGCAGATCGATGCGCTGGCGCCGGGCTTCCGCGCGCTGCCGCTGCCCTATGACGATCCCTTCAATGACGGCTTTTCGGATGCCTACGGCATCGAGCCGCTGAGCGAGTCCGATCTCGACGCGACCGTGGCGCGCGAGCATGTGCGGGCCGTCGTGATCCTGCTCGGCCCGAGCGGCGACGATCCCTATCTCGATCTCGATTCCTACGGCGAGGCGGTGAAGCACCTCGTCGACGGGGCGCGGCCGGGCGCGCAAGTGACACGCCTTTCGGACGGCCTCGTCGTCACGCTGGAGCCGCCCGCCGCGCAGCCTTTGGCGCAGAGACGCTAGAGCAGCATCCGATGAGCGGGCAATTTCATCGGCTAATCTAGCGAAGAGCGACGATGAACAGGCGCGGGAAGGGAAGAATCACCTTGCCGTCGGCCTGCAGCGGGAAATGCGGCTCGAGGCGCTTCAGATATTCGGCGAGATAGGCATCGCGGCCGGCGGCATCGAGCGGCTCGAGATAGGGCCTGAGGGCGCTGCCCTTGAACCATTCGACGATGGCGGCGCGGTCGGCCAGCACATGCTGATAGACCGTCTCCCACAGGGTGAGGGCCCGCACGCGCGGCGTCAGGAGATCGTAATAGAAGCCCGGCGGCTCGACCGGATAGAGCTCGCGCGAGCCGGCGATCTTGGCGGCCCATGGGCCTTCGGCCGCGACCTCGCGCATGATGCGATGGCCCCAGCTGTTGTAGTTGAAGGGCATCTGGATGGCGAGCGCGCCGCCGGGCGCCACGAGATCGAGGAGAGCCGGAAAGACGGTGGCGTGATCCGGCACCCACTGCAGAACGGCATTGGAGAAGACGAGATCGTATGTCTGCTCCGGCCGAAAGCGGCGCAGATCGGCTTCGATCCATTCCCGCTCCGGCCAGCCTTTGCGCGCCGCATCGAGCATGGGTTTCGAGGAATCGACGCCGGTCAGCTGCGCGCCCGGCCAGCGCCGCGCCAGCTCGTCGGTGCTGTTGCCGGGGCCGCAGCCGATATCGACGATGCGGGCCGGCGCATCGAGCGGGATGCGCGCGATCAGATCGCGCGAGGGCTGCGTCCGCTCGTCGGCGAAACGCATATATTGCGCATCGTCCCAGGCGGACGCCTTGTTCGTGACCGTCATCCCTACACTCCCCTGCGTGCCGACAAGGCCGCCATCAGCGTGCCGTCATCGAGATAATCGAGCTCGCCGCCGACCGGCACGCCATGCGCGAGGCGCGTCACCTTGATGCCGAAGGGCTGGATGCGGTCGACCAGATAGTGCGCCGTGGTCTGGCCGTCGACGGTGGCGCTGAGCGCCAGGATCGCCTCGGCGATGCCGCCCGCTTCCAAGCGGCGCAACAGCGCGCCGATGGCGAGGCGGTCGGGCCCGATGCCGTCGAGCGCCGACAGCGTGCCGCCCAGCACATGGTAGCGGCCGCGAAAGGCGCCGGAGCGCTCGATCGCCCAGAGATCGCCGACCTGCGCCACGACGCAGAGGGTCGCGGGATCGCGCGTCGCGTCGCGGCAGATCGCGCACGGATCCTCGGTGTCGAGATTGTTGCAGACCGCGCAGGCCCGGATCGTCTCGGCGACGCGGGCGAGCGCCTCGGCGAGCGGCAGCATCAGCGCCTCGCGGCGGCGGATCATCAGCAGCGCGGCGCGGCGCGCCGAGCGAGGTCCCAAGCCGGGCACCCGCGCGAGCAGCTGGATCAGACGATCGAGATCGGAGGCCGCCGCGGCGCTCAAAGACGATGCTGCTTTCTCAGAAGGGCAGCTTCATGCCCGGCGGCAGCTTCAGGCCGCCGGTGAGCTTGCCCATTTCCTCGGCGACGCGCGCCTCGATCTTGGCGGCGGCGTCGTTGAAGGCGGCGATCACCAGATCCTCGAGCACCTCGATTTCCTCGGGATCGGCCAGCGATTTGTCGATCTTCAGCCGCTTCATCTCGCGCTTGCCATTGAGCGTCACCTGCACCATGCCGCCGCCGGCGGCGCCGGTGATCTCGATCTGGTCGAGCTTGGCCTGCATCTCGGTCATGCGAGACTGCAGCTCCTGGGCCTGCTTCATCATCTGCCCGAGATTCTTCATCACTCACCTTCGACAAAAATCATCAGAACAAGCTTTCCTCGCCGAGCGAATCCTCGTCGGCGGTCTCGTCCGCGTCAGGCCCGGCCGGCGCCGCCGTCTCGGCGGTCGCGCTGCGCACGGCCTCGATCTCGGCGCCGGGAAAGGTATCGAGCACGGCCCGCACCAACGGATGCTGCTCGAGCTCGGCCCGCAGGGAACGGGCGCGCTCCTCGGTCTGCTCTCGCAAGGTCTGCGCCCCACCCGACCCGGCGATGCTGACGAGCCAGCGCCGCCCCGTCCATTCGGTGAGGCGCTTGCCGACACGCGCCGCAAGGTCAGGCGGCGCCTGCTCGGTCGGGCGGATCTCGAGCCGGCCCGGCTCGAACTGCACCAGCCGCGCATTGAGGGTAAGCTGGCTGTGCAGCAGCGGCTCGCCGCGCTCCTTGAACAGCGCCACCGCCTCTTCGAAGCTGCGCGGATCGGGCAGCGCCGGTGCGGCTTGCGGGGCCAGCGCGCGCGCGGCACCGCCGGCATCCGGCACGCGCGCCAAGCGCGGGCCGCTGCCGGCGCCGACCGGCTCGGGTGCGGCGCGGCTGGTCGCCGCCGCTGCGCCGTCGGACGATGCAATATGGCGCACGAGATCGCCCGGCGTCGGCAGATCGGCGACGAATCCGAGGCGGATAAGCACCATCTCGAGCGCCGCGCGGCCGTCCGGCGCCTGCTGCACCTCGGCGATGCCCTTGAGCAGGATCTGCCAGGCGCGGGTCAGCACCGGCACCGACAGCTTCTCGGCGAGCCCGGCGCCGCGCGCGCGCTCGGACTCCGAGGCGGCGACACGGTCGCCCGCTTCCGGCGCCACCTTGAGGCGCGTCAGCCCATGCACGAGCTCGAGCAAATCCTGCGCCACGATCAGCGGCTGGGCGCCGGCCGCATGCATGCCGTCATAGATGCCGAGCGCCGCCTTGGTGTCGCCGCGCATCACCGCCTCGAACAGGTCATAGACCAGCGCCCGGTCGGCGAGACCCAGCATGTCGCGCACCAGCGCTTCCGTGATCGGCCCTTGCGCCAGCGCGATCGCCTGGTCGAGCATGGACAGGCCGTCGCGCACCGACCCGTCGGCAGCGCGCGCGAGCAGCACCGCGGCGGCGGGCTCGAGCGCGACCGATTCGCGACCGGCGATGTCGGCCAGATAGGTCGACAGCTCCGCCATCTCGACGCGGCGCAGATCGAAGCGCTGGCAGCGCGACAGGACCGTCACCGGCAGCTTGTGCACGTCGGTGGTGGCGAACAGGAATTTGGTGTGCTCGGGCGGCTCCTCCAGCGTCTTCAGGAGCGCGTTGAAGGCATGCCGCGAAAGCATGTGCACTTCGTCGATGATGTAGATCTTGTAGCGCGCCTGCACCGGCCGGTAACGCACGCCGTCGATGATCTCGCGGATGTCGTCGACGCCGGTGCGGCTTGCCGCATCCATCTCGACGACATCCGGATGACGGTCGGCGGCGATGGCCTGGCAGGGCTCGCAGACGCCGCAGGGCTCGGGCGTCGGGCCGCCCGTGCCGTCGGGACCGACGCAGTTCAGCGCGCGCGCGACGATGCGCGCCGAGGTCGTCTTGCCGACGCCGCGCACGCCCGTCAGCAGATAGGCATGGGCGAGCCGGCCGGTCGCGATGGCGTTGGTGAGCGTGCGCACCAGCGCGTCCTGGCCGATGAGGGCGGAAAAGCTCTGCGGCCGGTATTTTCGCGCGAGAACGCGGTAAGGGACGGGATCCGCTTCGGGCATGGAGCCACTCTACCCGACGGGGCGTGCGCCGCAACGCCTCAGCCATGTCCCGCGGGGTTTGAAGGAGAGGTGGGAGACTGGACGCCGACCCGCAACGAAACTCGTTACGGCTGCTTCCTTCCGGACCTGACCGGGTTGGCGAGGGTTACGTCCGTCGCCAGCCTCCCGGCTGATATATCGGCCTTTGCCGCGCCGGCGACAAGCCTCTCGCCGCCGGCCTCGGCTCTGTTCGCCCGCCGAGGGATGTGGCACGGTCCGCCGATGCCCGAGGATCAACCGAATTTCTACGCCGCCGCCCTGTTCGACCGCGCGACGCATCGCCGCCGCGACGAGGCCTGGCTCGAGGCGGCGCGCAGCCATGCGGCGGCCCGCGCGGTGCCGGTGTGGCGCTCGCACTCGCTGGTCAGGCTGGGCGAGCCGCCGGAAGCGGTGCTGCCGCCCCTGGTCGAGCTCGAGCTCGAAGGCCAGCCGCATTTCCTCGGCCAGCGCGGCGACGCCGCCGTCTTCGCCGTCGATTGCTCGCATCTTTCGGAAGAGGCGGCGCGCGCCTTGGCGTCCGGTCTCGCCGCAGGCGGCGAATTCGTCGATCTCAGGCGGGTGGGCGCGCTGCTGCCGCGCGACGACGGGGCGCTGCTCGCCTATGCGCGCGGGCTCGCCTTCTGGCACGAGCGTCACCGCTTTTGCGGCGTGTGCGGCGCCGAGACCGTCGCCATCGATGCCGGCCATGTGCGGCGCTGCACCAACGCGGCCTGCGCGGCTCAGCATTTCCCGCGCACCGACCCCGCCACCATCATGCTGGTCTCCGACGGCGACCGCGCGCTGCTCGGCCGCAAGAGCATCTGGGCGAACGGCATGTACTCGACCCTCGCCGGCTTCCTCGAGCCCGGCGAATCGCTCGAGGATGCGGTGCGCCGCGAGGTGATGGAGGAGACCGCCGTCCGGGTCGGCCAGGTACGCTACCATTCGTCGCAGCCCTGGCCTTTCCCGGCCTCGCTGATGGTCGGATTCCATGCCCAGGCGCTGTCGCACGACATCACCATCGATCGCGAGGAGCTCGAGGATGCGCGCTGGTTCACGCGCGACGAGATCCAGCGTTTCGGGCAGGACGGCCGCTCGCTGCCGCGGCCCGACGCCATCGCGCGCCGGCTGATCGAAGCCTGGCTCGCCGGCAAGGCGGGAAACTGGTGAAAGGTTAGGCGCGACCGTTGAGAAAACGGTCGATCGCGTGCAGCACCGGATCGTCGGAGCGGCGATCGACCAGCGCGATGCGCACCGCGTCGAAGGGACGGTCGTACCAATAGACGATGCGATAGGGGCCGAGCGGCTTCAGCCGATAGGGCTCGGATTCGGCGATCGGGCGCGTGTCGCCGCCGCGCGGGTCGCCGAGCAGCTGGGTGAAGGCCGCGATCAGATGCTTGCGGTCATTGTCGGCCAGCCCTTCCAAGAGACGCGCCACCTCCTTGCCGAGCCGCAACAGCGGCGAGCTCGCGGCGAAGGGCGCGTATTTGGTCAGCAGCTCCTCGGAATCGGTCGAGTTGAAATAGCCATAGACCTCCGTCTCCTTGGCGCTGACGCCGAGCAGCCGGTCGGACAGCGGCTCGAAGGCCTTGATCAGGGAGGCGCGCTCGGCCGCCTTGGGATTGGCCGGCGCCGCCTTCGGTTTGGCGGTCGGCTTGGCCGGTTTCGGCTGCTGCATGTCGCTGGCCATGGGCATGCAGTATTGCAAGCCGTCGGCGGAAAGGCAAAGCGCTGTCGACGCGCGGCGCCGGTCCCTTCATGCTGCGGCGCATGATCAGCCTGCCCCGCGATGCCGCAATCGTCATTCTCACCGGCGCCGGGATCAGCCGCGAATCGGGGCTTGCCACCTTCCGCGACCCGGACGGCATCTGGGCCAAGGTGCGCATCGAGGATGTGGCGACGCCCGATGCCTTCCGCCGCGACCCCGAGCGCGTGCACGGCTTCTACAATGCGCGACGCGCCCAGCTCAGCGATCCCGCCGTCCAGCCCAACGCGGCCCATCGCGCGCTGTCGCGGCTGCAGCGCGAATGGCGTGGGCGCGTCACGCTGGTGACGCAGAACATCGACGATCTGCACGAGCGCGGCGGCTCGGCCGCCGTCATTCACATGCATGGCGAGATTCTGAAAGCGCTGTGCGCCGCCTGCGGCCGCACGCACCGGCATGCGGGCGATCTCGATGCGCGCCTCGCCTGTCCCGATTGCGGGCGCACCGGGGCCTTGCGTCCCGATGTCGTGTGGTTCGGCGAGATGCCTTACCATATGGAGCGCATCTCGGATGCGCTCGCGACCTGCCGGCTGTTCCTCTCGATCGGCACCTCGGGCACCGTCCATCCGGCGGCGGGCTTCGTGCGCGAGGCGCGCATGGCCGGCGCCGCGACGGCCGAGATCAATCTCGAGCCCTCCGAGGGACACAGCCTGTTCGACGAATGCCGGCATGGACCGGCGACGCAGCTGGTCGCGGCGTTTGTCACGGAGCTGCTGCTTGGCTGAAGAAAGCATCGCGCCTCTGCTGGCGGAGATCCGCGCCTGCCGGCGCTGCGCCGCCGACCTGCCGCACGGCACCCGCCCGGTGCTGCAGGCCGCCGGCAGCGCGCGGCTGCTGCTCGTCGGTCAGGCGCCCGGCCGGCGCGTGCATCAATCCGGCACGCCCTATGACGATGCGAGCGGCGCGCGGCTGCGGCGCTGGCTGGGGCTCGCCGATCGCGATTTCTATGATCCTGCCCTGGTCGCGATCCAGCCGATGGGCTTCTGCTATCCCGGACGCGGCAAGAGCGGCGATCTGCCGCCGCGCCCGGAATGCGCGCCGCTCTGGCATGGCCGCCTGGCAGCGGCGCTGCCGCGGATCGAGCTCACCGTGCTGATCGGCTGGCATGCGATGCGCTTTTATCTCGGCCGGCATCGACAGGGCACACTCACCGAAACCGTCCGGGCGTGGCGCGACTATGGCCCGCGTTTCTTTCCGGTTCCGCATCCGAGCGCGCGCAATACCGCCTGGTTCCAGCACCATCCCTGGTTCGAAGCGCAAGTGGTGCCGGCCCTCGCAGCCCGCGTGGCGGCGCTCCTGCTGCCCTAGTTTGGCCCGCCCCGAGGTGTTAGAAAGGATTGGTAAACCTGCCCGCGGCCAAGCTGGCCGGAGCTGGCGGCGAGCGGCAACGCCCGCGCCTCCGGAGGAAACGAGGGATCATGGACAAGACCTTCAAGGATGCGGGTGCGGCCCTCTCGGGCCTGCTCAAGGACGGCATGACGATCCTGTCGGGCGGCTTCGGCCTCTGCGGCATACCGGAGCTGTTGATCGAGGAGATCCGGCGGAGCGGCGTCAAAGGCCTCACCGTCGTCTCGAACAATGCCGGGATCGACGGCGCCGGCCTCGGCAAGCTGCTCGATTCGGGACAGGTCAAGAAGATGATCTCGTCCTATGTCGGCGAGAACAAGAAGTTCGCCGAGCTCTATCTCAAGGGCGAGCTCGAGATCGAGTTCAATCCGCAAGGCACGCTGGCCGAGCGCATCCGCTCCGGCGGCGCCGGCATCCCCGCCTTCTACACCAAGACCGGCGTCGGCACGCTGATCGCGGAAGGCAAGGAGGTGCGCGAGTTCGACGGGCAGAAATATGTGATGGAGCGCGGCATCTTCGCCGATCTCGCCGTCGTCCACGCCCACACCGCCGACAAGGAAGGCAACCTCGTCTATCGCAAGACGGCGCGCAATTTCAATCCGATGATGGCGACCGCGGCACGCACCACCGTGGTCGAGGTCGAGCACCTCGTCGAGCCCGGCGCCATCGATCCCGATCATATCCACACGCCCGGCATCTATGTGCAGCGCATCCTGCTCGGCCAGAAATTCGAGAAGCGCATCGAGCAGCGCACGCTGCGCAAGCGCGAAGCCGCCACCGCTTAGGAGGATTCACCCATGCCCTGGACCCGTGAAGACATGGCGCGCCGCGCCGCCCGGGAGCTGCAGGACGGCTTCTACGTCAATCTCGGCATCGGCATCCCGACGCTGGTCTCCAACTTCATTCCGCAAGGCGTGAGCGTCCAGCTGCAGAGCGAGAACGGCATGCTCGGCATGGGGCCCTTCCCCTATGAGGGCGACGAGGATCCCGACCTCATCAATGCCGGCAAGCAGACCATCACCGAGCTGCCGACCACCGCCTATTTCGACAGCGCCCAGAGCTTCGCCATGATCCGCGGCGGGCATATCGACCTGTCGATCCTCGGCGCCATGCAGGTGGCGGAGAATGGCGACCTCGCCAACTGGATGATCCCCGGCAAGATGGTGAAGGGCATGGGGGGCGCCATGGACCTCGTCGCCGGGGTGAAGCGCGTCATCGTGGTGATGGAGCACACCGCCAAGGACGGCGAGAAGAAGATCCTGAAGCGCTGCTCGCTGCCGCTGACCGGCGCCGGCGTGGTGAACATGGTGATCACCGATCTCGGCGTCTTCACCATCGACAAGCAGGGCATGACGCTGACGGAGCTAGCACCCGGCGTCAGCCTCGACGATATCAAAGCGAAGACCGATGGGAGCTTCACCGTCGGCCAGAGCGTGCGCACCAGCGCGCCGGCTTAAGAGCGGCTATTTCCTGATACGTCATGCCCGGGCTTGACCCGGGCATCCACGTCTTTCCGCTCCATGGTTCGAGACGGGGTGCGCGGGTTTCACCGTGTGCGCACGTCGCCTTCTGGCACGTGGATGGCCGGGTCAAGCCCGGCCATGACGTGATTGGAGGACGTGCTTAGAGCCTGATCTCGCCGAT
>Ga0070681_10003787_pt1 | contig 14206 bp, 15 predicted proteins | sample KBSC83BmetaG_FD_65650 | JGI IMG/M metagenome (GOLD analysis project Ga0070681, IMG submission 65650) | Corn rhizosphere microbial communities from Kellogg Biological Station, Michigan, USA - KBS C8-3B metaG | ecosystem: Host-associated > Plants > Roots > Rhizosphere | place: USA: Michigan... | reverse complement strand
CTTGATGTACCCCTTGCGCTCGAGATTCGTGAGGTGCTCGTGGACCGTGGCCAGCGAGTTATAGTTGAACTGTCGCGCAATCTCCTCGAAACTCGGCGCGTATCCGTTCTGCTCCGCGTACGTGCCGAGGTAGGTGAGGATCTCGCGTTGCCGCTTCGTGAGCGCCATGCTGTCCCCGCGTGAGAGACCAGTTGATGGAGGCACCGGCTCGCTCGCCCTCGAGCCAACCGACCTCGCCTTCCGTTCCCGAATGGACTCCGAATTGCACAATAGCCGAAGATCGACCGAAGTGCAAGCCTCCCAATCCTCTATTACGTGGCGACCGCCTTCCGGTGTGTTGGGCGGGATCGTCGCCGAAGCGTACGAGCGCGTCTCGCGGATTCGCGCCGACCGCGCGCTCGTGGCCGCGCTCGAGCGTGAGGCCGCGAGCGCGCCGCCCGCACCGGAGTTCCGGTTCGCGCTGCGCCGGCCGATGGTGTCCATCATCGCTGAAGTGAAGCGACGCTCGCCGTCCAAGGGATCGATCAATCCGTCGATATCGGCCGGTGCACAGGCGTCGGCGTACGTCCAAGGCGGCGCAGCGGCTGTGTCTGTCCTAACGGAACCGGCGCACTTCGGCGGATCGCTCGACGACCTGCGCTCGGCCCGCGCGTCAGTAGGGAACAGCGCGCCGCTCCTGCGCAAGGATTTTCACGTCGACGAGCTGCAGCTGCTCGAGGCGCGCGCGGCCGGTGCGGCGGCGGTGCTGCTCATCGCGCGCGCCTTGTCGCCCGATGTACTGCATCGTCTGGTCGCGTTCGCGATGTCGGTCGAGATCGAGCCGCTGGTCGAAGTGCGCACCACGGCCGAGCTCGAGCGCGCACTCGCGGCGGGAGCGCACGTGATCGGCGTGAACAATCGCGACCTCGAAACGTTGAAAATCGAACCCGAAGTAGGCGCCGCGCTCGTGCGCCTGGTGCCCGCCGACTGCGTGGCCATCGCCGAGAGCGGCGTACGCAGCGTGGCGGACGTCAAACGTGCCGCTGCGTCCGGCGCGGACGCTGTCCTCGTCGGGTCGAGCATCTCGGCCTCGCCGGATCCGACGGCTGCGGTGCGTGCGCTCGCCACGGTGCCATGGAGGGAACGTGGCGGTTGAGATCAAGTTCTGCGGCCTCACGCGACCTGGGGACGCGGCGCTCGTTGGTCCGCAAGGCGCCACGTACGCAGGCGTCGTCCTGGCAAATGGACCGCGACGACTGGACGCCGCGCGCGCGGCGCTCGTACTCGACGCGCTGTCGGCAGGCATCAAGCGCGCGGCGGTGTTTGGTTCGCACACGGTCGAGGAGATTGTCGACCTCTCACGGCGCCTGCGATTGGATGTCGCGCAATTGCACGGCGATCCATCTCCCGTGACAGTTCGCGACGCACGCGACAAGCTCGAGTCGTCCACCGCGGTCTGGGCCGTCGTGCGGGTGACTAACGGAGAGGACGCCGCGCGGTCGATCGCCGAGTTGGATGGCGTCGCCGACGGCATTCTGCTCGACGCCGCTGTCGCCGGAAGCGTCGGCGGATCGGGCACCGCGTTCGACTGGAGCGCGCTGCCGGCGGACGCGCGCCCGCAACTGAGTACATTCATCGTCGCCGGCGGTCTAACGCCCGACAATGTGGCGCACGCCATCCGCACGTTCCACCCCGATGTGGTCGACGTGTCGTCCGGCATTGAGCGGACGCGCGGCATCAAAGACCCCGAACGGATGCGCGAGTTCGCGCGCGCCGTGCTTCTCGAGACCCAACGCGCATGACGATAGCGGAACGACAGGACCGGTTTGGCGTGTTCGGCGGCCGATATGTCCCCGAGACGCTGGTCCCGGCGCTCGATCAACTGGAGGAGGAGTACGATCGCGCCATGGCGGACGCCGGCTTCCGAGCCGAGCTGGACAATTTGCTCCGTACCTACGTCGGTCGTCCATCCTCGTTGAGTGATGCGCCTCGCTTCTCCGAGTTGGTTGGAGCCCCCGTGTACCTCAAGCGGGAAGATCTCAACCACACGGGCGCCCACAAAATCAACAACACCGTCGGACAAGCGTTGCTCGCCCGGCGGATGGGCAAGCGACGGATCATCGCCGAGACCGGTGCAGGCCAGCACGGGGTAGCGACAGCAACCGTGTGCGCCCGGTTCGGTCTCGAGTGCGTGGTCTACATGGGCGAGGAAGACATGCGGCGACAGGCGCTGAACGTCTTCCGGATGCGGCTCATGGGCGCGGAAGTGCGTCCGGTGACGTCGGGGACGAAGACGTTGAAGGATGCCACGAGCGAAGCAATTCGCGACTGGGTAACGAACGTGACTGATAGCCACTACATCATCGGCTCGGTGGTCGGGCCGGCTCCCTATCCACGTATTGTGCGTGACCTGCAATCGGTGATCGGCACGGAAGCGCGAGCGCAGATTCTCGAGCGCGCGGGCCGGTTGCCTGCAACCGTGGTGGCCTGCGTCGGCGGCGGATCGAACGCGATGGGAATCTTTCACGCATTCGTGCCGGATCGCGAAGTCGAGCTGGTGGGCGTCGAGGCAGCGGGCGAGGGACTCGACACAGAGCGTCATTCGGCGTCGCTTTCGCGCGGCACGCCGGGCGTGCTGCACGGGTCGCTCAGCTACCTCCTGCAAGACGAGCACGGCCAGGTGCATCCCGCCCACTCGATCTCAGCTGGTCTCGACTATCCGGGCGTCGGTCCCGAGCACTCGTATCTCAAGCAATCCGGACGCGCGCGCTACGTGTCGGTGACCGACACGGAGGCGTTGGACGGCTTCCAGATGCTGAGCCGCCTCGAGGGCATCATTCCGGCGCTCGAGACCGCGCACGCGGTTGCTTGGGTGGCGTCGCAACGCGGCCGGTGGGCGGCCGACGCGCCGGTGCTCATTTGTGTAAGCGGTCGCGGCGACAAGGATGCGATGCAGGTGAGCGAGATCCTGGCCGCCGACGCGGACGCGTGACCGCAACGTCGATCACCTCCGCGGCCGCTCCGCTGACCGCCGAGCAGACGCTCCCCGAGCCGCCGTTCTCGCCGCAGCTCGTCGAGGAGTTCGTGCGCCATTTCGTGCGCGCGGTGAAGACGCACCAGCTCTACCTGCCTAACAATCCGATCTACCAGCGGTCGATCGAGGGACTGCGCACGTCGTTCGCGCCGATGTGGGAGGTCACCACGGAGCTCGTCCTGCAGATTTCCGAGTCCGAGTTCCGGTGGATGGGGCGCAGCGTGCACCACGAGGGCTCGCGCGCCGAGAGTCTGCCGTGGGTGTTTTACAAGGACGGCCTGCGCGAGCTCACCATCATGCAGGGCTTCGAGCAGGAAGAAGTCGCCACGCTCCTCGACATCATGCAGCGCATGCGGAAGGCGTCGCCCGACGAAGACGATCTGCTCACACTGCTCTGGGAGCAAGAGTTCGCGTATCTGCGCTACCGGTTCATCGACATCAGCGAAGGGATTGGCGGCGACGTCATCGAGGCGGCCGAGGCCGCGGCGGCGGCGGCGAACGATCCGGACCATCCGCCACCCGTGATTTCGGTGGCCGACATCCAGGACGACGTGTCCAAGGAGACGGACCGGAACGGCATCGTCAAGATGGAAGATCTCGACGGCTCGCTCTACTTCCTGGACGAGCAGGAGATCGACTATCTGCGCGAGGCGGTGCAGAAGGAGCAGACGCTCAACCTGCGGCGCAACGTCCTCGGTGTCCTGTTCGACATCGCAGAGACGCAGCCGGCGACGGAGGTGCGCGAGGAAGTATGCTCGATCCTCGAGCAGATCATGCCGCACCTGCTCGCGGCAGGCGACTACGGAGCGGTGGCGCTGTTGCTGCGCGAGGCGGCGGTGGTGGTAAAGCGTGCCGGCGACCTGTTGCCCGCGCACCGGCAGAAGCTCATGTCGCTGCCGGGATTGATCAGCAGCCCGAGCGTGTTGTCGCAGCTCGTGTCCGCGCTCAACGACGCGACGGCGATGCCGCCGCAGGAAGACCTCGACGCGCTGTTCGACCAGCTGCAAGGTGAAACGTTAGGCACGATCCTCTCCGGACTCAAACAGACGCAACGGGCCGAGCTGCGCACGATGCTCGAGCGGACGGCCGCCAGGCTGGCGTCGTCGAACACCGCGGAGCTGCTCAAGCTGATCGCAGCCGACGACGAGCACGTGGCTGTCGAAGCGATGCGGCGCGCGGCGGACCTCAAGACGCCGGCGGCGGTCGGGCACCTGCTCAAGTGTCTGTCGCATAGCAGCGTCGGCCGTCGGTTAGGCGCAGTGCAGGCGCTGTCGGAGATCGGATCGCCGGGCGCGCTGCGCGCGCTGGAATCGGCGCTCGAGGATGCGGACCGCGACGTCCGCCTCACGGCGGTGCGCACGCTGAGCACGCGCGGCCACCGTGCGGCGCTGCCCAAGGTCGAGGCGGCGGTGAAGGGAAGCGCGGTGAAGGACGCCGACCTCACCGAGAAGATGACGTACTTCGAGGCGTATGGCATGCTCGCCGGCGACGAGGGCATTCCGCAGCTCGATGCGCTGCTCAACGGCCGCAGCGCGCTCCTCAGGCTGCGCGTGGATCCCGAGCTGCGCGCGTGCGCCGCCATGGCGTTAGGCCGCATCGGAACCGACAAGGCGTTCGAGGTGCTGCGCAAGGCGGCGGACGACAAGGACGTTCGCGTCCGGAGCGCGATCAACAAGGCGCTGCGCGGAGGCGCGCCGTGACGAGCGCCCAACCCATGCCGGCGGCGACAGGCGCGTTCATGCCGCCCGCGCACCCGGAAATCGGTGAGCGCGGCAGCGACGGGTTCATCCGAAAGGTTGGCCGCGAGCTGCTACTGGCCGTGTACGGCGCGCTCCGCACCGTGAAGATGTACCCTCCCGACAACCCGGTGGTGCAGAAGACGCTGGAGGAGCTTGTCCGCCTCGCCAACGATCTGTGGCGACGCGAGCAGGAAGTGGACATCCGCGTCACGGGCGAATTCATCTTCATCAACGGGACGCGCCTCCGCCTCGACCTCGACAACTACGCCACGTTCAGCCGCATCATCTCGGCGTTCCGCGAGTCGGGAGTCGGCGTGTGCCGTCTGCGCGGCGACACGACCACGCGCGACTGGGTCGTGTTCCTGACGGTGCTGCAGCAGCCGGAGCAGGGTGACCCGGACACGCGACTGCATGAGTTAGGCGGCAAGCTCACTGCCGCCAACGTGTCGGTGTTCGAGCTCGGCCCATGCTCGGCCGCCGATGCGGCCGATGCCGCCAACCAGCTGCAGGCCAAGGAAGCCGCCAAGCGGACGTATGCCCAGTCGGTGTCGGTGACCAAGGACGTCATCAACTCCGTGCGGATGGGCAAGAGCCCGAACATCAAGAAGATCAAGCGCGTGGTGCAGGGCATCGTCGACCAGATCTTGAACGAGGAAACGTCGCTCATCGGGCTCACGACCCTGCGCGACTACGACGAGTACACGTTCACGCACAGCGTCAACGTGTGCATTTTCTCCGTTGCGTTAGGCAGGAAGCTCGGGCTCACTCGGCTCCAGTTGTACGATCTCGGCGTCGGCGCTCTCATGCACGACGTGGGCAAGGCGCGCATACCGCTCGACATCCTCAACAAGCCCGGCTCGCTCACCGAAGACGAATGGCGCACGGTGTGCAACCACCCGTGGCTCGGCGTCCTCCAGCTCTTCCAGATGCGCGGCCAGAACGACATCCCGTACCGCGCGATGGTCGTAGCGTTCGAGCACCACAAGAAGACGGACCTGAGCGGGTACCCGCGCCACGTTAGGCCGCGGGAGCTGAGCATCTACAGCAAGGTCGTCGCGGTGTCCGACGCGTTCGACGCGGCCACGTCGCGCCGCGCCTACCAGACCATCCCCCTGTCGCCCGCCGACGTGCTGCAGGAAATGCGCATCAACCCGCGCCGCGGCATGGACCAGGTGCTGGTCAAGGCGTTCATGAGCCTCGTCGGCCACTACCCGGTCGGCACCCTGGTCGTGCTCGATACGTTCGAGCTCGCGCTGGTGCACGGCGCCAACCCCTCCCCCGACGCCATCTCACGACCTATCGTAAAGGTCGTCAGCGATGAGCGCGGCAACGTGCTCTTCCCGGGCACGCTCGTGGATCTCACGGAACGGGATGCAGGCGGCGTGTTCAAGCGCACGATCATCAAGGTGGCAGATCCCGACCGCTATGGTATCCGCGTCAGCGACTACTACATCTGACCCGATCGCTCACAAATTCGCCGCGCTGGCCGAGCAGCGGCGCAAAGCTCTCGTTGCCTACATCACGGCTGGACACCCCGACCGCGCGCGCTCGCTCGCGTTAATGCGCGCGGTCGCGCGCGCAGGCGCCGACATCATCGAAGTTGGCGTGCCGTTCTCGGACCCATTGGCGGACGGGCCCACCATTCAAGCGAGCTCGCAAACGGCGCTCGCCAACGGGATGACGTTCGACGGCGCACTCGACCTCATCGCCGAAGCAGCTGTCGACGTGCCGACCGTCGTGTTCACGTATCTCAACCCGCTGCTCGCTGCCGGCGACGACGCACTCGATCGTGCGGCGCGAGCCGGCGCAAGCGGACTCTTGCTCACCGATCTACCGGTTGGCGCGGATCCCGCGCTCGAAGCGCGGATCGCATCGGGTCCGCTCGCGTTCGTGCGACTCGTGGCTCCCACCACGCCGGCGGCCCGCATGGCCGAGATCGCGCGGCACGGCAGCGGCTTCGTATACCTCATCAGTCGGTTAGGAGTGACCGGCGCGCGCGACGACGTCCCGGCCGAGCTGCCCGCCACGGTGGCGCGGCTTCGGTCAGCGGCATCGCTTCCCATCTGCGTCGGATTCGGCATCGCGCGTCCGGAGCAGGCGGTCGCGGTTGGGCGCTTGGCGGACGGCGTCGCGGTGGGCAGCGCGGTGGTGCGTCACGCGGGTGAGAGCGTGGACGCGGCCGCCGGGTTCATCGCATCACTTCGCGCCGCGCTCGACGCAGACGCGCGCGGCTGAGATCCTGCGATCAGGTTCGTCCCTCCATCCACATCCATTTCGACATGACAGCCCGTCCGTGGTTCGCCTTGGCGTTCGCCGCATCGGCATCACTGTTCGCGGTGCCGGCCTCCGCGCAGTACGCGCACCCGCAGGGCCAGCCCATTGCCGGCATTTCGTGCGACGAGCTGGAAGGGCAGCGCATCCACATCCATCAGCATCTCGCGATCTACGATCATGGCAAACCGGTCGCGGTGCCGTACAACGTGGGGCGGCCGGGCGACGCGCCGTGCCTTTACTGGCTGCACACGCACACGCCGGATGGGATCATCCACATCGAGGCGCCGGTGAACCGCTCGTTCACGTTAGGCGATTTCTTCGACGTGTGGGTGCAGCCGTTGAGCCGCACGGAGGCGGCGAGCGCGGAGCTCAAGAAGGGCGAGGAGATGCGCGTGTGGGTGGACGGGCACGTCTATGCCGCCGACCCGCGCGCCATCAAGTTGGGCGACCACACCGATATCGTGATCGAAGTTGGTGCGCCGTTCACCACGCCCAAGCCGTTCACGGCGTGGAACGGCGCGCAGTGACGCCTCCGGCCTAACGCGGATCGCGAAGACGCCGCTCGAGCGCCGCGTCCGGGCGGGCCATGATCGTGCGCTCCTCGCGCAGGACCACGGTGCCGGGCTTCGCGCCACGCGGCTTGCGCACGTGCTTGCGGCGCGTCCAATCGACCGGCACGACCGCGGCGCCGCGCGCCTTGCTGTGCCAGGCGGCGAGCGATGCGGCTTCGCGGAGATCGCGCGCCGGCGGCGCATCGGACTTGGTCCACCGGAGCACGACGTGCGCGCCGGCGGCGTCGCGGGCATGGAGCCACACGTCGTTGGGCGCCGCCGCGCCGAACGTGAGCTCGTCGTTGGACGCGGCGCCGCGGCCCACCCAGATGGCGATCCCGCCCGACGAGCGGTACGTGCGGAAGGGCATCCGCGGGGCCGCCGGCTTCGCCGCGGGGCGCCTGGCGGCCTCGCCTAACTGAGTTGGGCGGGGCGCCGTCGGCCCCGCGGCTGCGGCCACGAGCCGCGCCGGCAGCGAGGCCAGCGCCCGTTCCTTGGACCGTGCGTCGGCGTAGAGCCGCCGCGCCGCGTCCGGTGCGCGTTCGCCCGGCCGCGCACCGACCGGCCACTCGACGCCGCTCGCCAGGCGCACCGTCGCCGGCGCCGCGACGTCGCCCATCGCCACGAGTGCGTCGGCCGCCGCACGCACGTCTGCGGCGTCGCGCGCACGCGAGAGCTCCGCGCGCATCCGCTCGATCGCGCGCTGCTGTCGCGCGTCCTGCGCGCGCTCGGCCGCGTCCTCGCGAGAAGGCACACTCCTCGCGTCGACGAGCGAGTCCACGAATATCGGTTTCGAGCAGAACGGAAACGGCAGCAGGTGCTCGCCGCACCGCGCCGGGCGCGCAGCCGCATCGGAGCACATCAGATGGTATCGATCCACGGCTTCGGCGGGATTGGCGATCATCCACGTCGCGATGATCGGACTCATCCACCGACCACCGAGAAGAACAGACGCGTCGCCGGCTCGCGAGGCGACCGCCACGATGTCATCGCCCAGCACTGGACGAGCTTCGACGGCCGGCGGGAGCTCGGCGCCCACGGCCGCGAGCTTGGCGCCGCCGGCGTCGCGCAGGAGCGCTCCGCGTGCCCGAGGCAGCGCGCTCACCACGAGATCGGCGCGGCGCTCGACCGATCCCTTGAACCGGCCCGGACGCACCAGCTCGACCATGATCCGACGGTCATCGACCGGCGCACGCACCGCACGAACGGTCCATCCACGCATGGCACCACTCGCATGCTCGACGGGGCCAGTCTCGACTGCTCGCACGTCGCGGCCGAGCTCGAAGCACACGGTGCGTCCGTCGACCGTGAGCGACACAGTGCGCGCGTCACGGTCGAATCGGCACCCATCCAGGTGTCTCCCGCGCCATCGCTCATCCAGCTCGCGCGCGAGATGCCGGGCGGTCAGGCTGTCCACGACGCGAGGTTTGACACGCGCGGACGATGCCCGTACGTTCCGGCGCTGTCAACAGATGCGTGACATCGCTTACATCGCGCTCGGATCCAACCTGGGCGACCGGGCCAGCTACTTGGCTCTCGCTCGCGCGCGGCTTGCAGCGCTTCCGGGAAGCCGCCTCCTCGACGCATCTTCCGTAGAAGAAACCGCCCCGTTGGGAAACATCCCGAACGGCGGTGGACCGTACCTCAACCAAATGGTCGCGCTCGAAACGACGCTTGCGCCGCACGCGCTGCTCGACGCTCTGCACGCGATCGAGCACGAAGCACAGCGCGAGCGTACGATCCGGTGGGGGCCGCGGACACTGGACTTGGATATCGTCATGTTCGACGCGCAGACCGTTTCCGATCCGGGCCTCACCGTCCCACACCCGGGACTCGGCCACCGCGATTTCTGGGACCGGGAGCTCGCCGAGCTCAAAGCGAAGGCTGGCAAGTGATGAGCAGCGAGGGCGGAGCAGGAATATCCCAGTCGAGCGTCAAGCGCGTCGGCATTCGCGACGTGCGTGCACGGAAGGGTCGTCCCGAAAAATTGATCATGCTCACTGCGTACGACGCGTTGTTCGCGCGCCTCGTCGACGAGAGCGGCGTCGACATCGTGCTCGTGGGCGACTCGGCCGGAACCGTGCTGTTGGGCTACGACACGACGATACCGGTGACGCTCGACCAGATGATCCACCACGCGGCGGCGGCGCGGCGCGGGGTGAAGCGCGCGCTCCTTACGGTGGACATGCCGTTCCTCACCTATCAGGTGAGCGCGGAGCAGGCCGTGACCAACTGTGGGCGCGTGATGCAGGAGTCCGGCGCCGACAGCGTGAAGCTCGAGGGCGGCGGCGCCGACGTGCTGCGCGCGGTGCAAGCCGTGACCGCGGTGGGCATTCCGGTGATGGGCCACCTGGGCTACACGCCCCAATCCGAGCATTCGTTAGGCAGGAGCCGCGTGCAGGGACGCGACGAGCGCGACGCCGCAGCGCTGATCGAGCAAGCCAAGCGTCTCGAGGACGCGGGCGTGTTCTCGATCGTGCTCGAGCTCATTCCCGCCTCGCTGGCGTGCGCGGTAACCGATGCGGTCTCGGTGCCGACGATCGGCATCGGCGCCGGCCCTGGATGTGATGGACAGGTGCTTGTGCTGCACGACATGTTGGGACTCAACGATCGCTTCGCACCCAAATTCCTCAAGCGCTACGCGACGCTTGCCGACGACGTGCGGTCCGCCGTGCGTCATTTCGGCGAGGACGTGCGCGCCGGCCGCTATCCCGATGACGACCATAGCTTCTAGCATGCGGATCATAGATCGGACCGCTGCATTGCGCAGCGCACTCGCCGAGCCACGGCGACGCGGGCAAGGCGTGGCACTCGTGCCCACGATGGGCTATCTGCACGAAGGCCATCTGCACCTCGCGGAGGAGGCTCGGCGTCACGCCGCAGTCGTGGTGATGAGCGTGTTCGTGAATCCCATGCAGTTCGGACCACACGAGGATTACACGCGCTATCCCCGCGATCTCGAGGGCGACGCGATGAAGGCCGAGCGCCGCGGCGTGGACGTGTTGTTCGCGCCGCCGGTGGAGGAGATGTACGCGGGCGATCGGACGGTGGTGGTGACGCCGCTCAGTCTGGCCGACCGGTGGGAGGGCGCCGCGCGTCCGGGACACTTCACCGGTGTGCTCACGATCGTGACGAAATTGTTCAACATCGTGCAGCCAACGGTGGCGGTGTTTGGACAGAAAGACATTCAGCAGGCAACGCTCATCCGCGCATTGACGCGCGAGCTCGACTTCGCCGTGCGGATCATCGTGGCGCCGACGGTGCGCGAGCCGGACGGGCTGGCGATGTCGAGCCGGAACGCGTATCTGTCGCCGGAGGAGCGGAAGCGGGCCTTGGTGTTATCGCGCACGCTGCGCGGCATCGCGGATGCATTTGACGGCGGCCAGTACGATGCCGTCGAGCTGGAGCAGTTAGGCTGGGAGATTCTGGCGACCGAGCCGGAGGTACAAGTGGACTACCTGGCGATCGTGGATCCGACGCGGCTGGAGCCCGTCGCGGTCGCGGAGCAGGGCACGATCGTCGCGATCGCGGCGCGCGTGGGTACGACACGACTCATCGACAACGTCATCCTTGGCGGCTCGTGACGTGGAGTGCCGTCGTCGCAGCGCTTGATGACGGCGACACGTTCCGGTCGCGCGTCAGCGTCTACCTACATCCGTTAGCCGGCCGGCCGATCGTCTGGCACGTGGTGCGCGCGTTGGAGACGGTGTCGCCCGCGCCCGGCCTGGTGCGCGTGCTCCACCGGGCGAACACGATGCTGGCCATGCCGGAGACGTCGGTCCCGGTGATGGTCGATGCAATTCCGGACGGGCAGGAGCTGGTGGCGCTGCGCGCGGCGGTCACCGCGCCCGGCGTGTGCGTGCTCGTCGATGGAGCGTCTCCGTTAGTCGCGGCGCCCACCATCGCGCGGCTGCTGCGCGCGGGCGAGGGTGGGATTGCGGGGCTCCCGGACGCGCAGGCCGAGGGGCGGTACATCGCAGTCGGCGGCGAGGGGCCGGCGCTGGCGTCGGCGGAGGATCCGCGACAGCCGGCGGGCGCGGTACGCATCGCGGCGACGTCGCCCGACGAGTTGATCCGCGTGCTCGATCGCCACACGCTGGCCGATGCATCGGTTGCCTTACGGAACCGGCTCGTGCGCAAGCACGAAGCGGCCGGCGTGAGCTTCGTCCTGCCCGAGACGACGTGGATCGACGCGGACGTGCGCATCGGCGCCGACAGCGTGATCTATCCCGGCGCGGTGCTGGAAGGCCAAACCGAGATCGGGAGCGAGTGCGTGATCGGTCCGTACACTCGCATCGTGGACGCGTCGATCGGTCGAGGTGCGGAGCTCAAGGGGTGGAACTACGTCGCGCGCACCAGCATCCGGAACCACGCAGTGCTCGAGCCTTATGTTCGACGCGGCTTCGATTGAGCTGCCCGCGTGGGCGCAGGTGTCGCCGGCGCGCCGTGAGCACATCGCGCGCGTGACGTCGCTGCTCGTGCAGTGGGCGCACGCGTTAGGCCTGTCGCGCGAGGCGTGCACCGCGTGGCGCGACGCGGGACTCTGGCACGACGCGCTGCGCGACGCGACCGAGGCCGAGCTGCGCGTGTGGGCCGCCGACGGGGCGCTTCCGGTCGGGCTGTTGCACGGACCCGCGTCCGCCAACCGGCTGGCGACGGGCGGCGAATCACGCCGGGACCTGCTCGAAGCGATTCGCTGGCACACGATCGGCTCCGACACGTGGGACCAGACGGGCCGAGCGCTCTACATGGCCGACTATCTGGAGCCCGGACGCAAATTCGCGCGCGCCGATCGCGCCTATCTCGCGGCGCAGGTTCCGCTCGACTTCGACGGGACGTTTCGCCAGGTCGTTCGGCACCGGCTCGAGTGGTCGTTGCGCGAGGGACACGAGCTCTATCCGACCGCGGTGGCGCTATGGAACTCGGTGCGCTGATCGAGCGCTGGGGAATCCGCATCCTGGTCGCGCTCGTGCTGTTGGGCGCGATCATCGGCGGTGCCGTGGTGGCGACGCGCAAGGCGGCGCCGCCGCGCCCCGGCGGTGTGGTCGTTGCGTTAGGCAAGAGCGACGCGCGGGCGCCGGCCGGCGCCCGCGTGCGGGTGGAGGTGCTCAACGCGTCGCGCGTGATCGGGCTCGCCCGCCGCGCGACACTCTATTTGCGCGACCGGGGGTTCGATGTCGTGGAATCGGGCAACGCCGCCGGCGCGCGGCGCGACACCACGCTGGTGCTCGACCGGTCGGGACACGACGCCTGGGCGGCATCGGTGGCCCAGGCGATGGGCGGGGCGCCGATCGTCACCCGTCCCGACACGTCACACGACGTCGACGTGACCGTGCTGGTCGGCGCCGCGTGGCGTCCGCCGGCCCAACCGTTCTACCCGTAGCTGTCCGCACGCGGCCGCGATGTCGGTGCCGCGGCTCTTGCGAATCGCTACCTCGACGCCCGCGCCGCGCACGGCACGCGCGAATCGCGCAATGTCGCGCGGAGACGTCGCGCGAAATTCCGTGGCGCCTCCCACGTGCAGTGGAATGAGGTTCACGAAGGCGCGGCAGTTCTTGGCCAGCCGGGCGAGCTCGAGCGCGTGCGTCCCCGTATCGTTGACGCCGCCGAGCATCACGTACTCGAACGTGACGCGACGGTCGAAGGCGCGCGCGGCGGCGATGACATCCGCCAGCGGATACTTGGTGTTGATCGGCATGAGCTCGCGACGGAGCGCGTCCGACGGCGCGTGGATCGAGAGCGCGAGGCGGAACTGCTCCGGGCGCTTGGCGAGCGCGACGATGCCCGGCAGCACGCCCACGGTCGATACTGTGATATGCCGAGCGCCTATGCCTAACGCATCGGGCGCGTTGAGGATCGTCAGCGCGAGGTCCACGGCGCGCCAGTTCATGAGCGGCTCGCCCATGCCCATGAACACGACGTTGGTCACGCGCACGGGATCGTCGACGAGGCGCATCTCGCGCACCTGCGCGGCGATCTCCCATGCCGCGAGATTGCGCTGAAAGCCCATGCGCCCCGTGGCGCAGAACGCGCACTGGAGCGCGCACCCGGCCTGCGACGAAATGCAGAGCGTCACGCGATCGTCGTCGGGGATGGCGACGGTTTCGATGGCCTGTCCATCCGGCATGCCGAAGAGAAACTTCTGCGTGCCATCGCTCGACCGCTGGCGCGCCACGAGCGTGAGGCGGGGCACGGCGAAGCGTTCGCCTAACGCTTCTCGCAGCGCCGCCGGCAGCTCGGTGATGTCGGCGACCGACGCGGCGGGTGTCTGCCAGAGCCGACGGAGCACCTGACGAGCCCGGTAGGGCGGCTCGCCGCGCTCGGCGAAGAAGGTGCTGAGGGCGTCGAGGGCGTCGGCGGGGGAGCGGTCAAGGAGATTGAGGGTTTCGGGCACAGGGAAAATCTATCCGCTGGGGACGCGCGCGCTTGCGCGCGCTTCCCGGTGTCAAGATAGCCGCAATCTAAAACGGGCGTTAAATTCAACAGGCCCAAACAGATGACCTAACTGTACCAGGCGCTTCCGTGAGGTACACGGCGTGGTTAGTCTTTCAGATTCACCCCCAAGTGACGGAGCACTGGTGTTGCTTTCCGAGCTGCTGTCGGCGGAACGGGTCAAAGTGCCGCTGGCG
>Ga0070681_10003784_pt1 | contig 14222 bp, 16 predicted proteins | sample KBSC83BmetaG_FD_65650 | JGI IMG/M metagenome (GOLD analysis project Ga0070681, IMG submission 65650) | Corn rhizosphere microbial communities from Kellogg Biological Station, Michigan, USA - KBS C8-3B metaG | ecosystem: Host-associated > Plants > Roots > Rhizosphere | place: USA: Michigan... | reverse complement strand
CGCGAGCAGCTCCGTCGCGTACTCCTGCTCGACGTACTGCGAGACGACGAGGATCGCCGTCTCCGGAACGGTCGCGCGTAGCTCGAGCGCGGCGCGGATCCCCTCGTCGCGAAACGACGGCGGCAGCCGGACGTCGACGATCGCGATGTCCGGCTTCTCCGCCCGTGCGGCATGGACGAGCGCGTCCGCGTTGTCGACCGCGCCGACCACCTCGAACCCGTTGTCGCGCAGCAGACGGCTGAGGCCGTCGCGGAGGAGCGCAAGGTCTTCGGCGATCAGGACGCGCATGGCAGGTCGGCACGCAGCACCGTCCCACCACCGGACGGGCTCGTGACGGCGAGCGTACCGTCGAGCGCCTCGACCCGACGCCGCAGGCCGACGAGGCCGGCGCCGCCGGCGTCGGCGCCGCCGCGGCCGTCGTCGGCGACCTCGACGACGAGCCGGGACGCCTCCCGCACGATCCGCACGGTGATCTTCGTCGCCTCGGCGTGCTTCGCCGCGTTCGCCATCGCCTCGGCGACGACGAAGTAGGCCGCCGTCTCGACCACCGGCGGCGGCCGCTCGGGAACGTCCTCGTCGACGACCACGGGGATCGCGCTCGCGTGAGCGAGCGACGCGACCGCTGCACCGAGACCGCGATCGGTGAGCACGGGCGGATGCACGCCGCGCGCCAGATCGCGCAACTCGCGCAGCGCCTGCTCCAGCCCCGCCCGCGCCTCCGCGACGAGACCGCGGGCCGCCTCCGGGTCGCCGGCGAGCTTCTGCTCCGCCAGGCCGAGGTTCATGCCGAGCGCAACGAGGCGCGCCTGCGCGCCGTCGTGCAGGTCGCGCTCGATGCGCCGAAGGTCCGTCTCCTGGACGTCGACCGCGCCTGCGCGCGTCGTCTCCAGCACCTCGATGCGATGCTCGAGGCGCCCGCGGCGCAGCACGACGGCGGCGACCGCGACGGCCGCGGCGAAGCCGATCGCGGTCCACACCGGCCAGAAGTAGCCGCCGCCGCCGAACACCCACAGCGCGATCTGGAACGCTTCCAGGAACACTGCGACGCCCGCGACGCGCGCCAGCGCGCTCGGCGCGCGAAGGAGCCATGCGTGCAGCGAGATCGTCAGCGTCGTCGCCGCCAGCACCCACTTCGGCCAGAACGTCCCACCGACCGACGCCCACACGACCAGGACGACGACGTCGGTGAGCGCGACCACCGCTGCATGCGGCACGAAGAAGCTCTTCGCCCGGCCCTTCGGCGGGCCGAGGTACGGAAGCACGACGCGCGCCCAGCCACGGGCCGTCCAGTGCACCAGTGCGAGCGCGACGATCCCTCCGGCGAGCCCGAACGGGATCCCGAGCAGCGCCTTGCCGAGCGTGTCGACCTCGAACGAGCCGATGTGGAAGTCGACCCAGCGGTAGTAGACCGGCAGGAACACGAAATAGCCGGCCGACCCGACGAGCGAGACGGCGGCGACGGCGAGCGGCCAGCCGAGGAGCGTCCGGGCGGCGATCGCGCCGTGCTGCCGCCAGAAGCTGCGGTCGCCGAGGACCGCCTTCCCGCGGCCCCAGTAGCCGGAGCCCCCGGAGGTCCGCCGCTGCGGGCCGGGGTCGACGCCGACCAGCCGGCCGAGCCGAGCCTCGACCTCTGCGAGCCCGCCCACGCCCCAGCGGAACGCGACGAGCACCGGGATGCTCAGCGGTGTCAAGGCGAGCAGCCCGGTCGTGAGCCAGCCGGCCAGCAGCAGCCCGAAGCCGAGCGTGCCGGTGACGAGCGCCGAGGCGAGGTAGGCGAGTGAGCGCAACGAGGTCTTCATGTCGCCAAGCATGCCGCGGCGGGCAACCGGCCGACATGGCACCTGCCGGTGTCTCCGGGTCGGGTTAACCTCCTCTTTCCGTGCCCCGCGTGCAGGTTCTCTACTGGCAGCAGGTTCCGTCCGTCGTCCGCGTCGGCGACGCGAAGCGGCAACTGCCCGAGTGGTTCCAGCAGGAGATCGACCGCATCGCGATGGAGCAGGGCCTGCTCGGGAGCGACGCCTACCTGGAGCAGTGGGAGTGGCGCGACCTCGGTGAGCGCGACGGCGATCCCGCGGTCGTCGCCGACGAGGTCGAGGCCGAGCTCGTCGCCGGTTACCCCGGCAGCCAGCCGTCGTAGCGCACTGTCTCGCGATGGCCGATCTCGTCGTAGGCCGTCTCGGCGTCGTTCGACGGTTCCGCCACGCTCGCCCGATGACGCGCCGACGCCTCGTCGGGCACGTAGCCGCCCCAGTCGTCCGTGATCGAGAGCACGCGCGCGCCGACCGACACGATCACGGACGGACCGTCGCCCGCACCGACGATCGTGTGCTTCGTGCCCGCCGGGCAATGGACGAAGTCCCAGGCGTGAAGCGGCCGTTCCTCACCCTCGACGAGGAGCAGAGGCTCGCCGGAGACGACGAGGAAGTCCTCCTGGTCGGCCTCCCAGTGGTACAGCGACATGACCTGTCCGGGCGCCAGCACACTGACGTTGATGCCGAGCTGCGGGAAGCCGACGTCCCCTTCGAAGTAGCAGAGCGCGCCGCGGTTCGGGCCGTACCGCCAGGGAGCCTCACGGCTGTTGACGACGAACCAGCCCTCGCCGCGCGGCACGAGCCCGTGCCCGGCGTCCTCGAGTGGCGCTTCGGGGATCACAACCGCGAACCTACCCGTTCAGGAAGGCCTCGACCGCCTTCCGGGCGACGTCGCTGACCGAGCGCGACTGCGTCGAGTGCCCCGCGCCCGGCACGACGACGAGCTTGCCGTTCGTCGTCCGCGCGAGCTCCTGCTTCGCCCACTCGAGCGGCGTCGAGAGATCATGGTTGCCGTTCACGAGCAGCGTCGGGACGGTGATCTTCCCGCGCGCGAGCGGGGTCGGCGGCGTGGGCGCCCACGGGAGGCACTGGCGGATGAACCCGTTGCCGGTCGCTGTCTTACGGTCGAACGGGAACAGCGCACGCGCAGGCAGCTTCGCGACCGCTCGGTTCAGCGCCGCCTCACGATCGGCGAGCGGCGCCGCCGAGGTGCCCCACGGGTAGCGCCAGTCCGCGCACAGCGCGCTCGCGTGAAGTCCCTGGTCGAGCGCCTCGGCCGGCGCCTGGTCGCCTGCGTGCATGTTCGCGACGAACGACTCGAGGAGCCCGGGTGCGCCGCTGCGCGCAGCGCGCAGCGCCTGCGGGATGTCGAACACGGTCTTGTAGGTCGGGTCGACGATGCTGTCGGTGGTGAGTGCGTCGAGGACGTCGACGCCGTTGTGGTAGCGCTTGACCACGGCTGCGAGATCGTCGACGCAGCGCTGTCCGCACACGCTGCGCAGCACGCGCGCCGTGCCGCGGAACTCGATGACGCCGAGATCGGTCAGCCCCACGTGCGGCACGACCGAGTCGAGCACGAGCTTCGACACGTGGTCCGGGTGCGCAAGTGCGTAGCGCTCGCCGACGTACGTGCCGTACGAGATTCCGTCGAGCGCGATCCTGTCGGCCCCGAGTGCCCGGCGCAGCGCGTCGATGTCAGCCACGACGTCGTCCGTCCCGTAGAACTGCCGCCGGCCGCCGAGCTTGGCCGCACATGCGCGGACGGCCGCCGCAGCCGGCGGGTAGAGATCCGACGCGCCCATCTGCTGCTGCATCGCTTCGCAGTCGAGCGCGCCGCCGCCGGTGCCGCGCTGGTCGAAGACCACGATCCGGTAGGTCTGCTTCTCGGCGGCGAGCGCCTTGTCGACGAAGCGGTCGAGGATCGGCAGCCCGGGCTGCCCCGGCCCACCGGCGAGCACGAGCAGCACGCCGTGCGGCGCCTTGGCGTTGTCGGCGGCACCGACGCGGAGGTGCAGCGTCCCCTGGTGCCGGCCGGTGCGGTCGAGCGGCACGTCGAGCGTCGAGCACGTGTAGCCGGTGACGCCGGGGCACGGCGCCGAGTCGCGTAGCGCCGGGCCACTCCTGTGCAAGGCGAGCGCGAGCGCGAGGACGAGAAACGGCACGCGGCGATTCTGCGGGGGTACTGATTGAGCGCGTGTTGAGCGTCCGTAAACTCGAGGACACAATGCGGATCGGAGTCCTCACCGGCGGAGGCGACTGTCCCGGCCTGAACGCGGTCATCCGCGCGGTGGCGCGGCGGTCGTGGGCGCACGGCCACGAGGTGATCGGTGTGCGCGAAGGCTGGCGCGGGATGGTCGAGCAGCTGTACGAGCCGCTCGGCCGCTCGCAGATCTCCGGGATCCTGCCCCGCGGCGGGACGATCATCGGCACGTCGCGCACCAACCCGTACAAGCTCGACGGCGGCGTCGACGCGGTCCGGGCGGCGTTCGACCAGATCGATGCGCTCGTCGCGATCGGCGGCGAGGACACGCTGGGCGTCGCCGCCCGCCTCCATGCCGACTTCGAGGCCCCCGTCGTCGGCGTCCCGAAGACGATCGACAACGACCTTTCCGGCACCGACTACACCTTCGGCTTCGACACCGCGGTCGCGATCTGCACCGAGGCGATCGACCGGCTCCATACGACCGCGGAGTCGCACAATCGCGTCATGGTCGTCGAGGTGATGGGCCGCCACACCGGCTGGATCGCGGTGCACAGCGGCATCGCCGGGGGCGCCGACGTGATCCTCATCCCCGAGCGTCCCGTCGACTACGACGAGGTGTGCAACGAGATCGCGAACCGCCACGCAAACGGGAAGAACTTCTCGATCGTGGTCGTCAGCGAAGGCTGCGAGCTGCCGGGCGCCGACGACAAGGGCGAGGTCGACCAGTTCGGCCACCGTCTGCTCGCGAAGCGCGGCGTCGGCGAACGGCTCGGTGAAGAGATCGAGAGCCGGACCGGCTACGAGACGCGCGTGACGGTGCTCGGGCACATCCAGCGCGGCGGATCGCCCACGGCGCGCGACCGCATCCTCGCGACCCGCTTCGGCCTCAAGGCGGCCGACCTCGTCGTCGAGGGCAGCTTCGGGCAGATGGCGGCGCTCCACGGCGACGCGGTGATCGCCGTGCCGCTCGCCGACGCGACGGCCGAGCTCAAGACCGTGCCGCTCGAGTGGTATGACGTCGCGAGGACGTTCTTCGGCTGATGCAGACAAACCGCTCCGCACCTCCTGCCACGATCTCGCCGGTGCTCATCTACCCGGACGTTCGTGCGGCCGTCGCGTTCCTGGAAGCGGCGTTCGGATTCGGCGAGCGCGTGCGGATCGGCGACGACCACCGCGCACAGATGCGGGCGGGCGACGACGGCTCGTTCGTCGTCGCGGACGTGCGCCACACCCAGGTCGCACCGTCCGGCGGAGTCGTGACGCAGCTGATCAAGTTCCGCGTCCCCGACGTGGACGCGGCGTTCGCACGCGCACGCGACGCGGGCGCCCGCGTGCTCGAGGAGCCGCAGACGCACGTGTACGGCGAGCGGTCGTGCGTCGTCGAGGATCTCGCGGGCCACCGCTGGGAGCTGACACAGACGGTGCGCGACGTCGATCCCGAGGAATGGGGCGGCGTCGCGGTCGCGCCCTGGTAGCTATGACACCTCGACCGGCACGCCGCCGGTCAGCGTCTGGAACACCACGCAGTAGCGCTCCGTGAGCTCGAGCAGCTTCGCGATCGCCGCCTCGTCCTCGTCGTGCTCGAGCGCGAAGCGGAGCCGGATCGCCGTGAACCCGACCGGCACCCCTTCGTCCTTGCCGACGCCGAGCGTCCCGCGGAAGTCGAGATCCCCCTCGGCGCGCACCGTCCCCGACACGTCGAGCCCCAGCGAGGTCGCGACGGCCCGCAAGGTGACGCCCGCGCACGCGACGAGGGCCTCGAGCAGCATGTCCCCGGAGCAGGCGAGCAGGCCGGTCCCGCCGGTCGCCGGATGCAGCCCGGCCTCCACGAGCGCGCGGCCGGTGGACACGCTGCACGAGACGCCCTCGTCCCCGAGCCGGCCCTCCGCCCGCAGCGTGACGAGCGCCGCGGCCGGGTCCTCGCGGTAGCGCGCCTTCAGCGGGGCCTGCGCCGACTTGAGCTCAGCCGAGTCCATATGCCACTATCATCGCGCGCATGCCTCGCTACATGATCGTTCGAAGCTTCGAGGTCGGAGAGTCGCAGATGCCGGCCGTCGGCCGCCGTTCGCGTGAGATCGTCGAGGACGAGCTGCCCGAGATCACCTGGGAGCTCAGCCACGTCGTCGTGCTCGACGACGGCAAAGTCCGCACGTACTGCGTCTACCAGGCGCCGAGCGAATCGGTCGTCCGCGACCACTCGAGCCGCCTGGGCCAGCACCGCATCGACTCGATCGACGAGATCGTCGGCGACGTCACCCCGGCGGACTTCCCGGCCGCTTGACGTCGTCGAGATGGAACGACGCCGTGCTCGCGATCGCGAGGCGGCGGCGCAGCGCGCTGCGCTGCTCGGTCGCGTCCTCGGGCACGAGCCCAAGCGCCTCCCGGTAGAGCATCACCGCGTGGTCCTTCGCCCAGCCGCGCTCCGCCTGCTCCGCGGCCCGCGTCAGCTGCGCGATCGCCCGCTCGAAGTCGCCCGCGTCGCGCCAGTGGTGCGCAAGCGCGCCGATCGCCTCCGTCGACGACCCGGTCGATCGCTCGAAGAACTGCGCGACCGCCTCGTGCCGGCGCGCGCGGTCTGCCCGAGGCAGGAGCTCGTAGGCGACGTCGCGGATGAGGACGTGCGTGAACGTCCATTGCTGCTGGTCCTCGATGAACGAGCTCGCCTCACGACGGATCAGGTCGCGGCGCTCGAGCTCCTCGAGCACGTGGTCGATGTCCGGGTCGGAGCTCAGGGCGAGCAACGCGTCATGCCAGAAGACCTTGCCGACGACGGCTGCGTCGAGGAGCAGCGCGCGGTCACGCGGCGGCAACGCGTCCAGGCGCGCGGCCACGAGGCCGCGGATGCTCGTCGGCAGAGCGCCTTCCGTCTCTTCCATCGTGGCGGCAAGCTGCTCGATGAAGAGCGGGTTGCCTTCGGCGACCCTCACGACGGCATCGGCTCGATCGGGCGAGCCGAGCCGGCGGATCGCGAGCTCGCGGGAGTCGTTCTCGTCGAGCGGCCCGAGCGTGAGGCTCGTATAGCTGGACAGGCGTCCACCCCAGCTCTCGCGTGTGTCGAGGAACTCCGGCCGCGCGAGCGTCACGAGCATGAGCGGCAGGCCGTGCGACACCACCGCAAGCGTGTCGATCAGGTCGAGCAGCGCCGAGCCCGACCAGTGGATGTCCTCGAAGACGAGCACGGTCGGCTGCTCGCGCGCGGCGGCCTCCAGGAAGAGGCGCGTCGAGGAGAAGAGCACGTCGCGGTCGGTCACGTTCGCGCCCCACCCATCGACGCCGACGATCACGCCGAGATGCTCGGCCACCGTCTCCGCGGGCGTCGACGAGCCGTCCAGGAGCGCCTTCGTGCGGCCGCGGAGCTTGTCGATCAGCACGTCGGGCGCGTCGCTCTCGTAGATCCCGCAGATGCCCATCACGTGCCGCGACAGCGGGCCGTAGACGCTGCTCTCGCGGTACGGCAGCGACCGGCCGGACACGACGCGCGCGCCGCGTTCGCGTGCGGACTCCGCGAAACGGGAGACGACGGTCGACTTGCCGACCCCCGCCGGGCCGAAGATCGAGACGAGGTGCGGCCGTCGTTCGGCGAGCACGCGGTCCCAGATCGCGTCGAGCAGCCGAAGCTCAGGCACGCGGCCGACGACGCGGTGGTCCCGGATCGCGCGCTGCCCTGCGGGCGTCAGCGCCTTCGTCGCCACCCACGCCTTCACCGGCGCGGCCTTCCCTTTCGCGACGATCGGCTCGGTCACGTCGTAGCCGATCACGTCGCGCGTCCCGACGTACGTCATCTCACCGACGACGATGCCGTTCACCGGCGCCTGCGACTGCAGCCGCGACGCGGTGTTGACGACGTCGCCCGCAACCATCGACTCGCCGAGCGCAGGCCGCGCGTTGAGCGAGACGACAGCCTCGCCGGTGTTGACGGCGATGCGGATCTGCAAGTTGCCGGGCATGGCGCAGACCGAGTCGCGCACGACGAACGCCGCGCGCACCGCGCGCTCCGCGTCGTCGCCGTAGGCGATCGGCGCCCCGAACACGCCCATGATCGCGTCGCCGATGAACTTCTCGACGACGCCCCCGAACGACTCGATCTCGCGCCGGACGAGCTGGTGGTACGGCGTGAGCAGCGCCCGCACGTCTTCGGGGTCGAGCATCTCCGCCTGCGCGGTCGAGCCGACGAGGTCGACGAAGATGATCGAGACGATTCGCCGCTCCTCCTGCGGCGGCGCTTCCGCCTGGAGCGCAACGCCGCACGCCAGGCAGAACCGTGCGCCGGCCGGGTTCTCCTGGTTGCAGACGGGGCAGCGCACCGCTTGCCAAGGGTACGTTCGGATCCGCCGTGAGTCGAGTACCGAGTCGAGTACGGTTGCGATGTGAGCTCGTTGCATTCCGGGACCGTGACGTTCGCGTTCACGGACATCGAGGGGTCGACGAAGCTCCTGCAGGAGCTGGGCGACGAGGCATTCGGCGCGCTGTCGCGGGATCACCGCCGGATCGTCCGCGAGACGTTCGGGGCCACCGGAGGGAGCGAGATCGACACCCAGGGCGACGCCTTCTTCTTCTCGTTCCCCCGCGCGCGCGACGCGGTCAATGCGGCGGTCTCGGCGCAGCGCGCGCTGCACGAGCACGCCTGGCCGGACGGGCGCGAGGTGCGCGTGCGCATGGGGCTGCACACGGGCGAGCCGCACGTCGGGGACGAGGGCTACCTCGGGATCGACGTCGTCCGCGCCGCGCGCATCGCCTCGGCGGGCGCCGGCGGCCAGATCCTGATCTCGGAGACGACGCGCGCGCTGCTCGGGAACGTCCTGCCCGACGGCGTGGCGGTGCTCGACCTCGGCGAGCGGCACCTGAAGGACATCCAGCACGAGCACATCTACGAGGTCGCCGTCGACGGACGCTCGACCGGCTACAAGCCGCAGGCGAAGGACCGGGCGCCGCGCAAGAGCCGCACAGACGAGATGGCTTCGCGGTTCGAGGAGCGGATCGAGAGCTACGTCGAGCAGCAGCTGGAGAACGCGTTTTCGGGCGGACAGCCTCAGATCCCGACGAAGCTCGCGCTCGGCGGCCTCGGGATCGCGTTCGCGTCGATCCTGATGATGATCGCCGTCGTCGTCGTGATCGTGCTCGCGTTGAAGCTGATCTTCTAGCGATGAGTTCGCACGGGACGCGGAGTCTCATTGTCCACACATCGCGACAAGGAGGCTTGAAATGTCCCGCTTGAATCTCACCCGGGTCGGACGCGTGGCGGTCAGCGTCGCGGACACCGACCGGGCGCTCGACTTCTACGTCGACACGCTCGGCTTCGAGAAGGTCGTCGACCTGCCGATGGGCCCGGACGCGCGCTGGGTCGAGGTCGCCGTCGCCGGCACGCCGACGACGGTCGCGCTCGCGCCCCCGCCGCCCGGCAAGCAGGCCGGCGGTGCCGAGACGGGGATCATCCTCGACACGACCGACGTCGACGCCGACCACGCGGCGCTGCGCGACGCGGGAGTCGACGTCGATGCCGAGGTCGCGCGCTACGGCGGCGGCATCCCTCCCATGTTCTGGCTCCGCGACCCGGACGGTAACTCGCTCTGCATCGTGCAGCCGGACGAATGACGGGATCAGGATGCGTCGTCGCTCTGCGGCACGAGCACGCGAAGCGCGCGCGGCAGGCACTCGATCTCGAGCGGTGATCGAAGCTCGATCGGCTCACCGTCTGCCGCGGCGCTCGCGTCGCGTTCCTCGAGCGTGATGACGAAGCGCTCCCCCGCGCGATCGGCCCACCTCGTCGGCAGCAACCCGCTGCTCGTGTAGAGATGAAGGCGGCCCTCGGTCAGCGAGGCTCGTTCGCCGATGTTGAAGAGGTTGAGCTCGTACGGGTTGTTCGCGACGAGGAGAATGCGGGTCTCGACGAGCTCACCGTCGACCAGTGCGCGCAGCCGGCGGTGCTCGCCGGCCAGGCGTTTGACGGCGCGCAGCCCCGCGAGCACCTCACCACGACGGCGGTGATGCTCGCGGCCGTCGACGAGATCCGCGTAGAGGCCGAGCGACAGGTTGTTGAGAAACAGTCGGCCGTTGACACGACCGACGTCGACACGCCGCTCGGCGCCGTCGAACGCGGCGAGCGCCGCAAGCGGGTCGTCGCGATCGAGGCCGAGATCGCGCGCAAAGTGGTTGCGCGTCCCGAAGGGGACGCAGACGAACGGCAGGTCGCGGGCGAGCGCGACTGCCGCCACGGCCGCCAGCGAGCCGTCACCACCGGCCATCCCGAGCGCAACCGCCGTCGCCTCGCGCGCCAACGCGCCGACGTCGTCCCCTTCGCAGAGCACATGGCAGTCGATCCCGAGCGATTCGGCGGCGTCGACCAGCTCGCCGCAGGACGGGCTGTCGTCTCCAGACCGCGGGTTGACGATCAGGTAGCTCCGGCCGGAGGCGTTCATTCAGCGGGCGATCGCGCCGCGGAAGCGCTTCTCCTGTGCTCCGCCGGTGAGGCCGCCGCCGGACCCGGCCGAGACGTCGCGATACCGGGCGTCCACGAGGCAATAGGCCCCGTAGCAGACCAGCCCGGCCGCGGTGATGCCGAGCAGGTACGGGCCGTAGCTCGCCTGTGCGAGCTTGTGGAGCGCACCGTCGAGGCCGATCGCGTCCTTGGGATCGAACTCGACCGCGGCCTTCGTGATGAAGATGCCGATCAGGCAGAAGACGACGCCGCGCGCGAGGTGGCCGATCATCCCGACGCGCTCGCCCCAGGTGCGCGCCGCCTGACTCATCCCGCCGGCCCGCCACTTGTCCGCGAACTTCTGGCTGATGCCGCGATACGCATTCCAGAGGCCGACGCCGATGATCACGATCCCGGCCGCACCGACGAGCCACCGGCCGCCGGGCCAGTCGAAGACGGTCGCCGTCGTCTTGTGGGCTTTGTCGCTCTGCGACTGCCCGCCGCCGCTGCCGAGCAGGATCTTCACCGTCGAGAACGTCAGTCCGGCGTAGATGAGGCCACGCCCGACGTAGCCGGCGCGCTTCCCCCACTTCTTCACGGCCCCCTTGTCGCCGCCGTCGTCACGTTCGACCGCTGCCTCGATGAACCGCCAGACCGCGTAGCCGGCGAGCCCGCAGGCGAGGAGCACGAGCACCGCCTTCCCGAACGTGTGCTGGGAAAGCGTCTGCAGCGCGCCCTGCCGGCTCGTCGCCTTGCCGCCGTCTCCGACGGCCAGCTTGATCGCCAGCACGCCGACGAGCCCGTACGAGACGCCTTTGGCGACGAGGCCGCTCCGTGCGAGCACGGCGTACCACCCGCTCCCGCTCTCGGCCTGCTCGCGTGTGTCCTCGCCCGTACGGCGAGCCGCTTCCTCGACTTCCGGTCTCGCCATCGTGGCTTCTCCTCTGTTGGGCGTCTAGGCACAACGCCCGGGCGCCGCAGATGGATTCGCTCAGACCTCGGCGAGCGGGAATGCGCGATGCCGCCGCGGCGGCACGAGATAGTTCTGGCGGTGCGTCGTCGACAGCACGGAGTTGAACCCCTGCTCGCGTGCGCGCGGCTTGAACGGGATCTTCCCGCCCGGCAGCACCCCGTCCATCGCGAGTCGGTTGCGGTGGAAGTCGTCGCCGGTCGGGTTGAAGACGACGAAGTGCACGCCCGCCGCCGGTGTCGCCCCCACCTCGTCGGCACGCTCCGACCACGCGAACGGGTTGTCGAGCGTGTTGAAGTCGGCCCGCACCGGGACCGCCGTTCCCTTCGGGAACACCGTGCCCTCCGCAGAGACCACATCGCGGAGCAAGCGGGACGTCGTCTGGATGGATGCGCTGTGCCCGATGCGGCCTGAGCTCCGGTAGTCGCGGCGCACTGCAGCGACCGACGACACGTCCTTCGGCCCCTGCCTGACCGTCTGCGTGTCCTGGCGCACCTGCAGGTTCGGCCGGAACGCCGTCGCGACACGCTCGTCGAACTCGAAGTTGATGTACCACGCTTCCACGTCCTCATGGATGTGGGAGAGGTGCATGTGCGTGCCGTTGCGGAAGTAGTCCGAGCCGCGGAAGTCGACGTAGCCGAGTGTCTCGAAGTTCGCGATCGGCCCGGGCCCCATGCCGGCCTTCTGGGTCGAGGTGAACCCGAGGAAGAGCTCGGAGGTCTCGGGGATGAGGTCGGCGCCTGGGATCTGCGCCGCGAGCGCCAGCTTCTTGGGCAGTGACTGCGCGCCGTCGAAGCCGCCGCCGGCGAACCCGCGGCGGATCGAGGTGAAGTCGAAGAGCTTCGAGTCGCGGAGTCGCTTCTCGGCGTCGGCGATGTGCGCGCGCACGTCGGACCGCAGCAGGATGGCGACGTCGTTTTGCTCGAGCTCGGTGTCGGGCGGGTCGCTGGGGAAGCGGCGGGCCTCGAGCAGCACCGGCTTTCCTGCGCGACGGTCGTGCGGGAGCAACCGCCCCATCTGGGCGGGAACGAGCCGGTGGAAGTACGGCAGGCCCCACGCGACCGTCACGCCCAGACCCGCGGGCGACGGCGCGTAGTCATGGTCGAGCGATGCGAGCAGCGACTCGAGCTCGCCCTGCGCGTGGCGCAGGTCGCTTGCCGACGCCGTCACGCGCGCCGTCACGACCTCGTGATGGAGCGGCGGCACGAGCACCTCGATCCCGTTCGAGTGCACGACGCGGATCCCGTCGAGCAGGTGCTGCTCGCGGAAGGTCGCCGCCGCGTCGGTGCGCTTCGGCGTTCCGCCGGCCAGCTGGTCGACGAGCTCGTAGATCCCGCCGGCGCCGACGGCGCCGGCGACCGCGCCGACCACCGCCTGCCGCCGCGTGAGCTTCATCAGCTCGCGCTTGGGCGGAAGAGGACGAGCGACGCGAGCTCGTGCTTCAGGTACTGACGCACCTTCTGCCCGGTCAGCGGCGGCGCGACGTGCTCGGAGAGCGTGTAGAGGGTGCCGTCCCGGCGCCAGAGCACCAGGTAGTGCCACGAGTCCGCGTCCTGGTTGACCGTGTAGACGGGCGAGCTGATCCCGTTCGCAGAGATGCGGCCGACGGGCGAGGCGAAGCACGGCACGTTGCGGCTGTCGGAGCCGCCGGTGCGGCAGGTCGGGATCTTCGTGCGGCCCGGGTAGGCGCGCAGGTTGACGTGCAACTCACCGCCGGCGGCGCCGCCGCCGGTCTCCTGCCACACCCAGCTCTGGAGGTAGCTGCGGTCGGCCGACACCGAGTGGATGTTGTTGTCGACCGCGCCGAGCTTGCCGGTGAGGGGGTCGGGCAACCAGCCGGGGCAGTACACCGGGACGCCGACGCGGTTCGCGAGCCTCTGCCAGGCGGCTGGGTCGGGGCATGCCGGCTTTGCGATCCTCGGCGCGGCTTCGGCCGGCTTGGCTTCGCTCCCGCACCCCGTGAGCACACCGGAAAGCGCCACGAGCAGGCACAACGCGAGCAGCCCTCTCATCGCGGCCATGGTAGCCCTCCTACACGGAGACCGGCTGGTCGCCGACGAGCTCGCCGATCCGCTGGGAGCGGACGAGCACGGCGTCGACACCGGCGCGCTCGAGCGCGAGCACCTCGTCGCGGCTCGCCACCTCGACCTGCGCAATTGCGAGCTTCCCCGCCGGCACGTCCGGGAGGAGCTCCAGGACTGCGTCGAGCGGATCCACGTCCTCGTCGATGTCGTGTGCGTTCAGCAGGAAGATCTCGGGATCGAGCCGCTCGAGCGCGAGCTCCAGCTCCTCCTCGTCGCGCACGTCCACGACCGCCTCGAGGTGGTCGTGGTCGGAATCGTCGTCGGGCCTGATGCACACCGCGTCGACGTCGCTCGGCGCGCCCGCGCCGAGCCAGAGGAGCGGCAGGCTCGTCGCGCTCCTGATGCCGTCGATCTCGCCGGTGACGGCGACCGCCTCGGCGCCCTGTGCTTCGGCCGCCTGAGCAGCGCTCGCGTCGTCGACGCAAACGATGATCGAGATCCCATCTCCCTCGGAGATGCGCTGGCTGAGGCGTCGCGTGCTCGGCACCTGCTCCTAGGGAAGCGTAACCGGAGTGGCGGGAAGACGTTCGAGACCCGCCCAGTCGGCGCGCGGCGGGGCGAACAGCTCGGCCAGGCGGGCGCCCCCCGGACCGGAGACGACCGAATGCGGCACCTCGGCCGGGATCACCCACATCTCCCCCGGCTCGATCTGCTTCGTCTCGTCGCCGATCGTGAAGCTCATCGAGCCCCCGATCAGGATTCCGGTCTGCTCGTTGACGTGGTGGTGCTCCGGAACGTG
>Ga0070681_10003783_pt1 | contig 14223 bp, 12 predicted proteins | sample KBSC83BmetaG_FD_65650 | JGI IMG/M metagenome (GOLD analysis project Ga0070681, IMG submission 65650) | Corn rhizosphere microbial communities from Kellogg Biological Station, Michigan, USA - KBS C8-3B metaG | ecosystem: Host-associated > Plants > Roots > Rhizosphere | place: USA: Michigan... | reverse complement strand
AGCGTGATGGGATCGTAAACGATCGTATCGAAATAGAGGCGTTTGAACCCTTCCATTGGGTCCTTGTTCTGCGCCGGTGCTGTCGCAAAGCTGCGCCTCAAGCGACCCAACACCATCGGCAGCGCCGCGCCGCCGTGAGAAATCACTAGTTTGACGCCCGGGTAACGCAGAAGATGACCAGAATAGAGCAGCCGGGCTATCGCAATGGTAGTGTCAGTGACGCGCCCCACCGCGCTGACGAGGCCGTAAGCTTTCAATCGATCGTCGCGGGCCCCGAACGTCGGGTGCACGAACAGCGTCGCTTTGAGCTCAGAGGCCTTTTCCCAGAAAGGGTCCAGGTCCGGATCATCCAAAACGCCGGTTGCGCCCTTCGGCTGAGTGCCAATCATCGCCCCCCGAAAGCCGGCGTCAAACGCCTCCTGCAGAACCCGGGCAGCGTGTTTCCCGGATTGGAGCGGTACGCTGGCGAGCGGAAGCAGGAACGGATAGGCCTCGACCCCCTTGAGCAAGTGCTCATTAAAGAAGCGGTTCCAGTCCGCCCCCTCGTCTGCCGGGATGTCGTAGCCGAAAAGATCGAGCCAGCCGCCGACAACCTGCCTGTCGATTCCCCGTTCAGCCAGCCACTGTTTTCGGCCGTCGGCGTCACTCATCCCCTTCGGAATCGACCGTTTCGGGTCGTTTCCGGCGAACGAAAATCGATGCCCGCCCTCATCCACCCTGACGGCGACCGAAGGAAAGCGCCCGGGTTTCGCCAAAACATCCTCAAGAAAGGCCGGCGGAACATAATGGGCGTGTGCGTCGATGATCATGGCCAGCGGTCCCCGAGTTTGTTCATCACGATGCCTCTGGTGGGATCGTCTCGCCGGCAACTCTTTCACACAAGCAGCGTGTGTAGGGCCGCCCGGCACAATCATCGATAAGAGTTCGCCCGCGCCCGATCAATTTCGGAATCGGCACAACGGCGTGAGCTTTTGGCAATGTCCCCGCCCGACGCCAAGTGTTAGATCGGATTAACGAGAAGCCCGTCCACAGGGCCCCGATGAGGAAACGTGCGGCACAGCCGATTCAGCGAAGGTGCAGCCACAACCTTTTGCGGCTCACCTGCCAGGGAGAATTGCATGAAACTCGTATCAAAGATCACCCTTGCGCTCTGCGCATTCGGCCTTGCCACCGGCGTGACGCTCGCAGATGAGTATCCAACGCGCCCGATCCGGATCGTTGTGCCTTATGCGGCCGGTGGACCGAGCGATACCGGAACACGACTGCTCGCCACGCCCCTGAGCAAACAACTCGGTATCTCGGTGGTGATCGAAAATCGCGGCGGAGGTGGCGGCCTCAATGCGACCGAGCAATACCTGAAAGCGGAACAGGACGGCTACACCATCCTGGTCGGCGCGATCGGTCCCCTGACCATCATCCCGAATCTCAAGCCGGTATCGTACGACGTCGACAAGGACGTGGTTCCGCTCGGATCGGTGTGGAGCTCGGCTCAGGTTCTGGCCGTTCGGCCCAGTCTTGGTGTCAAGACAGTCGCCGAGTTCGTCGCCTATGCCAAGGCTCATCCCAATCAAGTGACAATCGGTTCCGCCGGCGTCGGAGCCGTTACGCACCTGGCCATCGAGCTTCTCAAGAAGGAAGCCGGCATCCAACTCGTGCACATCCCGTTCCGAAGCACGAGCGAAAGTATGCCGCAACTCATCGGTGGCCAGATCGACGCTCTGTTCGGCGACGCCTCGATCATCGCCTCGCAGGTCCATTCCGGAAAGATGACGGCGTTAGCGGTCGCGGGAAATCAACGGGCGCCCGCGCTCCCCGAAGTCACCACCATGGCCGAAGCCGGCTATCCGGCGGTCGAGTGCGAAAGCTGGTTCGGCCTCGTGGTGTCGTCGAAGACACCGCCTCAGATCATCAAGCGGCTCCAGGACGCGGTTTTTGCCGCACAGAAACAGCCCGATTATCTCGCGAGCCTCGCCAAGCAACGCGCAAGCGGCGGAGCGCCGGGCGCCGAAGCGTTCGGCAAGGTTATCAAAAACGACGAGGTGAAATGGAAACGGGTGATCGCAGCGGCAGGAATCAAACTTCAATAAGGCCAGCAACCCGCTCGACGACCACGAAGGAGGCCCCATGTTGTCGTTGCCCCGCTCAATGACCTGCGTGTTTGTGGCCGCGCTGATGATACCGGCGGCATGCGTCTGTCCCAGCGTGGCGGATGAATTTCCGTCTCATCCGGTGCGCATCATCGTTCCCTATGCAGCGGGCGGCCCCAGCGACACTGGCGCGAGACTGATTCAAGACAATTTCAGCCGCGCCCTCGGAAAGCCGGTCTTCATCGAAAATCGCGGCGGCGGCGGCGGCCTCAACGGCACGGAATCGTTTCTCAGCAGCGGCGAATTTGACGGCCACACTCTTCTGCTCGGCGGCATCGCCCCACTGAGTATCATTCCCTGGACCAAGAAGGTGTCCTACGTCGCCGAACGGGATTTCGTTCCGATCGGCACGCTCTGGCGATCGGCACAAACCCTGATCGTCCGCCCCTCTCTCGGGGTGAAGACGATGGCGGATTTTATCGCCTACGCAAAAGCACACCCGGGGAAAGTCACGATCGGCTCGGCCGGCATCGGCACCGTGTCGCACCTTGGCTCCGAATTGCTGCAACGGGAAGCCAAGATCAAGCTCATCCATGTGCCGTTCCGTAGCACCAGTGAAAGTCTGCCGCTCCTGCTCGGCGGGCAGATCGATGGACTGTTTGGCGACGCCTCCACAGTCGCAACCCAGGTGCGGGCAGGAAAGGTCATCGCCATTGCGGTCGCAGCACCGCAACGTTCGCCGGCTCTGACCGATACACCCACCATGGGCGAAGTCGGCTATCCGACCGTCCAGGCCGAAGGCTGGCACGGACTTGTCGTATCGTCGAAAACACCCGCCGACCGTGTCAAACGGTTAAGCGATGCCTTGCGGGTCGCGCAAGAAGACCCGGAGTATCAGCGCCTTCTGGCCAAGCAAGGCGCGTCTATCGGAGAGTTCGGCCCGGAAGCCCTGGGCAAGCTGATCCACGACGACTCCATCAAATGGGGCGAGATCGTCAAGGCTGCCAACATCAAGGTCAACTGACCCAATCTGTTTGTACGCGGGCGGCATCCCTTCAACAGCGAGCGATCCAGTGAAAAATCAGCTTGATGGCGGCGAGGCCATCCTTGAGGCCTTCCGCAATCTGAACGTCGAATACGTTATCTCTTCGCCCGGTTCCGAATGGCCGCCTGTGTGGGAGGCATTTGCCCGGCAAAAGCTTAAGGGTCTGGCTGGGCCGACGTATCTGGATTGCGGTCATGAAACCCTCGCCGTCGGTGTCGCGTTCGGCTACACGCAGGTGACCGGACGCATGCAGGCCGTGCTGCTTCACGCAGGTTCTGGCCTGCTCCAAGGGGCAATGGGCATTCAAGGCGCCCGCGCCTACGAAATCCCGATGGTTGTCATGTCCGGCGAGTCGCTGAGCTACGGCGAACAAGAGGGCTTCGAGCCTGGCAATCAATGGTATCGCAACCTTGGAGTGGTTGGCGGACCGCAGCGTTTGGTCGCCCCGATCGTCAAGTGGGCCAATCAGGCGCCGAGCTCCGAGACGCTTTATCAAAGCGTCGTGCGCTCGGGCGAAATGGCGAAGCGCACGCCGCGGGGCCCGGTCTATCTCAATGTGCCCTGCGAAACGATGATCCACGACTGGACACCGCCGAGGACGCTGCGCAAGACACCGGAGCCGCCGAAAACACAGCCGCTATCCAGCGACATCGAACGCGTCGCGAGCCTGATCACCGAGGCCAAATGTCCCGTGATCATCACCGAGACCGCCGGCCGCGATCCGGAGGCCTTTGCCGCACTGGTCGCACTGGCCGAACTGATGGCCATTCCGGTGGTCGAAGGCCGGGCGGCCGCTCATGCGAACTTCCCCAAGTCTCATCCGCTGCATCTGGGGTCGAATATCGGCCCGCTTTTGAAAGAGATGGATCTCGCGCTGCTGGTCGCGAGCCGGGTGCCCTGGTATCCGCCGAGCAACACTCCGCCTGATGCTACGATTGTCGCCATCGCGGAAAATCCGCTCAAAGATCACATGGTCTATCAGAACCTCGAGGCCGACGTTTATCTCGAAGGCGATGTCGATGCCTCGTTGCGGCTGCTGACGGCGGCACTCAAGCAGCGCGGTGTTCCGTCCGATCGGCATAAGGGGCGATACGCGCGCTGGAGCAGCGAGCACGACAAGATCGCGGAAAAATCCAAAGGCACGAAGGAAAAAGATCGCACCGTTGAGAAAATCTCAACGGCCCTTCTCTGCGAGACGCTGAACGAAATTCTCCCGGAGAACACCATCTATGTGGACGAAACGATCATCCACAGTCCGGCAATCCGCGAGCACCTGAACTGGGACCGGCCGCAAAGTTTCTTCCGCATTCCGAGCGGCCTTGGACAGGGCTTCGGCATAGCACTCGGCACCAAGCTCGCGGCGTCCGAACGCCCGGTTGTCCTGCTGATCGGCGACGGATCGTTCCTTTACAATCCCGTGCTGCCTTCGCTCACCTTTTCCAAGGATCAAAATCTTCCGATCCTCGTCATCATTCTCAACAACAACAAATATGAAGTCATGCGCCGCACCCACGTGAATTGGTATCCGGGCGGCGTCTCCGACAGCGAGAAGCTGCATTACGGCGTCCACATCGAGAATCCCGACTACTCATCGCTGGCCGCTTGGACAGGCGGATCGGGTATTCGGGTGGAAAAGCCCGTATTGCTCCGGCAGGCCGTGAAGGACGCCTACGCTGCCGTCAGCAAGGGCAAAACAGCGATCCTCAACGTCATGATGAACGAGTAGCGCCGCATGCCGGAGTTGGACTCCAGCATGAACGCCCTGGATCAAACGGCTATCCCGCCATTTCCTTGAACGCCACCTCGGCCTCATGCATCGCATGATTGCCGGCAGGCGCACCGCAATAAACCGTCGCTTGAAGGATAATTTCCTTCAAATCGTCCTTGGTGAGATCGCCGGCGGCAAGACCCGTCCGCACGTGCAGGCGAAATTCGTCCCATGCGCGCAAGGCAATCATCATGGACAGGGTCATAAATCGGCGCGTCTTTGGGTCGATCGCCGGGCGCGTCCAGATATCGCCCCAAACGTGGCTCGTGATCTGTTCCTGGATCTCGGCGTTGAAGTCGTTGCGGCCATTCAGGGAGCGGTCGACCCAGGCATCTCCCAGGACCTTGCGACGCACCACCATTCCTCGATCATAACTTTCTTTCGCCATGACGCTCTCCCTGCTTACACCGATCAGTGTGTAATGCGCGGCGGCGAAGAGACAATTACGTTGTTGGCATTCGCCTGTGCAGATTTTTCATTCGACGCTATGAACGCCCACCTTCAACCTGGGAGGCTTCACAAAGTTGCCGTTCGAGCCATTTCTGGAACGTGCGGGCCTTGCGTTTAAGATCGCGGTCGGCGCGCCAAACCAAATAGTAAGAACCTTGCCGGATCGGCTGCCCGAGCACGGGCTGCAACCGCTTCGTCACAAGATCCGGACCAATGAGAGGCAGGTGACCGATCGCAATACCAAGGCCGTCCACCGCAGCCTGGTAGGCCAACAGCGAATTGGAGAATTCAACGATCTCCGATTGATCAATTGGAAAGTCCGGTCGCCCAACGGCCGCCAGCCAATCCGGCCAGTCGCTGCGGCGATTCTGCGATCGCAACAGACGCAAGCCGCGCAAATCATCGACGCTTGTAACGGAACGCCCAATCAGAAAACTGGGGCTGCAGACCGGCTGAGCCCAATTCTCAAAAAGCGCTCGGCATCGACATCCCGGCCATTCCCCATCGCCCACCTGAATGGATACGTCGACGTCCTCGCGAACGAAATCGACCGGTCCGAAACCGGTGACGACCCGCACGCCGATACCCGGTTCTTCGGCACGAAACTGAGACAGGCGGGGGATCAGAAAACGCGTGGCGAACGTAGCCGGCACCCTGACGCTCAACGGCGTCGTATCCTGCCCCTTCTTGATGCGTTCCGTGGCCGTCCCAATGGTTTGAAACGCGGGCGCAATCTCCCAACGGTACTTTTCTCCCACCTCGGTCAGGGAGTTACCCTCACGGCTCCGATGAAACAGGCGAACGTTGAGGAAGCTCTCAAGGGTCGAAATTTGGCGACTGACCGCGGATGGAGTCACACCCAACAGATCCGCAGCCTCGGTGAAGTTGCCGACTCTGCTCGCAACCTCAAAGACATAGAGTGGGTTGAGAGGGGGGACCGACCGAGCCAAGAGGCGTCCTCAATTGAGAAAAACTCATAGATAGATAACGGCCTTATTCCTCTTTGCTGTCAAGCAGGCTGGCAGCGTCGACTGGACACAGGGCATGGCCGCCGTGGACTGGTTTGTGCGCAATTCCAGAGCGTCGAGCCTTGCAGCAAAGATTACAATTCGTCGCCGGTCGCTTCGATGCTGGCGTGCTGCCTGAGTAAGCAACTCGCAAAGGGCATGATTGCCGTTCGGACCGGGCCAGAAATCCCGGTGACGATTGTGGGTTCGGCAAAGTATTTTCGATGGCACTCCTCACCGAGCAATTCCGATCAACTCGCTGAACACCGTTGCATCGAACTCAGATACCCGGCGTCGGGAACGTTGAATGCGTGGCAGCTCGTCAACCGTCTCAAGAGCAGTCGTGTCAAACGAGCCGGCGGGCCCCCTCGCCGGCCTTCGCGCTTTTGGTCGAAGCTTTATGATATCGGCCGGCCGGCAGCCGACGACTGCCGCTGGAACAACATCTGCGAGTTGGCAGCACACCAACCGCACTGGTTGGCTGGGGCGCCTGGATTCGAACCAGGGGATGGCGGAATCAAAATCCGCTGCCTTACCACTTGGCTACGCCCCAACGAGGCCGGCGCGTTTCGTATAGCGGCCGCCTCCGCCGCAATCAATCGAAGCCTGCAAAGCCCCGTGAAATCGCCGAATCACATCTTGCCGTGGCCACGGTCAAGCTGGCGGCGGGTGCTGGGATTCATCACCCGGTCGGAAATATGGACATTCCAGACCTCGGCCACGTCCTGAGCCTGATAGGCCGCAAACAGCGGTCCAAACTGGCTCGGATCGGTCACGTTCGCGCCCCTCAAGCCGAAGCCTTGAGCGATCGCGGCAAGGTCGGTGCGGCCGAACACGGCACCGCTATCGTCCACCCCATCAACACGGAGCTTGTGGATTTCCGAGCCATAAGCGCCGTCGTTAAGGACGATAAACAGCGCCTTCAGGCCTTGCCGCCGCACCATTTCCAGCTCCTGAATGTGCATCAGGAAGCCGCCATCGCCGTCGAACAGAACGGTCTTGCCGTCCTTGCGGGCCGCTGCGACGCCGATCGCAAACGGGACGCCGTTGCCGATGGCGCCGAACTCGCGGATCACGTGATAATTCTCCGGCTTCCGGCCGCGCATGGTGGTGTGGAAATAGGCTTGGTGGCCGGAGCCGCTAACCATGTCGTAATCCTTGGGGATGACCGCATCGAGCGCCTCGATCACACGGCGCGGGTCCATCACACCCTTCTCCGCCGGAAACACCGCACCGTCGGCCGGCTCATCCTTGATTCGGCTCGCCAACTCGGCCGAGCGAATTGTTGCCGCGCGGTTGGGCTTGGCGCGAAGCGCCTTGAGCGTCTCCATAGCGGCCAGTTTGGCGTCGGCACGCAAATGCAAGTCACCGGCTTTCATACCCTGGGCCAGGCCAAGCGGGTGAATATCGACCTGCACGATCTCCGCCTTCGGATACATGTGGCCGCCGTCGACGGTGTAGTAGTTGAGGCTTGCGCCGAAGGTCACGACGAGATCGGCTTGCGCGCCCAGTTCACGGGCGACGTCTCGGGCGTATCCGCCGGAAACGCCGATCGAGAATGGATTGTGATCGAACATGCCGCGCGCCGGCAGCGTGGTGGCCAGCAATGCGCCGGCGGCATCGGCCACCTGTTCGATCTCGGACGCCGCTGCCGAGCGGACCGCGCCGCGGCCAGCCACAACGATGGGGCAGCGAGCGCTGGCAAGCTTATCGGCGAGTTGCGCGATCTGATGCGGATGCGGATAGATCGGCTCCGCGTTAGGCATCACCGCCGTCGACGGCTGATATTCGCCAAGGTCCGGCAATGGCTGCTTCTGCAGATCGTAGGGCACGCCGATCACCACCGGCTTGCGCATCTCGCGCGCCGTGTGGAACGCCTCGCGGACGTATTGATACATCCGTTGCGGGCTGTGCGCGGAAATGTAGTGCGCGCCGGCCGCCACGGCGAACGGCGGCTGGTCGATGTATTGATTGTACCACTTGGCGTTGATCGGCGCCTCGCCTGCGAACACCACCATCGGAATGTGGCCCTGGGCTGCGCCCGCCAGCGCCGTCATGATCTGGGTGAAACCCGGACCGCAGGTCACCGACGCAACGCCGACCTTGCCGGTCGCCATGTGGTAGCCCATCGCCATCCCGCAGGCGCAATGCTCATGCCGGACGAAGTATGAATTCATGCCCGGCAGGTTCTTCATCGCCGCGGCCCAATGCATGTTGCCGTCGCCCATCAGCGTGAACTGGCTGTCGACGCCTTCGGCCGCAAAAGCCTGGGCCAGCGCTTGGTAAATCGGCATGTTCTTCATGGTGCTGTTCTACTCAATGGCGGCGGGACCCCGGGGCGACCTCATCGCTGTCTTAGCATCCGTCCGGGCTCCGCTGGAATAGTCCCCGGAGGACCTGGATCGGCCCGCACCTTGCCGCTAACCTTCCCCAAAAGAAAAACACTGGCGTCAGACATGGGAGGAGGAACACATGCAGTTAAGGTGCGGACTGCTGCTTGGCCTGCTCGCGCTAATGGCGCCGTCAACGTCGGCGCTGGCCCAATCCTCGCAAAAAACCATCACCATCATCGTGCCGTTTGCGCCCGGCGGTTCGGCCGACGGCATCGCGCGGATTCTTGCCACCGAGATGGGTGAACGGTCGGGACGACAAGCGATTGTCGATAACAGACCGGGCGTCGGCGGCACGCTGGGCCTGACCGTCGCGGCGAAGGCGCCGGCGGACGGCGACACGCTGGCGATTGCCGCAACGGGTGCGCTGGTCATCAGTCCGCACGTGCCGAGTTCGACGCATTTCGATCCGCTGCACGAGCTGGCGCCCGTCGCCAAGCTGATCGATATCCCGATCGTTCTGGTGAGCAACGCCAAAACCGGAGCAAAGAACATCAAGGAGGTGATCGACAAATCAAAAGCCGCGCCGTCCGGACTCAGCTATGGCACCACGGGCGTGAACTCCAGCCAGCATCTCGCGGTCGAACTGCTGAAGAAGATGACCGGCGCGAATCTGGTGCATGTTCCCTATCGAGGCAGCGCGCCGGCGGTAACGGCCGTGCTGGGCGACCAGATTCCGCTGGCCTCGGTGGACCTCACATCGGCTTATGAACACATCAAGGCCGGCACCCTGCGCGCGCTCGGCGTCACCAGCGCTTATCGCGCCAAGATCGCTCCGGAAATTCCAACCATCGCCGAAGGCGGCGTTGCCGGATACGACGGTTCGGCCGGGTTTATCGGCCTGTTCGCGCCCGCGGGGACGCCGCCTGACAAGGTCCGGCAGCTGTCGCGCGAGGTTGCCGCCGTCCTCGCCAAGCCGGACGTGCAGTCGAAGATTCGCCAGCTCGCGGTCGAGCCGGCCTACGCGGACGATGCGACCTTCAAGGCGTCGCTGACCGCGGAATCGGCGAAATGGGGTGATCTTCTGAAATCGCTTCAACCAAAATAGCCCCGCGTTGACCCTCAGGCGCGGCGATGCAGCCGGTGCTCGAGCCAGAGCAGCAACGCATTGGCGAGAACCGCAAACACGAACAGCATGATCGCAACCGAGATCATCTCTTCGGTTTGCAAAATCTGCATGGCGTTGATGATGAGGAACCCCAAACCGTGTTTTGAGGCAAACATCTCGGCCAACAGCACACCCAGAAGCGTCAGGGTGAAGCCGATCCGCAGCCCCGACAGCACTTCAGGCAGTGTCGCAGGTGTGAGCACCGCCGCCGTGGTCTGCCATTTCGACAGCCGCAACGTCCGCGCTGCCTTGAGATAGACCGGCGGAATGTTGCGGATCGCATTCATGGTGAGCAACGCCACCGGCAACACGCCATGCATCGCGCCAAATGTGACGCGGCCGGGCAATGTCAGACCGAAGATCAACAGGACCACCGGATAAAGCGTGATCTTCGGCAACGTATACAGCGAAATGAGGATCGGCTCGCCGACCGCTCCGGACAAGCGGTGCGCGCCCATCCACAAGCCGAGCGCCAATCCCAGCGAGTAGGAAATGATCAGCGCATAGAAGAATGCGATGAACGTGGCCCAGGCGTTTTCCGCAAACCGCGCCGTCGGCACGAACTTGACCAGATAAATCAACGTCGGCACCGGCCCCGGCAGCGCTGTCTCGCCGACGAGCCAATGCAGCCCCTGCCAGAACATCAGAATGACGGCGACAATGATGAGAGTATCGACCACGCGCTTCGTCATGGCCGTCCGATCCCTCGCCGCTCCGCCCATCGCTGGTCGAACACATGCAGCAGCATGTTGACCACGGTCGCCACGATAACCAGCAACAGCATTAACGCGTACATGCGCGGATTGTTGAAGTCGGTGTAGGCATCGGAAATGACGCGGCCCAAGCCGGCCGGCGCCAGGATGAACTCGCTGGCGATGACGGCGATGAATCCGTAACTCACCGCAAGCTTGACGCCGGTGAAGAGATGCGGCGCCGCCGCCGGCAGCTTCAACCGCAACGCCGTCGAGAATGCCCCCATCCGGTGCACGCGTCCCACCTTGGTGAGCACTCGCGGCACGCGATCGAGGCCGGTCAGGGTGGCGATGATCATCGCCACGATGGCATTGGCCACGCCCATGAGAACGATCGGCGCGGCAGACAGGCCGAAAATCGCGATCATCACCGGATAGAAAATGAAAATCGGCACGGCGTAATAAGTGGCAAAGAACGGCTCGAGCGCCTGGCGCAGCCTGGGGACGGCATGGATGACAAGTCCGAGGGCAAAACCCAGAACCACGGCAATCGCCACGGCAGCAATGACGATGCCGAACGTGCGCGCGATCTGGTCATTGACCTGGCCCGAGATCAACAGCCGAACCAATGCGGTCGCCATTTCGGAGGGCGGAATCACCACACGATGGTCGATGAGACCGGTGCGGCACGCCAGTTCCAAGGCCCCGACGGCGATCGTGATGACCGCCAGCCTGATCCAACCCACTCGGCTCATTCCGCGGCCATCCCCGCGTAGCCCAACGATTTCATCGACTCGCCGCGCAGATGCTCCCACAGCCGGCCGGTGATCTCGCCGAAGGCCGCTTCGCTGACGATTGTGCTGTCGCGCTCGCGCGGCCACCCCGTTTCGATGACATCGAGGAAACGGCCCGGACGCGCCGACATCGCCCCGACTCGATCCGACAGCATCGCCGCCTCGTCCAAGGCGTGCGTGATGAGCAGCACCGTGGCACTGGTGCGCCGCCACAGGCGAAGCACTTCATCGCCCATCAGCAGCCGGGTCTGCGCGTCGAGCGCGCCGAACGGTTCGTCGAGCAGGATCAGGCGCGGCTGAAGCACCAGCGTGCGCGCGATGCAGACGCGCTGGCGCATGCCGCCGGAAAGCTGCGAGGGATAGGCGCGGGCAAAATCCTTCAGCCCCATGAACGCCAGCGCATCGTCGACGCGCCGGCGGACTTCGGCTTCGGCCACGCCGCTGCGGCGCACGCCAAAGGCCGCATTGTCCCAGACCGTCAGCCAGGGAAAGCTGGCGTCCTCCTGGAACACCACCCCGATGCCGTCCGGGACGTCACCGGCGACCGGGCGCCCCTCAAACGAGACCGTGCCGGCTGTCGGCAGTTGCAACCCTGCCAACACTTCAAGCAGCGTGGACTTGCCGCATCCCGAAGGCCCGACCACGGCGAAGAACTCTCCTCGCCGCAAGTCGAGATCGATCGGCCCGAGCGCATGCACGGGCTGGGTGCCCGCCGCTCCCGGATAGACCCGCGTCACACCCGAAAGGGAAGCGTGAATATGGTTATCCGGAACGGTGGTCATCATTTCTGCAGATTGGCAGGAAGGAACGCGCTGTTGTACAGCGATTTCACGTCAATGTCTTTGTCGATCATCTTCACGTATTTCATCGCCCGAACGGTGTTCTGCAGCAGCTTCTCGTCCATCGGACCATCGCTCCAGAACTTGACCTCAACCAGTTCCTTGACCATGGCGGCGACTTGATCCGCCGGCAGCGGCTCGTAGATCTTGCTGAGGATCTTGATCGCCTCGTCGGTGTGCTCGTAGATGAATTTCGTGGCCTCGATGCGCGCCGCTTGAATCGCGCGCAACTGGGCCGCGTTCTCCTTCATTGCCTTTCCGGTGGCGATCCCGAGCTGCGACGGCAGCAGCGGCAGGTCCTTCGCTCCGACCAAAACCCGGTACTTGCTTTCGCCGCCGCGCATCCGAAACAGGATCACCGGGATCGACGTGGCATCCACCGCGCCGCTCTCCATGGCGGTCAGCGCGCCGCCCAGGCTGCCGAGCGCAACCATTTGCGTGTCGCCTTGGTGAAGGCCAGCCTGCTCCATCACCAGCACGCTCATCATCTCGCCGAGCGACTTGGGATTGCTGATGCCGATCTTCTTTCCCTTCAGGTCTTTGGCCGTCTTGAGCGGCGAATTCGGCATGACGATCATGACGAGATCGGCCAGCGTTCCCGACGTGATGTTCGTAATCTTGATGTCCTGGCCCTGCTCGATCGCGGCGATTGCGGGAGCCGGCGACACGTCGCCATAGCCAACCGGGGTCGCCATCGCGCCACGAACCGAACTGCCACCGCCCGCACCTGAAATGATGCCCGTGATATCGACGCCGTGCTTTTTGAACATTCCCTTTTCCAAGGCGATGCCATAGGGCGCGCCGGAGGGGTCGTTTTTGTATTGCGTGACAAACAGGTCTTCCGCCGCGGCTGGTTGAGCCACAACAAGACCGAGCGCCATGATGAACAGGCCGCTGACAAGCTTCATCGCGATGTCCTCCCTGAAAACGATTCCGGCTCCGCGATCGGTTGTCCGACAGGTCGCCGCGCGCCGCAAGCGTATCGCGTGCGGCTAAACGTGTATATCGGTACGTTGACGCGGGGGCCGGGGGGTCTAGGATCGCGTTATGACCTATCGCGCGCCGGTTGCCGACATCGCCTTCGCGCTCAAGCACGGTGCGGGGCTGACATCCGCGTTGGCGCAAGGCAATGGCCTGAGCGCCGACGACGTCGATGCCGTGCTGCAGGAGGCCGGCCGGCTCGCCAACGACGTCATTGCACCGCTCAATGTCATTGGCGACCGCACCGGCGCCGTGTTCGCCAATGGCGCCGTCACCACCCCACCCGGGTGGAAGGAGGCCTACCGCGCATGGACGGCGGGGGGCTGGAACGCCGTGTCGCTGCCGTCCGAATGGGGCGGCCAAGCGTTGCCGCACGCACTCAACGCCGCTTGCATCGAGATGTGGAATTCGGCCGCGATGGCGTTCGGCATCGGCCCGGTGCTGACGATCGGCGCCGCCGAAACGTTGGCGGTCTACGGCTCCGACGACCTCAAGCGCACCTATCTGCCCAAGCTCGTCTCCGGCGAATGGACCGGCACGATGCAACTGACGGAGCCGCAGGCCGGCTCCGACGTCGGCGCGTTACGCACGAAGGCCGTTCGCGCGGGCGACGGCACCTATCGCATCACCGGGCAGAAGATTTTCATCACCTACGGCGAACACGACCTCACCGACAACATCATCCACTTCGTGCTGGCGCGCCTGCCCGACGCGCCCGCAGGCAACAAGGGGATTTCGCTCTTTCTCGCGCCGAAATTCCTGGTGAACACCGACGGCTCGCTGGGCGCGCGAAACGATGTCCGCGCCCACTCGATCGAACACAAGCTCGGCATTCACGCCTCGCCCACCTGCACGATGGTCTACGGCGACAACGGCGGCGCGACAGCCTATCTCGTCGGCGAGGAAAATCACGGCCTCGCCTGCATGTTCACCATGATGAACCTGGCGCGACTCTCCGTCGGCCTGCAAGGCGTCGGCATTGCCGAACGAGCGACGCAGCAGGCGATGCAATACGCCCGCGAACGCAAGCAGGGCCGCGCGCTCGGCGCGACTTCCGGCCCA
>Ga0070681_10003782_pt1 | contig 14224 bp, 8 predicted proteins | sample KBSC83BmetaG_FD_65650 | JGI IMG/M metagenome (GOLD analysis project Ga0070681, IMG submission 65650) | Corn rhizosphere microbial communities from Kellogg Biological Station, Michigan, USA - KBS C8-3B metaG | ecosystem: Host-associated > Plants > Roots > Rhizosphere | place: USA: Michigan... | reverse complement strand
AGGGTGGCGCCGGAGAAAAAATCGCCGCGGCACCTTTGCGCATCGCCTCCGATGATGAGGTCGCTCAGGTCGGCGATTTCCGGCGCTTCGTCTTTTGGCAGGATCGATATCGTGAACAGAGTATCGGCGATTTTCCACACCGTATCACCATCAATACCCTGGGGGACGTTATCGGGCTTCACGCTCGCGGCGTTGGCAATCTGTGCTTCGGATACAATACTGCTCGCGAGCGCCGCAGCTTCTTTTTGAACGTCGGGATCATCGCTTGGGCCAGACGCGGGGCCGATCGGCGACTTCAGCCAGGAGGAAATTGCCGCGCGGCTTTTTGTCGTTGTTCCATAGCGCGTAACGCATCGCGTCAGCGCAAGGAGCACCTGATTGGCGTAAGTCATGTCGAAACTGGATATCAGGCCGCCGGCGACGAGTTCGAGCCGGAGGATTCGTCTGAACGCTTCGAAGGCGTTCACGGTGTCTGGAAGTTGCACACGGACGAGCCTGGCGTCGAGTGCCGTGACCCGCTGGCGGAAAGTGTTCCGGTTGTCCGTTCCGAAGGCCACGTCAAAGGCCGCGCCCTTGGGGAAATTCCAGGACGGGTTGGAGAGTTCGAGCGTCCACATGTAGTGGCGATCGACCGAATAGATGACCGTGATCCTGTCGAGATTGGTCAACTGGGCCGAACACCGGTCCAGCTGTTTTTCCTTCTGATTCCAGTGAGCACGGCCGGTCCAATCACCAATCTGGAATGCGTTGTCATTTGCAGCAGGGGCAAGGCTGCCGGCAAATAGACTGCTCGCGACACAAACGGCTAACAGACTGGACCAGCGCATCATTTCCCTCAGACTCGACACGGTATTCGTCGAAACAAGGCCCCGTTAGGGGCAATAAGAGGGCAGAAACGGCCCTCGGCAATTCCCCCGGGCACTCCATAAATCGCAAATTTTGTGACCCGGGTCACAGCCGCGACTCGGGCGTCCTCGTACGTTCAATGGGCGAAAGCCCTTTTGCAATGGAGACGCCTATGATGGGGACATTCATAAACCAGACCAGCCGGGTCGCCATCGCAGGGCGTGTCGCCGAATTGCAGCGCCAATCCCGCGGCCTAGATGAATGGAAACTACCGGGCGATCACCACTTTCCATTCGGTCCGACCCAGGCCCGCGTGGAAGCGGCGAAGTGGCTCTGCCAGATCTAATTCACTGCGGCCGACGGGACGCGCGCTTCGGACAGGCGCGGTTGCGGTCGGTTCGGCCACCCAGATGCGTCGTCAGTCTGACTAAGGAGGCCAATAAGGCTTAGCGCAAAACGACCGAAGCAAAAGGGGAAACGTCATGACGTTGCTCAGAGCTATCGCCGTGCTCGCGTTGGTGTTGCTGTCCGGCACCGCGAGGGCAGGCGATTATCCTGCGCCCAGGGAAGCGGACTGGATGGCACGCGATTTCAAGTTCCATACCGGCGAAATCATGCCAGAACTCAAATTACATTACCTCACGATCGGCGATCCGGCGGGGCTACCGGTCTTGGTGCTTCACGGTAACGGCGGGGCAGCCGCCAACATGCTCACCCCGGCGTTCGCCGGCGAACTCTTCGGTCCAGGCCAGGCCCTCGACGCGTCGAAATATTACATCGTCATTCCGGACGCACTCGGTCACGGCAAAAGCGCCAAGCCGTCCGATGGGCTCACGACGAAATTTCCCCGATACAACTATGCCGACATGGTTGACGCTCAATATCGGCTGCTCTCCGAGGGCTTGGGCATCCGCCATCTCCGCCTGATCATCGGCAACTCGATGGGCGGAATGAACGCCTGGCTTTGGGGCCAGAAATATCCCTCCTACATGGATGCGCTGGTGCCGATGGCATCGCAGCCGACGGCGCTGGCAAGCCGCAGCTGGATGCTGCAGCGGATGATGCTTGAGGTGGTCCGCAACGATCCCGACTACAACAACGGCAATTACGTCACGCAGCCGCGGCTGACGAAAATCGCCAGCATCTTTTTCGGCATCGCCACTGCCGGCGGTACCCTGAATTATCAGAGCCTGACGCCCACGCGCGAAAAGGCCGATGAACTCATTGATATGCGCCTGGCATCGACCGCGGCAACCGACGCGAATGACTTCCTGTGGCAGTGGAGTTCGGCAGCCGACTACGACGCCTCAGGTGACCTTGAGCAAATTCAGGCCACCGTCCTGGCGATCAATTCCATCGACGATGAGGTCAACCCGCCGGAAACGGGCCTTATGACACGGGCCATGAAGCGTTTGAAAAACGGCAGGCTCTTTCTCATCCTTACAAGCGACGAAACGAGCGGCCATCTCACGACGGGACAGGCGAAATTCTACAAGCAGGTCCTGCAGAGATTGCTGGACGCGGTCCCGCAAAAAGAGGCGAAGAAGCCCGAGAAGGCAGGCTGATTCCAGGCCAAGGGGCCCAAACGCCCGTTACAGTGCGCAGCAGTACGGCGCCGATACAGGGATCACCGAGGCCTGGAACGAACTCCATCACTTTGGGCATCGCCCGACCACTCGTCTCGCTCGGCTGTGCCGCCAGACTCCAACCGGGTTCGGTTCCTCAATCAGCTGTGGTCCTGAGGGTTCAAGCTAAGAAATGCCGGCCGCTTTAACACAGACATAATGATATTGAGTTTTGTGAGATGATCGGTTGGACGCTCAAAAATGAATTTTGTAAGCGCCTCTCGCACCTGCGATGGACGAATCCGAAAACCAAATGCTCGTTCGCTCGTATTTGCTATTGCTTCAGCCAAATGTTGAGGGAAGCTAGCTACGAAGTCGTCCGTGCCCAACAAAAGACTATGCTCCGTGGAGGTAACTGTTTGGTACCCGGAAGGAGGCCGCTTCGATTTTCGCGGGTGGTACTGATGGAGAAAGAGAATGTCCCATTTCCCGCCATCAAGACTAACGGTTTCATAGATGTCCACATTGCTTATAGTCCCAAGGCGATGGAACATGATTTGTCGAGAGTCGGGCGTTCGTACATTTGACAAATATATCAGTTCGCCGAGGGTCCCATTCACCGGTATTGGATTTCTTGGGTCTCGCCCGAACTCACCAACTGCGTCGGCCAATTCATCGCAGTCAACACCGCGGAGCACCTCCGAACGATAGGGCTCAGCTAGACGCTCGTTTTGGACTTTCTCGTTTTCCATCAGGCGATGGAGCTTTCCGAAAACATCCCTTACGTCTGGCAAAACCCGAAGCTTGTCGGAAGGTGAAGCTTTTTCATTTGCAGGTTGCTGTGGCCAGTTGCGGCGCAACACGGTCAGCGATGCAAAGGCCAGCAATCCCAATACGGATGTGATTGCAGTGAATGCGGTTGAAGCCGAGGTTGGGTTGCCAAGCCAGCGGCCAAGCAGATAAAGCGGCACATTTACTGCCGCCGCATAACAAGTACCAATCAAGACCGATGCAGGAATACCTTTTTGGGGCGCGCGCCAGCGTGTTCCGACTGCAAACATCCCCATTCCAAGCGACCACCCAAGTGGCGTCCATAAACCACTGCCCACCAAGCCAAAAAAGAACTGAGATCCAAGGCAAAAAAGCGCGAGGATGAGCGCCACCTTTGGCACTCCAACGCCCGCGCTAACCGGCGACATTGTCATCAGTAGAAATTGATTGAACTGTATGGCGGCTTTTGGCCTACCACCTCGAATATAGACTATTTTTGCCCCTGACACGCAATGCCCACATTACTGAGAGCGGAATTCATTGGTAATTCAAGGGAGTAGTCCAAAGCAAAGGCGGTAGCCTAATTCTTCAATGTGAGCGACGAGTTAGATGCCGACAGCGGTGGCCTTTTTGTGAAAACGCTTCCGCGGGGGTCCTTTTCGGGCTCACAAATTGGAGGTGCTCATAGGCTTCGGACCGCTCGGGGGGCGGTCGTTTCAGCGGTGCTCGGGCGGACAGGCCAGCAGCTTTGAGCTGCTTTTTCTGTGGCTGTGTTGCGGCTGGGTCATAGTGGCGGTCTTCGCCAGCTTATAATGTCTGCTAAAGCGAAGGCATTGGGGCTCTTCGCCTGCTTCAGCGCGCCGGCCATTGCGAGGGACAGGCCAGACAGCGCTGGCGCCGAACTACCGTCGTTATCACGTTCCCGAGGGGGGGCCCGATGGGAATTTCAGAAGCTGAACGCCGAGTTGAAGAGCTTAGCTCATTAATCAATGGCCAGCTGCGCCTAATTAGAAATCTAGAGAAACGCGGCAAGGACCTAACGTCCGCAAAGATCGTATTCGATAGTTTGCGAGTGAGCTTGTTTCTGGCCACACAAGACTGGCATCGGGCTCGGTGCTATAGTGAACCAGGCCCAGTTGGAAAAGATGTTAACGCCAAATCATTGCCTTCGGACATCAAACCAAGTTTGGTTGTGCTATCCCGAGGGGGCCGTCACATGGCAAGGTGGTCGGGCGGGGATAGTTTGATGAAAGCGGAAGAAAATCTTATCGAAAAAAACGGCACCAAAGACAACAAAGAACCGTTCGATCCTTCGATTCTCCGAGAGACGGGAGTCGAACAACAAGATGAGCCATCGAGAAGGTGTTTTGAATTTCGACCACTCTCTGAACAAGAGAAGAAAGAATTCGCCAATTCTTTGAATGCCGACGGGAGGCGAATATTGGCAGAACTAGCGGACAGAGCAAAACGCTCAGGTGAGTCTGCAGCGTGAACTGTGGCCGTCTTTAGTCGCGCCGAGCCCCGTCACCGGGGTTAAATTTGGTCAGCCCAACCTCTCGCAATCACGTTTGTCATTGCTTCAGTTCTCCCATCGAAATTCTCCGATGGTTTTTTCGAGCATCCCGCGGGACGTCCGTAACCTCGCGACAGTCGAATTGCGAAACCTGGAGCTCGTCTGCAGTGTGACAGTGAGATGTTTAATCCAGCTTTAGCGTTGACTGCGTCGGCTACCGACGTTGGCGATTCAACGCGTGCGACCAACATCCGATCTAATACAAGCCCGGCACCAAACAGGCCGTCCGTGCCATGTAGTGGGAGTATTCGGGGAAAACTTGGATCAAGACACGTTCTTCGTTTGTCATGCGCTGAAGTTGGAATGCGAATTGCAAGCCCAGTAAAAGCAGCGCCCATACCGACAGGTATTGCAGGGTCACTCCAGAAATAGCAACGATCTCACCAAGATAAAGTGGGTGACGCACGAGGGCATAAGGTCCCGAAGTTACGAGTCGCCGAGCCTCTGGAAGGAGGCTGATGGAGCGCCCGAGCACAAGCGCCGCGCAAATTGCGAAAAGGGTGCCGCCGATTGTCAAGAGAAGAGAGGTCAAATAAAGAGCGGGTGAAAGCTCTTGTGGTGGAAGCAGCACGATACCGACGCCGATAAATGTGCCGGCTACGGCGGCACAGCGCGGATACAACCCTGAAGGCCGTTGCTGCGGCACGTGACGCAACGCAAACATAACGATCAAGACCGCGAAAAATCCTAGTGTTGTTACACGTGCGACGGTGCTGAGGACGAGGCCTGCAGGGAGCGCCGACGGGTCTGTCTGGATAAACAGCTTAACCAGCGCGATCTGGTCACCCACTGATGGAAACAAGTGCGCTGCGCAAAATGCATACCAAGCGATGAGGGGCGCAGCGGCGAATAGATCGTAGAGCTTGGTCCGCCGAATACGTTCGAGGCGCTTTGTCAGCACGATAACAGTCTTTCGTCCATTCCAATGTGATTGTGTCCGCTGCAATGTCAAATACGATATAGCGCGTCAATCAGCAGGTTTGTCCCCGACCTCTCTCGGATGTCTGGCGATTGCAAACGGCGCAATCCAGTGAGCGGATGTATTTTGTTTTTGTTCAAACCGGGCATTTACCAACTTTTCACAGCATAACATACGATAGTAGTCTGGTGGCGTAGTCGAGAAGCATTTTAACGTTGCCATATTGATTTGGACCAAGGTGAAGTCCGGTGACACTCCCCCAAATAGTCCTTTCTGCTTCCATCGCGCTCCTGCTCGCAGGGGCATCACATGCCTCTGCACGGACCATTCACATCGTAGCTTTCGGGGACAGTTCCACGGCCGGTTATTTGGTGGCATCCCGGGATGCCTATCCAGCGCAGTTGCAACACACACTGCGAAAAAGAGGATACAACGTAGCAATCAAAAACGCTGGCCTCAGTGGCGACACTACGGAGGGCGCGTTACGACGTCTTGATTCTGCCATCGGCCGGCGCGCCGATGTCGCCATTGTCGAATTTGGCACCAACGATCTGCGCTTGGGCGTACCTCCTGAGCGCATGCGTACAAATTTGGATGAAATCGTGCGCAACTTGCGCTCTCGCAGCATCGAGGTACTGGTGATCGGGTTCGGCCCGCCCTTGGATTTTTCGGACATCGCACGCGCCCACGGTGCACTCTACACACGGTGGGAGTTGCCACCGGGAAAATATCGCGCCCGCGATGGGAATCACTACAACGCAGTGGGTTACAGCATTTTGGTCGCGCACATGCTGGCTGAGGTCGAGGCCTTGGTGAATCGCGTCGCCAGGCGATGACCCGAAGCTGCTGCCGTTCGATACTGGTTGCGTCCGCCCGCTAGGACGGTGCGCGGCGCCCCCATCAGCGTAAATTCCCGACTGACGGTGACGATTTGTTGGCTATGGGAGCAGCCCAACGACTGCGCCAATCCGTCGCACGAACACGAGCGCGACCTTCCGTAAGCGCTGTAATTCTTGATTTGGCGTTTCAAAAGAACCAACTGTTCCATAAGCAATTTCACGAAGCGGATATTGCCCCCTGATACAGGGCATTTCGGGCCGATTTTATAGCAACTAGGCCGTTAAGGCTTTTGGAGTGGGCGGGCGCTAAAGCCTTCACCAGACGTCATAATTTACCTTTATAAAATTGAACAATAGCTTGTGTGAATTCCAACCGTTAATCTGGCGTATATTTCTCTATTTTCTCTATGTGGGAGAGCGAGGTAGCGTTTTGTGTTCGCCATTTGGAGGGGCTCACTCGAACTTCAGTGAGTCCACAAGCAACCCTTGGCTACTTCGGCCGGCTCCGCGCCACATGGCCACCGTTCGGCTGTTTTGCTTCCCCTATGCGGGGGTAGGCGGAGCCGTCTTCCGCCCATGGGTCGCCGGTCTGCCCGCCGAGGTCGACGTGTGCGCGGTGCAACTGCCCGGACGAACAACCAGGATGTCGGAGGCACCGATTGCCAATATCCCAGTGCTGGTGGACGGCATCGTAGCGGCCGTCACACCCCACCTCGATATTCCGTTCGTCTTCTTCGGTCACAGTATGGGAGCTATCTTGGCTGCGGAAGTGACGCGAGAACTGGCCCGAAGGGGGGAGCGGTTGCCGCGCTTTTTGATGGTATCTTCTCGGCGGCCACCCCATATGCCCGACTCGCATCCGCCACTTCGCAACCTGTCGGATACAGAATTCGTTGAAGAAGTTATGCGTCGCTATGGCGGCATTCCCCCCGAGATTCTCTGTGAAAGAGATATTCTGGCGCTGCTGTTGCCGGCTTTGCGGGCCGACATCGCAGCACTGGAAACCCATCAGCCACCACGCCGGCCGCCGTTACCGTGCCCGATCGTGGCATTTGGTGGTACGGACGATGCGCTGACCCCCAGCGCCCACATCGAAGCTTGGCGGGAGGAGACTGCCGCCGGCTTTACAACCTGTGTTTTTCCTGGCGGTCATTTCTACCTTGAATCTGCGCGAAATGCGGTTCTGGCGAAGGTCTCCGAATTTCTAGTCGACGCGGCAGGGCCAGCTCGGGGCCGGGAGTCAGCTGCATGAGCGAACCGCACACCAAACCGCGCGGCATTCCTGTCGCGATCGTGGGAATCGGTTGTCGGTTTCCCGGCGGCGTGAATGATGCCGAAAGTTTCTGGAGACTCTTGAGCGAGGGCCGGGATGCCATCACCGAAATTCCTCCCGACCGAATTGACGTCCGTAACTACTTCGATCCGCGTCCCGCAACGCCGGGACGCATGATGAGTCGGTGGGGGGGGTTCCTGGACCACATCGACGAGTTTGACGCCGAATTCTTCGGCATTTCGCCTCGCGAGGCTGAACGGCTCGACCCGCAGCAACGCTTGTTGCTTGAGACCGCTTGGGAAGCTCTCGAGGATGCGGGACAAGACGTCCGCAAACTTGATGGTGCGCGGACCGGTGTCTTTATCGGACAATGGATCAATGACTTCGAGTCGCGCGTTTTCAGAGATCCCGAGGAAGTTGATTTTTACATGGCCCAGGGCAGCGGCCGATACGCGAGCTCCGGGCGGATCTCCTATGTGCTGGGATTGAGAGGGCCCAGTCTCACAATTGACACGGCCTGTTCTTCATCGCTGGTCGCTCTCCATCTTGCAGTTCGCAGCATACGCAGCGGTGAAAGCAATATGGCGTTGGCTGGCGGCGCCAATATCATCCTGCAACCGCATATCAATATTGCGTATTCGCAAAGCCGGATGATGTCCGCGGACGGTCGATGCAAGTTCGGTGACGCATCCGGTGACGGCTATGTGCGCAGCGAAGGGGTCGCGCTCGTCGTGCTCAAGCCTCTAGATCTCGCAGTCGCCGACGGCGACCGAATATACGCCGTAATTCGTGGGAGTGCGATCAACAATGATGGTCGCAGTAGCGGCTCTATGGGCACACCAAGCCAGATCGGGCAGGAGGAACTGCTGCGCTCTGCGTATCGGGATGCCGGACTGTCGGGAGCAGAGGTAGATTATGTCGAAGCTCACGGCACCGGCACACGCGCCGGTGACCCCGTCGAGTTCGGTGCATTGGCCGCGGTACTCGAAGAGGGACGTGAGCCAGGGCGGCAAGCTTTCGTAGGCTCGCTAAAGACCAATCTTGGACACACCGAAGCAGCCGCCGGCGTGGCTGGCCTCATCAAGACCGCGCTCGCCCTGCATCACGGCGCCATTCCACCAAGCCTACATTATAAGACACCCAATACCCTAATCCCTTGGTCTGACCTGCCGTTGGCCATACCACGCACCCACGTGTCTTGGCCTAGACACAATGGTCCGCGCGTCGCCGGCGTGAGCGGGTTCGGTATCGCTGGAACCAATGCGCATATTGTGCTCGAAGAGGCACCTGCCGAGGCGGAACCCAACATCGTTCTAACCCGGTCGGCAAAACTGCTTCCGCTCTCCGCGAAAAGCCCCAAGGCGCTGAGGGCGCTCGCGGCTGCCGTCGCCGATCTGCTCGAGTCCCAAGACGGTCCAAGCCTCTACGACGTCTGCTGGACCGCCGCAACGCGGCGGACGTCCTTGGAGCATCGCGCGGCGTTCGTCGCCAACGATCGCACCGCGATGGTCGACAGCTTGCGGCGTTATGCCGAGGAAGGAGCTGCTGCCGTGCAAGGCGTCGTACACAACGATGCCAAGCCGCGGATCGGCTTCATATGTCCCGGGCAGGGCGCTCAATGGGTCGGCATGGCCCGCCAGCTGATGGCAAATGAGCCGGCTTTTCTTGCCGCGCTGGAACGCTGCGATCTGGCGGCCCGCCAGTACGTGGACTGGTCCATTATCGAGCAACTTTCCGCCGAGCCAGGCACGGCCGTATATCGAATGGACGAGATAGGCGTGATCCAGCCGGTGCTAGTCGCCATTGCCGTCGGCTACTCGGCGCTGTGGCGTTCTCTCGGTGTCGAGCCAGCTGCGGTCGTCGGCCATAGCATGGGAGAAGTCGCGGCCGCGTACATCGCCGGTGTCCTCGACCTCAATCAGGCGATGCACATCATCTGCCGTCGCAGCGCGCTCATGCAGCGCACGAGTGGTCAAGGTGCGATGGCACTGGTTGATCTCTCGCTGGACGAGACCGTGGCTCGTCTGGCTGGGCGTGAAGAACGTCTGTCGGTAGCGGTCAGTAACAGCCCGCGCTCCAGCGTCATTTCCGGCGATCCCAACGCTGTACAACAGGTGATGGCGGAACTTGAGCGAGACGATGTGTTCTGCCGTTTGGTGAAAGTCGACGTGGCCTCGCACAGCCCGCAGATGGATCAACCGGCTCGGGAGCTCGTCGGCGAGCTGGACGAGCTAGCCACTCGGGAAACCCGCATTCCAATTTGGTCGACGGTGCTTGGCCGTCGCTCCGAGGCTCATGAGTTCGATGCAGCCTATTGGGGCCACAACCTACGCCAAACCGTGCGTTTTACTGATGCGATAAGCGGACTGCTTGAACACGGCGTGTCGATTTTCGTCGAATTGGGCCCGCATCCCATTCTGCTGCAATCAGTGCAGCAAACAGCGCTATCCAAAGGTCGTGAGGCGACCACGGTCGCATGCGGGCTGCGCGAGGAAAGTGATCAAACTGCGACCCTCACGGCGCTCGGCCAATTGTGGGCAGCGGGGCATCCGGTTGAGTGGGAACGCGTGATGCCAGAACGTGGACATACGGTCCCGCTGCCGCTCTATCCATGGCAGCGTGAACGATATTGGGTCGAGGCAGCCGAGATTGGTTCGGCGGCCGTCGCAAGAGAAAAGAGCATTCGGCCCGACGATGAATCGCTTGGTTGGTTACATCAATTAAGATGGGAACCGTCCGACGTTCCCGCTGCACAAGGGCCAGCAAAAAGCTCCTGGCTTGTGTTGTCCTCAGATACCGTTGTTGGCGCGGCGATTGCTGCCTCGCTTTCATCGAGTGGGGCAAACGCCTTAACAGCTCCTCACGAGAACATGGAAAAAGCGACTGACGAGTTTTTGCAGGTCGCTGGATCATCGCATGGGATTATCCTGGTAGCGAGTGATGGGCCTGATGCGCCCTATCTGCCAATTCGTTTGCTGCAGAGCATCCTGAACAATAACCGAGGGAGGCGCGCTCTGCTCTGGCTGGTGACGCAGGGCGGCCAGTCGGTAAGTGGGTACGAGACCCGGGTGTCGGTCGATCAGGGAGCCATGTGGGGCGCCGCGCGCGTAATTGCCGAGGAGCACCCTGATCTTTGGGGCGGACTCGTGGACCTTGATCCTTCAGCCTCGCCGATAGCGGGTGTCGCCCTTCTCGTTCGTCACATTTTGTCTCGTGATGGTGAGGACCAAATCGCGTTGCGAGGCGAAAGGCGGTTCGTCTTGCGGCTTGGGTCTGGTCATGGAGAGGGACGTCCGAAAGCTTTCCAATGGCGGCCCGATTCCACTTATCTTATCACGGGTGGTTTCGGTGATATCGGCCTGCTCGTGGCGCGTGCGATGGCCGCGCAGGGCGCTCGACGACTGGTTCTCATCGGCCGCACGCCACTGCCACCGCGAGCCGAATGGAATGCGATTGCTCCTGAAAGTGAGATTGGTCGGCGCATCGCGGGGGTACGCGGACTGGAAGCGTTGGGAGTGGCGGTCCAAATAGCTGCGGTTGATGTCAGTGATGAGACCCAGCTTTCCGCGTTCCTTGATGGTTACAGATCAGAGGGATGGCCGCCGATCCGCGGGGTCATTCATACCGCGGCGGTGCTCAAAAACGGCCTAGCGGCGACCATGGATCGAGCCACCTTCGATGTGCCAATGCGCGCCAAGCTGCGAGCGGCACAATTGCTCGATCGGTTGCTGCCCGACCTCGATCTTTTCGTGCTGTTTTCATCGATTCCAGGATTTCTTGCCCATTCGGGCGTCGCCAACTACGCCGCAGCCAACGCGGGTCTTGATGCGTTGGCACAAGATCGCAGGACACGAGGAGTGCCGGGCTTAAGTATTGCCTGGGGTGTGTGGCAGAATACCGGGCTCGTAAAAGACCAAGTGCCCAAAAATATTATCGCAGAATTCAAACGACAGGGCATCGAAACGCTTTCGGCCGATCGCGGCACTCGAATTTTCATATGGGCATGCGGGTTAGCTGATCCGGGCGTGGCAGTTCTGCCTGTAGATTGGGCCACATTTCACAAGGCAAGGCCGGGTCGAGACTTACCGATGTTGCGTGGTCTCGTCCCCGGCACTCGAGGGCAGGCGGTATCCCCGACCAGCATCCGTAGTCAGCTATCAAGTGCGAGTTTGCCCGAGCGTCGCCAATTATTGGACGGCATCACACGCGATGTCATTGCCCGTGTCCTTAATCTCCCTCCATCGCGTGTCGACGCCCGCAAGGCGTTCGGCACGATGGGTCTTACCTCGCTCATGGCTATGGAGCTGCGCAATCGACTTGAGGCGGCGCTGGACCGGCCACTATCGGCAACTCTGGCGTGGAACTACCCGACATTGGAGGTTCTCGTCGACCATTTAGCGAAAGAGCCCGGCGAAGAGTCCAATATTAGTGTTCCAGCCTCGCTGGATGTTCCTTTTGTCGCTGACCAACTTAGTGCAATAGCAGAGCTTTCGGATGAAGAAGCAGTTGCGGCGCTGCGCCGGTGATGAAAGAGCGTGATGGACGATTCGACTAAAGCCCTTGTCCCCATCTCTGCTGTCAAGCTCGCCTTGATGGCTAAACAGGTGCGCGCTGACAGTAGGAATGTTCTAGCAGCCGATCCGATCGCCGTTGTGGGGATGGCATGTCGCGTGCCGGGAGCCGATAGTCCAGATCAATTCTGGCAGTTGCTGTGCAATGGGATTGATACCGTCTCGACTATCCCGACTGACCGCTGGGATGCGAATTCCTGGTTCGATTCCGATCTTTCAGCGACGGCCAAGTCGACCACAAAAAGCGGTGCATTCCTAAAGCAAATTGACAGTTTCGATGCGGACTATTTCGGCATTCTGCCTAGAGAAGCAGAACGAATGGACCCTCAGCAGCGTCTGTTTCTCGAGGTGGCGATCGAAGCGATTGATGATGCCGGTTTTCCGCAAGAGCGGTTGCGCGGAAGTCGTGCGGGCGTGTTCGTGGCCAGCATTCACAATGACTACGCGCAATTGCAGTACAATGATCCCGAAACGATCGATCTTCGTACCTTGACTGGCACACTGCACAGTGTACTCGCGAATCGTTTGTCGTACCTGCTGGACTTGCGCGGCCCCAGCATCTCAATCGACACGGCGTGTTCGTCATCGTTGGTCGCAATCCATCTCGCAAGCCAGAGCTTGCGCTTGGGTGAGACGGACATTGCAATCGCCGGCGGCGTTTCCTTGATGATCGTGCCGGAACTCATGGTCGCGATGTCGAAGGTCGGATTTATGTCTCCCGATGGCCGATCCAAAACCTTTGATGCAAGTGCAGATGGGTTTGGTCGCGGGGAGGGTTGCGGCATCGTCGTGCTCAAACGCTTGTCCGATGCTGTTGCGGATCACGACAGAATTCTTGCTGTTATCCGCGGTTCTGCTGTCAACCAAGACGGACACTCAACAGTCCTAACGGCGCCAAACGGTCTGGCACAGGAACAATTGATCCGTACGACGCTCGCGAGTGCTCAACTGGAGCCACACCGGATCGGCTTCGTTGAGGCGCATGGAACAGGCACCGCCCTTGGCGATCCGATCGAGGTCGAAGCGATTGCGTCGACTTTTGGCAGGCCGCATCCGGATGTTTCTCCGTGTTTGCTCGGTTCCGTCAAAGCAAACGTCGGTCATCTTGAAGCAGCCGCAGGAGTGATCGGCTTAGTCAAGGCCGTGCTGGCACTGGGCCGAGAAGCCGTGCCACCCCAGGTCCACTTTAACAAGCTCAATCCACATATCTCCCTTGCCAGAACGCGGCTAGAGATTCCGGCCTCGCTGACGCCTTGGCCTCGTTCCGCGCTGCCGCGCTGCGCGGCAATCAGTTCATTCGGCATCGGCGGGACCAACGCCCACGTCATCTTGGAGGAAGCGCCCCACTTAACGCCGCCAACCGAGGAGCGGCCGGACCATGACTATATTCTGCCGCTGTCGGCCCGAAGTATTCCGGCTCTGCGGCAGTTGGCCCAGACCTGGACTGAATTCCTGACCACATCGTCCGTCCCGATCTCAGATATCTGTCATACGGCCTCTCAGCGCCGGACCCATTATGATCATCGCGTCGCGATAGTCGGCCGGTCCCATCAAGAGCTGCGCGATCGCCTAACGGACTACCTCAACTTGGAAAAAGCGCCTGGGGTAGTCGCGGCGCAGCGACCAAAAGCGCGGTCACCACGTGTCGGCTTCGTATTCGGAGGCCAGGGACCGCAATGGTACGGAATGGGACGTCAACTCCTGACAGCAGAGCCGGCATTTCGTTCGGTCATGACGGAATGCGACGCACTGCTCCGACCACTGTCCGGCTGGTCCTTACTGGAGGAGATGGGACGGCCGGAGCATGAATCGCGGCTGGGCGAGACGGAAGTTGCCCAACCAGCCCTTTTTGCACTTCAGACGGCGG
>Ga0070681_10003781_pt1 | contig 14224 bp, 7 predicted proteins | sample KBSC83BmetaG_FD_65650 | JGI IMG/M metagenome (GOLD analysis project Ga0070681, IMG submission 65650) | Corn rhizosphere microbial communities from Kellogg Biological Station, Michigan, USA - KBS C8-3B metaG | ecosystem: Host-associated > Plants > Roots > Rhizosphere | place: USA: Michigan... | reverse complement strand
AACTCGACCACGCGCGAGTCGCGACTGTTGAGATTGATGTCGCGCTTCTCGACGGTTTGATCGTTGATTTGGAAGTCGACCTGGATGTGATCGCGCGGCGTGTCGCTGAAGTTACTGACGTGAACCACGACGTTGTCGAGATACTTCTGTCCGAAGGTGACGCCGCGCGCCTCAACGTTGGTGATCGCGACGTTGGGCGGCGGGCTCTTGCCGCCGACGTCGAGCGTCGTGAGCTGCGTGTTGTTGGAGAGTTTGAAAGTCGCAGTCGTGGGGGTCCAACCCGGCGCCTGGAAGTCCGAGATCATAACGATCCGTTTTGGACCAGTGGTCTGGACTTCGCTCAACAGCGATTCCGCGCCGCGCAGGGCTTGTTCGTAATCGGTGCCGTCCCAGCCCGCTCTCAGACTGCTGATGCCTGAGCGCACCCTGTTTTTATCGGTGACGAAGCGATTGATGACAGTGTAGCGTTTGTCAAAACTCACGAGCGCGATCTGTTCGTCGTTGCGTGCTTCGTCAAGAGCACCTTCCGCACGTTGCTGCGCCGCAGCAAATAGGTTTTCGCGACGCATGCTCAGCGAGTCATCGAGCAAGATGACGGTCGCGCCGGCGGCGCTGTTATCTCGCGCGGCACTGCCGCCGCTGAAGAACGGACGAGTGAACGCGATGACGATCAGAAGGATTGCAAGGCACCGCAGTGCGAGCAGCAATAAGTTGTGCAGGGTGCGACGGCGAATGGTGCGCTGCGGCACCTGTCGCACGAAAACGAGCGCGGGAAACTGGACGCGACGCGCACGCGTGCGCCGCACGAGGTGCACGAGAATGGGCGCCGCGAGCGCCGCGACGCCGAGGAAAAACAATGGCGTCAGAAACGACATAAAACTCTAGAAGGTCAAACTAAAATATAGGTCCTATCGGCCCTATAGGACCTATTCTTTTATTTTCCCGCGCGGCGAGAGAGAAACGAGAGCAGCGCGAAGTCGAGTGGCTGCTTTGTCGTCAACAGCTCGTAGTCGACATTGTTTGCCGCCGCGCAAGCGCGCATGTCGTCGACATGCCGGCGCATTCGTTCACGATAGCCGCTCACCACCACGTCGGGAAGCACGGGCATCTGCTCCTGCGTTTCAGCGTCTTCCAGCAACAGCACCGGATCGTTGAAATCGAAGTCGAGCTCATTCTGGTCGAGCACTTGAAACGCGACTGTGTCGTGTCCTTTAAATCGCAGATGCTGAAACGCTTCTGCGAGACGATCCGGTTGATCGTAAAAATCCGAGATGACGACGATGATGCCGCGGCGCCTCAGTATCTCGGCGAGTTGATGCAGCGACTCGCTCAGGTTCGTCTCGCCACGGGGTTCGAGCAGCGATAGATTGCCGAAGATGGTACGCATATGCCCGGTGCGATTGCGCGCCGGCACGTGTGTATGGACCTTGTCGGCAAACGCCACGAGACCAACGGCGTCCTGCTGACGATTCAGCAGGTACGCGAGTGACGCTGCGAGGAACTGCGCATACTGTAATTTCGTGACCGAGCTCGCGTGCGCGTAGTTCATCGAAGCGCTCGTGTCGATCAGCAGGTGACACTGCGTGTTCGTGTCGGCGCGATACTTTTTGATGAAGTAACGATCGGTGCGCGCGAGCAGACGCCAGTCGAGATAACGCAGGTCGTCGCCCGGATTGTATTGGCGATACTCCGTGAACTCAGTCGAGAATCCCGTGAACGGTGAGCGATGCAGGCCGGACATAAATCCTTCGACCACCGTGCGAGCGAGTAGTTCGAGCGAACCGACGCGCGCGAGCAGTTCGGGTTCGAGAAACCTCGTTGCTGTAGAAGGCGATGACATATCTTTAGACAGGATTTACAAGATTTTCAGGATGAACAGGATACATCTTGAAAATCCTGAAAATCTTGTAAATCCTGTCTATAAACCACTCTTCGGCTCAGGCACCGTTTCGATCAATTTCTTGATCACCTGATCCGAATCAACCTTTTCCGCTTCAGCCTGGAAGTTCAGCAGCACACGGTGACGCAGCACTGCGGGTGCGACGGCGCGCACGTCTTCACACGAAACGTTGTAGCGGCCGCGCAGGATCGCACGTGCTTTGCCGCCAAAGATCAGAAACTGCGAAGCGCGCAACGATGCACCCCAGGTCACCCACTTGTTCACGAAATCAGGCGCGGGCGGTGTTCCCGGACGGCTCGCGTTAACCAATCTCACGGCGTAGCGCGCGACAGTGTCAGACGCAGGAACCTGACGCACGAGTCGTTGAAACGCGATGATCTCGTCCGCTGACATCAGCCGTTCGAAATCGTAATCCTGCGGTGAAGTCGTTTGCTTAACGACCGCTACTTCTTCTTCCTCGGGCAAATAACCAATCTTCACGTTGAACATGAAACGATCGAGCTGCGCTTCCGGCAGTGGATACGTACCTTCCATCTCGATCGGGTTCTGCGTTGCGAGCACGTGAAACGGGCGTGGCAGATCATAACTGACACCCTGCACCGTTACGCGTCCTTCCTGCATCGCTTCGAGCAACGCCGCCTGCGTCTTCGGCGGCGTGCGATTGATCTCATCAGCGAGCACGATGTTCGCGAAAATTGGACCAGGGATAAACTGCATGGCGCGCCGGCCAGTGGCGCGATCTTCTTCGATGATCTCCGTGCCCGTGATGTCGGCAGGCATCAAGTCGGGCGTGAACTGAATGCGCTTGAACGAAAGATCGAGAACGTTGGCGATCGTGCGTACGAGCAGCGTCTTTGCGAGACCGGGAACGCCGGTGATGATTGAGTGACCACCGACAAAGAGCGCGAGCAGGACCTGTTCGACCACTTCGTCCTGGCCGATGATGGCCTTCCTGATTTCGCGCAACAGGCGCTCGCGCGCCGAGCCGAGTTTGTCGAGCAACTGCTCGTCGGTAATGGTGAGTTGATCTACCGCCATGTATTCCCTCGTTTACTGTCCAACGATTCTCAACAACAACTCCTGTGCTTTCTCGTAGCGCGGCGCGGCTTCGAGTGCGCGCAGCACGGCGCGCTTCGCTTCCGGCTGGCGGCCCAACGCGTAATACGCCGACGCGATGTTGTAGTTTGCCTCGGCCACGTTCGGCGGAGACAAGGCCAGCGCCACCTGAAATTCCGTCAACGCTTTCGCATAGTCTTTCAGCTCGACGCTCAACTCGCCCGCCTGCGTGTGCAGTTTGTAATCAAACGGGCTGATGTAGAAACTCGCCTGCAACGCATCGAGAGCCTGCTGGCGTTCGCCGAGCGCGAGACGAATGCGCGCGATATTCTTGAGCGCTTCGAGATTGTTTTCGTCAGTCTTCACGAGACTGTCGAGCACCTTCGCGGCCTCGGCCGCGTCGCCTTTTTGTTCGAGTATCTTCGACAGCGACTCAAAAGGATTGCCGGAGCCGGAGACGTAAGGAAAGAGCTCGAGCGCGCGAGTGTAATGCTTGACTGCCGCTTGCGTGTCGCCGTCGGCTGCGAGCAACTCAGCAGCGCGAATGTGAAGTGGAAACGTGTCCTGAGTCGCGAGCGCCTTGAGTACTTCCTCTTTTGTGAGCGAAGTGACGACGTTGCTCGGCGTGCTCAGTGCCTGCTGCAACGGCTTCACTTTCGACTCGACGTAAGCCATGAACTCTCGATCGAAATCACTCTCCGTCAATTTCAAAACCTGTTGCAACACGTCCGGCGTCTTTGCTTTATCGCGATACAGCGCGAGCATGTGCAGGATCGCGTCGAAGCCGTAACGCTCGGCAATAAACTCACACACCTGCGACGCCTGGAAGTATGCGATCGGAACATCCTGCGGGTTCTTCGGGCGTTGAAAACCGGCATCGAGGTCCGCGATCTTGAACCAGCGTTTCTCGGTGAACGCGCGGATGAACAGCGGATTCCAATCGTCGCCCCAACCCGGACGCGCGCGGCGCTCTTCGTAAACTGAAAGCCCTTCCGAGAACCATCGCGGGATGCGGTAGTCAGTCATCTGCAAGGTGATGACGTGCGTGTACTCGTGCCAGAGCGTGCTGCCCCAGTTGAACTCGCCCGCTGCACGCGCCGACGGAGAATCCTGCGCGATTACGAATCCAAAACAGACACCGAGCGCGCCCAAACCGGGAATACCGAGTGTGCGCACTGCGAAGTCTTCGTGGTTCTGAAAGATCTCGATAATGATCGGGCCTTTAGGTGTGAAGTGATACTTCGCCGTCAATTTTAGCGACGCTTCTTCGAGCAGGTTCGCAGCGTAAGGCGAGAGCACGTCGCTCTCCTGCGCGGAGGCTTTGATAATAAAAGGACCGTGCTTCGTTTCTTTGAAGTCGCGCATCGAGTCGAGCAGGTCGAGCGTGTTCTTGGCCCAAACGTTGAAAGGGTCGCCCTTGAAAGCTTTCTCGATTGCTTCGCGCCCGGTGTCCATCTGGCCCAGTCGCAGCAACGCTATGCCGAGATTGAGATGCGCGTCCCACAAACGCGGCGCGACCTCGATCGCGCGGCGCGCGAACTGCGCGGCTTGCTCGGTGCGACGCGTCATGGTGGCGTAGTGTGAGAGCGTGTTGTAGACGTTGCCGTACTTTGGACTAATCGCGAGCGTGGCAGCGACTTCAGGTTCGAAGTCCTTGTCCTGGAGAAAGAGCAAAGCGGCTTTCAGCGAGTGTGCTTCGAGTGAGTGCGAGTTGATCTTTAGGGCCTTTTCGATGTCGGTTGAGGCGTCGTCGAGTTGATTCGCTTCGAGCGCGATGGCGGCTTTGAGCGCGATGGCATCGACGAGGTTTGGGTTGATCGCGAGCGCGCGTGTGAGCGCTGTTTCAGTGTCACCGTCGAGACGCTTGTTGCGCGCGAGATCGAGGTACGCGCGCGCGCTGTTGGGGCTGATCTTGAGGGCGTCATTGAGAAAGAGTGCGGCATCGCTGTAGGCGTATTTCTCGGTGAACAGTTCGGCAGCGCCGAGCTGTGCGTCGAGGTAGTCGGAGTCAGCCTCGATTGCTGACCGGTACATGTCGTTGGCGTCCTGGAAGCGTTCGAGATGGACCAGGGCGCGCGCGACGAGAGTCAGTTCGCGGGCCGAACGTGGATTGTTGTCGGTGTAATACTTGACGAACGATTCGTAGATAGCTGTGGCTTGAGTCGCCTGTCCAATCAAATCAAGTAGTTCGGCGCGACGTAGATCGCTCTCGAGTTTGATCGTTGGATCGGCGGCGGCGCGTTCGAATTCGGCGATGGCTTCGGTGTAGCGGCCGGTGGCGGCGAGTGTTTCGGCGAGCTCATGGCGGACGGAGCCGGCGTCGGGTGATTTTTGCAGAAGACGTTTAGCGGCAGTCTCGGCTTCTGTGTAGCGGCCAGTTTCGATGTAGACGCGCAACTCCGCCACGCTTTGAGCCGAGGCGCCAGAGGCGAAGACCAAAAGCATTGCTCCCGCAAAGGCGCAAAGACGCAAAGACGCTCCGCGCATTGCGAGCCGGCTTCTTTTTCGTCTTTGCGTCTTTGCGGGCGAAATTTTCATCATGTCCCAGCTTGCTTGATCGACCGATTCACCTTTGCCAGTTCGATAAACAACCGCTCGAGCGTTGCTTCGTACTCTGGCTCAGGCATGTTCGCTTTGCGAGCGATCAGTTGTTCAATCTCGCCTTCGAGTCTCGTGCGTTCTTTCATGAGTCTGCCGGCCGCGGCTGTCGCTGCTGCTTCATCGACGCTCAATGAGTCGAGGTAAGTAGCGCGCGCAAGCAATCCTTCGCCCGCTTCGAGTTTGTCATGCCCCACGCCGTCGCCGTTGTCGTCGAGCAACGCGTGCTCCGTCGCCAGTCTTCCAGCCCGTTTGTAAAAGTCTTCGGTCAAGCGATTCGCATAAACGAACGCTTCGAGCACTGAGACGTGCCCGTCCTGATCCGTATCTGCATCGGTAGCATTCAGCGCGGCGATGAAAAAACCCGCGAAGCGCGTCGCATTCGTCTCCTGCCCATTTCGCGTCGCTGTGATGACGATTCGTCCCTTTGCTGCGAGGCCCTTAATGAACTCACCACTCGCACTCGCCATGTTGAATACGACCACACGACGCGTCGGCAGCGCCGAGAGCAGCACGTTGTACTCGGACGCCGAGAGATCCGGTCCAACTAAATTGAACTTCGCCTCTTTGCCGTCAAACGACCCATGCCCGATCAGAAACACGAACAACACGTTGTTCGCGTCGAGCTGTGACTTCAGCTCCGCGAATGTCTTTTTTACTTCGTCGGCTGTCGCCTTAGGAGCGTCCTTCTCCGAAAGAACCCGGATGTTCTTAGCATCAAACTCAAACTTTTCAGTGAGCGTCGAGCGCAGTTTCGCGGTCCATTCTTCAAACTGCTGCGCATACGCGATCTCGCCACCCGGACCGTTGATGATCACTGCGAACTTATTCGGATCCACAGGTCTCTGCGCGAGCACTACTGCAGGTAGCCACAAAAAGGCACAAAAAGCACAAAATGATTTCTGAGCCAACAACGTCCGATGAAGAAAATCTTTTGTGCCTTTTTGTGGCATGTCTTCAGGCCAACCCTTCACGCTTCCTCAGGAACCATTCTGCGCTCAGTAACCCGATAATCAATACAAAGTTCACCGGCATGTCCCACAGATCTTTCGTGACACGCTCGGAATACGGCGTCTGCCGGTAGATCAGATCGTCCAGTAACGACTGCGCTTGCGCGGGCGTATAGTATTTCCCGCCAGTCTCAGCCGCGATTCGTTGCAAGAGCTCGTTGTTCTGCGCGGCGCCGTAGTACTCACGATTCAAGTCGCTCACGAGCATGTTCGCGTGCGCGCTCAACGTGCCGAGACTTGTGCTCGTTCCCAGCAACTCAATCCGGTGCTGGCCCAATTCATCCGCTTTGAACTCGCCGACGTAAGTGTTCACCGAATTCAAGGTCGTAAACTTCAACGGCACATCGACCACGACGCCCGATGGCTTCGTGAGTCGCGCAGTCGCGCGCGCATCGGCCACCGGATTGAAACGCTTGTCGCGAATGTCGGCGACGATGTTGACCATATCGTCGAGTGCATAAACTTCTTTTTCCGTGCCAATCTCGATCTGATCTGGTGTGCCAGTGACGAGATAGCGCAACATCTGGCGCCAGAACGTTTCGTGCGCATTGCTCTTCGCATCCATGCGCATCTTCCAGCGCCACGTGTCCGCCGCGGTCAGCGCGAGCGTCTGCCCGCGACCGTAACGCTGTTGGACCAGCAGCGGCGCCGTTGGACCAGAGCCTTCGACGCGATGCGCTTCGAGCAACACCGAAGCGCCTGGCTTAACGTTTGTCAGCACTTCTGACACGGAGATCGGCGGCAACTCGCTCCAGGCTTTTTGATTCGCGCCGCGATCTTCGTTCAGTCGCGTGATCGGATGCGCTTGCCCGGCCGGCGTGAGCACTGGTTTGTACACCGGCATAAACGAATTTTCCTCGACAACCGGATTGCCCGTGAGCGACACCGGCAGCAGATCGTCGATCGTCGTGCCCTTGTACTTACCGCCATCGAACGAGAGACGCCCGCCGAGCGCGAGCAAGCCGCCGCCGCGACGCGCAACGAAAGCCTCGATATTGCGCAACTCATCAGCCGTGAAGAATCCCGCCTCGACGCTGCCGATGATCAATCCCTGATACGAGAACAGCTCTTCTTCAGTTTTTGGAAAACCGGTTTCCAACTCGTTCTGCGCGCCGATGCCCTGACGATAAAACTTGTTCGCGCCCGTGCGCTGAAGCGAAACGAGCGTGACGTTCTTCTCGGTTGGCTGGATCGATTCACGAATCTTGCCGAGCTCCCAGCGCGGCTCGCCTTCGACGTGCAGGATGCGAAGCGGTCCTTCGATTACGTCGACGAGTGCGTCCTGCTTGTTGTTTTCAACGGTCAACTCGCCGTCGAGCGGCGTTACTTCAACTGTGTAACGATGAGTGCCCACAGTCGTCGGAGTGATCTCGAGATTCACTGCTTGCGTATCGTTGCCGCGCAAATTGAACTCTTCCGTTTTCACTGTGCGACCATCTTCGCGCACGCTCAGCAGCACCTTCGTCGCCCCATAACCACTCAGGCCCACGATCGTCTCGATATTCAAGCGCGAGCCAACGAGCACTTTGCGCGGCATGTTCACGCGGGTCAGTTCTGCGTCCATCGGGCGCGCAGTGTTGCCGACGCCGACTGTGAACACCGGAATGTCGCGCGCGCGCAGTTCTCGCAAAACAGCAGCCAGATCGCGCGGCACGTTTGACGCGCCATCGGTCGCAAGCACGACTGCGGAGAGCGGCATACCTGAAGAACGCTTAATCGTTTCATCTAATGCGCCGGCGATATCGCTCGTCCGTCCTTCTCCGTACAGATCGTTGCCGTCTTTCAATCTTGCGAGGCCGCCCGAAAATCCGTAAAGATTGGTTTTGAACTTCTGTTCGAGTCGATTGAGAAAAGAATTTTGTCCGGGAGTGTTGTTGAGCAGCGCTTGTTTGACGGTATCGAGCCGCGTCGCGTCGCCGGGAACGTCGCGCAGTTTCATGCTGACTGAATCGTCGATCAGCATCGCTACATAACTGCTGCGCGGAATGACTGACGACACGACCACCACCGGGCGCAACAATAAAAGAACCATCAATGCGAGGATCGCTGCGCGCAGAGCGACGAGTGCTGCGGTCGTGCGTTTGGCGAGACGAATGCGCGGACGCAGATAAATGAAGTAAATAAAAACGCCGGCCAGAAGAACGATCAGAACGAGGACCACGGCGCCCGGACGCACATCAAAACCAAACCGGCCGTTAGTAAAAACGGCCTGCTCATGCCCGAACAGAAACCGTACGAGTTGGTTCATTTTTGGTGGACGCCATTATACACGCGGCGTTGATGCTTAGTAGCGGCGATCAACTTCGCGGTTGTTTCAGGTTTTTGGAGATTAGCCACAAAAAGGCACATAAGACACAAAAGGATCTTTTTGATTGGGCGTCGCTCACTGAATAAATCATTTTGTGGTTTATGTGCCTTTTTGTGGCTAATCATTCTTGATAAACTGCGCCGTCGAATGAATCCCAGACAAATTGCCTTCGCGCTACTCGCGCTCTTGCTTACAACTTGCCTCGTTTCTTCGTTAGCCAGTTCGGACGAACCTGCCAGCCAGGGACGACCGATCACGCCCGCCGGCACACTCGTTCAGGATGTGACGACGCGACAAGCCGCTGTCGGCGCATTGCCGGTTGGTTTCGTTCGCAGTCCCGACAAGCTCGGGCCTGGCGGAGAGGGTCGATTCCTGCTCGCGGTGAATAGCGGTTACGGTGTGCAGTTCAACGAGGCCGGAAATCGCGGTCAACAATCGATCGCAGTCATCGATCTGAACGCTAAGCCTGCGGTGGTGGTCCAAAATGTTTACTTCCCGTCGCCGCAGAGTGTGAATGTCGGTGTCGTGTTTTCGCCGGTGGCTCAGGAAGACGGCTCACACGCGTTGTATGTCTCCGGCGGATTTGAAAACAAGATCTGGATCTTTCGCTTTCGACCCGAAGAGCAACGTCCAATCACACCCGCGTCGCCTGGTCCAAACACGACTATCGAAGCGCCGTTCATCGACGTGAGTGGTTTCGCGACTGCGGCCAACTCACCTCGTTACAACAGCGATCGCGCGCCAGTCTATCCGAGCGGACTCGCGATCAGTCCCGACGGAAACACACTCTTCGCTGCCAACAATCTTGGCGACAGCCTCGGCATCGTTGAAGATCTACGAGGCGAACGCAAACTCACGCGCATCGATCTCAATTCGCATGTCTATCCGTACACGGTCGTCGTGGTCCATGAGCGTGGCAGTGTAGTCAAGGCTTACGTGTCCTGTTGGAACGATCATTCGGTCGCAATCGTGTATCCGGGTGGGCACGCTCAAACAGTCACGCGCATCGGGGTTGACCGGCATCCGACGGCGATGTTGTTGAGCCCGGATCAGTCGCGACTCTACGTTGCCAATTCGAATGGTGATAGCGTCTCGGTGATCGACACCAGAACGGACAAAGAGATCGAACGCATCAGCGTGCGTTTGTCTGAAAGCGTGCCGCCGGGCAACAGTCCGGAGGGCCTTGCGCTGCGCGATGATGAGCTCTACGTCGCCAATGCCCACAGCAACTCAGTTGCAGTCGTCAAACTTTCCAGGCAAGGCCGCAGCACTGTGCGTGGATTCATTCCGACTGGGCAGTATCCCTCCGCGCTCGCAGTCGCTGGGCAAACGCTCTTCATCGGCAACGGCAAAGGCACCGGCGTTCAGAATTCTTCGATGATCGTCGACAACTCCGCTCGCGTGCCGAATGGACCAAACGAACGCTTTCCCGCCGGAACCGGCCGGGCATTGAAACAGGGCGGGGAATACAGCGTCGCGCTCGTAGTTGGAAACATCAGCGCCGTGAATCTGCCCGACGATCCGGCGCTCGCGCGTTACACACAGCAGGTGATGCGCAACAACGGTCTGCTTGGTCCACGCGAGTCGCGACTCTTTCCCGGAGGCTCGCCGATCAAACACGTCATCTACGTGATCAAAGAGAACCGAACATACGATCAGGTGTTCGGCGACGCAGAAAAATCAGGCGATGGCACGACGGCTGACGGCGATTCATCGCTCGCGATCTTCGGTTCGGGCGAAGCAGCAGCGCGACCTGACGGCGTGCACCAGGACATCACACCCAATCATCGCGCACTCGCGCTGCGCTTCGGTCTCTTCGATCGTTTCTTCGTCAACTCCGAAGCCAGTCCTGACGGTCACAACTGGTCCACAGCCGCCTTCTGCACCGACTACGTTGACAAAGCGTTTCGCTGGAACTACAGCCGCCGCGGGCGTACTTACGATTTCGAAGGTTTCAATCGTCTTCCAAACTACGAGCCATTAAAAGGCTCGCCTTCGCTCTTTGGTCCGAAGGTCGAAACTGAAGACGTCGCGAATTACATGCGGCGCTTCATTCCGTACCTGCACGGCTCGCGCGACGTTGGCGAGCCTGAGACGCTCTATCTCTGGGACGCCGCGGCGCGCGCGGGGTTGACTTATCGCAACTACGGCGAGTTTCTCGCGACACTCTCGGAGGCCGACGTCCACGCGATCAGAGTCAATCGAACGAAGACATACCCGGACCTGTCGCCAACTGTTTCGGTGTTCGCGACGAAGAAGTCGCTCGAAGGACGATTCAATACTGAGTATCGCAACTTCGACCTCGACACGCCCGACTCGATGACAGTCGACTCATATCGCGCTGCGAAAGAAATCAACAGCGATCCGGTCATTAGCGGCACGCACGTTGATGCTCGATTCCGTGGCAACTCGAGGCTCGGCGCCTGGCTGAAAGAGTTCAAGAAGTTTGCTGCTGAGCGCGCCGCGGGCACCGGCGATCGATTGCCGAACCTTTCCGTGATGCACTTGCCCAACGATCACACGGATGGCGTAATCGCGCACAAACCGACGCCGCAGTTCTACGTTGCCGACAACGATTACGCGCTCGGGCTGCTGGTTGAAGCAGTGTCGAATAGTCCTTACTGGAAAGACACAGCGATCGCAGTGGTTGAAGACGATGCGCAGGATGGTCCGGATCACGTCGACGCGCATCGTTCAGTCGCGCTGTTGATTAGCGCTTACAATCGTCCGGGTGCTTTGATTCACGAGTTTCACAACACGGTGAGTTTGATCAGGACGATTGAACTGCTGCTCGGTATCGAGCCCATGAATCAACTCGACGCGACCGCGACGCCGATAAACATCTTTCGCGCCGAGCCGGACCTCCGGCCTTACAAAGCACTGCTGCCGAATGTCGCGCTCGACAATCTGCTCACTCCGGTCGCGCGCGATGCTGCGACTGCGTACTGGATGCGACGCACCGAAGAACAAGATCTCCAACACGCGGACCTGGCCGATCCGGAAGTCCTGAATCGCATCATCTGGTTCTCAGTACGTGGAAACGTGCCCGTGCCCGAGATCAAGCGACTGCCGGCGTTCGACGCGATGCGCCTCGGATTACGCGAAGAGCGCGAAGAGATTGCGGAGAAAGATTAGACAGGATTGACAGGATTTTCATGATATACAGGATATCCGGTATATCCTGTGAAATCCTGTAAATCCTGTCTAGCATACCTCCCGCTAAGAACGACCATGAAAAACTTCATCAAACACGCCAAAAAATATTCCGAACCGTTTCGCATCACTGACGGCGAGAGCTTTCGACTAAAACACGTCGACCCTGCCGACACGCTCAACTTCGACTCCGCCGAAAAACCAAAAGCGCAACACGCACTGGCTGCGAGCGTCGAGCTGTTGGAAAAATTCCAAGACAAACTCTACGCGCAGGATCGCTGGGCCGTGTTGATTATCTTTCAGGCGATGGACGCCGCGGGTAAGGACGGCGCGATCAAGCACGTGATGTCCGGCGTCAATCCGCAGGGTTGCGAAGTCTCGTCTTTCAAAGCGCCGTCAGCGGAAGAGTTGGACCACGATTTTCTCTGGCGTTGCGCGAAGCGTCTGCCTGAGCGCGGGCGCATCGGCATCTTCAATCGCAGCTATTACGAAGAGACGCTCGTCGTCCGCGTGCATCCAAACTTTCTCGCCGGCCAGAAGCTGCCGCCCGACGTGAAGACGAAAGATCTATGGAAACGTCGTTTTCAGGACATCACGAACTTCGAACGTTATTTGTCACATAACGGGATCCTGGTGCTGAAGTTCTTCCTTCACGTTTCAAAAGAAGAACAGCGACAACGCTTCCTCGCGCGCATTGACGATCCGGCGAAGAACTGGAAGTTTTCGCTCAACGACGTTCACGAACGCGAGCACTGGGACGAGTACATGGAGGCGTACGAAGACACGATCAGGCACACCTCATCGAAATACGCGCCGTGGTATGTCGTTCCTGCCAACAACAAGTGGTTCACGCGTTTGGTAGTAGCGTCGGCAATCGTCACGAATCTCAACGCGCTCGATCTCGATTATCCGGTGCTCGGTAAAGAGGAGCTTCAGGCACTCGAAGAGGCGAAGAAAAGTTTAGCCGCGGATTAAACGGATGTCTAAAACCGATCCGGTTTTTCATCCGCGTTAATCTGCGGCAGAAGTTTTTTAAACGCCGGCAGGTGGGCCAGTGGTTTCAGATCCGGTTCGTCAGCGATCCATTGAGCCAGTGTCGGATCCAACTCAATCGCCTTCTCCAAGGCCGTCATCGCTTCTTTGATACGTCTCAGGTTCGCTAAAGCGCACGCGAGTTCGTAATACGCATCGCCATCCGTATCGTCGATCGCAATGGCCTTCTGCGCCGCTTTCAAAGCCGGTATCCAGCGGTGTTGCTGCCGATACGTATAGGCCATGTTCGTGTGCGGCGTGCTCCACTCCTTGTCGAGCTGTGCGGCAATTTGCAGATGTCGAAGCGCATCCGGGTAGCGTTCCTCCTCCGAATACAGCCGGCCCATAGCCACGTTGGCCTGCGCACTCGTTTTCATTCGCAACGGTTCGCTCGCAACGAACGGATCGAGCAGCTCTGAATCGGTGTCGTCAGTCAGTTGCTGCATCGCGACACCGAAAACATCCGTGTCGTCGTCCTTATTCTTTTCCGCTGCCAACAGCACCGGTCTCACTTCCGCGATGCGATTCTGCATGACCAGGAAACGTACGAGACTCACATAACCGTTTGCGTCCGCAGGGTTGAGCTCGACGACTTTTCGATAGGCAGCTTCGGCCTGGGCCAGTTCTTCCGCGTCGTTGGAAGTGATGGCAAGATCGCGGAAGCCACGCGAATCGTAAGGTTCGAGCTCGGTATAACGCTTGTAGAGTTTGACTGCCTCGCCTTGCTGCTTTTCGTCTTCCGATATGTTCATTTGAGAAGCGAGCCGATAAACTGCGGGGGCAAAATTCTCATCGCTCAGTTCGCGCAGCAGCTTGATCCCCTCATCGCTTTTTTCCAACTTCAACAACGCGAGCACTTTGAGAAGTCGTAACGTTTGATCTTTCGGTTTGGTTTTCAATGCGATCTCGACTGTTGCGAGTGTCTTGGCGGCGTCGGTCTGAAGCAGTATTAGTGCGCGCGTGACGTCGCTCGGACCGGTGATCGCTTTGCGGCCGGCGCGCGCGTTTTCAATCCTCGTGATTGTTGGCCGGACCGTTTCAGCAACCGTGTGAAGATCCGTATCGCTTTGTACGACTTCAAGGAGATACCAAATACCGTCGCGACGAATGAATCGCAGTTTCATCAACTGATCGTATGGTCCAAGCAGGCAAGTCGCTTCAGCGGTG
>Ga0070681_10003780_pt1 | contig 14226 bp, 11 predicted proteins | sample KBSC83BmetaG_FD_65650 | JGI IMG/M metagenome (GOLD analysis project Ga0070681, IMG submission 65650) | Corn rhizosphere microbial communities from Kellogg Biological Station, Michigan, USA - KBS C8-3B metaG | ecosystem: Host-associated > Plants > Roots > Rhizosphere | place: USA: Michigan... | reverse complement strand
GCGCGCGCGAGTGATCCACTCCTTCGACGGCAAGCGTTCGACCACGGGCTCGATGACAATCGCCGCGAGATTCGAACCCGCGTCGGTGACCGCCGACTCGAGTGCAGACACATCGTCGTATGCAACCCGGCGGAACAGCGCCTTCGTCGCAGACGGAACGCCGAGTGCCTCGTCGGCCGACCAATCGAGCCAGCCGAAGTAGCCGGAGCCAACCACGACATCGCGCGCGGTGTATGTGCGCGCGAGCCGCACAGCGGCGGCCATCGCTTCGGCGCCAGTCTTGAGGAACTGCACGCGATCGGCGCAGGGAATGATGCCGCACAGCCGCTCGGCGACATCGACCTCGCGGAAGCTCGACAATGCTGCCACGTGACCGGCGGCGATCGCATCGACGACCGCGCGCGTCACATTGGGTTCAGCATAGCCCAACGCGACTGAGCCGAGCGCCATCGTGCAGTCGAGATACTCGTTGCCGTCCATGTCGGTGACGCGACAACCGACTGCCTGCGCAAAGTGTGTGGGGCCAATCGCGTCGGCGCCGCCGTACAGCGCTTCAACGCGCTTGCTGCCAGTCGACGCGCCGGTCGGGAGCACCAGCTGCGCCCGCTCTCGCCAATCCGCGTGATCGGCTTCGACCTCGACTTCGACCTCGCTCTCCGACTCGTCGACGGCGGACGACTCGTCCTCGTCGCTCGCGGATGGTGGCGGCGCGTCGGTCGCGCGGCCCTTGTTGCCTCGATCGAAGAATCGCCCGAATGGCATAACGAAAACCTAGTTGAACCTGGGGGAAACTGTAGACAGGTCCCCGGATAATAGGTCCCAGGTCACAGGCTCAGACCTATCATCCTCAGATCAGGACAATCGCCTCGTCCTGTTCAGAAAGTTGGTCACCTCGATTACCATCGCGCGCATGAGCGAGAGCTCGCGCGCATCGGGCGCCGCGCGAAACGTGAGCGAGCGTACCGTGCGCATGATGTGCTCGGGAAAGCGCGTCTTGAAGAACTGGATCGCCGTCAGCGACCGCTCCGTGTCCTCGAAAAATTTCTCGAGCTGTTCATTGCTCGGGGGCGGCGCGTCCTTTCGCGGCGGAGCCATCGTTCGAGTCGCGTCCGCGGCGGCGAGATGCAGCTCGTAGAAGCTGATCAGCGCCGCCTGCGCGAGATTGAGCGATGCGTGCTCCGTGGTCGGGACGGTCACCGTCACATGCACGCGATCGAGAATCTCGTTCGGAAGACCGCTGTCTTCTCTTCCAAAGACGAAAGCGACCGATCCCTCCGGCGCGGCGACAAGCGCTTCGGCCGCTACAGCCTTCGGATCGATGAGACGCAGCTTCGCGCTCCGGCGTCGCGCGGTGAAGCCAGCAACGTAGATGCAATCGGCGACAGCGGCGTCGAACGAATCAAATCGCTCGATGCGCTCGATCACGTCCATCGTGCCGTGCGCGATGCCCTCGAGCTTGATGACGTCGTACTCGACGGGTCGCACGAGTCGAAGACGACTCAAGCCCATGTTCTTCATCGCGCGCACCGTCGCGGCGATGTTGATCGGATTCTGCGGTTCGTACAGCACTACGACGACCGCATTCAGCAGCGATTCACGCATCGTCGGTTCGCAGTGGTACGAGTCGTTCTTCGTCCTGGCGATCGCCGCGCAGGTAGACGAACTCGCCCTCGGCGCCGCTCATGACGAGCTGCCCGCGGCGTCGCTCACGGCCGCGCGGCATCTCGTTGATGATCACGTCGATGGCAAGAGGAACCTGCGCCAGCTCAATTGTCATCTCGTATCCGTTGGGCGTTTGATGCCACGATGCGTGCGGAGCATTCGGGTATTGCGTGCCGCCGATCGCTCGAACGCGGACGCGCTCCGAGTCACGCTCGGGAATCAGGGTCCAGCCCGCAAGGGCGTTGGGGGTTTTGACATGAAGCTGGACACCGTCGCCGTTGATGTCGGCGTGCTCGTTGTCGTACCGGTTGACGGCGTCCGCGGGGGCGAAGGTTCGATCACTGCGGGGGACCGCCACGGTGATCTCGAGCCCGTTGATCGCGCGACGCAGGCCGATCGTCGCGGTTGGCCTCCCTGCTTCGCTCCAGCTTTGTTCTGATCGACGATAGTGGTGTTCGCCGAGTTCCAGAGTGACGGGGGTAACTACGGGAGGTGCAGATCCCTCGCTGCGCTCGGCATGACGAAAGGAAGGCTCGGGATGACGATGGGAAGCGGAGACCGGAGGGCGTCGACCGCCGAGTACTGCCGTCGAGGTGTTGTTCCCCTCGATCCGCTCGAGCTCCCAGCCCGTCCCCGTTCGGCGATGCGTATGCACCGAACCATCCGTCATCGTCACGCGAATGACATCTCCCATCTCGGCTACTGCGACGTGCGGCGACCACGCGAGCACGAAGCGATGTCGTGTATGTCGCGCGACCGCTCTGAGCACGCGAAACGTCTGATCGCCCGTACCGGGCGCACCAGGCGCGCACACGCGCCACCAGTTGGTCTCCACGTTGCTCTGCGCCCACAGCCCGAGACTCTGATCGCCGAGCGTCGCCTCGCCACGAACCACTGCGCCGGCTTCGACGCACTGAAAGGCCCCGTCTCGAAGAAATCGAAAGCCGTCCTCGAGACCGACGCCGCCTTCGAGGATTCCGTCGGCCGGCGACGTCGCGGATCCGTCGAGCGAGACGTCCGCGTGGATCGGCAGGTCTACGGTGACGTCCTTCTCCGCATCGACACTCAGCTCGTCGACCAAATAGCCGGGCATGACGACGATCGATCGCGTCGCGCCAACACCCGGCGCGATGCCGTTCGCGGTCGCTTCGATCCAGCCCTCACCTCCATTCTCCTCGTACGCGACGAGTGTCCCATCCACGGCTCGCTGCGACGCACCGTTCACCAGCGGAGCATTGTGCGCGAGTGTGCTCCGATACCAGTGGAGCGTCGGATCGACATAGGAACCCGTTCCCGGGTCGTCGAGCCAACGCGTCTCGCCGTTGGCGAGCAGGACGTTGAGACGATCCGGATGTCCGTGGCCACCACCGGAGTGACCGTAGTCGAGCGCGACGTAGGTGCGCCCTTCGTTGCGCCGAAACACGGCGATGCCTTGCGATTCGAGAAGCGCGGATGCCGGCGCGATAGGTTCGAGTGGCGGAAGCTTGGGAAGCGCGCAGAGCAGCGCACGCCAGCTGAGATCCGCGCGTGTCAGCGTCGAGGGCGGCGCGTTGCGCTCGACATCTGCCGATGACGTTCGACGGCCAGTCTCGCGGCGCGGAATATCGTCGTGGTACATGCGATATAGCGCGCCGATGAGCGCTGGATCGCTCTGTCTCGCGAGCCCGAGCTCGCAATGCTCGGCAATTCGCCATTGATGCAACGAGATCTTGTATTGCGAATCACGGCGTGAGGGCAGCGTGAAATCCGGCAGCGCGGTGAGAAACGGCGTCACGAAACCGCGCTGAAAACGCTGCGTGAGGGACGGCGGCATCGCGATGCCGGCCTGTTCGGCCATCGTGACGCCGTACCAGAGTCCCCGGTGCGCGAACAAGTGATAGTTCTCGCCTTCGTACCAGGTGCCATCGGCGAGAAGACCGTGCTCGAGCTGCGATGCGACGCCCGACTGACCGAGCACCCAGCGCTCGGCGGCATGCGTGTCGCCGAGGAGGCGTGCCGCCGCGAGGAGCGCGGCGTCGTTCCACACCTGGCGATTGGATCCATGCTCGTCGTAGCCGGCGATGATCTCGCGACTTGGCTCGATGATCCGATCGCGAACGCGCTCGGCGAGCTCGCGATTCATGCTCGAGACGAGATCGGTTGCGATGCAGATCTGCAGCAACCAGATCGACTCCAGGTACGTGCTGAAGAAGAGGCGCGTGGGGCCAAGCACGTTGTCGACGTTCGGATATCTCACATATCGCTCGGCGTAGCCGTCGAGGATCCGCGCGGCCAGGTTGGCGAACGCCGCCTGGCCGATCCCGAGGCGCGACAGCGCCGCCGCGTGCACCGCGCGCTCCGCCAGCCAGAGCTGATACCAGTAGATCCAGAACCGGTGATGGAGGTCGCCCATGAACACTTCACCATCGACGGGGCAACGATGCTCGTGCGGCGACCACGGATCAAACGCGAGCAACACGCCGTGTCGTGGGCAGCGACCGCCTTCGCGGGACAACAGCGCTTTTTCTTCGGGGAAGTACAAGTCGTCGGTCACGAGCGGCCCGAGATCGCCCGCCAGAGATTCAGCCAGCGGCGCGAGCGATCGCGCGACGACGTCGCCTCGCGCGATCAGAGCGTCATTGGAGAGAAGCAGACTCACCGCGTCGCGCGCTCCCAACGCGCGATGGTCGGCAGCTCGCCGCGCAAATCCATCACGACGTTCTTGAGGTTCGACGCGACGCCCTGCACGCCGCGCGAGTGATAGATCCACGCGACGGGCACCGCGGCAGCGAGCTCCGTCTGCACGCGTCGCCAAGCCGCCACTCGCTCGGCGTCGGTGCGCGCAGCGCGGGCAGCACCGAATCCTGAATCGAGCGAGGGCGAGTGAAATCCCGCGTAGTCGAGTGCTCCACCCGCTTGACGCGTTTCGAACATCGACGCGAGAAAGGAGAGCGAGACGTCGCCGGGAATGCCTGCCACGAGCACGTCGAACTTCTTGCTCGCCGCGCGCGCCTCTGTGAGGAACGTTCCGAGCTCGACTTGGCGAATGTTGACGTGCACTCCGCGTAGCGCGAGATCCGCCTGCACCAGCTGCTCGAGCGCGTTGTCTCCGCTCCCGACAGTCAGGAGATCGAAGGAGAGCACGCGGCCGTCGCGCATCCGTTCTCCCTTTGCCGAGCGACGCCAGCCCGCGGCGTCGAACAATGAATCGGCGCGAGTTGTGTCGTGCGCCGGTGCGCCCTCGAGCGCCAACGGGCTTTCGGGCGGCACCGGACCTGCCGCGGGCCGCGCGAATCCGGCGAGCGCCGCATCCACGATGCGGGCGCGATCGATCGACAGCGAGATCGCACTCCGGACGCGAACGTCGTCGAACGGCGGCTTGTGCACGTTGAAGACGAGGCCGGTGGTGAACAGCACGGGGTAGTTGATCACGCGCAGCGATCGATCGCGTTCGGCCAACGACGCCATCGACGGCGCAATGCCGGCGACGTCGAGATCGCCGCTCGCGAGTCCGGCAAACTTCGTCGTCGGTTCATCGACCACGCTGACGACGATGCCGCGCATTTCCGGCGGACCGCCAAGGTCTGCGGGAAATGCATCGTTGCGGCGAAATACCCATCGCTCACCCGGTCGTCGTTCGACGAATCGAAACGGGCCGTTGCCGACCGGATCGATGTCGAAACGCGCGCGCTTCATATCGCGACGCGGCACCGACGCCAGGAGATGCGCCGGAAGAATCGGCAGCTCGCACAATACGAGCGGGAACGACGGCTGCGGCGTACGAAAGCGGAGCTCCAGCGTCGTGTCGTCGCGTGCAAGCACGGTATCGATCGCTGTGAGATCGGCAGCGCGCCAATAGCCTGTCGCAGGATCTCGCGCCGCATTTAGCGTGAACACCGCATCGTGCGCTGTCGTACGCGGCCCGTCATGCCACTTGAGATCTGGAACGAGGTGGAGGGTCAGCGACTTGTGATCGCTCGCCCATTCCCATCTACGCGCCGCATATGGCACCGGCGCCAGCGCTGTGTCGTAGCGGGCAAGCGTGACGAACAGCGCGAATCGCTGAATCTGCCGCGAGAGTGGATGGATCGTGACGAGCGGGTTTCCCGATTCGAGATCAGTTCCGGACGCGTAGACGACGACGTCAGCCGGGCGCTGCGGCGCACACGCGCCGGCCGCGGCGATCGTGCAGAGCAGTGTTGACACTCGAAGCGACCCGTGCAGCTTCAACGGGTGAATCCTCCTGCCGTGTTGCGCCGGCTCGGTGGCGCGCTCCTGCTGCTCTGGCTGGTGCTCACGATCACATTCGCGCTCATCCGTCTCGCTCCGGGTGACGCCGCGACCTTTCTCGTCCCTCCATCGGCCACGGCCGCCGACGCCGCGCGCATTCGCGCTGACCTCGGCCTCGATCGTTCGGTCGCCGTTCAATATGCACGCTGGCTTGTGTCGTTGCTGCATGGCGACCTCGGGGAAAGCTTTGCCCTCAGGCAGCCTGTCACGCGTGCCCTGGCTGACGCGTTGCCCGTGTCACTCGGCCTCGGCGCCGCCTCGCTTGCGCTGACGTTCCTCGTTGGCGTGCCGATCGGCATGTGGCAGGCGGTGCGCCGCGGCAAACCGGTCGACTATGCGCTGACGCTCATCACGACCGTCGTGTACGCCGCACCGAGCTTCTGGCTGGCGTTGGCGCTCGTGGCGGTGTTCACGTACGGCGCGGCATCGTGGGGATTTCCCGCGGCGCTCCGATTGCCCGCGTTCGCGATGCGATCGCCCGGCGGCGAAGTGCACGGCTGGGCGGCGGTCGCCGACGTCATTCGGCACTCGATTCTTCCGGTGACGATTCTCGCGGCGGTCGGCGCCGCAGGCATCGCGCGCTATGCGCGGTCGAGCTTCGCGGATGTGCTCGCGAGCGATTTCGTGCGCACCGCGCGCGCGAAGGGAACGAAGCCTTCGCGCGTCTACTTTCGCCACGTGTTGGCGACGGTGCTGCCCGCGCTCATCGTCTTGTTTGCGCTCTCGCTGCCGGGGCTCGTCGCAGGCTCCATTTTCGTCGAAGCGGTGTTCGCGTGGCCCGGTATGGGCCGGCTCATGGTCAACGCAATCACCGCGCGCGACTATCCCGTCGTCATGGGCGCCGCAACGATCTATGCCGCGCTCGTACTGCTGGCGAACGTCGCTGGCGACGTCGCGCTGCCGCTCGTCGATCCCCGCCGCCGCGAATGACGACACCCATTCGCGTCGACGACACACGCCGGCGTCCACTTCGACGGATGGACATCGTCGCGCTCACGATTCTCGGCGCGCTGACTGTCGCGTCCGTCGTCGTGCCGTGGATCTCACATCAGAATCCGCTGGCCATCGGCGACGTGCTTCGACTTCGCTTGTTGCCGCCCGCGACCACGGACGTGAACGGCGACTTCCATCTGCTCGGCACGGATCGTTTTGGCCGCGACCTTTTCGTGCGCATGATGCTCGCGGGTCGCATCTCACTCGCGGTTGGCCTCGTTGGTTCGCTGCTCGCCAGCGGCGTCGGTACGATCGTCGGAGCAGTGGCTGCGTGGGTCGGCGGCGCGCTGGACGCCGTGCTCATGGCGGTTGCGGATGCGCTGCTCGCCCTGCCCCGCCTCGTACTGCTTCTTGTCTGCGCGGCGCTCTGGCGGCCAGGATTGTCGACCGTCGTCATCGTGCTCGTGGCCACCGGTTGGATGGGCGTCGCGCGCCTCATCCGTGCCGAGTTGCTCGGCGTTCGAACAAGACCGTACGTCGATGCGGCGACGGCGCTCGGCGCATCGTCGAGCCGAGTGTTGTGGCATCACGCGCTGCCGAATTCACTTGGTCCGGCGATCGTTGCGACGACGCTCGGCGTGGGCAACGCCATTCTGCTCGAGAGCGGCCTGTCGTTCCTCGGCATCGGAATCCAACCGCCGCGACCGAGTTGGGGCAACATGATCGCGGGCGGCCGCGATCTCATCGTGGCGGCGCCATGGGTGGCGATCGCTCCGGGCCTCGCACTCATCGCGACAGTGCTCGCGTGCACGTTGCTTGGCGACACGCTGCGCGACCGACTTGCCGGCGAGGCGGGCGGAACGTTGCGCGAACGAGCGTAGTCAGCGGACGAGGATGGTCGTGATCGCGCACGCGGCCGCGGTGAACGGCACGTCGGCGCCCGACGGCTGAACCGGCTCGATGAGCGTTTCGTCGAGCCGCCCTTCGCTGGCTTCGCGAACTGCGAACGGCAGGCGCCAGATTCCGGCCGTCGCGTCATTGCTGCGGTTCACGCATCGAAGCACGAGCCACTCGCCGTCCTCGCTCTCCTTCATCGCGGAGAACGCGAGTCCTTCGCCGAAGAGCTCGACACCGCGCACTTCGATGATGGGATCGATCGCGGAACGCAATGTCGTACCGGTCAACGGCAACAACACGTCGTCGGCGGTTCGCTCGATCTCATCGAGCGTTCGAATGTCTCGTGCCCCGTGAAACATCACAGCGAAGGATGCTTCGAAGGGACCAAGGCATTGCGCGCCGGGAGTCGGCGTCGGCCACCCGGCATGTCCCGGTCGTTCGGGCAGATCGTTCTTCGACAGCTCGCCCACCGCACGTACGAGCGTGATCAGCACCTCTCCCGACTCGCGCGCTTCATACTCGGCGAGGCCGTCGCTGAAAACGGTGAAGCCGTTGGAGCCGCCGAACAGGGACACATATCGATGCAACGGTGCCGTGGGTGGCGCGTGCTCGACGGCAGCTTCTGAGGCGCCGATTTCCAGCGGTTCGCGGCGAAGCGGTCCGAAAGCCGCGTCGGCCCAGACGTCGGGCTCTGGGACATCGCTGCGAAACACGAGACGCACGCGGTGATCGGTCACGCGATTTTCGCCCGCTACCTCGACGCGCAGAAACGACGCCCCCGCGTCGAGAATAAGACGCAAGGAGAGCTCCACGTCCACGGGGCCGCGCCGCGACAGGTCGCGAATTCGATAGCGTGCTTCGAGCTGACCGCGAAGCGGACCGCGATGGATGCGCCGAGCTCCTAGAAACTCCGTGGTGCTTTCCCTGGGGCGAGGCGCAGGCGTGTAGAGATCTCCGACATCCGTCTCATCGAGGAATGCGAACGCACCGGTGATGTGGCGGCCACTCGGGAGATGATCGATCGATATTTCACCGGATTCGTCGACGCTTACGCGAAGGTGCGCATTCCGCATCATCGGTCCTTCCACGACAACATCATGCGTGCGTCGCTGGACCTTCTTTCCTTCACCGATCGGGTACGTCGCAGTCCCATACGGCGGTGCTTCCGACACCCACGCAGCGACACGCCTCACAACGACGAGATCGTTGTCGGGATAGTGCCGCGGCGATTCGGTTCGCGCATTTCGCGTCTCTTCCGACAATACCTGCAGCGCGCCGAGTGCGGGAATTCTCGGCTTGCTTCGAGGCAGGACAGCGGGAACGTCGGCGCGCGGCGCGGATCCCGGTCCGACAGCAACGTGTGAAACGAACTCTTCGACGTCGATCAGCGCGACGCCGGACCGGCGTCGCGGCGCGGCGTTTCTGATGACCACCACTGGTCGCCAGCGATCGGCCGACACGCGCGCGGCGACAGGATCCTGGCCAATCAGATCCTCGATGGCGTCATCACGGATGCCGTGCGCCTGTACGAGCACGGAGCGGAGGCGTCCCTCCATCGCCGTCGCCACGGCATCGATCGAACACCCGCACAGCGTATCGTGCGGATGCGCCGTGAGCAGATCTCGCCACGCTGCTTCGAGCAGCGGCCGCCGCGACGACTTTCGAATTTTCCCGGCAAGCGCGGCCCACGGCTCCGCTTCGCGAAGGAGCGCGCGCTCGGCGCGTGCGTTCAGTCGCTTCTCGTGCGCGCGCGTCGCGAATGTGCCTTGGAGTGTCCAGGTGTATCCGTACGAGTCGCGCAGCTCGCCGCGAACTCGAGGCAGCTGTGTTGTCGTACGTGCTAACAAATGCTCGGCGAACTGGCGCAGCGAGCTGCGATGAACGTGGTCGGCGCTGCCGGCCTTCTCGAGCGCGCCGAGTGCGTCATTCAACCGGAGTTGTCGGGCGTGATGATCGGCTCCATTCGGTATGAGAATCGCACCCGTCGCCGATCGTGGCGCAAGCTCATCGCGCATTCGCGTCCAGCGCTCTTCAGCTGCGCGTTCGTCCGTGGGTAGATGGGAGCCGTACTCGTAACCGTCAGGCGGCAGATGATAGACCACGACCGAATCGCCACCGATGCCGCTCCAGCGCACCGTGTCGCCGCTCGGCCATCGCGGGCCACCATATCCACGCCAGAGAATGATCATCGGTAACCCGAATCCAACGGCGAGATCGGGCAGCGCAGCTGGATGTCCGAACGAATCGGGGCAGTAGAGCACCGGCGGCGGCGACGCTCCGATCCGAGCGAGCGTTCGGCGACCCGTGAGCAAATTGCGAACGAGTGCTTCCCCGCTCGGAATCAACTCGTCGGCCAGCACGTACCAGGGTCCCGCCTCCAGACGACGCTCTCGAAGCAGCGCGGCCAGTGCCGCCGCGCGCTCCGGTCGAACCGAGGCATAGTCGTCGAAGAGAATCGCCTGTCCGTCGAGCAGAAAACTCGCGCCACCTTCAGGCGGCGAGTCGAGCAGCTCGTCGATGAGCGGCACGAGCCGTTGGCGAAACCGCTCGAATGAGTGGTACCACTCGCGGTCCCAGTGCGTGTGTGAGACCACGTGAACGTCGAGGTCCATCGATGCAGGAGTAGTTGAGGACAGAAAAAAAAGCCGCGGCGATATTCGCCGCGGCCGTCCACCGTGCGCAAGTGACGACGATCAGGGAACCGGCCGCCGCCCGGTGATCAGACGAATCACGATCACGATGATTGCGACGACGAGCAGAATGTGAATCAGCCCGCCCGTGACGTGGAACGCCAGAAACCCCAGCGCCCAGAGAATTAGAAGAATGATTGCCAACGTCAACAGCATATCTCGAGTCCTCCGAAATGAGTCCGACTACGCCCCTGCCCGCTGCAAGGCAACTGTCAGGCCGGGCGCACTCGCTCGCTTCAGGGAGTCGGCGCTCCGCCGTCCCCATCCGATCGCGGAATCGGCAGATCCCCGCGCGCGATCGGCCGGTCGGTGACGCGTTCGTCCGAGCGCAGGCGTGACGGTGTGGTCGGCGCACCTCCTTTCGCGGCATACGCCGCGCGAGACGCCAGAATGCGAGCCGCGCGCACATCGTGCCCGATATCGATCAGCAGATGCGCAAGGTCGCCACTGCCCCAGAGCACACCGGCCAGCACGATCAACCGGCTCGCCTCGCCAAGGAGTGTTGGAATCGAGGCCGCGCCCTGCGTGTACAGCCCCGTGACGATCTCGGCGACGAGGAGCAAGATGAGAATGACCGCAAGGAACCGAAACAGCCACGACAGATACCCGAGACCCGTGTACGGCTCGATGTCCGTCGAACGCACTTCCTTGATCACGTCCGGTCTTTGCCCGCGATCCGGCCTGACGTCCCGCGGCCCGGTCTCGCGTCCCCCGTCGAGCGTGACCGCGCCTTGCTCTCTGTCCTGATCCGCCACGTCAGCCTCCTGAAGTCCCCGTCCAGCGCGCGCGATATCCGCGCGTGTCGATATGAATGAAAGGTCCGTGCCCGGGCGCAGCCGTGTAGACGCCCGCCCCGCCAACAAGCTCCGGATGAGCCGCTTCGACGCGGTCGACCGCCTGGAGGATCACTCGGGCGTCGTCGATCGTGATCTTGCCATCGTGGTTGAGGTCGTCCATCTGACCGTCGCGATCGTTGTCGATGTAGATGTCCGACGCGTCGCCGTACATGTGACGGCTCAGGCTGGCACGTCCGCCCGTATTCCCGCCCGTGTAGTTGTACTGCGGCGTTCGAAAACCGCTCATGACTTTCACGCCCCGCGAGTCGATGCCGTGCGCCTCGAGATCGCTCAGCACGAGCTCCAGCTTGTCGACGAGCTTCGTCTGGAGCACGAGATACTTCGGCCACACGTCTGCCTGATCGTGCGTGACGAAGTCTCCCAGCGTGAAATGCTCAGAGACGCGCGTGCCGGCGTTTTCGCGCGTCACTTCGATGAATCCCGACGGCGGAGCGTATGCGCCGGCAGGTGCCTTGGACGGTTCACGTCCTCCGCGCTCCGTCGGCCAGTTCCCGACGTAGTACAGCCCCACGCGACCGTTCTGCTTCGCGCTGAACGGCAGCATCGTGATGACGTTGAAGTTCTCGACAGGGCGCACAGCATTTCCGGCCGCGAGCAGCACGCTCCAGATGCCGGGATGCTTCGGCGCGGTCACGATCTGGCCGCCATTCTTGTATTTGAACGATGCGCCCGGCGGCAGCGACTCCGACGGAAGCGGCGCGGGAGACGGCTGGATCTTCGCCTTCAGCTTTCCACTCGCACCGCGGGACTGGTTGATCGCGCGCTGCGCCAATCCCGTCAGAGCGGCGTCCGTGAGATAGACGGTTCGCGGCGTCATCGACGCGTCGAGCGCGCGTGACACCGTGGGTTCGGGAAGCGTCGTTTCTCCAACGGCGGATGATTGCGACCTCGCGCGTGCGATCGACCAGGTCCATCCCACCGCGAGCAGCAGAACGATGACTCCGGCGGCAATGACGGTAGTTGCCTCCGGTCCAGCACTCGTCGAAGTTCCCCTCTTCATCGAGCGAACGCCCCTCCACCCGACACCGAATGCAATCGCTGCTCGACTTCCTTCATCGCTTGCGCGACGTCCGAGGGCTCATCGCCTGGGGCGGCTATATCGGACTCACCGCCATCATCTTCGCCGAAACCGGCCTCTTGGTCGGCTTTTTCTTGCCGGGCGACTCGCTGATCGTGACCGCCGGTCTGCTCGCGGCCACCACCGGCGCGCTCAACGTGTGGCTCCTGGGACTGCTGCTCACCGTCGCGTCGATCATCGGCAATACCGTCGGGTACGGAATCGGCAAAGCCGCCGGCCCGCGGCTGTTCACGCGTGAGAATTCGCTGCTCTTCAACAAGAAACATCTCTATCGCGCCCACGAGTTCTACGAGCGGCACGGTGGTAAGACCGTCATCATTGCGCGATTCATGCCGATTGTGCGCACGTTCGTGCCGGTTGTGGCCGGCATGGGCGCGATGAGCTACCGCCGTTACACGATGTTCAACGTGGTGGGCGGCGTCGCCTGGATTTGGAGCATGCTGTTCATCGGCTATTTCCTGGGGCGCTACATTCCGGGAGTTGATCAGCACGTCGAGTCGGTGATCCTCATCGTGATCCTCCTCTCGCTGCTACCTGGAATCATTAGCTGGCTCAAAGCAAGGAGAAGCTGATGCCGTTTACACTGCCGCCGTTGCCGTACCCGTACGACGCGCTCGAGCCGAACATCGACGCGAAGACGATGGAGATTCACCACACCAAGCATCATCAGGCTTACGTCAACAACCTCAACGCGGCGATCGAGAAAGCGCCCGAGCTCGCGGGCAAATCCCTCGACGATCTGGTACGCGGCATCAACGGCGTGCCCGAGGCAGTGCGAACCGCGGTGCGCAACAATGGCGGCGGCCACTGGAATCACTCGATGTTCTGGGAGATCATGGGGCCCGGGAAGGGCGGTGAGCCGTCGGGCAAGCTCGCCGACGGGATCAAGAGCGCCTTCGGTGATTTCGCAAAGTTCAAAGAGCAGTTTGCCGCAGCAGCCGCCGGTCGATTCGGCTCAGGCTGGGCGTGGCTGATCAGCGACGGCGGTAAGCTCTCGATCACGAGCACGCCGAACCAGGACAATCCGCTGATGGACGGCAAGAAGGCGATTCTCGGCGTCGATGTCTGGGAGCACGCGTACTACCTGAAATATCAGAATCGACGGCCAGACTACGTATCAGCGTGGTGGAACACCGTAAACTGGGATGCGGTGGCGGACAGGCTATAAGTCCCGCGCGCCGCGCCTGTCATCCCGAGCGAAGCGAGGGATCTGCACTTCTCGATAGCCGGAAGTGCAGATCCCTCGCTTCGCTCGGGATGACAGGTTCTCAGCGACTGTCGGCGAACACGACGCCACTCTTCATCACGAAGACCACGTTTCGTGTCGCGGCAATATCCTTCGAGGGATCGCCCTTCGTCGCGATGATGTCCGCGTCGAAGCCCGGCGCGATTACTCCGAGCTTGTCGCCAAGTCCTAACGCCTTCGCCGCGAGCGATGTCGCGGACGTGATCACGTCCATCGCCGGCTGACCCGCCTTCACGCGGCACAGCAGCTCGTCGGAGTTGCGGCCGTGGGCGAGCGCGACGGCATCCGTTCCGAAGATGATCGTAAGTCCCGGCGTAGCGATCGCGTGCTTGAACATCGCGCTCGCAACCGGAAGCGCGTCGATGAAACTCTGAAAAGTTTGTTCTGTGTAGCCGGAACGGCCGTAGACATCTCGATGATCGACGTAATTCTGAAAGACGAGACACACTTGCGGATCGAAGATCGTCCCGTGCTCGGCCATGAGCTTGAGCTCCGCATCGGTGGCGAAGGTGCCGTGCTCGATCTCCGTACATCCGGCCAGCGTCGCGGCGCGAACACTGCCAGCGCTGATCGCGTGCACGACGGAGCGAAGAC
>Ga0070681_10003778_pt1 | contig 14231 bp, 13 predicted proteins | sample KBSC83BmetaG_FD_65650 | JGI IMG/M metagenome (GOLD analysis project Ga0070681, IMG submission 65650) | Corn rhizosphere microbial communities from Kellogg Biological Station, Michigan, USA - KBS C8-3B metaG | ecosystem: Host-associated > Plants > Roots > Rhizosphere | place: USA: Michigan... | reverse complement strand
ACCGCTTTCTCGGTCCGCGCGCGTCCGCTGTTTTGAGCGTTCCGCGTTCTATCGTACCTATCCATCACCGCTGGCACGCGGAACGAGAACACCGACACTGAACTCGATCTTCCGACTTGCGGACGCACTCGATGTCACTACCGATTCCCTGATGTCAGACGCATGCAAGCGAACGGCGACTACGACACGCAAAGGCGGCGGCGCTCCTTACGCGTGAGTGGAGTAAGTCATGGGTGCAGTAGAGATCTCGAGTGCCGACTCAGTGCGACGCCGCGCGCGCGATGAGGGCGTCATCCGGCGGGATTTGCCACGAGTGCTGCGGGGGAGGCGAGGACAGCTCCCACTCGAGGCCGCGCGCGCCGTCCCACACCCGGTCCTTCGCTCGCTGCCCCGAGCGAGCGCAAGCCCAGATGATGTACACAAACAAAAACTGGGAGACGCCGTACACGAATCCTCCAATGGAGGAGATCATGTTCCAGTCCGAGAACTGCGTAGGATAATCCGGAATGCGCCGCGGCATGCCGGCCAAGCCCAGGAAGTGCTGCGGAAAGAACAGTACGTTGACGAAGATTGCCGAAAGCCAGAAGTGCCACTGGGCCACGCGCATGTTGTACATGTTTCCAGTCCATTTCGGCAGCCAATAGTAGACCGCCGCCTGGATCGCGAAGACAGAGCCTGTCACGAGGACGTAGTGGAAATGCGCGACTACGAAGTACGTGTCCTGGTACTGGAAGTCCGCCGGGACGATCGCCAGCATCAGTCCCGAGAAACCGCCGATCGAGAACAGGAACACGAAGCCTATTGCGAACAGCATGGCCGGCTCGAAGCTCAATGAGCCCCTCCACATGGTAGCGGTCCAGTTGAATACCTTCACGCCCGTGGGGACCGAGATGAGCATGGTGGACAGCATGAAGAAAAGTTGAGCGGCCAGTGGCATGCCCACAGTAAACATATGGTGAGCCCACACAATGAACGACAGGAATGCAATGGAGGCGAGTGCATACACCATGGATTCGTAGCCGAAGATCGGCTTGCGGGAGAAGGCGGCAATAACCTCCGAGACGATCCCGAAGGCAGGCAAGATCATGATGTAGACCTCGGGATGACCGAAGAACCAGAAGATATGCTGGTACATCACCGGATCACCGCCGCCGGCCGCGCTGAAGAAAGTCGTACCGAAGAAGTGGTCCGTCAGGAGCATGGTGACCGCGCCAGCGAGGACTGGCATGACGGCAATCAGCAGGTAAGCCGTGATCAGCCACGACCACACGAAGAGCGGCATGCGCAGCAAGCTCATGTGCGGGGCACGCATATTCATGATCGTGACGATCACGTTGATTGCCCCGAGGACGGACGAGATCCCCATCAAATGAACGGCGAAGATCGTCATCGGGAATGAGGCGCCCATCTGTAACATGAGCGGCGGGTACATCGTCCAACCGCCGGCGGGCCCGCCACCCGGGACGAAGAGACTCGACAACAGAATGATGAAGGCGAAGGGCAGTATCCAGAAGCTGAAGTTGTTGAGCCGCGGCAGCGCCATGTCCGGCGCGCCAATCTGGAGCGGGATCATCCAGTTTGCGAGACCCACGAACGAGGGCATCAGCGCGCCGAAGATCATGACGAGCCCGTGCATCGTCGTCAGCGAATTAAAGAACGCCGGGTCGAGTAGCTGCGATCCGGGCTTGAAAAGCTCTGCGCGAATCAGCATTGCGAACGAGCCGCCGACCAGCCACATGGTGAGCGAGAACACGAGGTACATCGTGCCGATGTCCTTGTGATTCGTCGCGTAGACCCAGCGGCGCCAGCCATGAGGCTCGTGCTCGCCCGCGTGTCGCACGTCGTCGCTTCGCCCGGGGTGCAGCGCGGGACGCACTTCTGCTGATGTCACGCCGATGTGTCCTGTTATCGTTGGTTCGCTACGCCGGAGCAAGTCGGCGTCGCTACAACGAGAATAGAAGGGCGGTCATTCCCGGACAATCAAATAAAATTCGCGTGAGCCATCGATTTTCCCGATACAAAGGCAGAAGGGCCGATGGGTCGGTGTCGCGGTATACCTCGCTTACTTATGATTGCCCGTCGAGCTTGCGTTCCAGGCGGCTCCGATGCGCTGAGCCGGAAAGCCAGGCGAGGATTACCGTTTACCTGACTTCCTTGTTGCGGGGTTAGCGGACTCGCCGTCCTCGTTTGCCTCCTGCTCTTCGTCCTCATCGTCTTCCAATTCCGTCCGATCTTCGTCACTGAGTTGAGCCTCGAACTGCGCCGACGAGGTAAAAAATGGCAGGCTCTTCAACTTCGGCCACCATGGCTTACGTTCGCTCATAATTCCTCCGCGTACCCGGTCAAGAAGTTCCGTGGGACAACCGTGCCCAGTATTGGCAGCGCTTCGGTAGCGGTCAAACGACGAATATTCGTGCGACAAATCGAGTCTCTCGATATGAGCAGTGCGGCGCGACGTTGATACTGTTGCACGCATTCTAAGACCGGGAGCCCTCACCTTCAGGCTGAACCGCGGAGCGTGGTCGTTATTTCACAGCTCGCACAACTGACTGCGGCGTTAAATCAGACGGTTCGCGAACACCGGATAGCAGCGGTCCGGATTTTACAACGAAGTCCCAGGCCATCAGCACCGCGCCCGCGGCGAATGCCACATCCCCGGGCAATCGCATCCACTGCCAGAACAGCGTCTTCGAATAGAATTCCGTGCTGCGCGCGTAAGCCAAACCGCGTTCGAACACAGCATCCAATTGCGGCCAGCCGATCGGGAAGAAGTTGAGCAGAATCCATAGGACCAGACCGCTGTTGTAGAGCCAGAACGCCCACAGTCCCAGTCGTTCGCTGAACTGCACACGCTCGCCGGCGGCGTAACGCAGACAGAAGTACACCAATCCGATCGCCAGCAGCCCGAAAGCCCCGAACAGCGCCGTATGCGCGTGATTGAGGGTGAGGAAAGTGCCGTGCTCATAGTAGTTAACCAGAGGGGCGTTCAGCGTGCCGCCACCGAACACGCCGGCGCCGACGAAGTTCCAGAATGCAGCTCCAATGATGTAGACGTACGCCAGGCGATAGTTGAACTGCTGGTGCCGGCGGATCAGTCGATAGTGATTGATCGCCTCGATGATGAGCAGGACCAGCGGCAGTACCTCGATGAAGGAGAACATGCTGCCCATCGGCACCCACATGGAGGGTCCTCCAGCCCAGTACAGGTGATGTCCCGTACCGATGACCCCGCCCAGGAAGATCAGGATCAGCTCGAAGTACACCGCTCGCTCGGCCAGTCGCCGGGAAACCAGCCCGGTCGCCATCAGCAGATAGGCACTCATCGCGGCTGCGAAGAACTCGAACGATTGCTCGACCCACAGATGGACCACCCACCAGCGCCAGAAGTCAGTCAGGGTGAAGGACTTCTCGATGCCCGTGAGCGGGATCATGCCGAACGCGTAGAGCAGGGCAATGTTGATCGTGGACGCCCAGATCAGATTTTCCAGCCGAATGGCGCCGGACCAGAACTGGCGTGTCGCCTGCCGCAGCGCTTGACCGGTCGGCCACAGCGCGCGAAATACCAGCCCGCTCCACAGAAGCAGACCCACGAAGAAGCCGATCTGCCAGAACCTTCCAAGCTGGATATACGACAACCCCTGGTTGCCGAACCAGAACCACCGCTTCTGGATATGTCCCATGATCCCCAGGTAGTTTCCGAGCAACGCCCCGGCTACCACGATGAGTGTCACCCAGAACAGGAAGCTGACCAGCGCCGCTTGCCCGGGGGCTTCTCGGTGGCCGGCGATCGCCGGCGCCAGAAACAACCCGGCTCCGATCCACGACACGCCGATCCAAATGATCGGGGATTGCGTATGCACATCACGCAGGAAATTGAAGGGTAGGTAGCGGTTGATGTCGATGCCGTAGAAGCTCGTCCGGTCATAGTAGGAGTGCGCCATGATCGTGCCGGCGAGGATTTGCAGCAGGAGCACGGCAGCCACGACCAGGAAGTACTTGCCCACCCGGCACTGACTGGCGGTGAGGGGGCCAAAGCGGGCCAGCACCGGATCCATCGGTGCCACGTCGGGATCGTTGAGGAAATACTCGTAGATGAACAGCACGAGACCGAACATCAGGAATGTGAAGCAGAAGCTCATCCAGGTCCAGCGGAACGTATTCGTCGTGGGCGTGTTGCCCACCAAGGGTTCGTACGGCCAGTTTTCGGTCCACGACCAGTCCTGACCTGGGCGGCGAGCGACCGTCGTCAGGGCGGAGTAGATCAGGAAGTCGGCCGTGTGGAGTGCATCGTCCCCCGTCAGGCTGTACGCGGGAGTCCACCCTTTATCAAGATCCACAGTGGTCAAACTCGGTGTAATTTCCTTCTGCAGCTCGGTGATCGCACCGGCAAGCTCCGCCGGAGCGCGCACGTCGGCTTGCGTGAGATCTATCCGCTGCAACTGAGTGCGCATGGCCGAGGTGACGGAGGCTTGTTGATCCGGCATCAGATCCTTGAACGCCGCTGCGAAACGCGAGTGCGCAATACGATCCTGGGTGAGGGTCGCGAGCCTGACGAGAGTGCTTGCCGTGTAATCCTCTCCATAGTAGGAGCCCATTCCATAGAGGCTTCCGTAGTCCATCAGGTCGGCTTTCTGAAAGCCGCCTTTCCCTGCCACGATGTCCTCATCGGTGAAGAGGACCGTCCCGCTGGGAGCCATGAATCGCTTGGGCTGAGGTGGCGATAGGCGGTACGTATCGAGGGTCGCCCAACCCATCAGGGCAAACGTGAGCACCGCTGCCGCGAGCAACACCCATTTCAGAACATTGCTCACCGGATCATGGAGGGTCGATTCGCGATTGCCGACCTCAGTAGCCATGGCGACTCCTCAACAGTCTTTGGACAAACAAGTGCGATAACCCCCGGAACATCGTGATGCTGCACCCGTGGCTTGCATTTTGCGCAGCCGCGATCAACCTGACCCATCGCGTGCGTTGTAGTTGCGGCGCTTCCTCGGGCGAAGCCGCATGGCCGAGCGTTCGAGAACTTGCCCGCTCTCGTCGACGATCAGGCGCAGGCACCGGTGCCGGTGGTAAAACGTCAAGCGCATTCGGCCCGCGTCCTCAGCGATGCCCTGTTCAACAACGGCGGTGAGTCGTCCGGCGCGCGTAGCATTGAGGACGTGTTCGGGAGCGAGACCCAGGTCTTTTGCGATGAGAGCCGCATCCACCCTGACATTGCTTTGGGAAAACTCAACTGTACTCATTCTCCACGCTCCAAAGGCAGACTCGCGACTCAATGGGGATCCGGGGCAACGGGTAACCACGCCAGCAGACCAAGCGGACTCTTTGTCAGAGCCACGGAAACGATGTATCCGAACACAAGCAGTGCACTGACCCAAGAAACGAGGTTGATCGTTCCGGATCCCGCTGCGCGGCCGGCTCGCGTCGAGCGCAATGCCAGTACGCCGAGCGGGATGTAGATAGTCACACCGACGAGCTTGGCTCGCAACCAAGGCTGCGACCAGGGCGGCAGCCGAATGAGCCAGAGCATGCCCACCGCGGAGAGCAACAGCACCGTGTCGACCGCAACCGGCAAAATGCGCGCGAGCCGGTGACGAACCCACGAGGCATTCGAGAACGCGCCGTATCCGCGCGCGGCGAAACCGCAGAACGACATGGTTACCGCACCGATGTGGACCCACTTGAGGGTCGCGTAGTCCATTGACGCATTCTCCGTTGATGTCTGCCGATGGTTACTGCCAGAAACACAACACACTCAGCCTGCCTTCCCATCCAGCCGGGGACTGAGCAGGATGGGAGCGTATACGGACAGGAACAACACGAACGCCGCTGTCCAAAGAGCTGCCGCCAGGAGCACGGTGCCGGTGTACGGCAAAAACGCAAAGACCGGCCCGAACACTCGCACGGCGGCCGCCGCGGTCAGCAGGCCATAAGCGCAGGCGATACGCCGCGCGGCGACGAGTGGACGGCCAGTGTGCCCGAGCGAGGCTCGCGTCATCACGGCCACGATCATGGTGGTGACGGCGCCTATAGTGAGTGCGTGCAGATAGAAGCTTGCGAAGGCGGCCCCAGCCAACAGTGCAAGTGCTTTGAGTGCAAATCCCAGCACTAGCCAGAGATAGCCGAGATGCAGTACCCACACGATAGGAATTCGAAGCGTGCGCAGGCTCTGCCATTGGGCGAGCCTAAGGCCGTGAATCGCAGCCGCGAGTGCTGCGACGACGCCCGCCGCAGGGCTCTCCTGTTTCACCAGATCGACGACTATCACCGCGACCATGGCGGCAACGGCCAGTGGCGTCATCGGACGCCAGGCGCGCATCGGGCTCGAGAGGCCACGTTGCTTCAGCGCTGCGCTGGTGAAGGCCGGAACGATTCGGCCGCCGATCACCGTAACGAGCAACAGTACGATATCGATACCGATCAATAGCGCGTGTCGAGCCAGCGCGGTATCACGGTGAAACAGACCCCAGTAGAAGGCGATATCCGTCGCCCACAGGACAGCCAGAACGGCCAGCAATGGCGTATTGCGATTGCGCGCCCGTACCAGCGGTCGGATTACCAAGGCAGTGAGCCCTGGCAAGAACAGTAGATCGAGCCCGGCAACCGCATCCGCAGGCCACAACGACGAGGTCGCCGTTGCGACACGCCCGAGACCCCATACCGTCGACAGCAAGATGAGCGGCCATCCGGCGAAACCCCGAGCCCCGGTCCAGCTTGGCACGGCGGTAAGCAGGAATCCCGCGATGGCCGCGGCGATGAAGCCGAAGAGCATCTCATGTCCGTGCCATAGGCTCGGAGGCCAGGAGCTCTCTAACGGCAGGCCCCAGGCGAGTGCCCCCGCCCACCAGGGGACGATGAGCGCCGCCAGGACTCCAGCCCCCAGGAAGAAGGGACGAAACCCATAGCCCCAGAGGGCGTTGCGCATCCTCGGCGTCCTGTCGGCTATCGTGAGATCGGAAGGTTTCATGAGGCGTGGGCTGCAAACTCCAATAAGGGCGCTGCGTAAGCTCACGGGCAGTAGTGTCGCTCGCAGTTAGCCCTTTCTCTTTGCGCCAGCGCAAACCATTCCCGTGCGACTGGAGCCCTCGCTACACTCAGGATCATGGCTGTACCACTTACCCCCGTTATCGCCGAGCAGCTTGCTGGAACCGAGCTTTTCGCCGGTCTGGGGCCCGAGGCGCTCGGCGACGTCGCTCGGCTCGGTCAGGTGCAAAGCCTGCCAAAAGACACCACGCTTTTCGCCCAAGGGGCGCCCGCGGATCGCTGTCATGCGTTGATCTCAGGGCGAGTGCGGATTGCGCAGTCCGGCGCCGAAGGCGGCCAGCTCATTGTGCGTTTCGTGGGCCCTGGCGAGACATTCGGGACTGTGGCTTTGTTCACCGACCGGCACTATCCGGCCGAGGCCACGACCGTGATCGATTCGGTCGAGATCAGTTGGACCGAGCCGGTGCTGCTCGACTTGATCCATCGACATACGCAGATTGCTGTCAATCTGGTGAAAATAGTGGGGGCCCGGCTGCGCGAGATTCAGGAGCGACTTCGGGAGCTCGCCACGCAGCCCGTAGATCAACGCATTGCGCACGCACTCCTGCGCTTGGCGCACACTGCAGGCGGAGAGGACGCGAGCATCGAGTTTCCTCTGACTCGACAGGATGTCGCCGCCATGTGCGGTGCCACTCTCTACACCGTCAGCCGCATCCTGACCGCCTGGGAGAAGGCGGGATACCTCGCAACACGGCGTAGGCGCGTCAGCATCCAAAAGCTCTCCGAGATCCGCAGGCTCGCGGGTGAGATCTCAACCTGAGCTTGCTGGGGTGGCGCCCCCGGTTGGTCCGCATCGGGAGTAGAGTCTGGCACGTGGTTGAGATGGGTCCCGTCAGCCGCTGAACACGGCCGGGATACGCCGCACCGGCCAAGCTCTCAAGAGGAGGGAACATGACCCGGCCGACACAATCAATGCAGCGCGATCGTGAAACCGCGCCAAGGCGACGCATCTCTGCGGGCACCGGAGCCAGTCCTCCCCAAGACTCCAATCGGCCCTCCAGCATGCCGACCAGGCGAACGTGGCTCACCTTCCTCGTCATCCTGGCCATCAACTACCTGGCGATGAGGGCGCTATTTCCTAGCCCCGACGAGGCCATCACGATTCCCTACACGACATTTAAGGAGCAAGTGGGGGGCGGCAATGTCCAAGCGATCTACAGCAAAGGCGCGAGCATCGAGGGCCGCTTCGAGAAGCCGGTGACCTGGCCGCCTGCGGGCAGCAAAGATGCCGCAGTGCAACGCGAGAACAATAAGGGCTTTGCGCGATTCCTGGGCCAGCCGGAGGCGCGCACTGCAAAAACCTTCACGACCACCTTGCCTGCCTTCGTTGGCCCGGGTCTCGAGTCATACTTGATTGAACACAAGGTTGAGATCAGCGCAATTCCCATTCAGAGCGGCAGTTCGTGGACGACCCTTCTCTTTGGATTCGGTCCCGCCATTCTCATCATCGCCTTCTACGTCTGGATGTACCGGCGGGCATCGCAAGGTGGGGGGCTGGGCGGAGCGCTCATGGGCATCGGCAAGAGCAAGGCTCGACGCTATGACCAGGAGGCGAACACCAAGGTCACCTTCAACGACGTCGCCGGCATCGATGAAGCCAAGAACGAATTGGTCGAGATCGTGGATTTTCTGAAAGATCCGGCAAAATACACACAGCTCGGCGGTACCGCGCCGAAGGGAGTGCTGCTCGTGGGTGCCCCGGGCACCGGCAAGACATTGCTCGCGAGAGCGGTCGCGGGCGAGGCGGGCGTGCCTTTCTTCTCGATGAGTGCGGCGGAGTTCGTCGAGATGATCGTCGGAGTGGGCGCCGCTCGCGTGCGCGATCTGTTCAACGAGGCGCGCAAGAGTGCACCGGCAATCATTTTCATTGACGAGATCGATTCGATCGGTCGCGCTCGCGGGCCCGTCGCGATCGGCGGCGCGAGCGAGCAAGAGCAGACTCTGAATCAGATTTTGACTGAGATGGATGGGTTTTCCGGCCGCGAGGGCGTCATCGTGCTGGCCGCGACCAACCAGCCGGACGTGCTCGACAAGGCGCTGCTGCGTCCAGGCAGATTCGATCGGCGTGTCATCGTGAATCTGCCCGACAGTAAGGGCCGCGAAGCCATCCTCAAAGTGCACACGCGCAATGTGCCTCTCGCAGGAGATGTTCGGCTCGGCGAGCTGGCGGCATCGACACCTGGATTTTCGGGTGCCGACTTGAGGAATCTCGCCAATGAAGCGGCGCTGCTCGCGGCTCGGCGTGACCAAAAGGATGTGCGGCAGATAGACTTTCTGGACTCGCTCGAGAAGATCGTGCTCGGCCCGGAGCGGCCACTGCTGCTGACCAGCGAGGATCGCGAGCGCATTGCGTATCACGAAGGCGGGCACGCGATCCTGGGCCTGGTGGTGCCCGGCGCCGATCCGGTGCATCGAGTCACGATCGTACCGCGTGGCCAGGCACTCGGACTGACCTATCAGCGGCCGCAGACCGAGCGCTACAACTATCCTGAAGCATACTTGCGCGCCAGGATCGTCGGCATGCTCGGCGGACGCGCGGCTGAGGAGATCGTCTATCGGACAAAGACCACTGGCGCGGAGAGTGACATCGAGCAGGCGACGAACCTCGCTCGAAACATGGTGACCCGGTGGGGGATGAGCGATGCCCTCGGCATGGTGCAACTGGCAGCCCGGCAGAATCCCTACCTGACGAATGCCTACGCGGGCGCCAAACCCTTTAGCGAAGACACGGCGCGCATGATCGACGCGGAAGTGCTGCGAATCATCAATGAGAGTCACGAAACGGCCAAGGGTTTGCTGAGCAAACATCGGAAGCAGCTCGATGCGCTCGCCAGCGCATTGCTTGCGCGTGAGACACTCGACGAACACGAGATTCTCGCGGTGACGGGCCTGCCTCCGGCTCCTGCGCTAGAAAGCGGCCGGGTGGCGGCGGCCGCCGCGATCTGAGAAAACAGTCGCGCAAAACCGCTCCGCCCGCCTCCATCCCAGATAGCCACACAGACAGAATCAAATCCAGACTCTGCGCACGCCTTGTCGCCGCTTCAACACCGGTCCCGGAGCGGTCACTGCGATCTCTGAGCGCGCCCCAAGGTCTTCGGAGCGAATGGAACAGTTAGACGGTAACGCGATTTTGCGGAGCGCTATTTCTAACAGACCTCATTGAAGGTCTGGCGCTATAAGTGACCACGGGCAAATACCCCAGCCATGACTGGAGTCGATGAACCGGAAGGGAGAAGTGCTTGAAATCGTGGTTACGATGTACAGCCCAGGTCAGACTGCGTGACGACGCCGGCGGCCGCCCGTTCATCCGCACCGCTGCTCTTCCACCCGATGAGCAAATCGAAGCCAATGGCTCCCTGTCGCGTGCCTATCTCGTCGCCGCCCTTCTCGGAGCCCGCGCGAGTGAGGACATCGAATGGCCATGCGCAGGCGGTCTGCGGCGCGCCCACATTGAACAGGTTCTCTTTCGCCAGAAGTTTCTGCGCGTCAGCCACGAGAGCGCCGCAATTCGGTCGAAGCAGGGCCTGAAGCCTGACTGCCTCACGTCAGCTACCCGGGGGGAGGGCGCTAGCGCGTGGGGCATCGATCGGACTGATCATGCGCCCGAGAACGCCTCGCGCGCATTCTCGGTCATTGCCGCCACCGCGGGGTTCTTGATTTTGCGCTCGACTGATATTGCGTAAAACTCCCCTTTGATGCCTGCTGCGACGCCGACACGCGCGAATCCGTACTCACGCCGGAACTGCTGCTCGAGAAACGAGGGTACGGGCGCGAAGCCGTGACCCATCCGCGCGAACTCGCGCAGCATACCGTAGTCTTCAAACTCGCCAAGCATGACTGGGCGCACCTCCTGCTTTTCCAGCCACAGATCCAGTGATCGGCGAATGGCCGTGTCATCCGTTGGCAGCAGCACCGGTACTCCATCGAGCGACTTCGGAAATGAGCGGCGCAATGTCTTCGCCAGGGTCGGTGTTGCCATCCACAGGACCTCACACGTTCCCAGGCTGTGACTGTAGGCGCGCACGTTGAGACTCGGCGTTACCGGTGCATCGGAGAGCACTACATCGATTTCGTGCGCCGCCAGATCTGCCACCAGCCGCTCCAGGGTTCCCTCACGACACACCAGGCGTACTGGCCGCGACAGTGCGAGTGTGGACTTGAGGATGCGATAGGCCATCTCCTTGGGGAAGACGTCGTCAATCCCTACGACCAGGCGCAGCGGTCGCGCGCTGGGCCGGTGTTCGAGTGCTTCCAGCAGGTCCTGCCCGAGGCCGAAAATCTGGTCGGCATAGGTGTAGACCAGTCGTCCCACCTCGGTCGGGACAAGTCCGCGGCCGGACTTGGCCAGTAGCTTCTCACCCAAGCGCGCCTCGAGTGTGCGCAGCTGCGCGCTGATAGTCGGCGCGGACAGAGCTAACTCCTCGCACGCGCGAGTGAGGCTGCCGGTTCGTACGACGGACCAGAAGTAGAGAAGGTGTTGGTAGTTCAGCCGTCTGATAATCGCCATCATGGAAGTGCTCCGGAAAATCGCCGCGGATTCACGAGCATAACTTCGGTAAATACGAAGTATGCAGCCCAATAATTCTAATTGATATAACAGTATGCAGGACGCACCATGCTCAAGGAAAGGGATGGGGAAGATGATGCCTCTCCCAGAGTCTAACCGTCGGGCGGTACGCCGCTCACTTTGAAAGGAGCTCGGCAATGCGGGATCGTCCCATTTTCGTTACAGAGTCCGATGCCACGCGAATCCGCGGGCTGCTCGCGGTGCGAGGGAGTGTTGAGCGAGATCAGGATCATCTTCAGGACCTGAAGACGGAGCTCGAGCGCGCACTCGTGCTCGAGCCCAGCAGGATGCCGTCCGATGTGGTCACGATGCATGCGCGCGTCCATGTCCTGGACTTGACGAGCGGGGAGCGGCGCGAGCTGGTGCTCGCGTTTCCATCGCAGTCGGACATCAGCGCTCAGCGCATATCTGTGCTAGCCCCACTCGGGACTGCGCTCCTCGGCTATCGCGAAGGCGATGAGGTCGAGTGGGTGATGCCAGGGGGCCTGCGGCGTCTGAGGATTGAAAAGGTCCGTCAGGCCTCCTGCACAGGTGCCGCCGGAGCGCGCGAGAGTTTGGCGGCAGCAGCGGTCTGAAAACGACACTGCAGGCTCAATACTGGAGATCATCATGAAGATATTGTGTGCGACCGACCTTTTACCCAAGAGCGATGCCGCGATCGAGCGCGCCGGCTTACTGGGTGACCAACTCGGAGCCGATGTGACGCTGCTGCACGTCGTTGCAGCCGCCGATTCCGAACGGGTTCTGGAGCACACACTGCAAGTGGCGCAGGAGCAGATGAGATCGCGCGGGCGACCGCCGCTGTGGCGGGCGATCGGGGTGCCGAACGTCGCCGTGCTGGCGGGCAACCCGGCACGGCTGATCCTCGAGGCGCTGCGGCAATCAATGCCCGGGTTGCTGGTACTGGGCGGCCACCGCAAGCGACCGCTACGGGATGCGCTGGAGGGCACGCTTGCGGAGAAAGTGCTGGCCTCAAGAACCTGCCCGGTGCTGTTCGCGCAGCATCACGCGCAGGTTCCATATCGACGCGTGTTACTGGCACTCGACGTCTCGGCCACCGCGGCGGCTGCCATCAGAGCGGCGGAAGAACTCGTCCTCACCTCTGAGTCGGATGCACGGATTGTGCATGCTTGCGAGACCCCCCATCCGCGGATGATCGGATACGCGAGCGGGGATTTCGAGGCGGTTACCCGATACGTTGAAGGCTGGACTCAAGAGGCCGTGAGGTCAATGCGAGGTTTGCTCCAGGGCGAAAGCGCCAACTTTACGCGTTACGAGGTTGACATCGCCGGCCACGAGCCCGTTCCCGCCATTATGCGTGCGGTCGAGCACCATCAGCCCGATCTGGTTGTCATGGGAACCCGCGGAGGCGGGCGTCTGCATCGGGCGCTGCTGGGCAGCGTTGCGAATCGCGTTCTACACGAGATCACCTGCGATGCGCTGGTTGTCCCGGACGGGTCGTTCGGAACCTCGCGGAGAAAGTTGCCGCGGGATGCACGCCACAGAACCAGTGCGGGACGTGAAACACTTGCGCCGGCTCCTTGAGATAGCCGCGCGATTCGAATCCATGGATTCAAACGACGCCCGGGGGGTTGATGTACCAACTCAGAGGAGCTCAGAACCATGCATCCAGACAATGACCACGCCTTGAATCACGATCACGCCCAGGCTAGCAGCCAGGGTAACCTCACGCCGCTGCTGGGCGGGGTACGTCGCACTCGATGCTCGACAACGGACCGAGTTGACCGGAAGCAGCAACCGAAGCACCCGCAATATCCTCTGGAGCGGCTCTGCACACACCGCTCCGAGTCGTCACAGATGAGATTTGCATTGCGCGCTCAGCAATTGCTACTCGAGCGGAACGACGTGGATCTCGTTGCCTCCCATCGCGGGCTCACGATTCGAGCCGAAACAGAGGAGGTCATCAGTGCCTCGCTTGAGGTGCTGAACGACTTCTATCGCTCAAAGATGACTGTCGGTCCGCCGACGATTCGCTATCACAACGGCCTTACCCTGGAGCAGCCGTGGATGGGTTTACGGATCAGGTGCGCGGCTGAGCATCTAGAAACGATACAAGCCGATCTGATCAGTCGGGATGCCAGGAGCGTCGCTTGCGAGCGCGGTTCCGCGATTGCTGTAATTCAAGTGTGCGCGCCACTCGCCCACCTGATTGGCTATGGATCGATACTCGAACAGATGACATCCGGATCGGCGAAGCACGTGATGTGGTTGGATCACTATGCTCCTGTTGACAACCGGTGTCCGGACGGGAGCGCAGCATGAACACGCTTACAAAAGAGGATGCGGTGAGACAGGCGGGATCCAGGACGGGGCAGATTGCGACCCATATTCGCTCTCTCGAGCACGACTTTAGAGCGGAGGATCGCGCCTACTTGCGGCGAAAGCTTGCGAGGCGGCTCGGGAAGTTCGCCGACTCAATCGAACGCGTCAGTCTTCGCACGGAGGATGTGAACGGCCCGCGCGGCGGTATCGATCGTGTGTGCCGCGTGAAGGTGGTGCTTCGAGGCCTGCCTAGCGTTGCCATTGAGAAACGAAATGCAGCGCTGAACGCAGCGGTAGCTCTCGCGCTGGATGGAGTGGAGCGGGCTGTCCGCAGGAG